>Ga0074046_10000252_pt1 | contig 47526 bp, 39 predicted proteins | sample BogForMeECP23OM3_FD_94441 | JGI IMG/M metagenome (GOLD analysis project Ga0074046, IMG submission 94441) | Bog forest soil microbial communities from Calvert Island, British Columbia, Canada - Bog Forest MetaG ECP23OM3 | ecosystem: Environmental > Terrestrial > Soil > Wetlands ... | reverse complement strand
GTGCCAATCAGGAGGCTCATGGTGGGTGCGCTCTCATTGAACTCCAGACAGGGCGCTGATCCAGCAGGCGCCGCGCACGAACTCGCTCTGCTGCGGGCCGGCGGCCTGACGGTCGTCTGTCAGCAGGTGAAGAACGGCCTGCAGGTTTTCTGATTCGAAGAGTGCAGTGACAGTGGATTTCAGGTCGATCTCCCCCTTCGGCAAGGGGCGGTGCGAGAAAGCCGCGCCGTGAAAATGCCCGAGGATGTCGGTGCCCAGCGGGCGCAGATGTGGAGCGACTGGACCGGGAGAAGCAGTAGAGGCTACCCCAGCAACAAGGGCGAGCGAGCGAGAGTAGAGACGTTCAGTGGAAAAAGAAAGCCATATGCGAATATCCGGATACTGGAACGAGACGCTTTCCGTGGCGGGGGGACGACGAAGCGCGGCGCCGACGAGGCCGGCAGACTCGGCAATCATCACCAGGCCAATAATTGAAGAGCCCGTGACCTCAAGGCCGGTGCTGAGAATATCGGTCAGTGAAACAGCACTTGAGGGAGCCGTCGCTTCGAAACGCAGCAGGTGAGAGAAGTCGCCTTCGCAGCGCAGGCCGTAGAGGGTATTCAGTTCGGGGACCAGGTCTCCGCTGGAGACCATGAAATCGGGCACGTTGGTTCCGTCGGTGGGCAGATAGGCCGCGGAGCCGACGACGGCGAGAAACTCTCCAAAGCGCGTGCGGGCATCCTCAAAGCCGTGGCCAAACGCACCGAGTCCGATGCCAAAAGTTGAGGCCGGAAACCGGATGGTGCGGCAATCCTGAGGGCCGAAACCTCCGCCTCTGAGCAGCGCAGGAGCACCGATGGGTTCCCAGGTGAGAGCTCTTGCAGGGGAGCGCTCGATGAGTTCAAACGACGCAGTAGCAGTGGTGAACCGAAGCGGCTCAGCCTGCGGAATCGGAGGCGCAGCGGCAGCCTGTTGGGAGAACAAGAGCGGGGAGAGGTGGCAAAGTTCGATGACGAGTTTGACGTGGTCCGACGGTGCAACGATCACGAAGCTACCGCCGATGGCCTTGAGTTGCCGATAGAAGCGGATGAGCAGGCCAACGCCTGCGGAACTGAGATAAGCAACCTCGGAAAAATTAAGGCGCAGGTGGTGCGCGCCGCCGCGGATGAGTTCTTCCAGGTTACGCTGGAGATGCTCGCCCCAATAGTTATCGAGGCGTCCTTTTACTTTGACTTCGAGAGCATCAGCGAGTTGTTGAGTGACGATTTCCATGACGGGTCTAGGGCCGCACGTTTCCTGAGAGTTCCGAGGGAATGCTGATATTTAGCTGATCGGCGTTGCTTCGGCTGATGAATTTCTCTTCGACCATCACTTCTTCAAGAGGAAGATCTTTGGGATTGGCACCGCGCAGGATCAGTCCGGCGAGTTTTCCAGCGGCAACTCCGGCATCGTGAGGACTGAAGCCGAGGCAGGCGAGGCCCCCGCGGTTGAGCGTGGAGCAGATATCCGTAAAAAGCGGAAGACGGGCATCACGCGCACCTTTGACGGCGCCTTCGTAGCCTTCAATGCAGGTATTGTCGCCGGGTACCCAAACCACCTGGATGTTGCGTCCCGCTAGAATCTGCACCGCCTGGAGAACTTCGCTGGAGCCGGCGATGGAGACTTCCTCGAGGCGGATGCCACGGGTCTTGTAAACTTCGCGGGCCACGGAAATTTCTTTTACGGAGTTGGCTTCGGCGGGATTGTACATGGTACCCACGGCGCGCAGGCCGGGCACGAGCTTCTGCATCATATCGAGATGATGTGCCACCTGCGGAAAGCTGCCGACACCAGTCAGGAAAGGCAGGTGTTCCGCTCTGCTGCTGCCCGCGCCCGCCGCGATGGGATCGCTGACGCATGTGAAGACAACCGGCTTGTGCTTGACCTTGTTGCAGGCGCCGGAGAGGCAGGGGGTTGAGATGGTCATGATGAGGTCAACGTCCGAATTGTCGTAATTCTGGAGGATTGCAGGGATATTGATGATTTCGCCCTGCGCATCCGAACGGATTACTTCCAGGTTCTTGCCGGAGGCGATGCCGCTTTGCTTAAGCCCCTCAAGCATGCCGTCAGCACAAAGATCGGAGCTGACGCCGGGCGCCATCGAGACAATGACGGCTTTGAAACTGCGGTTGGCGGCAGGGAGGGCCTGGGAATTTGCAGACGAAGTCGAAGAGGTATTGCGATGAGCGCGGTCGGAAAGCAGCAGGATGGCCGAGAAAAACGCGATCAGGGCAAACCCCAAGGCCAGCTTTTTGGCGGCGGCCCAAAGGCCTGCTGCAGCGAATGAACGCATTCGTTTCGACGAAAACTCCTTTAGCGAGACAGACGAAACCGCTGATCCTGCTGACCCGGGGAAAGCGCGGGAAGGCGTGGCCGCGACTATATCGAATCTGCAGCAGGAGTCAAGGCAGCGCAAGTATCACTGGACCGTCGGGGTCACGATACGAGAGCTCCATCCCGAGCTGTGGTCTCCAACCAATCGTTGATGATTTTGTAAGCACTACGACAGGTTTAGTTGTACTTTATCGATGCTTCGTGAATGCTGCTGAAGCTGGAACGATTGCCCTGGGACGAATGCCCATGAACCAAAGATACTGTCTTACGCTTGATCTGAAGAATGATCCGAAACTCATTGCGGAGTACTGCAAGTATCACGAGAAAGTCTGGCCGGCAATTACCGCCAGCATCAAGGGTGCTGGCATAGAAGATATGGAAATCTATCTGCTTGGAACGCGCATGTTCATGATCATCGAGGCCAATGAGAACTTTTCTTTTGAGAAGAAGGCCGAAGCGGATCGCGGTAATTCGAAAGTGCAGGAATGGGAGGAGTTAATGTGGAAGTTTCAGCAGTCTCTGCCGGAAGCCGGACCTGGTGAAAAGTGGGTGAAAATGAAACGCATCTTCAAGCTGGAGCAATAGGCATGGGGATCCAAAACTCCGAAAAGGGAGTGAACCCTGCAACTAAAGTCGCTCGCCATCGCTTATACCCTCCCGGGCAACTCCTGCCGTTTGTCCTGGTCACCGCGCTCTTTTTCCTGTGGGCTGTGCCACATAACCTCAACGACGTGCTGATCCGGCAATTCATGAAGTCGTTCGCGATCAATCGCCTTCAGGCTGGACTCGTGCAGTCTGCTTTTTATCTCGGCTATTTTATTTTGGCCATACCTGCTGCGCTGTTGATGAGAAAAACCGGATATAAAGCCGGGTTCGTGGTCGGGTTATGTCTGTTTGGATCGGGATGCTTCTTGTTCTGGCCCGCGGCTCTGGTGGGCCGCTATGCCTTTTTCCTGTTTGCGTTATTCGTGATTGCCAGCGGACTCTCATTTTTGGAAACGGCTGCGAACCCCTTTATCGCCCAACTGGGCGACCCCGCGAGCTCCGAGCAACGGCTGAATTTTTCGCAGGCATTCAATCCATTCGGCGCCATTACTGGGGCGTTGATCGGTACGGTGTTTATATTTTCGGGCATTGAACTGACTCCCCAGGAGATCGCCTCTCGCAAAATGCAGGGCATCTATGAAGCTTACCTGCGGACCGAAACGCTACGTGTCATTAAGCCCTATCTGGTCCTCGGCGTAATTTGTTTTTGTTGGGCGTTGCTGATTCTGCGCACAAAATTCCCTGCGATGCACAATGAACTTGAGCAAGACGCAAGCCCCAAGGGACGTTTTGCGGAGTTGTTTCGTCATCGGCATTTCGTACTGGCAGTCGTGGCTCAGTTCTTATATGTGGGCGCGCAGGTTGGCACGTGGAGCTACTTCATCCAATATGTGCAGGAATACACGCATCAACCGGAAAAAATCGCTGGCTACTTCTTGACCGGTACGCTGGCCGCCTTTGGTGTGGGCCGATTCACATCCGCATATTTGATGCGAACCATCCCGCCTAACCGTCTGATGGGCGTTTACAGCGTCGTGAATATCGTACTTGTTTCGGTTGGCGTGCTTCTGCCAGGTTGGCTGGGACTGTGGGCGATATTTCTGACCAGTTTTTTCATGTCGCTCATGTTTCCCACGATTTTTGCCATGGGATTGAAAGGGTTGGGGGCAAACACCAAGATCGGTGGATCGCTCCTGGTAATGGCGATCGTTGGTGGCGCCGTGCTCACCCCGCTCATGGGCCGAATCTCGACGGCTTCTCGCGGGATAGCTACGTCCTACACCGTTCCACTGCTTGCCTATATTTTTATCGCGTTCTATTCGTTCTTCGGTTTCGCCGAAGCACCTTTAGAGAAGGAAGATTCCGTGCAATTGGGTTTGTTATTGCGATAGGATGCGGGCATGGATACCAAAACGTTTTCCAGAAGAAGCTTTTTGGCTTTTACGGCGGTGATGCCCTGGGCTTGGCGGGCAGGCGCGGCCACGACGATTCCCATTGGCATTGAAATGTATTCTGTGCGGGACGAGTTGAAGAAAGATCCCCAAGGAACGGTGCGCGCGGTTGCGGGCATGGGCTATCAGGGACTGGAGTTTTATGCCCCGTATTTCGAATGGAGTCATGCACAGGCAAAAGAGATGAAGAAGTTGCTGGACGATCTGGGCATTCGCTGCTTTTCCACGCACAACGACGCATCCTACATGAATAAAGAGCACATTCAGAATGCGATCGATTTGAATCTGATTTTGGGAAGCAAATACGTGGTTATGGCCAGTTCGCAGCCGAAGCCGGGACTGGATGGCTGGAGAGAAATCGCGGACTCGCTGAATTTCGCGGCGGATAAATTGGAAGCGTCGGGATTAAAAGCCGGATATCACAATCACCAGTTGGAGTTCACTCCTATAAATGGCGTCCGCCCAATGGAAGTTCTGGCGAAAAATACCAAGCCTTCGGTAATGCTACAGCTTGACGTGGGAACTTGCCTGGAGGCGGGATCCGACCCCGTGGCGTGGATTCGCGCGAATCCTGGAAGGATCCGTTCCGTGCACTGCAAGGATTGGTCGCCGGAAGCGGGCAAGGGATATTCCGTCCTGTTCGGCGAGGGTGTCGCGGATTGGAAAGGGATTTTCGCGGCGGCGCAAAGTGTGGGCGGTGCGGAATACTATTTGATAGAGCAAGAGGGGAGCCGCTATCCGGAACTGGAAACGGCGAAGAAGTGTTTGGAAGCGTATCGAATGAAAGGCTTTTAGTCAGGAGTGCCTGTCTTTAAGAAGCTTACGGGGACCATTTCGGGCGGCGTTTAAGAACGCGGCCTCCACACCTACATTCAATCCAAATCAAGCATTTAGAGCGGCGAGCCCAGCCGGGCCGGGGTCCTGCGGGTCCGGCTGTGGCGGCGCAGGTAGTTTTTCCATTACGACAGAGGCGTGATTTTGTCCCTTGACATGGCGCCAACGGAGTATTTGAATCGATTTAAACAGGGGCTGGGGAAGTGTCCCCCAAGGTTGCCACTCATTTGTATTGTTGTGTGTTCGAGGACAGAGCGAGGTTTGTCCCGCGACCTGGGTGTGAAGTCCAAAGCAGGAAGCGCAAGGTGCCGTGAGTAAGTGCACAGGTTCGTCCTATGCCAAGGAGATTGCCATGAATGTTGTTTTTTGTGGACTCGGCGCAAAGTGCCTGGGAAATGTTTTCCGCGGAGTGTTGTTCGCTATCCTTCTGCTTCTGCCCGTCGCACTATTCGGCCAAAGCTATTTCGGGACCGTCAGCGGCGAGGTGACGGACGCAAGCGGGGCCATCGTGCAAGGGGCCAAGGTCGTGTTGGTCGACCAAGCAAGAGGTTTTACGTTTACCACCACGTCCGACAGTAGCGGCCGCTATCTGTTCGCTTCGATTCCGCCAGGGGCGTACACCGTGTCCGCGGAAATGCCGGGATTCGAGAAGGAAGTGCACACCAACGTCAAAGTGAACGTGACGGAGAATGTGACCGCAAACCTGAAGCTGCGCGTCGCCAGCGCGACGCAGAGCATTCAGGTAGAGGCACAAGCGCAGACCCTGGCAACCGAGGACGCCGTGACCGGCCAGGTGGTCAATCGCAAGTTCATCAACGATTTGCCGCTGGTCGACCGTTATGTGCTTGACTTCGTCAGTCTGGCGCCAGGTGTCACCAACATGAGTGACCAGAACTCCGTCGGTGATACCGGAACGAACTTTGTCTCCAATGGTAGCCGCGGAGCAAGCGCGGACCTCCTCATGGATGGCGCTTCAATCACCAATTTCGAGCCCAATGGTGGGATCACTCAGGTGACCTACACGCCGTCCGCGGAGGCGGTCGAGGAATTCAAGGTGCAACAGACCAACTTCAGCGCGGAATATGGATTTTCCGGCGCATCCGTCGTCAACATGATTACGCGTTCGGGCGGCAATTCTTTCCACGGAAGCGCCTACGATTTTATTCGCAACCAGATGACCGACGCGAACGACTGGTTCTCCAATGCTGCGGGCCAACCCATTCCGCCGGTCCACCGCAACAATTACGGCGGCACCATCGGTGGTCCCATTATTAAGAACAAAATGTTCTTCTTCTTTGACTGGGACGGCACTCACCAATCCTCAGCCAGTACTTATCAGGCTGGTGTCCCCAGTGCTGCCGAGCGCACCGGCGATTTTGGTGAATTGTGCGGCGCCAATGGCGGCACGTTCAACAGTGCCGGACAATGCAGCGTGGCTGCAGGGCAGATTTGGGACCCTTACACTGGCGTCTACAATTCCGCTCCCCCTCCCCAGTTCCCCTCCACCTATCCGGGAGGCGCGTACCGTAGCGCCTTTATTCCCTTTAACAACCTCGCTACTTACACCAGCCCAGGCAACCCCAACCTGAATGGCACGCCTTTTCAGTTGCCACAGGTACCCGGCAACTTGATCGATCCAGTAGCCCAAAACATGATGAAACTGTTCCCGGCACCCAACTACAACAGCGGGAATTATTACGATAACTGGCTCGCTACCGGAGGAAGCCCCAGTACCGGCAATCAGTTCGATGCCAAGATTGATTACCGGTTCAATGAAAACAACCTGCTCAGCGTAAAGTATTCGCAAGGTTGGAATAACAATACGCCCTACAACTGCTTCAAGAATTTCACGGATCCCTGCGGAAGCGGAACGAATCACGGCTCGGCGCACCTGTTCGCGATCAATGATACCCAGACCTTCAGTCCCACGCTGATATTGACCAGCACGTTCGGCTTCACGCGAGGCTCAACGACGATCGATGCCTACAACAAGAGTCTCAACCCGGATCCCCTCGGCACGCTCGGCTTCCCGTCCTATCTCGCAAGCAACGGTTTTATCGGTGTTCCCGCCATAGCCATCAACGATTACTATTCCGCCAGTTTCACGAGTATCGGACAAGATCCTTACGGCAACTACAGGCAGGGGCAAGATACCGGCCAGTTGACCGAACTTCTCACCAAAATCCACGGGAACCATGAGCTGAAGTTCGGCTTCGAAGGGCGCTTGCACCAGCAGAACTATATTCAGACCAACGCCCCACTCGGATTGTTCAGCTTCAACGCTCTCGGCAGTTCACAGTGCCCGGTCTCCGATGTCACCCAGTGCGGCGGCGACAGCCTCGCCAGCTTCATGATGGGCCAGATCTCCACCGGTAGTCCTTATGGCAGCACCTATGAAATCCAGTTCGAACCAGCGACGGAGAATTTTCAGTTCGCCTGGTTCGCTCAGGACAATTGGAAGGTTACCCCTAAGTTGACGCTGAATCTGGGACTTCGCTATGACATATCCGAACCCAGGACCGAGCGGCATAACCGCATGAACTGGTTCGATCCGAACGTGGTAAGTCCCCTGAACGGCGGCACGATTTCGTATACCGACCCGCTCACTGGGGAGAATGTCACTCGCCCGCTGCTTGGCGGAGAAGTGTTTAACAGCGCTACCCAGCGAACCAATTGGGTGACCGACTGGAAGGACATTCAGCCGCGTTTCGGCTTCTCCTACTTATTGGGAACCAAAACCGTGATTCGCGGCGGCTACGGCATTTATTACGACCAGACACGCTCCGGCGCCAACGGGCTGTTGAGCTACGGCTCCCAGGGTTTCAACCAGTACTCCAACCTGGTGACCACCTATCAGAACGATGGGGCCACGCCGTACTTGCATTTGAGCAATCCATTCCCCAATGGCTTGACTCTGCCAACGGGCAGCTCTTTGGGTCTGCTCAACGACGTGGGCTACGGTGCCATCGGTCCTATCCGCAACGGCTTCTACGCAAAAACTCCTTACGAGCAAAGCTGGAGTTTTGGGCTCGAACGGCAACTGCCCGCGAACATGATCCTCAGCGTGAACTACATAGGGAAAAAAGGAACCCACCTGTACTACCAAGGATTGAATACGTTGAATATTCTGGGGCCGCAGGTCGAGAACTATACGCCCGCTCAGTTCAACAATTTGGTCAGTTACGTCCCAAATCCGTTCGCCCCGATCCTCACCGACCCCTACTATGCCAACAGCCCGCTCAACAGCAACAACCAAACCGTCCAAGCGTTTCAACTGGAGCTACCTTATCCGCAATTCACCGGGGTGACTACGGATGAGCCCCCGGTTGCCTATTCCATCTACCAGGGAGTGCAAGTGACCCTGGAAAAACGCTATTCCAACGGCCTGCAACTCTCGGCGAACTATACCTTTTCGAAATCCATCGACGATTCTTCCATCTACGATGGCAACGTCGCCTGGCTCGCAGGTACCACAAGTGGCATTTACGGCCCCCAGGATCCCAATAAGCCTTGGCTTGATAAGAGCCTCTCGACCTTCGATATCCCGCAAATTTTAAAATTGAACTATACCTATGATTTGCCGGTCGGGCGTGGAAGGCCTTTCTTGAACGACATGCCACGTCCCCTGGAACTCCTCATTGGCGGCTGGAGAACCGCCGGCGTGTGGACCATTCACGACGGGTTCCCACTTGCCTTTATCACGGAGAATGGTGGAACGCCCATACCGACTTATGGCCAACAGCGGCCTAATCTCACTGGTACCCCAAAGCGCACTGGCGGGTCCGACGGGAACTGGGTCTACAATTATTTCGCTAACCCCGATGTCTTCCAGATACCGGCGGCGTACACGCTTGGTAATGCGTCGCGAACGCTCTCGAGTATCCGGTCGCCCTTTTTCTTCAGCGCTAACCTGTCGATCTTGAAAGAGTTCTCGCTTTCCAGTAAATACGAAGCGATGAAACTGGAATTGCGCCTCGAGGCGGAGAACGCCTTCAACCATCCCGTGTTCGGTACTCCCAACACCACCGTGGGTGATCAGAACTTCGGGATCATCAATTACCTGGCCGTCGGGCCCCGGCAATGTCAATTGGCGCTCAAGTTCTCGTTCTGACCGTTGGTAGAACAACGGCGAACCGGCACATCTAACCTCTGTTGGTTGGCCATATAACAAGCACAGTGAAGGCCTGAGGCTAAACCGCTTCAGGCCTTTCTTTTTGGATAGACTTGAGGCGTTTTTTCCATATAGTGTGCGTGCGTCTTGGTGGAGGGAAGCGATGCTGCGTTGCAGAGTTGCGATCTTGTTTGTGAGTTTGTTTGTAGGAACTGGAAGCGCTTTTGCACAGGCAAAGCCCGACGGGCCGGAATTCGACGTTAAAGAGCACTACACGAAATACGAATACCGGATTGCCATGCGCGACGGTGTGCGGTTGTTCACGGCGGTCTACGTCCCAAAAGACAGCTCGCACGCGTATCCTTTTCTGATCAATCGCACACCCTATAGCGTGGCACCGTATGGCGTCGACCAATACCGCACCCAGCTTGGACCTTCGCCGGACTTCGATAAAGCCGGGTACATTTTCGTGATGCAGGACGTGCGCGGGCGGTTCATGTCCGAAGGCACGTTCGTGGAGATGCGGCCGCACCTCGACAACAAGAAATCGAAGAATGATGTGGATGACAGCAGCGATTTGTACGACACCATCGAATGGCTGCTGAAGAATGTCCCGAACAACAATGGCAAGGCGGGAATTTGGGGCATTTCGTATCCGGGATTTTTCACTTCTGCAAGCATGATCGATTCGCATCCGGCCCTGAAGGCGGCATCCCCACAAGCGCCGATGACCGACTTGTTCAAGGGCGATGACGCGTACCATGGCGGCGCGTTCATGTTGGCGGCGAATTTTGGGTTTTACAGCTCTTTTCGGCCGCAGGCGAACCCGGAGCTTCCGCCAAAGGTGCGTGTGCCGTTTGACTACGGCACCCCAGATGGCTACGAGTTCTTTTTGAAGGCGGGAACTCTGGAAAACCTTGGCAAGCTGCTAGGCGGGCAGGAAGCGCTATGGCTCGACCAGGTCCATCACGACACGTACGACGAGTACTGGAAGGCACGGAATCTTGCGGCTCATACCAAGAATATCCACTGCGCGGTGATGACCGTCGGTGGCTGGTTTGACGCAGAGGATTTGCAGGGACCATTCACGCTGTTTCACGCGATCGACCGCGACGACCCGGAAATCTTCAACTCCTTGGTGGTGGGGCCCTGGGTGCACGGCGGGTGGGCACGTCTGGAAGGACACCACTTGGGCCGCGTAAGTTTTGCGGCAAACACGGGCGAGTACTACCGGAAGAATATTTTATTCCCCTTTTTTGAGCATTACCTGAAGGGAAACGGCGACGCGAAATTGCCAAAGGCGTATGTGTTTGAAACCGGAACTAATGTGTGGCGGCAGTACGCTTCGTGGCCGCCAAAGAACACGGAGACGAAGACGCTGTATATTCACGGCGGTGGCGTACTGTCGTTTGAACCGCCGGCAGCAGAAACGACGGCATACGACGAATACGTGAGCGATCCAAGCAAGCCGGTGCCGTTTTTGAACTACCCGGCGCAAGCGGTACCACAGGAATACATGGTGTCGGACCAGCGGTTCGCCGCGACGCGAACAGACGTTCTGACGTATCAGACCGATGTGCTGCAGGACGATGTGACCATCGTCGGGCCCGTGTCACCACGGCTCTTTGTATCGACGACCGGCACGGATGTGAAACTGATTGACGTCTACCCGGCGGATTATCCGCAGAGCAAACTGGACGAGCCGCGTCTAGAAGATAAAGGCAAGCCGCTAACGGATGTCCCAGTTCCGCCATTCACTATGGGCGGCTATGAACAACTGGTGCGCGGCGAGCCGTTCCGCGGAAAATTCCGGCACAGCTTTGAAAAGCCCGAACCGTTCACTCCCGGCAAAGTAGAGGAGGTCGGTTTTGCTATGCAGGATGTGAACCACACGTTTCGCCGCGGCCACCGGATCATGGTCCAGATTCAAAGCTCATGGTTTCCATTGACAGACCGCAACCCGCAGACCTTTATAAATATCCCGGATGCCAAGCCTTCCGATTTCGTGAAGGCAACGCAGCGCGTATATCACGGACGCGGGCAAGCTTCGGGAATTGAAACCAACGTGCTGGTGCCCGCCAGTGCGGAAACAGAGAAGAAATAGGTCAGGGCCGCCTGATTTCTTGCATTCGCTGGGTTGGCGTAAACTGTTGGAGGGGTCGACATGCCTACCACGTACGCCCTCAGGATCAACGGGCAGTCCTTCTCTGTGGACGCTGATCCCGACGTGAATCTGCTCACTGTCCTCCGCGAAAACCTGGATTTAACCGGGACAAAGTATGGCTGCGGCGAAGGCCAGTGCGGGGCATGTACCGTGCTCATTGACGGGCGAGCACACCGCTCCTGCATGACTCCCATTACCACGCTTGCTGGCAAATCCATCATCACCATCGAGGGTCTTGCGAAAGATGATCACCTGCATCCAGTGCAACAGGCGTTTCTGGACGAAGGCGCCATGCAGTGCGCGTATTGCACTTCGGGAATGATCATGTCCGCCGTGTCGCTGTTAAACAATCGAGAAAACCCATCGGACGCGGAGATCTTGCAATTCATGCAAGGCAATATCTGCCGCTGCGGCACTTATCCCCGTATCGTGGCCGCCATTCGAAAGGCCAGCGCCGCCGGAAAGGAGCCCGTCCGATGACGCGCAGAAACAATCTGACGGCGGGCTTGGAACCGGAGCGCTACGAACTTCACGAGCCGGTGTCGTTCATTTTCGAGAGCGACCGGCGCGATTTTTTCAAATTCCTGGGAGCGGGAATTTTCGTTGTTTGTGCGGCGTCCAAGACCACGGCGTTCCAGGAATCCGGAAGAGCCCGCCGTGCCAGTGAAGACAACTTGCCACAGGAAATCGATGCCTGGTTGCACATTGGAGAAAAAGGCGAGATTACGGTTTTCACTGGGAAGGTCGAGGTGGGCCAGAACATCCGCACTTCGCTTTCGCAAGCGGTCGCAGAAGAGATGCGCGTCCCCATCGTGTCCGTGCGGATGGTGATGGGAGACACGCAAATTGTCCCGTTCGACATGGGTACGTTCGGCAGCCGGACGACGCCGGTGATGAATCTCCAGTTACGGCGGGTTTCCGCAGCCGCGCGTGACGCGCTGATTGCCCTGGCGGCGAAACAGTGGAACACAGATCCCGCGCATTTGACGGCGGCAGACGGCAAAATCATCGACCCGAAATCCAATCGTTCGGCCACCTATGCTGAACTCGTCAAGGGCCAACAGATCACCCAATTGCTTCCGGCTGAAGATCCGTTGATTCCTGCGGTGCAATGGAAGATTGCCGGGCAAGCTGTTCCGAAGGTCGATGGGCGCGATTTTGTGACCGGCAAGCATCGCTACCCTTCAGATTACAAATTGCCTGACATGCTGTATGGGAAAGTGGTGAGGCCGTCTGCATTTGGTGCGACGCTGGTTTCCGTGGATACCAGCGCTGCGGAGAAGATGCCTGGTATCACCTTGGTCCACGATGGCAACTTCCTGGCTGTCGCCGCGCCGACGACTGCGCTGGCAGAGAAAGCGGCGGCGGCTCTTAAGCCCGAGTGGAAAGCGGAGCCACAGCCCTCCAGCAAAGAACTCTTCGAGTATCTGAAGAAAAATCAGATTCCAGCCGAAGGACGGGACTCCCTCCACGAAACTGGGGATGTCCAGAAAGCTTTTGCCTCAACCGCACACCGGTTAAATTCAACATTTAACATTGCGTACATCGCGCACGCTCCCCTGGAACCCCGCGCTGCGCTGGCCCAATGGAATGGTGACCATGTCACGGTTTGGACCGGCACGCAGCGGCCCTTCGGTGTGCGCGGCGAACTGGCCACGGCGTTCCACTTGCCGGAAGAAAAAGTGCGCGTGCTGATGCCAGACACCGGCTCCGGCTATGGCGGAAAGCACACGGGCGAGGCGGCACTGGAGGCGGCGCGACTGGCGCGCGCGGCGAAACGGCCCGTGAAGGTCGCGTGGACGCGCGAAGAGGAGTTTACCTGGGCGTACTTTCGTCCCGCGGGACTGATTGAAGTGAGCAGCGCCGTGGATGCAGACGGAAAAATCACCGCATGGGAGTTTCATAACTACAATTCGGGCGCCGCGGGTATCCGCACTTATTACGACATCCCCAACCAGCGAATCGAATTTCATCCCGTAAATTCGCCGCTGCGCCAGGGGTCCTACCGGGCGCTGGCAGCAACGGCGAATCATTTTGCCCGTGAAGTGCACATGGATGAAATCGCGGCAACGCTGAAGATGGACCCGCTGGAGTTCCGTCTGAAGAATTTGCAGGACCAACGGCTGCGCGCCGTGTTCGAGCAAGGGGGCAAACAGTTCGGGTGGAACAAGCCGCGAGCGGCGAATCGTGGATTTGGCGTGGGCGGCGGCTTCGAAAAGCTCGGGTACATGGCCACCTTTGTCGAGGTTTCTCTGAAGCCCGAAACCGGCGAGATCAAGATTGAGAGAGCTTTGACCGCGTTCGATTGCGGCGCGATCGTCAATCCCGACGGGCTGCGCAATCAACTCACCGGGGCAAACATCATGGGGCTGGGCGGGGCGATCTTTGAGGCCATCGAGTTTGAAAATGGCCGCATCGTGAACAATGTTTTCTCGAAGTATCGAGTGCCGCGATTCCGCGATGTGCCACCGATCGACGCGCTGCTGATCGATCGCAAGGACCAGCCATCCGTGGGGGCGGGCGAAGCACCAATTCTGGGTATTGCACCGGCACTTGCGAACGCCATCTTTGCGATAACGCGCATCCCGCTGCACTCGCTGCCGATGGCACCACAGTTGGTTTCGCATGGCTATCAACTGGGCTGAGAATCTCGCTGGGCCTTTACAATCCCTTAAGCTTTCATCACTCCAAAAAAAGGACGGCGACTGAATCGCCGTCCGTACCAATGATGTGTTGAACTGTCTTTTCCGGGAGTTGAAGGGTCTCAGGCCTTGCGGTGGGGAGACTTGTGGTCCAAGGTCCGCAGCAAAAGCTTGGCGCTTGGCGGAGCTTTCACCGCGCCCTTAAGCACAATCGCTTCTGCGTTAACCTCTTTTCCATAGAGCTTTGTGTTTGCGTCGTTATCGGGACGAAGCGTGGAACCTTCGAGCGAAACGCCGGCGAACGCACCTCGCGCGCGGGAATAACTGAGAATTTCCGCTCGCATGGTGGCGTCGGTGGCTGCGGAAGCGGTGCGGCCTTTTGGTCCGGCGGCGGCGGAAGCGTCCGCGCCCAACTTAACCTTGCTGGTTAGAATTCCCTTTGCGCTTCGGTCACTCATGAGCAACAACACAAAGTCCGTGGCTTCACCGCCGATTTGGAAACCGACGCTTCCACCTTCCAGCGCCATCATGGTCGGCGCGCCCCACAGACCGTCGAATTTGGGGCCACTGCGGCACGTCATGACGCCACGCCCGTAACTCGCACCAACGATGAACGCAGCCTTCAACACGGAGGGCAGTACCACAACACAGTAAGCCTTGTTCAGAATATCCTGAGGGATATCGTCGGGCACGTTCAGGATTTCGGTCATCACTTGCCCTGCATTCTGCACGCGATCTGTCTCCTTCGTATCGTCAGCGGCCAGCAAACTGGAACCCGTAAAGGCCAGGAAGACCCCCGCGAGCAGGGAAACGCATACTTTTCTCATCAAAAGCTCCTCGAAACTATATGTGCCGGGACCTACAGGTCAATTCGGCGGGCGGGGAAATGCTGTGCGATTATAGGCTAGACCTGATAACAAAGGATAGCGGAAAAAGCACGCAAACCCAGACGGTACCCACGGCAGTGGCAACCGAAAGAAGTGAAATAACGCGTTAAACACGCCAACGGCAATTGAGACCAGAAAGGTCGTGTATCTTCTGATGAATTTCTCAACGCCGACCGTCAATTTTGTTGACACTTTCCTTGTTTATTGCAACGATTGGATATCCTTTCGGTCCTTGCCGCAAGATGCGCGCGCGGGTAGACTCCCTTCCTGGCTGACCTACCCAAGCTGATAGCTCAACATCTGAGGGACGCCCGACCCTTTGCATGATGATTCGTTTGCATGGAGTGGACCGTGCAACGAAGGAGTTTCATGAACCATTCGCGGCCGCTTTCCGTCCCTACCCGATCTTCTGATTTATTCGCAAAATACTGGACAGGATGCGCCGGTTCGGACTATTACGGTTATCGCGAAGATTCGAACGATTCGCGCCAGGGTAGAGATATGCCCGGGAATCTCCGGGCAAACTTGGCTGTGTTGTCGCTTCGAACTGGGTTTTGGAAGACGGGGGGGAAGCGAGACCGGTCCTCGCCGAAATTCATTTGAGGAGAAGCAACATGGATAAAACGATAAAGAACGTGGGAGCGACGGCGCTGGCCGCGGCGCTACTGGGCATCTGCTTGTTGAGCTCGCCCGCGAAAGCCGATGTGGCCGCTGCCGAAGCGACGTTCAAGACTAAGTGCGCGGGTTGTCATGGCGCGGACGGAAAAGGTAAGGAAGCAATGAAGACCCGCGACCTTTCCTCCGCGGACGTGCAGAAGCAGAGCGATGCGGACCTGAGCGGCATCATCACCAACGGTAAGGGCAAGATGCCACCGTACAAGACGATGACAGCAGATCAGGTTAAGGACATGGTTTCGTACATCCGCTCACTGAAGAAATAACCGGTGAATGGCCCGATGGCAGTCGGAATCTGGCACGAAGCGCGAGCGCTCCTACGCGCTTCGTGCAAAAAAAAGCAAACAAGGAGGAAGTGATGAAGGTTTTGTCAGCGATAGCATTAGTTGCAATGCTGTGCATGGTAGGCTCCATCTCTCGCGCTCAGGATGCTGCCAGCGGTGAGAAAACTTACAAGGCTAAGTGTGCTGCTTGCCACGGCGCGGACGCCGCCGGCAAGCCAGCGATGAAGTCGCCCTCGATCAAGGGCAAAACTGCAGATGAGATCCAGAAAGAAATTTCGACTTCGCCGAAGCACGCCAGCTTGAAGAGTCTGACTCCGGACGATGTGAAAGGGCTCGCCGCCTATCTGGCCACTCTGAAGTAGCCGCGACCACAAATTCGCCGGTGCGCCTGGATAACCAGGCGCGCAGTCATGCTGTTCGTTCGCGGGCCTTGGCGTATCCTTCGCTGGGGCTCGCGTAGAACTACGAACAGCCAATCCGCTTCCCACCAAGAAGGCGAGGATATTCGGCCCATGAGTCCGCAAAATGCAGTGAAAGACTGGGCCAGGCTGATCTACTACCTGGGCCAGAACACGCTGAGCCTGATCGGCGTGGTTTTGACCACCAGCAGCGCCATCACTCTCATCGGATTTTGGATTTACGATTTCATGCTCTCCGGTCCGCCGCACCCGTACATCGGGATTCTGATTTTTTTGCTCCTCCCCGGTGTCTTCCTGCTCGGACTGATCCTGATGCCCATTGGTATTTTACTGCGCCGCCGGGAACTGCGCCTCGCGGGCGAGTTGCCGTCGATTTATCCAGCCATCGACTTGAAAACACCGATGGTTCGCAATGGGCTGCTGTTTGTCGGCCTGGCCACTGTTTTGAATGTGCTGATTTTTGGCTTCGCGTCCTACCGCGGCGTGTCCTATATGGACACCACCACGTTTTGCGGCCAAACCTGCCACACGGTAATGGCGCCGGAGTTCAGCGCCTATCAGGGTTCTCCGCATTCGCGCGTAGAATGCGTGGAATGCCACATCGGCCCGGGAGCAGGATGGTTTGTGAAGTCGAAGCTGTCCGGGTTGCGCCAGGTCTATGCGGTCACCTTCAAGACCTATTCGCGTCCGATCCCTTCGCCCGTGAAGTACCTTCGCCCTGCAAGAGAAACTTGCGAACAGTGCCATTGGCCGGCGCGATTTACCGGAGACAAATTCCTGGTGAAAACAAATTTCAAGGAAGACGAGAAGAATACACCCCTGACCACCGTGTTGTTGCTAAAAGTAGGCGGGCTTTCGTGGCAAGGGTCGGTGGGCATCCATGGGCGCCATCTGGATGCCGGTTCGCGGATCCATTACATCTCTACGGATGAACAGCGTCAGGTCATTCCGGTGGTCTATTACACCGATGACAAGGGAAAGACGGTGGAGTACGTATCCACCGACATCAAGGTCACCAAAGAGCAGTTGGAAAAGGGTGAGAAACGCTCGATGGATTGCATTGATTGCCACAATCGCCCGACGCACGCCTTCGAGCTTCCGGAGAACGCGGTGGATTTGCGAATGTCGCGCGGAACGATCAGTCAGGAACTACCGTATGTGCGGAAGAAAGCAGTGGAGCTGCTGAAGGTCAACTACCCGGACAGAGATACCGCAAAAGCAAAAATCGAAGAAGGCGTCACCACTTATTACCGCACCAGTTATCCGCAGATCTACAACACTAAGCGCGCCCTCGTCGAGCAGGCGGCCGATACCACCGCGGACATTTACCTGCGCAACATTTTTCCCGACATGAAAGTAACTTGGGGCGTGCATCCCAACAACCTCGGGCACAACGATTTTCCCGGCTGCTTCCGCTGCCACGACGGATCGCACACCAGCGCAGACGGCCAGACGATTACCAACGATTGCACCGCTTGCCACAATCTACTGGCGGTGCAGGAAGAAAAGCCCAAGATTCTCAGCGATCTGGGTATGCAGTAATTCAATATTCTTGGGCCCGTGGGCCCGGAGGAAGTGCTTATGAGCTCCGAACGGGCGCAGCGGCAAGGACGCGCTCGGATTTTTTTCCCCTTGCTGATCGCGCTGGCGTGGGTGCTCGCTCCCACTCCCGGTACCGCAAAACCAAAATCCCATCCCCTGAAGCAGGACGAAGCATGCCTGGCGTGCCACGGCACTCCGGGGATGAAGTCTGACAAGGGAAAAGATATTTCCATCAATTCCGTGAAGCATGCAGCCAGCGCCCACGGGGTTCTCGGCTGCCAGGACTGCCACACCTCCATCAAGGATTTTCCGCATCCCGCAAAAGTGGCCAGGGTGCAATGTGTCACCTGTCACGATCAGGAAGTGAAGAGCTTTGCCACCAGCGCCCACGGGGTCCTTGGGGAATCGGCCTGCGCGAATTGTCACGGAAGTGTGCACGAGCTGACTACTACGGAGACTCTGGCGCCCGGAAAGTGCACGGAATGCCACGCGGACGAAGTGAAGGAATATTCGGCCAGCGTTCACGGCCAAGTTGCCGCGAAGGGCGATCACGATGCGCCGAAGTGCGTGTCCTGCCACGGCGCAATTCATGAAGTGAAAGCGGCCAGTGAACCGGACTCAACCATCGCGCGCAAAAACCTGGCGGATACATGCGCCAAGTGTCACAGTGATGCGGGCTTTTTGTCCCGGCATCAGATCCCTGTCGCCCATCCCGTCGAGTCGTACAAGCAAAGCGTTCACGGGCGCGCGGTTGCGGGCGGCAGTGAAAAAGCGGCGGATTGCAACAGCTGTCACGGAAATCACGACATATATCCCGCGATGGACGCTCGCTCGCGTGTGAATCATTGGAACGTAGCCGGCACTTGTGCACAGTGCCACCAGGAAATCGGCCGGCAATTCGCCGAAAGCGTGCACGGCGCCGCGGTCAAGGCGGGTGTCAAAGATGCTCCGGTGTGCACGGATTGTCACGGGGAGCATCTGATTTTGGAGCCGAGCAATCCCGCATCACCATTAAATGCTGCAAACGTCTCTGCGGAGACATGTGGACGTTGCCACAGCGATGCGCGCCTGGCGCAGCGCTACGATCTGCCGCTGGATCGCGTGCCCACTTATGCCGACAGCTACCACGGACTTGCTCTTCGTGGCGGAAAACTGACGGCCGCAAATTGCGCGTCTTGCCACGGGGTCCACGACATTCTCCCCTCCAGCGATCGGCGCTCGACGGTCAATAGCGCGAACTTGTCGAAGACGTGTGGGCAATGCCACAACGGCGCAACTCAGGCACGCTATGCTATCGGACCCGTTCACGTGCAGACCGGTGTGGGACCGAACCATCCAGTGGTGCGATGGATTCGCTGGACGTACCTGGTGCTAATCCCCTTCACGCTGGGTTTCATGCTGCTGCACAATTTGCTGGACTTGCTGAGCAAGTTGCTCCGGCGGAAGCCACGCCACGAAAGCACGGAAGTGGCGCTTCGCATGAATCTGTGGTTCCGCGTGGCGCATTGGGGCATCATGGCGAGTTTTCCCACCCTGGTGGTGACCGGCTTCGCGCTGAAATATCCGGATAGCTGGTGGGCGAAGCCCCTGTTCAGTTGGGAATCGAACGCCGGAGTGCGCGGCGGGTTGCACCGCACCGCAGCCGTCGTCATGATTGCGGCAACGGTGTTCCACTTCATCCATCTGGCGGTGAAGAAACACGATCGCTCTTTCTTGCGGGCCATGATTCCGACCATTAAAGATGCCACCGACATGCTTGACGTTTTGCGCTACAACCTGGGCCTGACAAAACAGGAACCCAAGTTCGCAAAGTTCAACTACGCGGAAAAGATGGAATACTGGGCGTTTATGTGGGGCACGGTGGTGATGGCCCTTTCCGGCTTTCTGCTGTGGTTCAACAATTTCGTCTTGCGCCATTTCCCGAAGTGGATTACGGACGCCGCCACTGCCGTACATTGGTACGAAGCGCTGCTCGCCACATTCTCAATTCTGATCTGGCACTTCTACCTGGTGATCTTCGACCCTGCCGTGTATCCCATGGATACCGCCTGGCTGGATGGAAAAATCCCCGCCGACCATTACCGGCACACGCGGCCTGCGTATTACCGCGAGCTGGTCAGGAAGGGGCTTATCGAAACTCCGGAAGATTCCGACGACGCGGCGGAAGCTCCGGAACCGGTGCGAGGCGACGATTAGCTCGTAGCCGTTGGCCCGCAGCTCACCCAAGCCACGCACTCAGGTGTGGTAGTGTTTGCTGGGAGCCTTCCGAGCATGCCCATTCGCACCATCATTGAGCCATTTCGCATCAAGAGCATTGAACCTATCCGAGGCACCACGCGCGCCGAACGGCAGAAGCTGATCGAGGATGCGGGCTACAATCTTTTTCTTGTCCCCTCGGAAGCAATTTTGATCGACTTGCTTACCGACTCCGGCACCTCGGCCATGTCCACCGAGCAGTGGGCGGCGATGATGCGGGGCGATGAATCCTACGCAGGATCGCCGAGCTTCACGCGCTTCCGCAATTCCGTGCAAGCCATTTTTGGCTTTCGCCACGTAATTCCCACCCACCAAGGGCGCGCCGCCGAACGCATCCTGTTCAACGTGATGTGCAAGAAGGGCGACATTGTGCCCAACAACACCCATTTCGACACCACGCGCGCGAATTGCGAATTTGTGGGCGCTCAGGCGGTGGATCTGCCGATTCCCGAGGCCAAAGAGCCGGCGCATCTGCATCCCTTCAAGGGAAACATGGATACGGCGCGGCTGACGGAATTGATCGATCGTGAGGGAGCCAAGAAAATTCCGCTGGTGATGCTAACGGTGACGAATAATTCCGGTGGCGGGCAGCCGGTTTCGCTTGCCAACATCCGCGAAGTGAAGCAGATCTGCAAGAAGCATGGAATACCGCTGTATATCGATGCCTGCCGGTTCGCGGAAAATGCGTACTTCATCAAGCTGAGAGAACCCGGCTACGCCGACAAAACACCGCGGGAGATCGCGCGCGAAATGTTTTCGCACGCCGATGGCTGCACCATGTCCGCAAAAAAAGACGGGCTGGCAAACATCGGCGGTTTCCTGTGCACCAACGACGACCTCCTGGCGCAGCAGGAAAAAGATCTGCTGATTCTCACCGAAGGATTTCCCACATATGGCGGCCTGGCAGGCCGCGACCTTGACGCGATCGCCGTCGGTTTGAATGAAGCGCTCGAAGAAGAGTATTTGCATTACCGCATCGCTTCCACCGCTTTTCTCGGAAATCATATTTCCAGCGAAGGCGTGCCCATCGTCTTGCCGCCCGGAGGCCACGCGATTTACATCGATGCACGCGCATTCCTTCCGCACATACCTGTTTCGCAATTTCCGGGGGTAGCGCTGGCCGTGGAACTGTATCTGGAAGGCGGGATCCGCTCCGTGGAAATCGGTACGCTGATGTTTGGTGAACACGCCACCATGGATCTCGTGCGCCTGGCGATTCCCCGCCGCGTGTACACGCAGAGCCACATCGAATATGTGGTGGAAGTGATTCTGGACGTGTGGCGCCGCAGGGATCAAATTCCCGGCTATGCATTGGTGCACCACGCGCCATTCCTTCGGCATTTCACCGCCCGCCTGAAACCGTTGGCCCGCCCATAAGATACGCGCCGTTCTGGCCTCGCTTTTGCTTCCTTAATTAAGTAGTTGTCTAGTGATTCCGGGTCCAACCGGGGCATCAGCCCCGGACGTGGCCGACTGCCAATGCCTAACTGATTGAGAGAGTTAGTGTTACGCATTGGTCAGTAGGGGTGGGTCATTGCGCTCGGTGGCCCGGCTAAAGCTACACCGCCTTGGACCGAGGGAATCCCCGCAACCGCTGAGTGATCTGGCTCAGTGTCTCCCGAAGGAGCTTTCGTTTATGAAAGCCAATCCGGAAGCTCGTGGTCCTCGACTGAACGTGGAGCAATTGAAAGCAGCCGCCGCTGAAATGCGCGCGATGAACATTGTCAGTATTTTTGCCGCGGGCTCTGGCCATCCAGGCGGCACATTGTCGGTCATGGACATTGCGGCGGCGCTTTACCTGAATGTTCTGAATCACGACCCAACAAATCCGAATTGGGAGCACCGCGATCGCGTCTTCTGGTCAGCGGGTCACAAAGCGCCGGCACTGTATGTGTCGTTGGGCCGCGCCGGATATTTTCCACTGGACGATGTGGTGCTTCTGCGGCAGTTGGGCGCGAACTTCGAGGGCCATCCGAATTGGTTGAAGGTGCCGGGCGTGGAAGTTTCCAGCGGTTCGCTAGGCCAAGGACTGGGCGCGGCGGTGGGAAATGCGCTCGCGGGAAAGTTGCGCGGCATAGGTTATCGCGTCTACGTGATTATGGGCGATGGCGAGCAGCAGGAAGGCAGCATCTGGGAAGCGGCTATGTCCGCGGGGCACTACAAGCTGGGAAATCTTTGCGCCATTGTGGATGTGAACCGCTTGCAGATCGATGGCTGGGTCAAAGAAGTGATGAGCGTCGAGCCGCTGTCGGAAAAATATGCGGCATTCGGATGGAATGTGATCGAAATTGATGGTCACGACATGGCGCAAATCCTGAACGCATTCGAGCGCGCCCGCCAGGAGACCGAGCGGCCAACGGTGCTTCTTGCACGAACGGTTAAAGGCAAAGGGGTCTCGTTCATGGAGAATGAGGCGAGTTGGCACGGTACCGCGCCGAAGAAGGACCAGTTTGAAAAGGCGCTTACCGAACTGCTAACGCCGGATTTCCCTCGCGCTCGCGTGGACGCCTTATTGCACCGCGCGGCGACGAATGCCAAAGAAGTTGCGCAGAAGGCGAAGGCGGGCATTCCAAAGTTTGGCAACGAGTACTGGTGGAACGCCCGCGAGTCGATGAAAGTCGAGATGGACCCTACGCGCATGGGCTTCGGACGCGGACTGGAAAAAGCCGGCGAGGACCCACGCGTGGTTACGCTGCACGCTGACATCTCCGGATCCATCCGCATCACGGACTTCGAAGCCAAGCACCCGGAACGTAAGAATCGCGTGTTCAGCGTGGGCATCGCCGAGCAGAACATGATGAGCGTTGCCGCGGGACTGGCTCGCGAAGGTTTCATTCCTGTCACTGGCACATACGGTGTGTTCGCTTCTGGCCGGGCGTGGGATCAAATCCGCACCACGATTTGCTACTCCAATTTGAATGTCAAAATTGCCGGAGCCCACGGAGGGATCTCCGTCGGGCCGGACGGCGCAACGCACCAGGCGTTGGAAGAGATCGCGCTGACCAGCATCCTCCCGAACATGAACGTAGTAGTGCCCTGTGATGCCGTGGAGACACAGAAGGCGACGGAACATTCGCTGCTTTCACTGCTCGGCCCGTGCTATTTGCGGTTTGCGCGCGAAGCGACGCCCGTTGTGAGCACCTCGGAAACACCGTACGAATTCGGCGTGGCCAACGTCATTCGCTACCGCGGCCAGCAACCGAAATTCCTGGATGCGTTCGATACCACTCTGGGTCCCCGCTACCACAACGAGCGGGAGCAAGTTGCGGTCATCGCCTGCGGTCCCATGGTGCCGGAAGCCATGAGAGCGGCCTGGATTCTGAAAGAGGAGTACGGCATCGAAACGCGCGTCGTCAACGTGCATACCGTGAAGCCTTTGGACATCCCTACGATTGTGCGCGCCGCCGAAGAGACGCGTGTGGTTATCACGGCGGAAGAACATCAAGTCGGGGGCTTCGGGAATGTCATTGCCGGCGCCATCCTGCGGCACCGCACAAACTTCCGCCAGCCGTTGCAGTGGGGCATGGTGGGTGTCGAGGATCGCTTCGGCGTTTCCGGTAACCCTTGGGAATTGGTGCAACATTTTGGCCTGACCGCCGAGCACATCGCCAAGCGCGCCCTGGAATTGCTGGACAAGAAAGTGGCCAGCGCGCCGGCACTCGGCGGGGAGTTGAGTACGATTCGCTGCTCGCGCTGCGGCACGAAGGTACCCATCAGCGAGTATGCGAAGGACCTCCCACCCCGCACGGACGAACTTTGCGCTGACTGTGATTACCAATCCCTGGAACTTTGCGCCGTCTGCCGCATCGAGTGGGGCAAAGTGAGCGGCAATACAAATTACGTGTGCCTGGCCTGCCGGGCCAAGCCTGTGTTGCGCTAAACCGCGTAAAATTTTCCGAATATTTTTCACTGAAATGCGGCTGCCGTGTGCGAATCCCATTTCTGTCGGGTATTCTTGGGCGCATGGCTAACGTTGCGATTGATCCTGGATTGAAGCTGAAATGTCCTCGCGCCGCCCTTGGATTCTTGACCGCCCGGGTCGTCACGCGAGAAACTCCGCCGGCTCTGCAAGAAGAAATGAAGGTGCGGGAGACCGAGATTCTGCACCTCCCCGAGCCTCGTGCACTCCTGGAATCCCCAAAAATCCTGGCTACCCGGGCAGGCTACAAAGCATTAGGAAAAGATCCGGCGCGCTATCGCGGCTCCGCGGAAGCGCTGCTGCGCCGCATTCTGAGCGGGAAGGGTTTTCCTCAAATCAATGCGGTGGTGGACATCATCAATCTCATCTCGGTAGAAAGCCGTTTGCCGATCGGACTATACGACCTGGCCCACGTGAAAGGCGACATCGTGTTTCGGATTGGGCGCGCGGGTGAAACTTATAAGGGAATCGGCAAGTACGACCTCAATCTGGAAGACTTGGCTGTTTTTTCGGATAGCGAGGGCCCACACGGTAGCCCGACCAGCGATTCGGAACGCACCATGGTCACGGCAGCCACGCAAAGTATTGCCGCTATTCTGGTTTCCTTTGGTGGTGCCGAAGGCCTAGAGTCGTCCTGCCAACGGATGGCAGTATTACTGCAGAAGTATGCGGAGGGCCAGGATATTCAGTTTCAAGTGCGCTGGTAAGGCAAGGGGGCGTGACCGGTTTGGTGATTCAGTCATCCGTTGCGAGTACCATGAAATTCGCGCCTTGCCTAGCATCTACGGCCTGAAAACCAGGTTTCAGAATCTTCTGCGCCCAGTCACCAACACCCTTGCGCGAGTGGGAGTTATCGGCACTCAGATAGGTGCATCTCGCCGCTACGATGGACCGATGGGGAAAAGCGACCGCGCGTTGGTGTTTGGCGCATTGGGATTGCTTCTGAGGCTGAACTTGCCTATCGTTCCAGTAGTCCGCTACGTTCTCTGGTTCATGCTCGTTTTGCTGCTTTTGACCATCATCAACCGCGCGCGTGGCGCACTCGCCGAAGTCCAAGGTTCTCCTTCTCGATGAGCAATCACATTCACCCGATTGCCAGTTTGCTGGCCGCAGTTGCGCGCGGTATCAGCGGCGTGCAGGTGCAGTGGGCCGGGTGCGAACCGGATGAACGGCAGCGCATTTACTTCGCGAATCACAGCAGCCACCTGGACTTTGTGGTTCTCTGGTCGGCGCTGCCCTCGGAAATTCGCGCGAAGACGCGCCCGATTGCAGCCAAAGATTATTGGGAGGCAACTCCGCTGCGCCGCTACCTCACACAAAACGTATTTCACGCCGTGTTTCTCGAACGTGGCTCTCCGGCCAAGGCGAAAAATCCGGAGGAGCACCATTTCGCGGGCCGCTATGTGATTGAGGAAATGTCCGATGCCCTCGGCACGGAGAATTCGCTGATACTTTTTCCCGAGGGCACGCGCGGCACCGGGGAAAAGGTCGGTCCATTCCGATCCGGGCTGTACCATCTCGCGGTGCGGCGGCCCGATGTCGAGCTGGTGCCGGCCTATCTGGAAAACCTCAATCGCATTCTACCCAAAGGGGAATTCCTGCCCGTGCCGATGCTGAGCTTGCTGACCTTTGGTAAACCTTTGCACGTAGAACCGGATGAACACAAAGACGATTTTCTCGAGCGCGCGCGCGAGGCGGTTTCCAGCCTGCGCCGGATTGGATCCGCGTGATGTTTCAAGCCATCCATGATGCCAAGCTCGTTTGGCTGTACGGCGGAGTCCTGTTCCTCTTGCTGATTTCAACCTTGATCGGCAACATCCTCAGGAGCCGTCATAGGACCGACGCCAGCCGCACCACCATCGACAACCTGAATGCCCGCATCCGCGCCTGGTGGAAAATGTCCGCCATCTTTGCGGTCGCGGTTGTAAGCGGGCGCGTGGGCTCTCTTATTCTGTTTGCCATTATTTCGTTCCTGGCGATGCGCGAGTACATGACCCTGGTGCCCACGCGGCGCGGCGATCATCGCACGTTGTTCTGGAGTTTTTTTGTCATCATGCCGCTGCAGTATTATCTCGTCGGCATCCAGTGGTACGTCTTATTCGCCATCATGATTCCGGTGCTCGCTTGTATTTTTATTCCTCCCAGCATCGCCATCGCTGGAGACACGGAACACTTTCTGGAGCGAGCCTCCAAGATTCAGTTCGGCATTATGGTATGCGTCTATTCGCTGAGCCACGCGCCGGCGCTGCTTCTGCTGAAGATTCCGGGATTTGAAGGCCACGATGCTCGCCTGCTCCTTTATCTGGTGGTTGTGGATCAGATGAGCGATGTTCTGCAGTACGTGTGGGGCAAGCTGATTGGAAAACACAAAATCGCCTGGCGCGTCAGTCCAAACAAGACGTGGGAGGGCTTTGTGGGAGGCGTTATAAGCGCCACGGCGCTCGGCACCGCGCTTTGGTGGGCTACGCCGTTTACACCACTTCAGTCCGCGGGAATGTCGTTGATGATTTGTATTTTGGGCTTTAATGGCAGCCTGGTCATGAGCGCGATCAAGCGTGACATCGGCATCAAGGATTTCGGCGTGGTGATCGAAGGCCATGGCGGCATTCTCGATCGCATCGACTCGCTGTGCTTCGCCGCGCCAATCTTCTTCCACCTGGTTCGCTATTATTTTGTTCCGTAAGAACTTCTATTTAGCGAATGGCTTGCTCCACTTCGGCCGATTCCGCCAAGCGGGATTTCAGCAGTCCTCGCGCCGCCAGCAATTCCGCATTGAGCAGCGCTGCTCCGGCCGCACCGCGAAGCAAATTATGTGACAGTAGTGTCAGCTTGACGTCCAGCAGCGGGCATTCGCGCACCCGCCCCACTACCGCGGCCATTCCGTGGCCGGTGTTTGCATCTTTTCTCGGTTGAGGACGGTCTTCGCCATCATGCACCACAACAGGATGTTTCAAGGCTGTGGGCAGGGAGGCCAACTCTTCGGAGACCTCGAAGCTGCGCAGCGCTTCCCGTACTTCCGCGATTGTCGCGGTTTTTTTCAACCGCACGGACACGCATTCAAGGTGGCCATCGACTACTGGCACCCGATTGCAGTGCGCGCTGATTCCCAGTCCTGCATCAATGAACCGGTTGCCATCCCATTTCCCCAGCAGCTTTTGCGGCTCTGCTTCCATCTTTTCTTCTTCACCGCTGATGAATGGAACCACGTTGGCCAGCGCGTCCATCGAGGGAACCCCGGGATAACCCGCGCCAGAAACCGCCTGCAGCGTTACGACAAACAATTTCTCCAGACCAAACGCATCCGCCAGGGGTTTCAAAACCAGCACCAGCCCTGCGGTCGAACAATTCGGATTTGTGACAATGAAACCGGAGCTGTACCCATGATTTTTTTGTTGTACCGGGATGCAATTCACGTGAGCGGCGTTCACTTCTGGAATCAGCAACGGCACATCGGCGTCCATGCGGTGATTCTTCGAGTTGCTCACCACCGGATAGCCCGCGCGGGCAAAAACCTCTTCGGCTTCGCCAGCCACCGAAGAATCCAGCGCCGAAAAGACAAAATCACAATCCAGACTCGGATCAAGATCTTTCACCACCAGACCCCGCGCGCGTTCTGGCACGGGTCCTTCGAGATGCCACCGCGTCGCCTCCGCGTAAGTTTTGCCGGTGGATCGCTCGGAAGCGGCGACAGCGGTCAATTCGAACCAGGGATGATCCGCAAGGAGCTTTACGATGCGTTGGCCTACCATTCCCGTCGCGCCCAAAACGCCCGCACGCCATTTTTTTGTGTTTGCTCGAGCGTTCATGCCAATCCTCCGTTTTGCTGAGAGCCAATGCGAGTGCCGCGCGCATGGGGCTTGAATGTATTTCTGACCCAAACTGTCATTTGCGTCTGTGCCGCCAGTGGCAGCACATGGGGATGCAACACCTTCGCCCCGTTCGCTGCCAATGCGTGAGCTTCGTCGTAACTCAATTCGTGTAGCAGCTTCGCTTCCTCCGACTCGTGTGGATTAGCAGTATAAATGCCGTCCACATCCGTCCAAATCACCAATTCCTCCGCGTCCACGACATGCGCGATCAGCGCTCCGGAAAAATCAGAGCTGTTGCGCCCCAAGGTTGTGATTCGCCCGTCTTGCGTGGCGCCGATGAAGCCGGTTACCACTGGAACGATTCCCGCTTTCAGCAAGGGCAACAGGATTTGACGGCCGCGGCTACGCGTGTGCTCCAGGTGCGGCTTGGCATCCCGAAAATTGTCGCACGTCAGGATAAAATCCGAAGACGCGACCGGCACCGCGATCACGCCAATTTTGCTCAGTGCCGCAGCAAACAGCCGCGCGGCGTAGCGTTCACCGAACGAAGCCAGCCGGTCCAGTAGAACTCCGTTAGCTTCCACATGTCCCCTTAGTGGGACTTCGTGAACCAGGTCATCGGTCAGAAGTGCCATCTCCTGCTCCACGCGCTCATGTTCGTGCGCGTCCAGGTGCAAGTCTTCCAGCGTGGCTCGATGTACTTCCGCGATGGACTCCGCTTCCTTGCGTGCTTGCAAATTTCGCCCTTGCCCCAGCCACTGGCCCACGCGCAGCAACCGGTCCGTCATCCCCTTCATCGCAGAAACCACCGTAGTCACTGGGTGCGCTTGCGACTCCTGTTGGACAAGCCTGGCCGCGTGGAGCAATCGGTCCGCTCCAAGCAGTGAGCTGCCCCCAAACTTGAAGGCAACAACGTTCTCGAGTAACGGATAGTCGGCTGGGAGAGCAAGCACGCTCTCCAGCCCGGCCGCATGGCCGTAAAGGGGTAAGTCACCCTCCGCGCTGAGGCTAGCTTCCTGCTGTTCCGGTTTCATGGTAACCGCTCCTTGTTTCTTTGCCGCGGGAGCGCCTCTGGAGGGGGGCTGAGACTAAGAAACCCACCACCAGGTTCGCTTCTGGCGGTGGGTTTGGAAACTTTTTCTAGCTGGCTAGCTGTTTCTCCCCGCGCCCGAAGCGATGGTAGTGCGCTTAATAATAGTCATAGTCGACGTAGAGGTCTTCGTCGACAGGGAGGACATTCGCTTCGTGGCGAGAGCCAACATGGAAAAAGCATAACATGCCAAGCCGAATTTCCAATCAAAATATCTGTGTCCCGCACGGTTCCTGTGTTCGAAGCCGCACCCTCTTCTAAGTGAAAGCACGCACTCACCTTAGTTAAAGACTCGTTAACCTCTACGGCTCCTGCGTGCCAAACGGCAGAGTGCTTTCCCCTGCTTCCTCGACCCTAGAATCCGAGGTTTCTGGCAGAACCCTTCCCTGGCTTCCAAGTTGCGCCACGCAAACTTTCCGCCCAGGAAACTTTGTCGGTGTCTATTGACCCTAGTTCACAACGGCAGATTTCACGCGGTGCCAATGTCACGATGTGAACCTTCTAACCAGCGTGGGAGTGTTCCCATCAGGAATTTCAATCGACTGAGGAGATCAAATGAGACTGTTTTCGAAGTGGATGATCCGGGGCGTAATCGGCTTCGCGGTGTTAGGGGCACTGCTGGCGTCCGGTTGCAACGACAGCACCTCGACGGCTTACCTTCGTGTTCTCCACGCTTCGCCGGATGCGCCCAACGTGGACATTAATCTAGATGGCAAGGATGTACTCACCGACGTGGCTTACAAGGCAGCTTCCAGCTACCTGCCAGTGAAGCCCGGAAGTCACGTCATCAAGGTATTCCCGACCGGTACAACCAACGCGGTGATTACTGCAAACGTAACGCTCGTCAAAAATACTTACACTACCGTTGCGGCGGTCAATTTCGTTGCCAACATCGAGGGCAAGGTCATCACCGATGACAACACTCCGCCCACTTCGGGCAACGTCAAGGTGCGCCTGATCCATTTCTCGCCGTCGGCAGGTACCGTGGACATCTACGTAACAGCCCCGGGTGCTGACATTTCTACTATGACGCCCACTCTGTCGGCAGTACCGTTTCTTGCGGTTTCGGACTACATCTCTACGGCTGCCGGCACGTACGAGGTGCGGATCACACCCACAGGCACTAAGGAAGTCGTGATTGATAGCGGCACTCTTACTCTTGCAGCCGGTCAAATTCGCACGGGCGTTGCGCTGGATAACCCGGGCGCGCAACCGCCATTTACTGCCATTGTGCTGAACGATTTGAACTAAGTTCCCGGATTGCGGCGAACCAGGGAGCCGGGAAATGAACCGCCTCTCTGCTTCGTCCCATTTCAGCCGCGCGCTTCAAACAGCAGGCTGGAACAGGTCAGTCCCGATTCGGCCTTCTGCAATTCGCTGATATCCAGGGCCAAGACGCGGAATCCGCGATCTTCGAGAATTGTGAGTGTCTTCGGGAATGCAGTTGGAAAAATTACCGCATCATTGATGGCAAGCGCGTTGCCGGCGTGCGGTTCTGTCGGATCGACATCTACCCATTCGGATCCTGGCATCCTCTGCCAGTCGAAACAAATGCGATTCGCCAGCAGTGTATTGCGTCCGAGACTCGTTACCGCGGATTTCAGATGGAGGCATCCGGTCACCGGAACGGCGGTCACCTCAAATCCGAAATGTTCCAGAATCACGGCCAGTTGTCCGATGCCTTCCGGATTCGAGCGCGTTGTGACCCCCACGAATACTTTCTTTCCCACGCGCAAAACGTCGCCACCTTCCAGCGTGCCGGGCAACTTCACGTAAGCAAGCTTGCGAAATTTCTCCAAAGCCGCGGCAATCGTCGGCACTTCTTTTCGCCGCGATTCCCTGCCCAAGGAGCAAATCACTGCCACCTCCTCCAGCACCACGGCGGGGTCCTCCACAAACATGGAATCGGGCAGGTCTGGTTCTTCCGGAAGCGAAATGACGCGAGCGCCGAGTTCGCTAAGCACCGCCTCATAGGCTTGGTGTTGCGCGCGCGCTTTCGCCATGTCGATAGGCTTGCGATCGATGAAACTCAGTTCGCAGTCCGCCAGCGCGGAGCTTACTTTTCGTGTGATCGCCGTCAGCATGGTGGAAATGTATCAGAGAATCGAAACCTGAAGCAGATCCGAGAACATTTGTATTTACGTCCGGTTGTCGCTTTCCCTGATTCTCGATAGACTCGCATCAACTTCCTTCGATGAGCAAAAGGAGCCCTTGCCATGTCTGACGTCGCGCGCAAAGTGATTGCCCTTTCGATTGTGATTCTCGGCGCGGGGCTTTTGTGGGCTGGCAGGCGCTCCTACAGCGATTCCGAAGACGCGAAAAAACAAATGGAGGGTGCGATCACGGCGGCGCGCGAGCACGTAGCGTCCAGTGATCCACGTTTGAAAGGCGCCTACAGCTTCGAACGCGGCGGTTGGGTCTACGCCCATCTTGAAGGCGACCCCGCAACAATCGGTTTTCAGCACGGCTACCTTCTCGCCAAGGAAATCGAAGATGCGTTTCCCGCCGTTTCCACGGGGATGATGCATTCCACCAAACGCGACTGGCCTTTCTTCCGCGAAGTTGCCCGGGAAAAGCTCTGGCCCAAGCTTGACCCCGAATACCAGCAGGAACTCCAAGGCATAGCGGAAGGGTTGAACGCGCGCACGGGATCGCCACTGGATGTCTACGACATCGTCGCGCTTAACTCCTTCGAAGAAGTTCCGGATTACTACGTGCCCTGGCTCGATAAGCAAGAAAAGAGAGCGGATGCGCCAAACTTGAAAAGTCCAGGAAACTGCAGCGCCTTCGTGGCTACCGGCAGCTGGACTAAAAACGGCCAGATTGTCATCGCTCACAATAATTGGACCAGCTACATGAACGGAGAACGCTGGCGGATTATTTTTGACATCCAGCCCGCTCATGGCTATCGCATTCTGATGGATGGTTTCCCCGGAGTGATTGCCAGTGACGACGATTTCGGAATCAACAGTGACGGATTGATGGTGACGGAAACGACCATCAGCCAATTTGAAGGTTGGGATCCTAACGGCAAGCCCGAATTCATGCGCGCGCGAAAGGCACTGCAATACGCCGGCTCCATCGACGAGTACACCCGAATCATGCTCGACGGCAATAATGGCGGGTATGCCAACGATTGGCTGCTCGGCGACCGCAAGACCGGAGAGATTGCGCAACTTGAGCTTGGCCTGAAGGCGTACAAACTGTGGCGAACAAAAGATGGCGTATTTGCGGGCTCCAATTGGGCGCGCGATCCGAAGGTTTTGAAGCTCGATACGCCCCATTTTGATCCCAGTGACATGGCGACTTCGCCGAATGCCCGGCGCGTCCGCTGGGAACAACTGCTGAACGAAAATAAGGGCAAGCTTGACGTTTCGCTTGCGCAGCAGATGTTAGGCGATCATTTCGACACCTACGACAAGAAGACAGAGGCGAACGAGCGCACTCTTTGCGGCCATGTCGATAGCAACGCTCGCGGCATTTCTATTTGGGGTTGGGATCCCTATTACCCAGGAGGTGCCGTTCAGGGCAAGGCGGCGGATTCGAACATGGCCAAGGAAATGCGACTGGTGGCGCGCATGGGGCATCCTTGTGGCGCTGATTTTCAAGCCGAACCATTTCTCTCCGCTCATCCGGAATTTGCGTGGCAGGAACCATACCTCCGCGACATGAAAGCCGGTCCCTGGACGTTCTTCAGCTCCGACGAAGGCCGACCGCTGATCCATTAGCGCGCGAATTGTTGCTGTCACTGCGTGTTGGCATGAGCCCGCGCCATGTTTGCCTTCTCTGGAACCACCTGTTCTCGCGCCTTTTCCGGCAAACAATAGCGATATGCGGCGTAGGTTTTTTCGAAGGCGGCGTCCCACGAAATCCCCGCCATTCTCTCCCGTGCTGCGGTTCCTAGTTGTTTCATTAGCTCGGGGTTGTGGGCCAGTTCAACGACTTTGCCTACAAACTCCGCGTCTTGCATCGCCACGTAGCCCGTTTCTCCGGGCACGACCAGATGACGCGGACCGCCTTCATTTGTCACCACGGCGGGGACACCCGAAGCCGCCGCTTCTTGCACCACATTTCCAAAGGTATCCGTCTTCGAGGGAAACACGAACAGGTTCATGTTGGCGTAGGCCCGCGCTAGTTCTTCGCCGCGCAACACGCCGGTGAACTCGCCGTGTTTCAGGCGTCGTTTCAGCCAAGCCGTCTCGCTGCCGTCTCCCACAACGATGATTCGAAAATCGCGTATTCCGCTGTCCAGCAACGCTTGCTCAATTTTGCGCAACAGCCGGACACCTTTTTCTGGCGTGACTCTACCGACAAAGCCCAGGCGGATGATTTCGTCGCTCGCGGTTCTGTGTTTTGGGTTGAATTGCTCGGGATCCACTCCGCGCGGCATCAGAAACGAAGGCTTGCCCAGTTTGTTCTCGAGCCACGCCACCTGCGGCGGCGTCGGGGCCAGCGTCACATTCGCAAAGCCATAAAACCACAACAAAACTCTCAGGCCTTGGTCTTGCGACCACGCTACCGCGGGTTGGCTGACACTTGCCGGCATAAAACCGATCAATTTTTGCAAGCGCCGCGCGACGAATTGATGAAAATTCGTGTGCCAGGAAGCCGCCAATGGAATTTTCAGTTTGCGCGAAAGGTATACGCCGATCTCCCCCAGTTCGCCAGGACTTGTAATGTGGATAACGTCGGGCTGAAACTGGAGCAGTTCTTGGCGAATTCGGTTGCTGTACCGGCAGAAAACGAGGTCGAACTCGAGGTCTCGTTCTATGCCAATGCTGAGCCAGGATCGTTTTAGTTCGATGCGGCGAACACTTCCCTCGGTGTGAATTCCCGGTTGTTTGCCCCCATGGATCGCCAGCAGCGGCAAATTGTGCCGCCTCGCATACGCCACCAGTTGCCGCGCCGTCAGCGCCACGCCGTTGATCTCGTGGAAGGTCTCGCAGAACAGCGCGACCCGCGGCGCTTGGGTCATAGCCCTCCTTCTTCATATCGAAGGAAAGGTAACCGCAATGCTGGCCGTACAAGCGGATTCGCTATCAGCCCGATGACCCAGCGGAATTTGTCGATCACTCTTTGAAAACGCGTGCCCGTGAATTGAGAGAGTGCCTTTGCCTCGCCATCCTCCTCGATGAATATACGCGTCATCCAGTGGCGCCGTCCAAACTCTCCTGGCGCATCCGACAGGGCATGCCACGCGTTCTCAATCAACCGCAACGGAAGAGGCTCAAAAAACTGCGGCATCAGCACAATTTCGCTCCGCCTCTCGCACCGGATCTCCTGCGCAAATTCTTCAAAGCTCTCCGCTTTCGAAACATTCAGCACTGCATTCGCTTCACACCCATGGCGGTCTCCGCCGGAAACAACGGGCCGGTCGATGGCCTCGCCAAGCGCAAGCACTTCACGATTCTCGCGAATAGAACGCATCCCGTTCAATTCGATGGCATGGAGGAAAGGAAGAAAACTATCCAGAAACTGCGCCAAAGTCTGGCGATGCTGCGCTGGGCCGATACATTCGGCATCCCAATATGGATGGTTCAACACAACCAGCGTCTCCTTTTCCTCGTTCAGCCCGGCAAGGATGGTACGCAACTGTTCACCACCTGGCTTTGCGCGGTAGATCGCAAACTCTTTCATCCAGGCACCCGCGCGTGAAATCGGCAGGTTGTGTACTCCGATGTGAAACTCCGTCTTTCCATACGGAACCGTCCACTCCACGGAGATCGGCGCAGTTCGCGTTTTCTCCAAGAGCCTAAGACGCATTCCCCCCGCGACGTTGTCATGGTCCGACAGGGACACTAGCGCCTTTCTTCCCAATTGTCCTTCAATCTGCTTGCACTCCAGTTCATACGCCTCCCTCGGAGAGAGTGGTGGTGTCCAATAAATTTTATTGAAATTGAAAATTCTGCCCTCATAAAGGTGCACCCGACCAATTTCACGTTCCAAAATGTAGGACCCGATCGGGAACTTCGCAATGTAATGCGGCAACCGGCTAAGGTATTCCTTCGAATGCATGGTATGGCTGTGGATAGAAATGCCGGTGCCGCAATGGGAAAATTGACGAGATCGTGCCTTGAACCGGTGTATCTGAGTGCGGAACATGCTCATCGGACGCTCCGTATCGTCTAAATCCACCGCACGATAGCGTTCTTTCTGTTTACCAACGTAGAAACTGCCTATTACGCGTGCGTGACACTAGCATCAAGATTTAGATTTTGGTGATTCTTTCGACACAAAAAGCGCCCTTTTCCCGCCACTTTTCGATGTTTCAAGCGCCCGTTAAATCTCCGTAATGAACTGGTTCTACGTTACGGTTATGACATGGCATCACCAAAGCAGCCACCTCCTGCGGGGGGCGCCCTGGGCATGAGGGCCGCTCTCCAGGCCAGCCTCGCCGTACTTTGCTTACTTCTTCTTTCGGCCGCTTTCCCGGTTTCGTCTTCGCCTGTGGTTGACCGGCAACCCGTCGACGAAGCGTTGCGTTGGGTCCGTAACTCTCCTCACCATCTGGTGCAATACGATTACCTGATGACCGCACGTGTGCGCTTGTTGATCTTCTGGGCGGGTAAGGATGACGTCGGTGGCGGTTACATCCGTCGTGGCGTTTCTTCCGAAGACCCCCGACTCGAGTTTATTCAGGTGCTCTTCGGAAGCGACCCGGCAAAAGCGCCTCGGGCCATTAATCGCTGGGGTGCGGGTACGGAGGTTTCGTGGCACAAGGAGCCCGTCAGCACCACCCGTGCGGAAGACATTACCGCCAGCGCCTTTTCGGTTTTATGAAATCTTCGCAAGGGAAATCTGCCTCGGAGATGCAGTCAGAGCTGGAGCGCGAGAAAAAACAGGGCCTGCACGATTTCACGGGCATTCTGAGCCGCGTCGAAGCCTCCCGCGCGCTTTCCCTGGTGGTTCCGTTGCAATCCGAAACGGATTTTAACTTGCATGACTATGATCGTGCGGAGCCGTTGATGCTCGAACACTTGGGCGAGTCTGCCCGGCTTGTGCGTTCCCTGCAGGATTCTTCGCGTTGCCAGCGCTCGGCGGAGTTTCTCGCTACCGTGGCGGAGCTAATGGACGATGCCGTTGAAGGACGCCCGGCGCCACTGTCGCGCTGCTATGTCTATGACGCCCAGGAGAACACACTGGTGCTGGAAAAAGTGGCGCCGCTGGAATCCCTGGCTGTCCGGCTTCACGGGCCTAACAACGTCGTGCTTCTCGATGCAACTCACAAGAATTTGTTGCAGCTCGACTTCGTATCTACTCATAAGCTCACTGGGAAAAAGGTGTACTTCACGATTTACGCCGGCACGCAAGGCGCACTCCGCGGTGTGCCCGTACAAATCTGCTACCAGCCGAACTGGTGGTTCCAGGTGGTTCTGAATCTTCGTCCGGAAAAAGTCGTGGCTCCTGACTCGGCGGTTGCCGCCCGCCAAAATTAGTGGCCGGCGTTCTCCGGCACAATCGAAACTTCTACGCTGGATGGGTACTCGGCAGAGCGGTAGATGCGCTGCGTCGCTTTCTGATAGTCCGCTTCCTTCGCTTCAAAAATGTTGGGCACGAATTTTTGCGGATTGCGGTCGTATAGCGGGAACCACGTGCTCTGGACCTGCACCATGATGCGGTGTCCCTTCTTGAAAACATGATCCGCGGTGTGCAGGCTGAACGTGAACGGAGTGATTTCTCCAGCCACCAGCGGTTCCGGCTTTTCGTAGGATTTCCGGTAGCGGCCACGGAAAATCTCATCGGCAATCATCAGTTCGTAGCCAGAGAGTTTCCAATCGGACTCCACTTTTTGCGGGTATACATCGATTAGTTTCACTACCCAATCACTGTCGGTTCCGCTGGTCGCAGCGAAGAGTTTCGCGGTCACCTGGCCGGCGATAGTCACGTCTTCCTGCAATTCGTCCGTTTGCCAGGTCAACACGTCGGGCCGGTTGTCCACGAATCGCTGGTCCTGCACCAGCCACGTGTACCAGGAGCCTGGATGGTCGTCAGGATAGGTCACGTCCACGGGCCGATGGCGATACGGCACCGGATGCGCCGGATCGCTGACGTAGGAGTCGAATGCTTCGGTGCTTTTTGTTTTCGGCGGATCAAAAGAAAGCTTCCCGTCTTCGCTGAAATATAGGTTCCTCTTGTGCGCTTCTTTAGGCGGCCACTCACTAAAACTGGTCCACGTGTCGGTGCCGGTCTGAAAAAGGAGTGCCTCCTTCAACGGTACCGTACCTTTGTCATGCAGCCAGTACGCAAACCATGGCGCTTCCACTTTCTGCCGGAAATACTGCGCGGTGTTCGAACCAAACGGAATCCCACCCAGCGAATCACCCGGGCCGTACGCCCAGCCCCCATGATTCCACGGCCCGACGACGACATAATTCAGATGCTTTGGATCGTCTTTCTCCAGATTCTCGTAAGTGCGCATAGGTCCATAGAAATCTTCCTGATCCCACCAGCCCGCCACATTCAGGTTCGGAACCGTCGGCTCCTTCAACGCGCTCTCGATCGCGTGAATTTGCCAAAAGCTGTCGTAGGCCGGATGGTTCACGAAGTTGTTCCAGGTGGGAATCTTTCCGTGGAAATATCGCTCATTGGCATTGGAGAGAACGCCGAGCCGCAGGAACCAGTCATAAAGATCGAAATTGTTGAACTGGAAGCTGTAATTTTCGTTCGACGTTTCCATCAGTGCCGAGTATTCGAAGCCATAGCTCAGACGAAAAGCGCCATTGTGAAAGAAATCGTCGCCCATCCAGGCATCGCCCATGCACGCCTGCTCGGAAACCGCTTTCAGCGCGGGATGTGGATTCACCATGGCCATGGCAGCAAGGAAACCCCCGTAGGAAATTCCCCATATCCCCACGCGCCCATTATTTTTCGCGACGTTTTTCACCAGCCAATCTATCGTGTCATAGGTGTCCGTGCTTTCATCCACGCCCTTGGCATCTCTGGGATCGTGCACAGGGCGGTTCATTTCAAACTTGCCTTCAGAACCGTAGCGTCCGCGAATATCCTGATACACAAAAATGTACCCATCAGCGTAGAGGTCCTGGGCTGAGAACAAATGGCCGCTGTAGCCCTGGGGACCACCGGAAATACCATAGGGCGACCGTTCCATGAGCATGGGAAGCGGTTCCTGTGCGTCGCGCGGCGTGTAAATCTCTGTGTGCAGCTTCACGCCATCTCGCATGCGGATCATCACTTCTTTCTTTTCGAACAGTTTCGGCAGGTCTGGCCGCGCCGGTTTCTGGTCCTGTGCGTTCGCTGTAATAGCAAGCACCAGGACGCTCGCCACAACCCACATGCCAGTTCGCAACCGCTTCATCCGCTCCCTCACAGTTTCCCTCACTCTTTTTCAGACGTGCACAAAAAATCGCCGTGAGCATACCATATCAGGTTTCTCACTTGAGGCTGAGACAGCCTGCAGATTAAATAGCCTGACCGCGCGGTGTCTGCTAAAATATAGCTTCGTACACCGCACCTGAAACCGATGAAGAAAGGGATTCGTCCGGGCTGCTGGTTGGTTCAGCAGCTATTTTTGTCTTAAGACGCTTTTACGCACATGAGCCAAGAGATTCGCAACATCGCTATTATTGCCCACGTCGACCATGGCAAGACCACGCTGGTCGATACCATGCTCCGGCAGAGCGGCATATTTCGCGCCAATCAAGCCGTTGTCGAGCGCGTCATGGACTCCAACGATTTGGAGCGCGAGCGCGGCATTACCATTCTTGCCAAGAACACCGCCCTCTTTTTCCATGACACCAAAATCAACATTGTGGATACACCCGGCCACAGTGATTTTGGCGGCGAAGTCGAGCGTGCCCTCCGCATGGTGGACGGCGTTGTACTCCTTGTTGACGCCAGCGAAGGCCCGCTGCCGCAGACCCGCTACGTTCTGCAGAAGGCTCTCGCAGCCAAACTTCCTCCCGTCGTTGTCCTGAATAAAATCGACCGGCCGGACGCTCGTCCTGAAGAAGTCCTGAACGAAATCTATGACCTTTTCATCGACCTCGATGCCACCGAGGATCAACTCGACTTTCCCATCGTGTATACAAACGCTCGGGCCGGGGTGGCCCATCGCAAGGTGGGTGACGACTCCAAAGACCTCCTCCCGCTGTTTGAAGCCATCGTCAACAAAATACCGGGTCCCACAGGAGATCCCGCAGGAGTCCTCCAGCTTCAGGTCACCAATCTCGACTACTCCGACTTTCTGGGACGCCTCGCCATCTGCCGCGTGTTCAATGGCACGCTGAATCGCGGCGAAGAGGTTGGCATCAGCAAACTCGATGGAAAGCTCATCCCCACCAAGATCACAAAGCTCTATACCTTCCGTGGGCTGGAGCGCGATGAAGCAGAAACCGTCGTCGCCGGAGATATCGTGGCCATCGCGGGCGTTGAAGGAATTCAGATCGGCGAGAGCATCACTTCCCTCGAGAATCCCTCGCCGCTTGAACCGCTGACTATCGACGAACCCACGCTGGCGATGATTTTCTCCGTGAATTCCGGCCCGCTGTGCGGCCGCGAAGGAACTTATCTCACCTCGCGGGATTTGCGCGATCGTCTGGCGAAAGAGTTGCTCACCAACGTGTCCATCCGTGTGGAGGATACGGAAACGCCCGAATCATTCCGTGTTCTCGGCCGGGGCGAATTGCAGCTTGCCATCCTGATTGAAACCATGCGGCGCGAGGGTTTCGAACTGATGGTTGGCAAGCCTGAAATCGTTGTGCGCCACGAAAACGGCAGGAAGCTTGAGCCGGTCGAGCGTCTGGTGATCGACATTCCCGAAAGCTTCATCGGCATCATCATGGAAACCATCGGCAGTCGCCGCGGCGAGATGCTCAAGATGAGCAATCATGGCTCGGGCCGCGTCCGCCTCGATTTCAAGATTCCTTCGCGGGGATTGATCGGCCTGCGAAGCCAACTGCTGACGGACACCCGCGGCACCGCGCTGATCCACTCCATTTTTGATGGCTGGACGGAATATGGCGGCGATATGGCTCTACGGCCTACGGGCGCGCTCGTGGCGGATCGCCCGGGTGTTTCCACCGCATACGCCCTGTGGGGTTTGCAGGAGCGTGGGGAGCTTTTCATTGGCCCAACCATCGAAGTCTACGAGGGCATGGTAGTCGGCGAGAATTCTCGTGAGCAGGATATGGAAGTGAATGTCACCAAGGAGAAGAAGCTCACCAACATGCGCTCTTCCTCCGCCGACGAGGCCATTCGCTTGATCCCGCACCGCCAGCTCAGCCTGGAGCAAGCCATTGAATTCATTGCGGATGATGAACTGGTCGAGATCACTCCCAAGTCCATCCGTCTGCGCAAGAAAGTCTTGCAGTACAACAAGCGTCCGCGGCGCTGGCAGGAAATTCGTGCTAGCCAGGAGGCGGCCACCTAAGTGCTCTGTTGCGCTGCAGATTCATGTTTAAGTGAGCCTGACAAATCGCCGCTGCGCTTCGCCGTTACCGGTCGTTTTGTTTGGGCGTATGATTAGTTTCTGGTGGCAAGGGGCTGCTTGATATTTCCCCTGCAACTTGATTTGATATACAGTAAGTCACTAAACGGTTCCACCTTACAGGGTTGCACCTCATTTCGGTTGTCGAGCCAGTTTAGGAAGCGAGAATGCCGCGTGGGAGACGGTAAAACGTGAACTTGTCGAACCAGGCCTCATCGAATGGGCACTCTCCAGTTGCCACTATCTCTGCGTCGGCTACTGCGCTGCCCCCATATCTTATTACCCGCGAGGACGTAAAGTATTACATGGGGCGCGTTTTTGACATCCCCGACCGTCGCGTAGAGGCCATGATGGCCATCGTGGATAACGCCCAGGTGCACCAGCGGCACGCCATTTTCCCGATTGACTACACCATTGAACCGCGAGCACTTGCCCAAACGAATAACGAATACATCGAGCACGCCATAAAGCTTGGCCGGGAAGCCGCCGAAAAGTGTCTGGCGAAGGCCGATTTGCGCCCCGAAGACATTGATCTCATCATCACTGTCTCGTGTACCGGATTCATGATTCCCTCGCTCGATGCGCACCTGATCAAACTCATGGGCTTTCGCTCCGATATTCGGCGTATGCCGTTTACAGAACTCGGATGCGCCGCCGGAGCCATGGCCATCTCGCGTGCCGCCGATTACATTAAGTCCTACCCCGATGCGACTGTGCTGATCATCGCCGTGGAATTGCCGTCGCTCACCTTCCAGCGGAAAGACATTTCGCAGGCAAATCTGATTTCGTCCATTCTTTTTGGTGACGGTGCCGCAGCGGTGGTGGTCACGGGGAAGGACAAGCCCGGCCCGCGCGTGCTGGTCACAGAGACCTACACCTTCCCGGACTCTCTGGGTGCCATGGGCTTCGATTTGCGCGACTCTGGCTTTCACATCCTTCTGGCAAAAGACGTCCCGGAGATGATCGGTGCGGAAATCAAGGGCTTGGTTCATGGTTTCCTGGAACGTCATGGCAAGACCCGTGAGGATATCAAGGGGTGGATTCTGCATCCGGGTGGTGCGCGCCTTTTGGGCAATGTCGAGCAACAATTAGGACTATGCAAATGCGATACCCAGCCCTCCTGGGATATCCTCGCCAACGTCGGGAACCTGTCCAGCGCCACTATTCTCTTTATTCTTCAGGAGTGGCTGGAAAAGCGTCCCCTCAAGCGCGGCGAACATGCCATGGCTGCGGCGTTTGGCCCCGGCTTCAGCGCGGAGTTTTTGTTGCTTCAATGGAATTAAGCGTCAAAGCCTACCTCGGGCTTCTCCTCGTCGTAGCACTTCTACGCATTTACGAATTGCAGATCTCCCGGCGTCACCAGCGGGAGATGCTGGCCCACGGCGCCTCCAAAGTGGTCGACCCGGTTTTTCGCACCATGGTTCTGCTGCACACCGGCGTGTTGATCGGAGCGGCGCTCGAAGTTGTCTTCCTACATCGCCCTTTCTATCCCGCCCTGGCTGCGGTATGCTTCGCCCTGTTTCTCGCCGCCAATGTGGTTCGCTGGTGGGTCATTCGAACGCTCGGCGAGCACTGGAATGCTGAAGTCATGAACTCCACCGGCATGGGAGTCATCACCACAGGGCCCTTCCGGTACGTCCGTCACCCGAACTATGCCGCCGTTTTTGTCGAGATGCTGGCGCTCCCGCTCCTTCACTGTGCGTGGATCACCGCCTGCATCGGTTCCGCCGCCCATGTTCTCGTCTTATCGCGCCGAATCAACACCGAGGAGCGCGTCCTCTTTTCGGACGCTCGCTACCGGGAGGCCATGTACGGGAAGCCGCGTTTTCTTCCCGGACTCTTCTGAGGCAGGTGGACCATGCGTTTCCTTTCGTACGTGCTGCTCGCCACCTTGGCGTGTCTGTCCTTCTGGCCGCAAACCGTCTCCGCCCAAGCCTCCTCTGCCCAAGCGATGGGGCCAGCGTTCACCTCTCTGCCCGAACTCGAAGAGGGCTATCGCCTCCTCTACCAGCAGCAGTTTCTTCAAGCACGTCAGGTCTTTCAGAAGTGGGTAGACCAGAATCCCACCGAACCGTTTGGCCAGGTCTCTCTGGCTGCCACCTACCTCTTCGAGGAGTTCTATCTCCAGAACGTGTTGACCAGCGATTATTTTCTCGACGATAAGCGCTTCTTGGGCGGCATCACCGGTACTCCCGATCCCGCCCGCATCAAGAATTTCGAAGGGAGCTGTGCACGAGCGCATACTTTGGCGTTCCAACGGCTGAAAAACCACCCACGTGACCCGGAGGGTCTGTTCGCCCTTACGCTGTGTGCCGGCATGCAGTCGGATGCGGACAGTATGCTATTGAAAAAGCACTACGACGCCCTGAAACGTCTCAAGGAAGCCAACTCCAATGCAGAGATGCTGCTTCACGACCATCCGGAAGCGTTCGACGCCTACGTTGCGCCTGGCATCGCCTATTACGTCATCGGCTCCCTTTCTTCCTCGGCCCGGTTCGTCCTCTGGTTCGGTGGGATTCACGGAGATAGACAACTCGGCATGTCTGAGGTTCAGAAAACTGCCGATAGCGGCCACTACCTGAAGCCATTTGCCCAGATTCTTCTGGCGCTATCTGCCCGTCGCGAAAAGCAGGATGCCCTGGCACAGCAGAATCTGAAGGCGCTCACAGAGGAGTTCCCCGGCAACTCTGTATACGACACCGAGTACGCTAAGGCCATGGGACACCCCATCCCCGCCACAATGGGGCCCGCCAACTGATTGCAGGTCTCCCGAGGGAACTGACCCGGCCGATACTTACTGCTGTGAATCCCAAAAGCGGAACTGCGCGATTTTCATCATGGCACGCGGTCCATTCTGAGTCTTCCCACCCATAAGTCATTCGCGCCAACTCTTCTCAAATTGACTAACTTGCTGTTTTTCTTTGACTTAGAGACAGCGGCGTTTGGCGCACGACCTGCTTTTCTCCTGCCATCAGCCGGTCCGCCCCACTGTCCGGATTTCTCAGGCGCTGTTTTCAAAAGGGCGAGGAAACCATGCAGCTTAAAGAAGCTTATCTCGAGCGTGCCGTTGGGGAAGTAGAGGATCTGTCGGCCCGTGTAGCGCTTTTGAAGAATCGCTTTGCACGGCAGAAGGTCAACGTAAAGCTTGAGCACTATTGGGAACTTGAGTACGTTCGCACGCGGTTTGCCGAGTTCAAACATCGCATCCAGGAACTCGAGGATGCTGACGACCGGGAGATTGCCAGGATCCAGGAAGCCGTAGAAGTAGCCTGGAAGGATTTGATTCACGCTGTGGATACGCTTCTCGCTGCGCTCCCTTGAGCCACTGGTCTTCGGTATCTCCTTCCGAAGGCACCGCCTAACGGCCAGGGACTGCAGTGAGGCTCGGACTGAGTTGGCTCGCCAACGGGGAGTGTCCGTGGCGAAGGTGGCGCGAGCACTTCAGTTCTGATGGCAACGCCATCGTTTGCAGGGCGTTTGCTCCACAGCGTTTTTGCGGATGGCGGGTTCGCCGCTTCCGCGTCAGGGCGGGGTGGGTCCAGGTCCCCATCCCGCCCTTGTCCTTTTTGTCTGCGATTCTTACCGCCCTCGCAGCAAGTTTGCCCCGTTACCGCGATCATTTTCCCCCTGTTACAATGCTGCTTTCCAGCGAAAGAGGAGGACCGATGTTTCAATCCGATCTGCTGAAGGGTCGCGCGATTTTCCTTACAGGTGGCGGGAGCGGCCTCGGCCGGTCCATGGCTATCGAGTTCTCTAAGTTAGGCGCGCGCCTGTTTCTTGTTGGGCGCCGAGAACAACCGCTGAAGGAAACCTGCGCGGAAATCCATCGGCTGGGCGGCGCAGCAGCCTTCACAACTTGCGATATTCGAGAATACGCCCTGGTCGAATCAGCGTTTGCCGCCGCGGAAGAACAGTTCGGCGAAATCGATTCCCTGGTCAACAACGCCGCCGGAAATTTCATGGCGCGAACGGAGAAGCTTTCCCCCAATGCTTTCAACGCGGTTGTGAGTATTGTGCTGAATGGCACATTCCACTGCACACAGGCGTTCGCCAAGCGGCGCATCTCCAAGAAACTCGGCGGCAATATTCTAAATATCACCACTACGTACGCGGCTGCGAATTCTGGCTCCGGTTATGTAGTGCCCTCGGCGTGCGCCAAGGCTGGAGTCCTCGCCCTGACCACTTCTCTTGCTGTCGAGTGGGCGAAATATCACATTCGTGTCAATGCCATCGCCCCCGGTCCGTTTCCGACGGAAGGAGCTTGGGCGCGCCTTATGCCCTCAAAGCAATTCGAGGAACATGCCATCAACAGGCACCCCATGAAACGCTTCGGCAAGCACGAAGAACTCACCAATCTCGCTGCGTTTTTGCTGAGCGACATGTCCGAATACATCAATGGAGAGTGTGTGGTGATCGACGGTGGGCAATGGTTGCGCGGCGCCGGAGAATTCAATGACCTGGCAATGCTGCCAGACGCTGTGTGGGAGCAGTTAGAGGCCGCTCGTCCCAAGAAGTGAACTGCGTTATTGCGGCAGTGCGCTTCCTTTTAGGAGCACCCGCAGTTTCACTTCGCCTACCGGCTGGCCTTCCGCCTCTGCACGTACTGTCACTTCCTGGGGCGTAGCGTTTTTCAGTCGCGCAGCAGCGAGCGTGGGCGTTTCGATCAATAGAGGCAGCGAAGTGCTGGCCTCCGCGGGCAAAACGAATTGTCCTTCGCCCTGACTTAGTCTCCAACCCTCGGGCAGACTCACGGAGAATTTCACTGCCAGAGTTTTCGCCGGGTCATGGAGAACAACGATCGGGATAACAAGCGTAGCCCCAGCCTTCACTCCAATCTCTGGAACCTTGGCGCGCGGAAGGTTGTCAAGTCCGTGGGCGGGATAAAACTCCGCATAAAACTTCCATGGACCGCCCAGCTCCATACGTGGAACTTGCGACGCGGACTGCCCAGTGAAAACACCACTATGAAAGAGCGCTTCCTTTAACGGTTGCTCCTCGATCTGCGCGAACACATCATCCGTCGGTTTGCCGCCTACGACCGACTTCCCGAAGATCAACGTGGAAGGTTCCGACCACCAGGCTGTGTTCGGGTCGCTCATTACCTTTTCTAATTCCGCGTCACTCAATTGCGACATTCGCGCGATGTCATCTGGGAACTGTGTGCGATGGGCCATCGCAGAATCCAACGCTAATCGCCAGTACGGCTTCTTCTGCGATGGTGAGACCTCTCGAACGGAGTACGTCGGACCGGTGCCAACGAATTGTTTGTCGTCTTGCGCGTCGCTGCCAAAATAGATCTTCTTCGCCTGCCAGGTTTGCAGATTCGAGAGGTACGATTCGTAGTGTTTCGTGTCGCCGGCAAGTTGCGAAGGAAAGACCAGCGGGTCGCCCGCCAGATCGAACGCCTCCACAACTAGAACACCGGTGGCCTGATGATCTCCGTGGTTTTCGCCAATGAAGACTCCGGGAAAGTGCGTCAAAATTACTTCCGGCCGCGTCAATCGAATCAGCCCCACGAGCCTTTCCAGGTTGGCGCCGTGCCCCCAATTCGCGAACGAATCCAGCAGGTCTTGCGACGCCGTATCCTTCCCATCCAGGAACCATACATTCGAAATGCTCAATTTCGCGCAGGCGTCGCGCGCCTCGATCTCCCGCTCATTCGCCATCGCCGGCCCGCGTTCCCGCGTGAACCGATTCACTCCGCTTCCGCCATGGGTGCTGAAAATCACCGCGACCCGCTTGTGCATGTCGTAAATCGCCCGGGCGACATACGGCGTGAAAAACGCCTCGTCATCCGGATGCGCCACCACCACCAAAATGTCCGCCTTGTACCGGTCATCCGCCGGGTTCACCTTTTGGAAAGTCTGCGCCATTACCGGCCCAAATACACTCAGAATGACCAGCGGCAGTATTGACTTCAGGAATAATCTCATTCGGTTCCCCTAGACGCAGTTTTGCTCTTTGATGCAAAGGAGAAATTGTATCGTCCTTGCCTCGGAAAACCCATCCGCCCATTGCGAACCTCCCGGTCTTTGCTCGGATCGCTATGTGCCAGGGTTGTTCATGCGATCGATTTATATCGATACCTAGGACGTAATACGTCTGGACGACATCTATTCTATCGACGGTATGATTGACATACCGAAGGTTGATCGATATACTCCGACTGAGGCGATCTGAATGGAAACCGTCCGAGTTTCTCCCAAATTTCAAGTGGTTATCCCTAAACGTATTCGTGAGCAATTGGAACTGAAGCCCGGGGAGGAATTGCAAATTTTTGTGCTAGATAACTCCATCCGGATTCACCGTCCACGCTCGATTAAATCGCTTCGCGGAATCGCAAAGGGAATGGTGTGGAAGGATGAGGACCGTGACCACTCCGAGCGATTCTGATCGATATGTCGTCGATTCTTCCGGCTGGATCGAGTATTTGGGAAGCGGCCCAAAAGCTGAGCGATTCGCTCAATACCTCGAAACGCAGGCAGTTCTGCTGCTCCCCTCTATTGTCGTCTATGAAGTTCATAAGAAGCTTTGCCGAGAACAGGGAACCCGCCTGGCTACGGAATTCTTATCGCAGGCCTTTAGTTTTGGCGACCGCTTAATTCCGCTTACCTTGGAGTTAGCCATTCTCGCTTCTCAAACGAGCTCCGATAACGGTCTCTCGATGGCCGACGCAATTATTTACGCTACGGCTCGTCACCATAAAGCACAACTGATAAGCTCAGACGGTCATTTTGCAAACCTCCCGAAAGTCACCCTACTTTGACGGTCGTTCCATCAGTCGTTTCACCCGCTTGACCCGTGGACGACCCGCCGATACTCTAGCTAGATATATCGCAGATGACTGCATGTCAGGACTCCGACCATGGATCAGATTCACGTAACTCTCCCCGATGGCAGCGTCAAGGACTTCCCTAAGGGCACCACGCCCGTTGAAATCGCCAAGTCCATCTCTCCCCGGCTAGCCGATGCGGCGCTGGTCGCCAAGGTGCGCGCCAGCAACGGCAACGGGACAAAAGGCAAAACCGGCATCTTTTCCAATTCCGTGGATCCCGCGGAAGACGGCAGTCTGCTCTATGACCTCCGCCGGCCCCTGGAC
>Ga0074046_10000250_pt1 | contig 47698 bp, 41 predicted proteins | sample BogForMeECP23OM3_FD_94441 | JGI IMG/M metagenome (GOLD analysis project Ga0074046, IMG submission 94441) | Bog forest soil microbial communities from Calvert Island, British Columbia, Canada - Bog Forest MetaG ECP23OM3 | ecosystem: Environmental > Terrestrial > Soil > Wetlands ... | reverse complement strand
TCAGCAAGGCTTTAAACTGGCCTCAGGGTGTGTGAGTTGCAAACGCCCTGGTCGTTCAGTGGTCTAGGATGACGGCCTGTCACGTCGTCGACGCGGGTTCGAATCCCGCCCAAAGGAGCAGCGTGAAACTCTCCTGGCGAGGGGCGCCAACCCGCGTATAGATCACTCATCGAACCCGCCCAGCTTCTTGACATCTTTCTTCTCCATCTTGTCACTCTTGCAACGTGGACAAATCGGCGTCTTGGAGTTAGAAAGAAATTCGTAACCGCACCCGCTACATTTCCAGTAAGCAACTTCCTGCAAAGCTATCTCCGTTTTACATTTGATTACTCAGTCAATAAATAACGCCCTACTTCTTATTTTGGCAGGTCGCGTTAGATTTGATTCCAGGTAATGAAACGGATGTCGTCGCCGCCATTGAGAAAGTAAGCCCCGCGGTTGTCTCAGTCGCTACGTTGCGAGTAATTCAAGAAAGCATGTTTGATGCCATCCCGGTCCGGGGAATGGGGTCGGGAATAATTTTCGATTCCAATGGTGGAATCCTCACCAACCACCACATCGTTGAGGATGCGGAGAGGGTTGAGGTTCTTACTCCGGATGGGAAGAAGTTCCATGGGGAAGTGTTGGGGTCGGATGCGATGTCTGACGTAGCCGTGGTGCGAGTTGATGGAGAAAACCTACCAGCCGTCAAGCTTGGCGACTCCGACAAGTTGAAGGTGGGGCAGATCTCAATCGCCATCGGAAACCCCTACGGCTTCATGCTACCGGGGCCAGCGGCGACGGTTGGCGTGATTAGCGCGTTGAAGCGGCATATTCACGTTGAGGAGCGCATGTATGAAGACCTGATCCAAACAGACGCGTCCATCAACCCCGGCAACAGCGGCGGCCCGCTCGTAGACAGTTCGGGTATGGTGGTTGGAGTTAACACCGCGAACATTCCATTCGCCCAAGGCATCGGTTTCGCCATACCCATCAACGCCGCGAAGAGAATAGCGAAAGAAATCATTGAACACGGACGCGTAATCCGACCATACGTCGGCATAGCCGGATTAACCCTGACCAGGGAGATCGCAGAATCCTACAACCTACCCTACGAACAAGGCGTTCTGGTTGCGCGGGTGGGCCGAGGAAGCCCAGCACGGAGAGGTGGGGTGTCGGCGGGAGACGTAATCCTCGAAGCCGACGGCACCGCACTCAAGGGTTGGGAAGACCTACAACACATACTCCAAACAAAGAAGGTGGACGACACTCTCGAACTGCTCATCGGCCGCGACCGAGAACGTGGAAAAGTACACGTAAGGTTAGAAGAAGCTAGCAAGGTCATTGCGTAACCGGCGGATGGCGCACGCTCAGCGGCGTGGGGGGGGGTGGCCTAGTTTCCTATGGCACGCATACTGCGGTGGTTTGTGGGCGCAACATGTTACTTTGCGGTAGAATAGGCGCGTGTGTCACCTTACCTGCGTTGCCGGGACGGTTCTAAGCGAGCATCTTCTGTGGGCGCCCACCACTGGACCTGTATAACATATGCTAGACATCTTTTCTTGGGCCCCTTTCTCCCCACAGACATAATCGCGAAACTCGCGTTCAATCGGGTTCAACTAACGGAACCCACAATACTTTTGATAACGTTCGGGAGTCTCAGGGTTGGGGCCCGTAGCTCAGTCAGGTAGAGCATCGGTGACGCTGTGTGGGCGTTGGTGAGGCTTTTACCTCTGGGCGGTTCGAACCCATGGGAAGCCACCCGAAAAGTTTGGCATAGGAGCCTTCTTGGGGAGGGGTCCCGGGTTCAAATCCCGGCGGGCCCGCCACAATCCCCGCTAAGTCTTGACCTCTGCTTTGCTTGATCTTCCGATTATCTGTCAGACTGGGGTTCGAATTTCGCACTGTCCTCCCCACAATACGTTCGACTCGGACGATAATCAGACCGCCTTGGCCAAGCACTTTACATCGGCCAGTTTGGAATCGCCCGACCGACACTCGTCAATTGCAAATTCCAATTGCTACTCGTCAATAATCCCTTTTTCTTGCATAATTTTCACATAATCGTAGAGTGAGTGATTCGTATCCTCTTCATACTTCAATCCTACCCGTGAGAACAGTCTTTTTGCGATAGCTCTCCCGAGAACACGGCCGACGTTTCCGAATTCATCAAGGGCGATCGAAAAGTCGGCGATGTTTTTCTGCAAGTCGTGATTTTCAACGGAAGCTCGTTTCTCAAGGTGTGCGATCAAGAGTGTCTTGTTTGTTTCACCAAGAAGGTCCGTAAGGGTTTGATCGATTGAAGCACGCAGATGCTTTCCCAAACGTTAAGCCCCGCAATGAACAGGTGTGGCTCCTAGGAAGGATTCTCGTGAAAACATCTCAACCATCGAGTTCAGACAATACGACAACGTGAACATAAGAATCTTCCACACCTTGCCTTTTTCCAGAGGAAAACCAAGTTATATTAGTTACAACGATCACAGCACCCGCAGATCAACACACTGAGTTGTATTCTTCCTCAAAATTATCATTGTTTGTGATGCGTGACATATGGATTCAAGTGTGAAGTCGAGAAGAGCCAGGCTGCTTGTAATCGACGACGACAAGTCCATTACCGATGCAATGAGCATGATGTTCGAAAGATTAGGATACATAGTTGATGTCGCCAACAACGGTCGAGAGGCAATTCAGAAGTCTGGTGAAAATTTCTACCACGTTGCACTGATAGACATACGGTTACCTGACATGAGTGGCGTTGAGCTTCTAACCAAACTCAAAGAGAGTTATCCAAAGATGGTCAAGATCATTATTACAGGCTACCCTGATCTAGAAAATAGCGTTCAGGCCTTGAACGTCGGAGCAGACGGTTATGTTATCAAACCGTTCAAGCCTCAAGAGTTGACGGCCACAATCAAGAAAAAGATCAAGGAGCAGGCTGAAAGCGCGGCGACTACGCAAGAACATCTAGCGAACTTCATACAATCAAGGATCCGAGAAATAGATTCAGCGTCCAATCGAGCCTAGAAGGACATGGGATTTCGATACATTTCGACCGCCCCTTGAGCAATTGTTAGTAAGTACGCCGAGTCAAAATCGAATTCCGGGACCGAAATGAATAGTCGGAAACGCCTAGCCCCACAGAGCGAGAAGACATTACGTCAGATTTTCGAATTCGCTCCCGATGCCATCATTACTGTGAAGAAAGACGGCCGTATTTCGGCAGCAAACAGACAGACCGAGCTGATGTTCGGCTACAAAAGAAGTGAATTATTAGGAATTCGCCTCGAGTTGCTCATACCAGAACGCTTTCGGAAGAGGCATCCACAGCACCGGACTCGCTACTATGAAGCCCCCCGCACGCGGCCTATGGGCTCAGGGCTTGAACTGTACGCCAGACGCAAAGACGGGAGTGAATTCCCCGTCGATATTATGCTCAGCCCCATTCAAGGTCAGGCTCATCTCGAAGTTATCGCCATCGTGCGCGACATCACCGAACGCAGGAAAACTGAGGAGGAGAAATTTAGGCTCATGAACTTGGTGGGAAGAAGCGTGGCACACGACTTACGGAACCCCCTGACGGCCATTAGAACTGCGGCCTACAACCTCGGCGAGGGTTCAGATTCGGACGATATGAAGAGTATGTTAGAGCTCATCGACAGCAATGTAGAAGCAGCCGATAAGATTGTCATGAATCTAATGGACTTCGCGTCTGAAGTGAAGCCTTCGATCGGAGAAGTAGATGTTAACCCGTTAATCCAAGAAGTATTTCGCGAGATCGTATTTCCAAGGAACATTAAGTTGACTACGCGCCTTGGGGAACTGCCAAAAGCCAAGGTAGACCGGGACAGACTGAAGCGAGTCTTGGGCAACTTATTTGCAAACGCTCTGGAAAGTATGACCGACGGAGGCGAACTTACCCTATCGACAACTGCAACGAACGGGCGGGTTGACATAACTATTGAGGATACAGGCAAGGGCATCACAGAAGAGAACATGAAGAAACTCATGACGCCATTCTTCACAACTAAGGCTAAGGGAATGGGTTTGGGGCTTGCAACCAGCCGACGGTTTATCGAAGGCCAGGGAGGAACTATCCGTATTGAGAGTCAGGAAGGTAGGGGCACGATCGTCAAAATTGAGCTACTTGCCTAGCGAATGTCCAGTCTGTTCCGCCACAGACTAGAGGCTTTCAGCTCCTAGTATGTTCTATAGAATACCGACGGTAAATGCCGCAGCCTTAAGAGAACTCTCAATCTCATCTTCGCGGTTGGAATTGCCCTATCTCGTGTTTGACTATAGCAAGTGCGATGGAGACGGAGCATGCGTCAGCAGTTGCCCCGGCTCAGTCTTTGAACACTCCACGAACGGGCGATGGTGTAAGCCAGTCGACGATTTTATAAAGAACACCCCCGCGCTCGAAAGCTTCCATGAACGCATCACGTCCTCCCCCAAGCCAGTCAACCTCGCGATTAGGTACCACGTACCCGAATGCTTCCTTTGCTGGCAGTGCGTCGGCGCCTGCCCAAGGCATGCTATCGATGTGGAATACGACGACCTCGATGTTCGGGAATACCTTCTGGAAGTAAGCCATTGATGGTTCGGGGCAGGGGGAATCACCTTGACGGATACTAGGATTTCACAACACCCCGTACTCAAGTTCGACCGCGGAAACAAGATCACCTTTCATTTTGAAGGTAGACCGATCGAAGCTTATGCCAACGAGACTGTGGCGGCTGCACTTTACGCAAATGGGTTGCGAATTTTCAGTCGCAGCATGAAGTACCATCGTCCCAGGGGTTTCTTCTGCGCCATCGGGCGTTGTTCAGCGTGCATGATGACGGTAGACGGTGTCCCGAACGTTCGTACATGCATGGTCAACGTGAAGGAGCGCATGAACGTTTCGCGTCAGAATGGTTTCCCCAACGCCGATCACGACCTCCTCTCAGTAATGGACAAGATGAGTTTCTACTTCTCGTTAGCGTCGGGGTTCTACCACCGCAAGATGATCCATCCCTCCTTCCTGAGGGAAACCTACCTCAGAATCCTAACAAGATTCGTTGGATTAGGACACCTCCCATCCAAGGAATCAATCGGGAAACCTGAGGGTTCGAAGGTTTCGGTGGAGGCGGATGTTGTCGTAATCGGAGGAGGCCCCGCCGGCCTAACGGCTACGCTTGAGGCGGCCAAGAGGTGCGGAAAAGTCGTCCTGATTGACGATAAGAGAATGTTGGGCGGACAACTTGTCAAACAGACCCATCGATTCTTCGGCGACGCACGACACTACGCAGGCGTCAGGGGGATACGAATAGCGGGGAAGTTGACAGAACAGATCCGCGAAGACGAGAAGATTACAACCTACCTCGGTTGCGACGTATTCGGTATCTACAACGGTCACGTTGTGGCGGCGGCGCAGGAAAATCGACTACTGAAGATTCACGCCAAGAAGATCATCATAGCTACCGGAGCGTATGAGAGAACACTGCTATTCGAGAACAACGATTTGCCGGGAGTTTACGGAGCCGGCGGGGTACAAACCCTGATGAATACCTACTCCGTCAAACCAGGCGAGAAGGCGCTTGTTGTCGGTGCGGGAAACGTTGGCCTCATCTTATCCTATCAACTGCTCCAAGCGGGAGTGAACGTTGTTGCCATCGTAGAGGCCCTACCCAAAATCGGTGGATACCTAGTTCACGCAGCCAAAGTCCGACGTCAAGGAGTTGAGATTCTCACCTCGCACACAGTCGTGAAAGCGATTGGACGGAATAGGGTTCAGGGAGCAATCATAGCCCAGATTGACAAGTCATTCAACCCAATTCCTGGAACCGACCGGAAGATCGATTGTGACCTCATCTGCATCGCAGTTGGCCTCACGCCCACCTACGAGCTTGCCTCCCACGCAGGCGCACAACTACAGCTCGTTCCAGAACTTGGAGGGTTCGTCGCCCGAAGGACGAAGTACATGGAAGTAGCTGATGGAGTCTACGTGGCAGGCGACGTTTCGGGGATAGAGGAAGCCACCACGGCCATGCTCGAAGGGCAAATCGTCGGCGTACACGCATCACTCAAAGCCGGAAACAGGCTTCCGGGAGACGAAGAACAATTGGAAGCTTGGACAAAGAGACTGGATGAGGATCGATCGGGACCATTCGGCGAGAAAATTCGCAAAGGGCTAGAAAACATCATGCTACCTGAGGGTATGAAGATTGGAGCAGAAAGGTCGTCGGATGGTTGAGCCGTCAAGATTTAACTATCCTATGTGGCTTGGGTGCGCGTGTCTGCCCGAAGAGGCTAAGCTTCTGACGACGGCAGGAACGGGGCGCGTGAGGTTCGCGCGTTCAAAAGGCACCGCAGTTGAAGCAATGGTACCGGAACCTGAGCCATGCGCCGGTAATCCGGAAAGTCGATGCGGCGAAGTCAGCGTTGGAACTCGTGCTCGAGTCGATGCAACGAAGACCCGACGAGGAGTTGACAGAACCGAGCAGAAGCAGTATCTTAGCAACGGCATCGTTGGGCTAGAGGATCTGGCGTCTTTCCAGTTAGTCCCGCCGGCTGAAAGGCTGAGGGAGAAACGGCCGGTAGCAATGATTGAATGTATTCAGGAGATCCCATGCAATTCCTGCGTTGTGGCATGCAAGCTTGGCGCCATTCAAATGGCCAGAATCAACGACATACCAAGAGTCGATTACGACAAATGCACAGGTTGCATGGCATGCGCGATGGTATGCCCAGGCCTCGCCGCCTTTCTTGTAAGGGAGGGGGATGGAGTGGGGTACGTTACGATGCCCTACGAGTTTCTACCCGTTCCGAAAGCCGGAGACCAAGTTACGACCCTGAACAGAAAAGGAACGGTTCTCGGGAAGAGTAAGGTCGCACGAGTACTTCCACCCGAACGCAACGACGGGACGGCGTTGGTCACGATTGAGGTTCCACGCGAATGGGTCCTTGAGGCTAGGGCGATTAAGGCGAGTGTGTAAGAATGGGAAAGAAGTTCGTTTGTTTCTGTGAAGACCTGACCGAGGAGGACGTGCTGGAAGCCATACATCTGGGCTACGACGACATTGAAAGCCTGAAAAGGTACGCCGGCTTCTCCACAGGCCCCTGCCAAGGCAAAACATGCATGCTTCAAGTTCTGAGATTACTTGCCACCCAGAAGCATCTGAAACCCTCTGACCAACACCTGACGACTCAAAGGCCTCTGCTCGACCCAGTTCGGCTCGGTGTCTTAGCGGGGAGAGAGGAAAAGTGAAGGTCGTAGTCATTGGCGCGGGAATACTGGGCCTAAGTATTGCCTACAACCTGGCCAAGCGTGGCGCCGACGTGACCGTTCTTGAAAAACAGTACCCGGGAAGTGGACTGAGTGTAAGAGCGATCGGCGCAGTCCACTCGCAATGGAAGAATGAGTCAGACATCAGGCTTGCCAAGAAGAACCGAGAGCTGATGAATCAGCTTTCCGCCGAACTCAACTTCAACATCCCATTTCGTCGCGACGGGCACCTTATGATTGCAACCGGAAAAGAGCAGCTTGGAGAACTTGAGTCCAACGCAAAGCTCCAGCGCTCGCTAGGCGTTGACACACGTGTTCTGACCCCTGAGGAGATTGAAAGTCACTACCCGTTCCTAGATGTATCCTCGATTGTGGGAGGTACTTTCTCGAAAGGAGACGGCCCTGTGCACCCGTTCTCGGTTGTGTACGGGTTTTGGAACGGCCTTGAAAAACACAAAGGCCAGTTGACCAAACCTACAACTGTGACAGCGCTCCATGCCAAAGATCACCGAATATGTTCGGCTGAAACCAGCAACGGCCCCGTCGAGGCAGATACCTATGTGGTTGCGGCGGGTACAGGGTCTCGAGAAATACTTCGATCCGTCGGACTCGACGTTCCTACGGAGCTTGTGAAGCAAGAGATGCTTGCAACCGAACCCCTAAGGTTCTTCCTAGGCCCCATGATCCAAGAATACCCTGACGGAATCTCTTTCACACAAAGCCTCCGCGGAGAAATAGTCTGCGAACTCCCCACGACGGGGGAGGAAGTCCGCAAGGATAACTCGACCACACTGGAATTCCTTGAGAAGGCTGCGACCGAACTCATCCGCTTCATGCCCGCGTTGCGGGATGTCAAAGTGCTTAGACCTTGGGCGGGACTAGTCGAGACAACTCGCGACTCCGAACCTGTTGTGGGGAGATGTGCGTACGACAATTTCTGGGTGGCTTTTGCAGATTCAGGTAAGGCCGTAATGTTCGCCCCAGTGATAGGAGACTTGATGGCCGAGCAGATTATGTCCGGAAAAACAAACCCCGATCTGGAAACATATTCACCAGCCAGATTACTTCGCTAGCTCCATACAGGATTAACGTCGATTGCTGACGGCCAGCGTGCCAGCACGATATTTACGGGAGTTCAAATTCTGATGCCCGCACCCACTGTGCCCACAAACACACTTTAGAACGAACGACAACGGTTCGAATGACGACGTCCGCACCGTGAGTACCGACAAGGACGGTTGGAACTGTTTTGACCGCTGCTAAAGCTTCGAATAAGTGACCTAGAGGCTAGGTTCTTTAGTTCTTAACGCGCATTTCGGAGTCCTTCTTTTCTCGGAGATTAACCGTGATCTGGCTTCCTTCTTTCTTGGAGAGGACGCGAAATCGCTGAGCGGCGTGGTGGTAGCAATCAAATCCCTTGCCGTCTAGTTCTCCCTTGTCTCTTTCCACATTTGGGTCCAGAAGTTTGAAGTCTCTTAGGTGGAAGGGGCCTATCTTAACGTATACCGGTCCGTTGTATACAACTCTGAAAAGGCCCGGATCCAATTTTTCAGTAGGAATCAACCAGCGAAAATCTGACCAAGCACGCCCGGAAGTTGTTGAATATTCAGGCAGCACAAGTGGTTCAGGCCCAATTATAGGAAGCTGAGTTTTCAGAGAATCCTCTTTGTGAACCGTCCAAGCGTTGTGGCCGAGTTCTAATTTCTCATGGCCGATATTGCTGATCATCACTAAGACTTCTTCTCCCTTCTCGTATTCGTACCCATCTATACCAAAATCAACCCATTCATTGAGGTCTACTGTTGTTTCAACGTACAGAATAGCAGCTACAGCGATAATTACCGCGACTAGGAGGGTAGAGTGATAATGAAGGGATTGCCCTTGTACCAGGGTGGCTATGAGAAGAGAGAGAGAAGTGAGAATAGAAATGGTTCGATGCATCCAAAGCCATAGAACGATCAGTGGTAACAGAACGATCGCAATACTGAGTAGCCACATTAGGTGAGGACTCTGACTTCTCTGCCAAAGTGAGAACCAAACAGCAAGCATTGTGAAGACTGAAAAAACCACAAAAGGAGCCCAAGATTCCCATGACGCCTTGGCTCCGAAAAGTATCCATCCCAAAAGAAGAACTGCCAGAGTGAAGATAACATATACGGCCTCGAAAAAGAATCCAACGTGTGCAATTTCGAACATTCGAGTGATCGTTTGAGTCAGGTCCATGCGACTACGCCTCTCAAGTATTTGTGCCCTGATTTGTGCTGCAATCAGGAAGACACGGTAGTTTCTGTCGACTAGATCCAAGGGCACTATGAGGAAGAGCGTTGCGACCAGCGCTGCTAATTTCCAACTATCCGAAATGGGTGCGAGGAGAGCGTCAACGGTTAACAGACCTGTAATGAAACTGAATCCAACCTTTCGCAGATCATGTAGTCTTTCATCGTACTCACTGAGAATGTCTCTTGCAGTCTGCCATTCGGTCAGACCGGGATCATTAGATGTAGAGGACATGCTACCGCATACACTGTTCGGCGATGATCGCTATTTAGAATTATTCATTTTACCAGTCAAATCTCAAATCTTTAAGGCATGTTTGGACCAGCCAGCGGATAATAGCAGCCTAGAAAATGAGTTCAAATTCCGTTGCCCGCACCATTGATACCCCACACACACTTTTCAAACGACGTGAACGACGGTCCGAATTACGACGTACGCACCAGTGATAACACACACAAAACAGATAATTGCAAATCGTTGACCCCGTTTACCGAGATGGATAATGACCATATGAAAGCGAAGGAAGGGCAATATTCGTGCGGTATCTACTCGTCGGGAGTGAGGCGCCATAACATCGTACGAAAAACCGTTGACGGGATGGCTCAAGATGTATCGGCGCGCTGTGATGCAGTCGTAATGGGTCATCGCACATTTGTGTGCGTGCTCACCAGCCGACTCTAAGGTCATCCGTATTATGGAGGCATTACTCTTCTTCCGCTTCTCTTATCGAACATAACAGTCCACTCGCCCCTGGGAGAAACGCCTCTGATAACATAGAACTCCGCATCTTCGTACTTTTCGGTAACCGCTGCCTGATGCCACTCGGTTCTAGCGAATAGCTCCGCACGCCTAGTAGCTTCATTCAAGTCCAAACTCTTCTCAGGTTCCATTCTCCTTCCGGGAATCATTCTGCCCCGTTTCCTCTGCCATTCACGTCTAGCCAAGACAGTCCCTAATTGCAATAACCTGGACGCGTGAATAGAACTTTTCCCGTGACGGCTTAGACCTAGTCCAGGGTGTGGGTGCAGATTATGTCCGGACAAACAAACCCCGATCTGGAAACACATTCACCAGCCAGATTGTCTCCATAACTCGATGTAAACAGGCCAACAAAACCTAGCTTCGACTCGAATCTGTTTTTCGGGTGTGAAGAGATGATTTGTCTCTAGTCCTAGCGTTCAGTGTTAGTTCAGGCCTCGCTGGATTCAATAGTGGTTGCCAAGAATTCACCTTTAATCCATTCTCGCTCAACTTCAAAATAGACCTCCAATGGAGTTCGTTGAAGTTCTGACTCAGAGACGATCCATACGCTCCTACAAGCCTCAGCCTGTTGAAGAAAGCAAACTGAAACGTATCTTTGAAGTGGTCAACCTGGCTCCTTCTGCAGGAAACCTGCAAGCCTACCAAGTTAAGGTAGTTCGAGACCAAGCGAAGCGAGTAGCTCTCTCGAAAGCGGCCTATGACGCAGGGTTCATAGTGCAGGCACCCATCTGCTTGGTCTTCTGTGCAGACCCAAACCGCTCAGCAGAACGATATGGTGAGAGAGGTTCGGAGCTTTACAGCGTACAGGATGCGACGATTGCCGGGACGTTTGCCATGCTGGCAGCTGTAGATCTCGGCCTAGCAACCGTCTGGATCGGGGACTTTGACGAGGAGAAGGTACGACAGGTTTTGGATGTTAAGTCGATACGCCCCGTAGCGATGTTCTCGTTAGGGTACGCGGCTGAGTCGCCGGCGGCTGCGCCTAGGAGAGCGATTGAGGAAATCTTTCAGGGAGACTTCCCACAGACCGACTAACGCTCCTCCGACCCGCAAACGGTTAGGTAATTTCTCTCTTGTAGAAGAGAAGGTAACTGATAATGATAAAGTCCGCAATGATGGCAACGTGCATCATGGTACAGTAAATACAGATCGCCCGGACTAGAAATAGCTCCACGAAGACCAAGTACGGAACTATTACAATGCCAATGAATCTCCATCCGAAGAGGGTTTTCAGTGAGGTCTTGAATAAGCGATCGCTCCCAAAAGCAATGAAGTAGACAAGTATGAGATTTACTATGAAGTAGCCGACCGCAAGCAACTCAAGAGGAACCCCAAAGATCTGGCTGTACCTACTGCTCAGTACGGCGTAGCAGTTGAGCGCAATCCCGGGGCCCCCCTCAAGGGGACAGAAGGGGAGATCCTGCTTTAACGTATAGTACACGACTACTACCATAGAAGAGGCCCAAAGTCCGAATACAGACATGGCCATAAGCAGGACGAGCTTAAGCCAACTAATTCTCATCTTTAGTACCCCTCCCATTCTAACTCTTTCTCGTGAAGTGCCGCGAGGTTTGCTCATCATCTTCGCATATACCTGCTGGAGTTGACTTTCCAACCTGTGAATGAACCGTTATCCTAATCTTACATATCCTAAGTGACTAAACGTTTTCGTGCGGTGAGTTTGGTGTCATCAAAGAAACCCGTGGAAAGGAAAAGACGTCTAAGTAGATGGGAGAAGGCCGGTATTCCATTCATAATCTTGATTGTGGCCTGGGTGGTCTATTCAATTGCGCAACCCTCAGTTAGTATTCAGCCACAGACCACGACTTCCTCCACTGCAATACCCGGCGGACAGCAACTCGCCTACAAGACTATTTCCGTATCAGATGCAAGTGCAATGATACAATCATCTCCAAACTTATTGGTTGTCGATGTGAGAACCCCTCAGGAGTATGCGCAAGGGCACCTGAAAGGAGCGATCAATATTCCATTATCTGATCTGCCACTTCGAATTGGTGGACTTGACCCGAATAAGCCAATACTTGTATACTGTCAGACAGGATACAGAAGCGCTCAAGCCAGCGCAGTTCTAGTGAAAGCAGGCTTCACGCAGGTGTACAATATGGATGGAGGTATGACGGCATGGATCAACTCGGGGTACCCAACTGTAACAACGTGAGACGCAAGTCCTGTTTGTTCAGCCCAATGGCCTAATAGTTGCCAGTCATCTTTCGGTTCATCGTTCCTCACTTCGTTGCCTCGATCATGTACCAGTAACGTCGAATGCTGCTTCTTGTACGATAACCTAATCGTTTGAGTTGTGTGTTGACAAAACTCGGCGATGGAATATCGCTCCGCGCGTGGAGCATTAGAGGTCTTCCTGCTGCAGGTGTCCAGTCAGCGATAATGAGTTTTCCTGCTTGTGATAGGGTGCGCCCCATTTCAAGTAATCCGCGCTTAGGGTTTGAGAGATGATGCAGTGAGAACAATGAGACAACCAGGTCGAAGTGGTCGCTCTTGAAAGGTAACCGCTCCGCATTCGCCTCTTTGACCAAGACATGCCGCGAATATTGATGCTTTCTCATTATCGTCTTAATTTCATGGACTACTGCTGGCGAAGCATCGACCGACCAAATGCGAGACCCTTTTCCGAATCGGCGTGTTAGGAATGTAAGATTCATACCGTAACCCGTTCCAACATCCAGAATCCTCTTTGGCTGAAGATCTTTCACTGAGACCGCAACGCTCTTCAGGACATGTTCATGCACTCGATCTCTCTGTCGTGCGATCCTCGGCGAGATCTCCCCAGAGCTTTCTTCCATACTCTTGCCCTTGTGGAGAAAATGTTTTCGCAAATCACGTATGGTGCGTGTCTTTCTCAAACTAGCCTTTCCGCCCATTCTTGACGCTACCCGGCTAAGAGACATAAGAATAGTGAAAAGATCACCAACGCGAGCATCGTAATTCAGGAGTCGGCGTAATTCGATGTCAACCTAAGAGTCTAGTGTGGGACACGCATTATGCATGAACGAGAGCAGATTGTCCCACGATAAACGCTCGCAGACCGGCAAAGGTCCGGTGTTCATCCAGCAAAGCACAGGAACTACGGGGGGGTTCGAATGAGGCCCCTTGTACTTTTTGACGGACCCTGTAGACTCGTTTCCACTGGAGTACAAAAACTCTGCAGCTTTCCTCTTTGATGTTTGACCTGCTAGGGTCGGGTTTCAGCCTAGGTATGATGTACTGAAACCTCGTAAAGTCCAAAGACCGAGGTATCGACTAGATTCGACATGAGCGTGTCGCTCCCAACAAAAGCGCACTCGGCCTAGGTGGAACCCTCATGGAACCCACGATATTGGTGGTTTCGCATCCCACCGACCCCACCAACTACGTCCCGACGTTAGAAAATACATACAATCACGGGGAAATACTGAAATTGTAGCGATAGCACGACGAGATCGACCATTTCGTGGAAAGTAAGTTGAACCCCGCCATAAGACGGGCTAGGATCCCGGCGGGCCCGCCATAATCCATACTGCGCCCGGCGATGCTCACCAACTGCGTATGCTCTTATGGTCAACACTCGAACTGAAATTTAATTGCCAAAATGAAGGGTCTGACAAATGGTTTATCCATCAGATTTGGGAAAACCCCGTTCTCGGATGAGTAATTGAAAACTCTGACCGATCAGGCTCCGTTGGGAGGGCTTGAAAACGTACGGGTTGCTATCGCTCAAGTAGCCCCGGTATTTCTTAACAAAGAGGAGACGATTAAGAAAGCAAAGAATTTGATTTCTGAAGCGGCTTCTAATCACGCCCAGTTAGTCGTCTTTCCAGAAACTTGGATCCCCACATATCCTTACTGGACGCCGGCGGCACTAGGCGAAAACGACGCAAAGAAATACATGAAAATCATGGCAAAGCTTCAAGACAATTCGGTTCGTATTCCGAGTGAAGACACGAAGGAACTATGTGAAGCTGCTCGTAAGCATCACATTCATGTCGTAATGGGCTGCAACGAACTCGGCGGCGACGGCGACGCACCAGGTTCCAGAACTATCTACAACTCACTGCTTTTCATTGATGATGAGGGATCCTTCCTCGGAAGACATCGTAAGCTCATGCCCACTCTCGACGAAAGGCTGGTATGGGGACAGGGTGATGGGACTGACCTCAATGTCTACTCAACGAAGATCGGCAGAATTGGAGGCCTAATCTGCTGGGAGAACCATATGGTTCTCGTTCGCGCCGCCATGATTCTGAAAGGCGAAGAATTCCACGTGGCAGTGTGGCCAGGCAGTTGGGTCACGGACAAGCACCTAGCTGATCCCGATAGGGATGGAAGATACTGTGATTTGTTTCCTGCGATTCGCGAACATGCTTTTGAAGCGGGTGCATTCGTAATCAGTGCCGTGCCGATGATAACGCCAGAGCAAGTCCCAGCAGAATTTCCATACCGTGAGAAAATGCTAATGAATATCGAGCAAGCTTGCGGGGGTAGCGCAGTCGTCGATCCGTTGGGCAACTACATTTCCGGTCCAACCTTCAACAAAGAGACATTGCTATATGCCGATTGCGAGGCTGAATCAATCAAATACGCCAAGGCGTTCTTCGATACTCTTGGACACTATGCCAGATTTGACGTTTTAAGGCTCGATATGAGAGCAACTGGCCGGAGTCCTTTTTCTGAAACCAAGCCAAAGCTCAGAACGCTTACAGCATCAGAGTTAAGGCTCCTCTCGGAGAAGTACGAAATTGACCAAACAAAACTCGAACAGATCTACGACGAGCTAACCGACCAACATTCAAAATCTGGCCTGAGTAGAAAGTAGATAAGAATCGGCTTAAACTCAGTTATTCGCTTTCATCTCTTTCGTGATGGTCTCGAAATCCTCTTTTGGTATCTCGAAAATCCGAAACGGAAAACAATTCCCCAGCTCTTTTTGTTTCTTATGAAAGTCAATTTTGGAATGAGCGTTATGATGTCTGTCTCTTCGCAGGGAATGAATTCAACGTCTCTGCGGTATGGGATAAAACCGCCACCCATGTTTCCATGATAGATTTCGCCTTCCTTGACGCGGGCAATGGCCGTGAATTTCTTCAATGGTTCTTTACCTTGAAAGTGAAGTTTCGGAGAATAGAAAGCAATCAAATCCCCGGCTTTCATCCGGTTCAGCGGGGCGGCTTTGCCGTGGTTGGCTTGAACAATGCCCAATTTCCTACCTATTTCTACATGGTCCTTTGAGGCGACAACGATCCAGTATTTCGTAGAGCGCTCAACCATCATGAGTGGACCTTGTTCCATTGCCTCTTGAAAAACTCCCTAGAGCGAACCGCGTCGTCACGTGACGTGAAGACTTCGAATGTAACTGTTCTGTCATAGTTGATTTCTTTTAGGAGTCTGACGACTTTTCGAAAGTCGATCTTCCCCCGGCCCAGGGGTAGGTGCTCGTCCCATTTTCCGTGATTGTCATGGATGTGCACGTGTGCTAACCTGTCGCCGAACGCATTGATGTAATCTTTCACGCCCTTCATGCGATTTTCAATGAACGCATGAGCGACGTCCAAGTGGAATTTCAAGGCGGGGACAGCGTTCATCACCTGTGAAAAATACTCGATGGACTCTAATGGGGAACCGTTTGCGGGTGGGGCGTTCTCCAGCATTAAGTCAACTTTCTTCGTTGCAGCGAATTCCGTCAGCTCTTTCATAGCATCTGTGAAATTTCGAAGGAAGATGATTCTCGACTCCTCTGTAGCACCGACCCTGCCCAGTCTCCCGTTGAAGTGAAAGTTCAGTAGCCTAAGCTTCAGCTCTGATGCAACGAGTATCATATCTTTCGCCTCCTCTATCCACCCCAGTCTAGCCTTCTCATGAGATGAGCCAAAGCCCACCCAGTACGCAGTGTGACCCAGCGCGGGCATTCCATCAGCGGACAGTAACCGCAATATTTCCTCGCTCTGGCGCATCAAGATGCATGGTGTTGCGTTGGGTTCCTCGATCCCTATCTCAACATAGTCGAACCCAAGTTTACGAAACCTAGTGATCTCGTCCGGTACAAACTCGATCGGGTCTGTTAATAGGCCAAATTTCGGTAATTCTTGATGCTGCTCTCGAGCCATGGCTGGTTGTGACCACAAATGCCAATTTAACAGTTCAATTCTCGGATTGATGTCTGTGGATATGATGCCTACTGTCCCTACTCTACTAGCAAAATCTATGTACATTCAGTGTGTAATATGTGACGATTGATTTTGAGCGAGAAAAGCGAAAGAGAAACGGTGAGGAAACTCGACCAGATATTGAAAAAACTTGACCAGATACTACGAGTGTTGAGTGTTCAAGCTGCGTCTCAGAGCAGTTTGACTGAACGAGCTCGTCTGTTGAAAATTGCCGGATTAGATAACGCCACCATTGCTGAAGTTCTCAACACAACACCAGGTACTATAAGAGTGATGACCTCGCACTTGAGGAAGGAATGATAGATGGAATCCACAACTCGGCAAGAAAGATTGCTAGTCGCTCTTCTGTTGCAATCAATGAAAGGAACGCCGCTGAAAGAGAGAGTAAGGGTGCTCAATATGGCGGGGTTCTCCAACATAGAAATTGCAAACCTCCTGGAGATTCCGGCTCATAATGCGTCTCAATACCTTTACGATACTCGCAAATCCAAAACACGAAAAGTCTTGAAGAAATGAGCGTAGTCGTTGACTTCCGGCGCTCAAGTAATTTTACGCTGAAGGGAGTCATCAAGAATGGCCGATTCATGGGTCACTCTGTCTACTGGAAGTTGTACTTCGTCGAAAACGCCTTGAGAGTTATCATAAATACAGTTCTCTCGATTCAGGTTACACCGATACCTAAGTCATACCCAAGTTGGTGGGAATTTCTTTACCATGACACGAAACTGATGGAGGATGCAGAGCGGGTCAGACGAAGGTATCTTGCTAGTCCTTCCCACACATACCCTGGCAAGCACGGAATCTACTACGTGTACCTTCATAACTTAGGCGACATAATGAGAGAAAATGCTGGATATTTCTCGCCTCTAATTCCAGAGGTTGACGACTGGGTTTTGAAAATAGCACGGGTTGGATTACCAAGGAATTGCATCGGACACATGAATCTGATAAACGGACAAGATAGGAAACAAATCGATACCCTCTATTATGAATGTAAAACCCTGATAAAGATGCTTCAAAAGATGATGGTTGGCCCCGAGAAACTAGTCCTACAGGTTCCAGAAATCTGAGGTCAATGTCGTTTCGTCATCTCGTCGTGAATCTTGACTTCGGGAACTGTCTTCTTTAGTGCGCCGACGGGAATTTCGTTGGTAATCGAGCTAACCTGTTTGTAACCCAATATCTTGGCAATAGTTGTGGCCTCTACTCCTGACACAATGAGTGAAGAAACCAAGAGTTTCCTAATCTGTCGAAGTTCTTTGACCAATTCTTCCAGCTCTCCTTTCGGCAAATTTCCCACCTCAGCCAACCAACCTTGGTTTTCATTATTTAGGTCTTCATAATTTGAATATAGGACGCTAGTCAAAACGGGGGCATGACTGGTTGCATGACCCTATGAAAGATTGCGAAAATACGTTGGGCGCTAAATTCAAAGACAAATACACTGGCGCATGGGGCTGCGGTAGGAACACTGGAAGGCGAGGTCTTTTTCTATGGCTCTGGTTGAAATTTCCGCCCTCACGCCTAAGTTTCCCAGATTTCATTCAACTCGAAGAGAAGGCGGCAGAGAACAAATAACTACGAAAGGATAGTAATTTCCGACGAGGATGACTGAATATGCGGAAGGCTCGTCGTGGTCGAACGAGCCGCAGAGTGTTCGCAACCATAGATGAACTAGGCTCAGCGTACTTCTTACTACTGAAGATCTCAGAAATCGAGCGTTACCTGGGTTGGCTTGAAGTCTACCATCAGATCACCATGACCAAGGAGCTTCTCTCAGGATACAAGGTTCTCATAGATTCGGCATTTAGGTGCTTCTTGCAAGAAGTATACGAGTCTACGGCTCTGAATATTAGCGAGGATGAGGTCCTCTCCCGCGCGCAGTTCAAAGGCGTTGCTCTCAACGAGACACCGAACACTTGCGAGAAGACGATTCTCCTCAAGAGAATTTGGAGCCATGGAAGGACTGTGTCAAAGGCAAAGACATGGCAGGAGGTCGAACAGGCAATGATGCGGATGAAAACTGACTTGGATGTCTTCAGGCGACTACTGGAGAATTACTCCAGTACGCAGGAACCATTCAGCAAAGACCTGGTCGTTAAGTCCATCGCCTGTGGCCAATTGCTCAATTTCTTCATCGACACAAGCCACAATATTTCAAAGGCAGCGTTGGTCTTTCCGTCAATCGAGTACACGGCGACGGAACAGTATCTTTCCTCCGCATATCCTGGCTATGTCTATGGCCTTCAGTATTTGTGGTACTCGATTCTTGGCAGCGAAGAGTTTGAGCGGACTTGCGTGAGAGAGTTGCATTTGGCTCTTGATGCAAAGGAAGTCGAGAAATATCCTAAACCCGAGAATGTTATTGAAGAGATCTTTAAGAAATCTGGACTCTTTGTTGACTCAACTCAAATCGACAATCCGGACTTGAACGAGGACGAAAGGGACATCATCGAAGGGATTCACCGTCTCACGCCGCCAGGGTCCGAGCGATGGGCTACTTTGGACAGGTTCTTTGAATCCATTAACGAGGAAATAGTGCGACCGCGAGAAGAGCGACTCAAGACATCTTTCGGATGGTCTCGCCTTATCGTCCTAGATGGGTATGCTAAGGACCTGTTAAAGGAGTTGCTAGACCCAAGCCAGGTTGCCGAACCCGAGTACTTATCAAAAAAGGATCGTGATTCCTGCAAGAAACTCCTCGCGCTAGCTATGCTTTGGTACGAAGTCAACGTGCTTGACACCCAGGGCTTGGTAGTTTTCAATGGCGCACCCGCATTTGCATCATCCATTTTGGGAACTGTGGAGGTATACCGGGCTCATCACAGTCAGGTGCCGGTCAAAGCCATAATTTTCAAACATCCGGTAGGCCCTGAGAACGAGTTCGGTTACAGCTTCGGTGTATTCGTCCCAGTTTACGGCTCTCTGGGCTTGAGCGACAATTCTGGATGGCTAATCTTCTTTGATTGCAAGAATAACTACGCTGGTTTTGGAGAGTCGTCTCTCGGATTTGCTGGGGCAGTGATAAGGCATGGTCAAAAAAGAGGGCGGATCGCGTTTCAGGAGATAATTGTCGATAAGGAACTATTCAAGGAATATCTGAGGGAACACAGCGTCTCCTCAGTTTTCGATATGCTCATCAAAGAGACACCAGTTGGAAGCAAAGAGGTCGGACGCCTCACAGCCATCGTAGCGGAGTTGCTGAACTTTGTTGGGTTTGCCAAGGGAAAGCTTCTAGAGCATGTAGCACAAAAATGGGTTGAATCTCAGGGATTTCATGAGACGACATGTGACACATGGATCAATGGTGAACAGATTGATTGTGTCGGTAGAGCCGAAAATTCACTTTCGTTCTTCGAATGTAAGCTGAACGTACACCAAGATACGATTAGAAATACGATGAACCAGATCACTCGCAAATCTATAGCTCTCTCAAAAGCAACTCGACGAGTAAAAGCCTGTCTTATCGTGTACGATCGGGTCTCCGCTGGCACGAAGAGGCGCTTCGAGAAGAAGGGAATATTCGTGCAGGATAACTTCAGAGCCCTTATCCAAAAGGAGAAATGTTTTGAGGGTACACGCGTGGAGACATTGCAGCTCTTAGATTGGCAGTTTCGAACTCCGGGCAAGTTCAGACCTGAGTACTAAGCCACAGGAAGCGCCTTGGCTAAGAAATCGTTAATCGCCTTTTTGGAAGTCTTCTAATCCTCAACGCGCCTTGCATGTGCCAAAATACCATGCCCTAGACAATACTCCACGAGATCCAGCATGTGTGAAATGACCAATTCTAGGTCGGATTTGGTCAACTCATACTCTGCCTGATCTAAGACGTCAAGATGCTCTACTTTGTTCCTGTAGGATACAAGTGTTTGAATCTCAAATCCGATACGCTTTGGTACTGTCTCTTCATCTACGATTCGAGGCACCAATTGTCCGAGCGATTTCCGTCCGATTTTTCCTAGTTTTTCGTGACTATAGACTTGTCTTACTGCACCTTCGGTTATTGTGTTACACAATTTCATTATCTCAAGAATATCGTTAGGCTTCTCGAAGTCGGGTCTGAGCGCTAGATATTTCTCTTCCAAACTCCTCAGTAGTCTCGCGAGTCTTTCATTTTCGACATTCGCCGACAATTCTCTTAGACGAATCTTTGACCTAGCCAGTTTCTGTGACTGTAGAGGATTCTGATAGAGATTATCGATCTTGTCGCTGAATACTATCATCATGAGTTCATCGACCCAATCCGATGCTAGAAAACTGTCGAAGTCGTCGACTTGTTCGAGGTAGGCTCCTCCTATCTTCTTACAAAGCTCGGAGTAAAGCTCATCATATTTCGAATTGAATCGTTCTGGTGGCAGCGACATCCCAAAGCCCACGATAATCCAGCCACCGTATGAGGCGAAGTTTGTCTTGGCAATGATGCTTGCAATTTGCGATTCGTGGATCATTTCAGAAAATCTTCTTGCGCTTTCTACGTTAGAGAAAGCACGCCTTTCCCAATAGGCGATATCGTCCGGAATATCAGTGGCGAAGTATGCGAGAAGCGGAAATCTTACTATTTGATTTTTCGGGTATTCTGGGTTCATGTTTTGTCACGTGTTCAGTATTTCTGGTTTAGCAACATCTTCTACATGACCCTTCTGTTGAGGGCAGAGCAAGTCGACAGCCAGAATCAAATGACGCAAAGCCAAACATGTCAATTAGGTGAAGCACGACCAAAAGCTTGACTAACTTGATACCGGTGTCGACGATCACCCGAAGTCACTCCTCGCCAAGTCTTTTATGTTTCAGACCGAGTATCGTTTCGTAGTTGTAATTGGACAGTTCAAGAGCTCAAGTCAACAAGAAAGATTTCGACGGCAAACTCTACACGATTTCTGGCACATGGCAAGCGGGGGAAAAGAAGGGCGAGTTTACCATCTAGTTCGATACAAAAGGCAGTCTAGTAAAATGGGAGCCGAAGGAAACACCGTAGCACTTGCTCCTGACCCATAAGAAACTGGTAGATAATGAAGAGCAAGTCCCGGTCTAAGTTCGATTTCCTTCTAGAAATACTCCAGATCTACCATGATCAAGCAGTGAGGTCTAAGAAGTGCCGAGCGTACTTGGCGGGATGCGTATTTCTTGGAGCAGCTATTGAGGGGGGACTTCTTGCGACTGCTAGATGTTATCCAAGCCGAGTACGGCAGAGCCTAAAATACCGAAACAAGCGAAAGAAGGATCGGAATCTCGATAAATGGGGTTTCCTTGACCTCTTGGAATTAGGACGAGAGCTGAAGTGGATTCCAAGCAGAATACCCATGGGGAAGATAGCTCGGGCGTCTGGAATTAGCGTCAAGTCGGATTTGGCGAATGGCGACCTCGGATACTTCGCAGATGTTGTGAGAGAAATTCGAAACCTAGTGCATCCGGGCATCTACGTAAGAAGAATGAGAAATGTGAGAATTACCGAGTCATACTACCAGTTCTGCTACGAGGTCGAGGGCATAGTGTTCGATTACCTCTACAGGAAACTAGAAAACTCCATGAGAAGACAACTCAGTATTTGATTTCGTTATCCTTCTCTTCGAACTGTACGCTCAGAAGTTAATAGTCCCACGATTTGTGGGTTCAAATCCCACCTGCCCCACCACCTGCACCGTTATCCAATTCGATCTGTTTTGTTCATCTACCCAGACTAGCGTCTTGCTGATTGTCAGGGCGACATGGGAAGAACCGGAGCAAATGCCTGGAGTCGACTTACCCGCGCGTCGTGGATTTCAGCGCCCAAAAACCTAATTCCCTTCGGTCTTCTTAGGCAATCTTCAGGTCGTATGCTGATTGAGTGTGAAGACAGTTCGTGTTGCTGAGGCGCGTGCTAGGGATGCGAATCGGGGAATCGCGAGGCTCGACTCGGATGTGATGAAAGAACTTGGCCTGACTTCCGGTGACGCGGTTGAGATTACGGGAACCAAGAAGACCGTAGGCCTCGTTTGGCCGGGTTATGAGACAGACGCGGGAAAGGGGCTGATACGAATAGACGGTTATACAAGAAACAACGCCGGAGTGAGCATAGATGATCAGGTTACTATCAAGAAGATAATCGTGAAAGCCGCGGAACGAATCGTCCTAGGCTTTACGGAGCCAATCAGGGTTATGGGCATTGAGTCATACTTGTTCGAGTTCCTTCAAGGACGTGTACTCACACGAGGCGACTCAATCCCCCTGAACATAATGGGCACACGAGTCGAACTTGTCGTAACCGACGTAAGGCCTTCCGCACAGGCCGTGATTGTCGGGGGAGAGACTGAGGTTCAAGTTAGCGAAGAAGTCGTGAAGGAAGTTCCGAAGGGCATCCAACGGGTAACTTACGAAGATATTGGTGGTCTTCAAGATGAGATTCAAAAGGTCCGTGAGATAATCGAACTCCCATTGCGTCATCCTGAATTGTTCGTGAGGCTAGGCGTAGAAGCTCCAAAGGGGGTTTTGCTTCATGGTCCGCCGGGGACTGGGAAGACGCTTCTAGCCAAGGCGGTCGCGAACGAAAGTAGCGCTAACTTCTACACCATAGGAGGGCCTGAGATAATCAGCAAATTCTACGGTGAGAGCGAGGAGCGTTTACGTGAAATTTTCAAACAGGCCCAAGAGAACGCGCCGAGCATAATCATGATTGACGAGATCGACTCCATTGCGCCAAAGCGTGAGGAAGTTACTGGTGACGTGGAGAAACGGGTCGTTGCCCAACTTCTCTCGCTCATGGATGGTATGCAAGCACGGGGCAAGGTAGTTGTTATTGGGATAACGAATAGGGTCAATGCGCTCGACCCTGCCCTTCGGAGGCCTGGTAGGTTCGATAGGGAGATCGAGATCGGCGTTCCAGGTAGAGCCGGGAGACTTGAGGTGCTTCAAATCCATACGAGGGGGATGCCTCTTGAGAAGAAGGTTAACTTGGAAAGTCTAGCTGACCGAACTCACGGATTCGTCGGAGCCGACCTCGAGGCGTTGTGCAAGGAAGCGGCTATGCGTGCTCTTCGACGCATATTGCCTGAGGTAGATTTGGAGGCGGAGAGTATACCTGCAAAGGTTCTCACGAAACTGGTTGTTGAGATGAGGGACTTTGAGGAAGCGCTGAAGGAAGTACAGCCATCCGCCCTGAGAGAGGTCTTCGTCGAGGTTCCAGATGCCAAGTGGAGCGATATCGGAGGGTTAGAGGAGGTCAAAAGTGAACTTCAGCAAGCCGTCGAGTGGCCTTTGAAGTACGCGGACCTCTTCGAGAAGAGTGGTGCGAAGCCTCCGAAAGGCATTCTACTGTACGGTCCCCCTGGAACAGGTAAGACAATGCTCGCAAAGGCATTGGCGAACGAAAGCGAAGCCAACTTCATCAGCATCAAAGGCCCCGAGCTTCTATCGAAATGGGTAGGTGAATCTGAAAGCGGAGTCAGGGAAATCTTCAGGAAAGCCAAACAAGCCGCGCCGACGGTGGTCTTTTTCGACGAAATCGACTCCATCGCTCCAGTGCGAGGAGCCGGATTCTCCGATTCAAACGTCACGGAACGGGTTGTGAGTCAGCTTCTAACAGAATTAGACGGTCTTGAAGAGCTTCAGAAGGTGGTTGTTCTCGCGGCCACAAATAGACCAGACATCGTTGACCCAGCCCTCCTGCGGCCAGGAAGATTCGACCGAGTTCTCAAAGTCCCGGCACCAGACAAGAAGGCACGCTTAGAAATCCTGAAGCTACATACAGCCAAGAACCCTCTCGCACCCGACGTAGACCTAACCCGAATTGCGGAAAAAACCGAAGGCTTCACTGGAGCGGATCTGGCGGGAGTAGCGTCTACAGCTGTAATGTTAGCTTTAGAAGAGCATGTTTCGAAATACAAGACCATCGAAGAAGTCAGGAAACACGCCGCGGAAATCAAGGTCACAATGAAAAACTTCGACAAAGCACTAGAGAAAACAAAACCCTCAAGCCACGACGGAAAGGACCTAGGCAAATTCATCTAAATCGAGCCCACTTGCGGCCCATTGTACTCTTCTGGCCAACAGTGCGCTCTTGAGAGCAGCGCTGAGGTGTTCACGGGTGAACACCTCCCGGATTTTGTGTTCACCGGCGACCACCTTCCTGTTTTTGTGGTCTTCGGCGACCACATCAGCCAATGTCATCGCCCGTGAGTACCTTCCGGAAAATGTCATCGCCGACGATGACACTCGACGCTAGGAAACAGGGGTGTCGGACACGTGGCTGACACCATGACTTGGCGAAGGTCTATGGCATTGGCACTGTAATCGCGCCATCAAGTACAACTAGTACATGAGAATTCTTTCCCTTAATCCTAGTCGCATCTGCGAAGGCTTTTTGCAAATCTCGGTAAGGGGTTAGGCCTATTGCCTCTGGGACTTCGTAGGGCAGGCTAGTGACAGCAAAGACGCTTGTTCTTTTGAGCAGGTTTTGCAGCTTCACCGCCTTGTGATAGCCAAATTTACGTGAGTTTTCCTTGCCAATCCCGGCATTCTTTGAAGTTAGCAGTTTGTAGAAGTTGCTGTCCCCTATACCTTCGGGGCAACTAGAGACCAAGATAATGATCCCATCTTCCTTGACGGAGAGTTCGACGTTTTGGAGGGCCTTTTGGGATTGGTAGAGGTCAATGTCTAACGGCGGTTTGTTTACCGAGATTACGATGTCCGCCTTCTCCTGAATCTTCGGTACGTAAATTTGATTCGCAAACTCAACAGCCTGCTTGAATGACTGGATAATGTGTCCAGAGGATGAGTAGCTTACCTGCGATTTCGCGTTGAGAACGAGTTGTATAGAGAACATGTCATCGAATCTTCCAAACATCTCCAAAGACTCCATGAAATCCTCGTGCACCGGGTTCCCCTCCAACCTCAGAACCCTCGAACTCTCCTCCGCCGCCAAACAATGATTATTCGCGATGGAATCGAAACCGGCTAGTGCGGGCAGGAGGAATTTGCGGCCACCCGTGTAGCCCGCGAAATAGTGTGGTTCCACGGACCCGATGGGAACGATGGCGTCTGCCTCGAAGACGAGAGAGTTGAAGGATAGTTCGGTGCCTCTGCTAGTCTTTCCCATCGGTTTCAGTGAAGTCGGATCCTTGCTATTGTGAACAACAACTCTCCCTCCGTACGGCGGGATCTTGCCCCCAATGATCCCTTCAAGCTCCCGTTGACTCGGAGCTCTGTGTGATCCAGTCGCGATGACAGTTGTAACCTCTTTATCCTTCAATTCAAGGTACTTCAAAACCTCCGCGGTCGGCGTCGACCGCGTATGGTCGTTAACCACCACGAGGATTTTCTTCTTATCTGAAATGAACGACGCGAAGTCCTTAGAATCAATAGGATTTGCAATGGAATGAGGAATCGCTTCTGAGTTGGGAGGGGTATCAGCTGGTGAAACTGTCTCGATCGGTCTACCTTCTTCGAACTCCAGCTTCATCGAGCCGCGTCCGAAAGGTACCTGCATCTACTTCGCCACAGACCAGGACGTTGCCTGGCCCAAATAGGTTGTTCGTGGAATTATCAGGCCGGAGTACTTTGACGATCAGATGTGAAACGCAATAGGTCGTTGTGGTAGTGGTTCGGAGTCTAAATTCCGAGTAGTAGATGATCGATGGAGAAGGCCCCTGCTCCAAGGGCCGCCAATGCAAGAGATACGATTAGAAGGATGACGTCTATTTCGTAGCCGCCAACGAACTTCTTCTTCATCTTGACCTTCGAAAGCCATGTTGTGGAGAGCATAAACAGCGCGAATAGTACGGCGATAATTTGAGTGAGTATTCCCAGTAGTAGGGCTATGCCGCCGAAGAATTCAACGACTGCAGCGAACAGGATCAAGCCGCCTGGTAGGCCCATGCTCTTCAACCATTCCCAGCCCTGCTTTCTTTGTGCAGCGCTGAACTTCGGATACCCATGCAGTATGAAGACGAAGCCAATTATCAGCCTCAGAAGTAGGGCTGCGACACTCAAGTGAACCCCGAACAAACTGGAACTCATCATTTGCCATCACTTTACTTTAGTAAGCTAGTTGACATAAGAAACTATATTAACTCTCGCTAACCCTACCGTAACCTAGTTACGATCAACCATGTCAACGCGAATCAAACCAAAAATACAGAGCTTGCATGTTGCAACAGACATGTGCCCCGTAGTGGGAGCGATCAAAAGCATAGTCACTGAGTCGAGGTTGTTGGTCGTAAGGCACCTCTTTACCGGCCCCAAACGTTTCAACGAGCTCCTGCGGGTGTCCGGAATAAACTCGAAGACACTCTCCGCGACCTTGAAGTTTCTTGAAAAAAGAGAAATCGTGCGGCGGGAGGTTCTCAGCACCAGACCATTTACAGTTGAATACTCACTGACTCCCTCAGGCCAAGAACTGAAGCCAGTATTAGATAGCCTGGGTAATTGGGGCAGCAAATGGTTGCCCGAGTTCAAGGGCAAGGTCACCGTTCACCCCTTAATTCGCAAGCCCTGAAGAGGCAGTGACGCCTAACCCTCTAACACCCAAGAAATTGCTATACATCATCGACATGATCATCCCTGAAGCTGCAATGGGGAGACGGTTTGGGGAGTTCCATGCAAACTAATCCTCTATGGCCCGTCGAAACTCGGTTCCCGATCCTCGATAAAGATCTGAGAGTAGACGTAGCGATCGTCGGAGCAGGAATTGCCGGTATCTCATGTGGCTTCCACCTGCAGAACGCGGGCTTTTCGGTTGCTGTGATCGACAGAGAGGAGATTGGATCGGCTGCTACGGGTGCTAGCTCCGGGATTCTATACTACGGTTCGGGGGGCAATTTCGTAGAGGCTGTGCAACGGTACGGGAAGGTCGACGCGACCAGGCTTTGGAAGGAAACTGAAAAGACGATCACCGATCTCGTTTCATTAATAGAAAAACATCGAATCCCATGTGGCTTTCGACACACCGGCGCAATCATGGCCGCAAAAAACAAGCCGGAAGAGATCCGAATTGAAAAAGAGCACGCAGCGCTCCGAGATATCGGGATACAGACCGAACGATACTCCGCCGATGACATTCAGAAGTCATTCACCGGCACAAAGTTCGCTTCGGGGCTCTCATTTGATATCTGCTGCGTGATCCACCCCGCGCAGTTCGCTGCAGAATTGGCGAGGAAGTTCAACGTACCAGTTTACGAAAAGTCGCCTATGCTGAAATTCACCGAAGAGCCGGACGGCGTAACACTTGAGTCATCTAAGGCTCGAATACGATGTGGCCGCCTGGTGCTTGCTACGGATCTTGAACCCTTCTATGGGTTGGAGAAGCACTTCGAGCAGGAAACCACCGTTGTACTAGCCAGCCCCGAGATGGCGGCTACCAAGGAGATTTGGCCTCAAGACAAAGTGATTTGGACTATGGAAGACAAGTACGACATACTATACCCCTTGAGACAGCGTCTAGCGTTGGAACTGTATCGGGCACGAAATATCAAACAAAAACTAGCACAATACTACGGCGGAGTAAGTTTTGAAGTTCAGTACCGCTGGGGTGAGTCCTGGTCAAAGACTACGGATTTACTTCCCATCGCTGGTCCGTTGACCGATCGCGTATACGCGGCCGTTGCTATGGGTGACGAAGGAATCGTAATGGGATTCACAGTTGGAGCCAGAATGCCGCTAGCGTTCGAGGGTCGTAAGGACCCCATTTTGAGGATGACCTCTCCAACCCGTTTCCCGGGTGCCTGACCTACTCGTTCGGCTCGTTCATTCTTCCTTGTGGCTCATCGCGTGTTGGAGTTGGTGATGGTATTGTGCCGGTGTCATGAGTGCTTCGAAAGCGCGTTGAACGACCTCACTGAGCGCAGGGTGAATGTGCATTGCGTCTAGAAGTGGGCGTGCGCTTTGCTCGGGGGTGTACATGAGGTTGATGATCTCCTGAATCAAAACTGAAGATTGCGGCCCAATTATGTGGGCACCAATTATCCTGAGGCTGTCCTTTTCAATTATCACTTTCGCAAAGTAATTCTTCACCGCCATCGCCTCTCCCTTAGCGGTGTCCTCGTAACGCTCGAAACCGATCAAAATATTTTCTTCACCGAACTTCTCAATTGCCTCTTTCTCTCTGAGTCCGACGCTAGCAATCTCGGGGTCTGAGAAGACTGCGTGGGGAACTGCGTGATAGTCGACAGGGACTTTTTGCTTGAGCACGGCGTTGTAGTAAACCACGGTAACTTCGTAGTTGGCCTTGTGCTTGAACAGATACTTTCCGTTCGCATCGCCGAACCCCCATACATTTGGCGCTGAAGTCTCAAGAAATTCGTTGACCACGACCCAACCGTGGCTATCCGTTTTGATTCCCGCACGTTCGGGATGAAGGATATCTGTTGTAGGCCCCCGTCCTGCGGCGATCATAATCTCATCAACCAGAAGACTTGTACTCTTCCCAGTCTGCCGATTCATGGCAACAATCTTCTTCTTACCCTCGGCACGTGTCGCCTCCAAGACCTCGTAACCCGTCAAGATTGTAACCCGCTGACCAAGTTCCTGCTTCGCCAAGACAGAAATCTCAGGCTCCTCTTGCGGCAGAAATTGCGGGTTCCTACCGATTATCGTGACCTTCGAGCCCATGGCCGAGAAAAAGTGGCCGTACTCAGCGTCTATGTAACCACCGCCGACGATGGCTAAGCTCTCGGGCAGTTTTGTCTCGTAAAGGATCGAGTCGCTTGTATGGTAACCCACCTCCTTCAATCCTTTGATTGGTGGAATGGCTGCCTGCGAACCTATCGAAAGAAGAATCATATTCGATTTAATCGTCTCATCTTGGACCCTCAACGTGTAAGGGGCAACGAATTCAGTCGGGGCATGGAAGTAATCGAGGTTCGGTGAACTTGAGAGGCCTTCTCTAATCGACTCGATGTCATGGTCAATTATTGTTCGCATCCGTTTCATGACCTTCTCAAAACTAACTTTCTTGAGGTCAACGTCGATTCCGAAAACGCCTGCACTTTGGATCGTTCGAACAACTTCGGCCGGATAGAGTAGAATCTTCGAAGGAATACAGCCTCGCGTCAAGCATATGCCGCCAGGCTCATCCTTATCGATAACAGCCGCCTTGATGCTCGGGTTCCTTTGCATCATGTCATTTACGACATAGATTCCTGACCCCGTCCCAATCGCGATGACATCATATTCCTTCAAGGATATCGCTTCGAGGAAATGCTTGACCGACGGATAACAGGCTTTAGGTGCCTGGATCAAGTATTCGGTTTGCTTAACAAGCTCGGGACGAAGTTCCGTATGGTCGCTGTGTTGACAGTTCGCCGAGGGGCCACGTCACATCCTCGTTTAGTGGTCTCGGTAGCAGAGGTTTTCTTGTAAGATGGTGCGCCAGCCAAGTTCTTACTCCCCAGAACAGATCTAGGATGCGGACCTGAAATCGATCCGACCTGATGCTAAGCGTTATTGCTAGATGGATAATCCGTTCATCCAGCCCATGCGATTACAATGCCTTCGCTAACTAATACTCACCGTCCTCTCCTTGTTGCTGATCAATGTCCCGGTCTACGGCCACTTCCCTTTGGGCGACCTCACCCCCGTTGCGCGGTCGAAGATGGAGTTAATGATAGAAATTTCGAATACGCGATACTAGAGATGGCCCCATGAGGCCTAGGAGAATGGCTGTAGTTAATTCGTCCACAAATCCGAATGGATACGGGCTCGCTCCGGCAACTATGAACGGAACGTACAGTCCAGCCACGGCCACCCATACTGGATAGTGAAATAATACAGCGTCAGCGATCGACGTCCCAATATCAAAGACCATCGTAATCAGAAACCCGCCAATCGCCATAACCCATCGATCCAGGCGGTTCGACTTATGCCACAACAGGCCTGCAAGTAAACCAACGACGGCCATTCCAGCAGATGTCTCAATCGTCCAGATGCCCGCCCCAAAGTAGAGGTCGCTTAAGCTCATGCTAAGCCAACCCACCGCAACACCAGCCATAGGGCCGCCGATGATTCCGCTGATTATCACTAAGAACGCGGTGGGTTTCACATTTGGCGGCCCTCCCACCAGCAGCACTCGAAGAGCCGCGTTTGCCCCTGAAAAAGCAGCAACGAATGCGATCCTTTTGGTCTTAGTGACCGACATCATGTCCTGGATGGATTATCCATCCATGCTATTAAATACGTAATTGACTGTCCGGCCAGCTCATGCCGTACTGCCGTCTTGGATTCGTAGTAGTTGCATTGCTCTCGTTATCTTTGATCTCTACCCCAGTTTATGCCCACTTCACGTTGGGCAACCTCATCCCTGTCGCACCCTACCACGAAAACGATTCAGATCCTCATGTTTCTGGGCCCACCGTCTACTTGTGGCCTGGGGCCGGGGCAGCCGCATATTCCGGAAATCCGAATGCGTTCCAGTCCGGTTACGAATCTCCCTACACTGCATCAAATTCAAATCATCCGGCTGTCGCCGGATACTCACCATTCGGCGCTATTCTAACTTCCACGATCGACCATGAAAACACTGGTCCGCTCATTTTGGCCATCAACTTCAGCAACCCTTGCGCGTTTGGTTGGAATGATGTTGACAACTCCTGCGGGACCGGAGTTCGGTATATGGCGAATTACACAGGCATTAGCATCTATATTCCACCAGAATTTGACCTATCCGCGTTAGCCGTGTCCTCCTACAACCCTGGTCTAATTCAAACAACATTCGGGGCCAACGCGAACGATGTTGTTTCAATCTGGAAAGCAAGTCAAACTGACCCGTGGGGACCCGGCTGGTGGGTGGTGAGCATCGACGGGGACATACACTGGTGGCCGCAACATGACTACCGCGAATGGTATTACATGCGCATCAACGATGTTGGCGCCCCAAAAATAGCTGGGAAATACTTCTTCAAAGTCTTCCTGTTCGATCAGTTCTTCAACTTCGTTTACCCCGGCATGGAACGTAACCTCATCGTGAACGGCCACGAATGTGCAGCTTGCAACGAAGGAACGGCGACTAATCCGAGCACTTCGATTGTACCATACTCGGGTGCTACTAACGCGACTGTTCCTGTTGAGGATTGGCCTGTACTCCTTGTGAAGGGTGAGATAGATCCGGGAATTATAACCGGAACAATCCGGTATGGCTCTTACAACGGGAGCCTTTACGGAAATCCAATCGATCTCCCGGGCCGGGTTAGGGCAGTAGGCGTAGCCATAGACCCCTACCAATCAGGTATGCAGAGCACCGGGCGACAAGTTGAGGCGAGAGGTTACTTCAACGCCTCCGCGTCAGGCCACTTCGAAGTCGAAGGTGTCGCACCGGGTGTGTATGACTTGTACGCAAGCGCGGCTGGTTACCCAGAGCAACTAATTGCCTCCCAGGTGGTTATTCTCGCAGGCCAATCCCTACATCTTGAGGGTTACCTCGAGCCAGGCGCCGTTGTTCAAGGTCAGATATTCAGTAAGCATATGTTCGGCGACCAACCTTGGCCCAATCAGCCGCGCCCGGTCTACGTCGAGATCTACCGTAATGACGATTATGTTGACGGTAGTGTCGTTGTGCGCTCTCCTCTGAATTTCACACATCAACCGTACATGGCTTATGATTGGGATTACTTCGCTCCGAATCCTGCGGCCCCGACACCTAGGCCGGTCGCGTTCCCATGGTCAGCACGATTCGCTTCTTGGGGAGGATCATATTATGCCGGGAACTTTCCTTCGCCTCTGGGCAACCCAAATTACAATTCCCATACGCCGATCTCATGCGGAGGGATCATCGATCCATGTGGCAGACCAAACGGGGTAGGCCCGGCTCAGTATTGGTGGGTGGATGCGGCTGGTGCGTTCACTAACGGTGGTGGAGGTTCAAGTTTCATTTTCAGGTTCGGAGAGCTGGGAATTTTTGGTGCGCCTACTGATTTTGACGGTCACATTCCGCAGAGCTTTGCTAGCTGGGTAAACGGTCTTACCGCTGGCCGATACTGGGTTAGGGTGTGGATTAACGGTTACGTGCAGGCGCTCTACGACGAAGTCACGACCGAACCAGTTCAGTTCGATATTACCAGCGGGGATTGGGCTGGAGATGTTTATGTTCCGATTGACGTTCGGGTTGCAAGCAGCATAATAATTCAAGCTCACTTTCACGACCAACCGCGCACGCTGGCGGAGTGTCCGATTGACGGCTGTGCTGGAAACGAAGCCGTGGGTCTTTCGAGGGGAAACCGTTTCCTCATCGCCGAATTAAGGAATAGCTCGGGATCACTGGTAGGCATGAATTTCACCTTCGTTCAAGCAGACCAGAGTTCGGCGGTAGTTGAGGTAAGCGGCTTTGGAATGATTGGGCCCGACACAGTGGGCGTGAAATATTCCTATTACAACTATCAGGATTACCGCGATTACGGTTTGCCAGCCGGTACTTATCAAATCTATCTTTACATGCGAGGGTACCTCGAACAGCAGGTTGGATCGGCGTCGGTCACGCTAAGCGGCAATCCAACCACCGTGAGCGAGCACCTTTACCGTGCAGCCAGATTCAATATTACTGTGTATAGCACGGATTGGGAAAGGCCTAGAGTGCAAAGACCCTGGGAGTTTCCCGGCGCTCAATTCCGTCTCTATCTTGCCGACAGTACTGGTAGAGCGTTTGGCTACGTTGGGTATGACGACCTGGGAACCCCGGATCGTGAAGGAGAACCAGCTCGGCAACCCTCATGCTACGTGCGTTCTACGACACAGCCCTTCTGCCCCACCGGATCGCCTCAGGTCATAGCGCCCGATGACTCGACCGGCTCTACTATTGTAGTTGATTCGTGGGACGGATACTCTGCGACTGAGGTAGATAGCCCAGGGCTTCCCCCCGGTCAAGTGCAGTTCGGGGGAGGATACGGTCCCTTTTGGAATGTTGGAGGATTCTTGGTTTCGCCATACGACTACCGTTTAGACCAATCGGATAATTTTACCGCATTCGACGCGTTGAGGAATGGAATGTATTTTCCGTACGGCTTCACTTACGGGTATGTTCAACGACAGGAATCTCCCGTGTTTGCATACGAGGGTAGCACGGCGAATATCAGGATGGATTTGCTCCAAGGGGTAAACATCACCGCAAACATAGTTTTCAAGACCGAGGGAAACCTGGTACCGACGCAATTCAACATGAGCATGCGAGTCAGAGTGTTTGATCAGGACGGAAACTTAGTAGCGACGGCTTCATCGAAGTCTCCCGACACAGCAAGCCTTAGAACGGATTTCACTTCCGGAAACTTCTTCGGGTTGGGAAGATTCACCGGCGCCAACATAGATCCTGCAATTACCATCTCAGAATCCTACTACCCTGACCCTTTCACCGTCTCACCAAGCCCGGGTCCAAACCCTCAACACACAGACACACTTGCCAGCGTATCAGCCGAACGATCGGCTGATACGTTTCTTTGGTACGGAACCTGGCCCGTTGGGGTGGGGAGCTCCCAGGTGACTGGTTGGCAGGCCTTTGACAGTGACCCTAGCCACAACGGCGTGAGTGACTTTGCAACCTTTCAGTCAAATGCAAACTTCTGGGGGTTGGGGGAGTGGAAGACGACGATTCCCTACGATACCGAGCAGGTCCGGGTATTCTTGGCTGGTATCTACGATCCATTCGGAGACCCGTTGGACGGGTTCAATTCAGGTGTTCTTCATACTCGGAGCTGGAAGGCGAGCCGTGGTGAAGCCATCGACTCAATGTACTACGGAATTCTGGGGTCATCAGTGGACGGTGGGTATACAGGCCCTTGGTTTGTCGAGGTAGACTGCTGGAATGAATACCCGAAACCAGAGAAAGGACCCGGAATAGCACCCCCAACCACAAACTGGTATCCGCCAGTCGAAGGCTTACTGGATGGCGACAGCTTCCACCTGATTCCCGGTAACTCCGGAGACGAATTCGGTTTCGTAGGCAACACACTATCGATTAATGGTTTGGGACCATACTCGCAAAGTGAAGCCTGGTCGCTACCAAATGCCGCTCTGGGCACGGAAGTGTCGGGCATTTACGCCCTAAGCAAACATGGCTACATTTCCGGGCTGATTGACGGTTTCGATTACTTCGATCAATTCGATCCCGAGTCATGGTTCACGATTCAAGCCAGCTCACTGGCTTCTAACATGACGTTCACGCAATGGTCTTGGGACGGTCACTATGAGATGTACTTGCCATCTGGTCAATATTCGATGCGAGTATTCCCGTGGACGTCGCAGGCCAACGTAGCATACAATGCGACCTCATCAGTTATCGAAATAAGTCCTGGAGAGTCTTTAACCGGAATAGACTTCATGGTCGAAAGAAGCGAAATCCCTCTCCAAGGACCGAATTCGAATCTGGCCTTCACAGTTCTAGCTCTCGCTACAGTCATGGTCGGCAGAAGGAGAAACAGCCTCGGCAGTCGTTAACTATTCCTAACCATCTTTTCTCTCGTTAATTAGATGGTTTAAGACTGGAGGTATTGGTCTGCAGCTGCAGTTTTTTTGGTGGGCTAGGTGCCATTTGATTCGTTCCTGCATACTTGGTTTCTTGGGCATTGGATGCTTCGGTGCCAAGTCCTGTTGATTGTCGTATTCTTTCCTCCGCAACATGGATGATTCGTCCAGAACTCTTTTTATCGTATTCGTCGATGCCCGACAACTACACGATTACGACCTGAACAATACGCAGATACGAGGACTCCCAAAGTGAATCGAAGAGCTTTCCTGAAAATTGCGGCAATCGGAGCAATCGCGTCGGGTGCTGCTGCCGCTGGCTACTATGGGCCCGAGCTCCTAGACTTAGCCAACACCTCTGCGCAATCTCTCGACAATCAAATTCAATATGGTACAACGTCCTTCGTAACCGACGATCAGAAGATTCCGCATCTTTTGCGACGGGCTGGATTCGGTTCTTCACCCTCTGAGCTAGGGTATTTCGAGGGCCTCGGCGTGGCGGGTGCGGTCGATCATCTTCTGAATTACGAGAATATTGACGATAGCGGCCTAGCGAGTGAACCGGACATAACCATGGCTCTGACGAAGAAGCCGCCAGTGGGAGAAATTGTGAACCTGGTTTGGTGGTGGGTTGACCGAATGATCAACACGCCTAGGCCTTTGGAGGAAAAGATGACTTTGTTCTGGCACAACCATTTCGCGACGGCCATCTACAAAGTCAGGTATCCCTTCCTAATGTTCAATCAAAACCAATTGCTTCGCAGCAAGGGTATGGGGAATTTCCGCGACCTCCTAATGGGCATAACCGAAGACCCGGCCATGCTCATCTGGCTTGACGGGGCCCGCAGCAAGAAAAACGCCCCAAACGAGAACTACGGGCGAGAAGTGATGGAGGTTTTCACTATTGGGGTGGGTAACTATACTGAGGACGACGTCAAAGCAGCGGCCCGAGCCTTTACTGGTTATCAGATTAGCAAATCCGGGACTTCATTCTTCAATCCCAACCAACACGATAATGGAACGAAAACATTCCTAGGTCAAACAGGAAACTTCGGGCCGGAGGACATCGTCAACATTCTCGCTTCCCACCCCGCCACAACAAAATCCATCTCCCGCAAACTCTTCACATTTTTCGCCTACGACAACCCAAGCGATGATACGGTAAATCGTCTTGCAAGCGTGTATACAAGCACGAATGGTAACATCAAGTCGGTCGTCGAGGCCATTCTCAATTCGGACGAATTCTGGTCCACTCAAGCACACCTAAGCCTAGTCAAGAGTCCAGTGGATTACCTAACTACCGCCTTGCGCTCACTTGGAGCAACTGCGAATCCAAAGGCGGTGGTCGCTACCCTAAGCAACATGGGACAACTACCCTTCGATCCGCCCAGTGTTTTCGGTTGGCCGGATGGCGAAGCTTGGATCAATACTTCATCCATGATAGACCGCTACAACTTTCCTCTGTTCATACAGAGCCCAGACAACGCCACGGTCGCATTCGAAGATTCGGTGGACACAGCAACTCGTACACTTTTCCCAGAAGGTCTGCCGTCCAATGTAATGCAAGTCATTCAGCAATCCACTGACTCACTAACGAGCACGGGGGACAAGGTACGGAATCTGATCCGACTCACTATGTCTACCCCGTATTACAATTTGAATTGAGAAGAATGAAATGCCAATCAATGTAGCGCGCCGCCTCTTCCTCCAACAAGTTGCCACGTCAATAGGACAAGTACCGTCGCTAAACCCACTAAGCTTTGGGCCGAAAATAATCGACCTAACCAGCTTACTCTCTCCGCAGCAAGTTGACGCTATGAAGAACCGAACCCTAGTCGTGGTCCAACTCAGCGGCGGCAATGACGGACTAAATACACTCGTTCTCTACTCTCAACAAGCTTACTACAACGCACGCCCCACGCTTGCCCTTAGCAAAAGTGACGTTCTGCAACTCAACGGGGACGTCGCCCTGCATCCCAACATGACAGCGCTTCAATCCTTGTACAAGGACAATCACGTGGCCATTGTCCAGGGGGCCGGATATCCCAACCCGAACCGTTCCCATTATGAGTCAATGACCATCTGGCAAACAGCCTCCCCCGACGAATCAACGAGTACCGGCTGGCTCGGAAGATACTTAGACGGCGCTCGCGCCGTCGACAGTTCCATTAACGCTGTGAACTTGGATGCATTGCTATCCCCAGCCGTGATTGGGCAGAAAGAACGAGCGTTGGCGATTGAGAGCTTGCAGTCGTTCAAAGTCGCGCCCCTCACAAGAGGGCAGAGCCCATCAACCGATGAAAGCACAATCAAGGCCTTGGATTCAATCCAGTGCAGCGCATGCCAAGAATACAACAACCTAGTGACCGCAATGATGGAAGCGGGCCTCGACGCCATGACCGCTTCAGACATAGTTCAACAGGCTGCATCAAACTACCAAACCTCAGTCACCTACCCCAAGAACGACTTTTCTAACAGGTTGAAACTCGCGGCGCAAGTCGTAGCTTCCAGTTTGAAACCAACGATCGTCTACTTACAGATAGGGGGATTTGATACTCACGCGAACCAGAAGAACACTCAAGCCAACCTCCTCAAAACCGTAAGCGACGGAGTCGCAGCCTTCTACCAAGACATGGACTCGAAGGGCAAAGCCGATGACACTTTGATCATGACTTTCTCGGAATTTGGACGCCGCGTCAACGAGAACGGAAGCCTAGGAACAGACCACGGAACAGCTGAGCCAATGTTTCTAATCGGCGGACGAGTAAGTGGCGGGCTATACGGAGATTACCCCAGCCTCTCAGATCTTGACAGCAACGGCGACCTGATACACACAGTTGACTTCAGGCAGGTCTACGCCTCGGTTCTCCAAGACTGGCTCGGAACTGACCCGACACAGGTCCTGAGCTCACAATTCCAAAAACTCAACATGTTTTAGCGATAAGTCGTAACGACCTCCCTTAAGCTCTTGTTTTAGTAACTCGCCCTCAACTGTGTTCGGCTTCGGCGCAACTGTGTGCTAGTTGAGCCACTATAGTTGATTTCAGTGGGTTTTGTCGAGAAAAAGGGAGTGTTAAACACGCGTTTAACAACCCTGCCTTCGGTTCATTTCGGGGTGGATTTTGGGGAACCATGGGTGAAGGTCACTGTTGTAGTCACCCTTCCTTTCGGCTCAGCCAGCCCTAGTATGCGCATTGTAAGACAGTCGGCGGGGAAGTGTCTGACAATCTCCGCCCATGAACAGCCTTGATGAACCCGAAAAAAGTGACCGGCGTACGACCCCCCCTCCAGGGGGGGTACCCCTCCATAACCTGAACCGCCCTGTGAAGCGGGTTGAACTCCAGGACTACGGCATGCGGACTACCAACCGAAGAGGTAACAGAACCTCGCAAAGCATTGGTTAGGCCGAAGCGCTACTGTGAGCTTTCTACCTGCTCACCAATCGCTGATGTCAGGGAAGCGGCTAAACCTAGCCATAGTGCTGCAGCGATGTAGGTCGCATAGTATCCAACGTAGAATGAGAGCAGGCCGGAAATGAATGAGCCCACCATCGTAGCCTGGCCCACGACCGCGCTGTAAACCCCCAACGAAGACCCTTGGTTCGTCCGACCCAACGTGTTGAAGACCATTACGTTCGACGCCGCATAGTAGTACGCGTAGGCCAAGCCGGCTCCGAGAGGGTAGAAGAATAATGCGGCACCAAGGTATGGTAGCCCCTCTAAGTACAAGACAGCGATACCGAAACCAGCGTAACTGAACGCTCTGAGCACAAGACCTTGAACAGCCGTCCGTCGAATCCCAGTTACCCGGATCCGTTTACCGATGTAGTTGAATGCAAAAACTTGAACAATCATTCCGACCACCAACACCGAGAAGACTTCACTGTTCGATACTCTAGCAGCACTGAGCGATGGAACAAGTGAGGTGTTGAAGAGCCCGCTGGCAAAGTAGAATGCGCCGATCGAGAGGTAGATGAGGGCAGGTTCCCTTGTTAATCCGAACTTCACGCTTCGAAATACCCGACGGAAGTCAATCAGAGTAGGGATCTTCAGAAAGAGCATCGGTAAGGCCAAGATGAATTGATAGAAGCTCTGACTAACCATCACGATCATGGAGCGTTCGAAGACGGTGACGGGTTCTTTGATCATCTGTACCGAAAGTCCCGCGGAAACTAACGACAGCGCGCCGAGTGCTATGACGAGTAGGGAGAGGGGGAGAAAGTCAACCCATCCTACACTGAGTAGTAGCCCGACAGTAACGCCTACGCTTGAGATCATTGAGAAACGCGCAAACGCTGACGCCCAACTAGCTTTGGGTTGCGTTTCCATTATGAGGAGGTTTAGCGGTGTGGCATAGGCTGCTGAGAGAAATGAGAAAGCAGAGTATACAACTATGATTCCGTAGACCGTTCGAACGAAGACGAAGGAAAACAGGATTCCCGCGATGAGAATATAGCTCCAAACTACCAGGGCCTTTCTCGTATGGATGCGGTCTGTCACGAAACCCCAGAAAATCGCGGCTGGTATACTGGCGGCAGCGAAAAGCGTCGAAGCCAGACCAATATCAAGTACTGAACCATGCAACTCAAGGATGTAAAGTTGGGCGAAAGTGCTGACTGGGCCAATTGCCATGTTAATCGGCAGCACCGAGTAGATCCATCTTCCCGAACGCGCCCTACTTGCGGAGACCACCTGCTATCCCTGTACTGATTCACAACTCGCTGAGCAAGTTGGGACGAGCTACTGCAACTAATGAAGATGCCTCGATAACGCAATATCGTGAGAAGACCATTGTTCTTGGAACGGCTTGAATGGTCAGTGTTCTAACTAACTGTCTTGATTTTTCTTCCATTCCTCTGCTAATCGCACACGTTTGGAGGATGGAGGATGTGTATAGAACAACAGTTCAACGACCCGGCTCGGTGAGTCAACGGAGAGGCTGAGGTCTGCGAGTCGTCTCTCTGATGAGGCTTGAGCTTCAGAATCATCAGCGACCCTAAGAGCGAACTCATCGGCTTTGCGCTCCACGATTCGAGACAACCAGTTAGTTATGGGTTGAAGTATGAAGCCTACTCCTATCAAAGCTGCAAGGACGAGTGGAATGCCCGCGGGGTCCGTGATAGTGGGCAAACTAAGAGCGGCCACCGCCGATCTTAGCAAGTAATCTGCAACGTAGAATGGTGGAATAATTGCGATGCCCGAGATGAGCGCCTCTTTCCAAATGTCTTTGTTTACATAGTGTCCAAGCTCATGGGCTACCACTGTAGTGATTTCTCGATGCGTGAAATTATTCAGCAGAGTATCGAAGAGCACTATGGATCTGCTTTTTCCGACTCCCGAGAAGAAGGCGTTCGCTCTAATCGATCTCCGACTTTCATCAGCCACGAGTACCCGGTCAACGTTACGGGCGCCGAACTTTTTGCTCATTTGGAGTAAGCTCTCTTTCAATTTCTCGTCAGAGAGGGGACTGACTTTGTAGAAGATTGGAAGGATAACGAATGGGAGGATAATTGAGAGCAGTATAGAGAAGACAGCAAAGATTCCAGCAGTCGCGATCCACCATAGCGATAGATTTCCTATTAGGTAGTAGAGAACTGAGCCCCCCAAAATTCCGAAAACCAGCTCAACCCCGAGCCCCTTCAACTCGTCAACAACCCAGCCTTGTGGGGTTTGAGTGGACAAGCTGAACTTGTGGTCGACGATGTATCCTGAGTAGAAGGAAAGTGGCATCGCTACGGCCTGAAGAATGATGAAAAAGATGACAAGATACAGCCATAACGAAATCCAATAGGAATCCGTCATCGAGTTAAGTAGTCTGCTAATTAGGACCGAGCCCCCGGTCAAGAATAGGACGGCGCAGGACGCGAGGGGGATTAGGGTGCCGTTTATTGAGTCTAGGATTAGTTTTACATTTTCGTATCGCTTTGCGATGGACCGCTTTGTGGTGTCGAATTGGTAATTCTCCTGAGGTTCCGTCCTCTGCAACCGAGTCCACCGTGCGATTTGACAAGTCCAGGAGGGAGCCTATCGTACATAAATGCAGGCCTCATAGCATGAACAGAGAAAATCAGGAGCGTGCCGTTGCTAGGCTTATCCCGTCGAGGCGTGACCGCCAGCGGGAGGCTTCTCTACTTTCTTCTTTGGCTTACGGACCATCTTAGGGTTGCCCATTCTAGGTCTATCCGTAGCTTATGTCAAGGCACATAAAAAACGAATTGGCCTTCATGATGAGGAATGGACCGGAATACGGTGGGTTTGGAACAGGACCTAGCACCCAAGAATGGATTCGGAATTATGGGGTGGTCGAGGTAGAGATGAATGTGTATTCTTGCGCGGGCTCATTTCCTTTCGATATTGTGTAAGTTATGTTCAGCTTAACAGAATCCTTGACCATTGCGCGTACGGAACAGTACTTTTCCAGCGACAACCGTATGGCTCGTTCCACCGTGTCCTTTCTTAAGTCTGGGCCGGAAAAGATGTATCTAATGTCGATACTCTCGTAATACTTCGGATCTTCCTCGCGTCGAATACCGCTGACGGTCATATTGAATTTGTCAACTTTCTGCCGTTGCCTACCCAAGATCCACTGCACGTCCATCCCTGTGCAACCAGCCAGTGCTACCAAGAAGAGTTCCATCGGCGTGAATGCCTGTCCCATCTCCTCCGAGGAGTCTAATTGAATTGTCCGGCGATCCAGTTTCACATTGAACTTCAGTGCTTCAGAATGATGAAGTTCCGCTGAGACTTGATTCCCGGTCATGGCTTATCTAGGTTGCATGTTTCCACGACGTAGGCTTTTATTCCTCGTTATCTTTGATTCGGCGCTACCAGAGAGAGTTGTTTCTTGAAGGGCGATGATCTGGAACGGTTTAGCGTTTACCGCTTCTCCATAGACTACCCGGCAGTCTGCCGATTTGAATTCAACCCGAAAACCCGCCGCGAAAAAGGGGACATAGTCATACACTTTCCGGATAAGCAGAAAGTATTCCTCTCTTGGGGGAACCTCGCGGTCGTGACGAAGAAATTCCAAACTGCCAACGAATTTGCCAGCCATAGCATCAAATCAATGGGCAAGAGTCGCAATGTCTCAAAGACCGATAAGATGGAGGAGAAAACGCTACGCGTTAATTCGCATGAAGCATTCTATAATATGGTGCGATTTCACGAAACCCCCATGGGGATCTTTGCTAGGGGTAAAGGAGTCGCACGTGTGACATGCTCCGTCCACATCTTCTGCGAACAATCCTCACGATACTTTGTTATCTACGCACTTCTCACGCCCAGCGCCCCCGAGGATTTCGACGAACTATTCCTCACGATGGTAGACTCGTTCCACTGCCACTAACCTGTCAGCGTTACGAATGAGGAGCGCGCAACTTGGTATCTTCGGACGACGGTCGGACTTCCGTCAAATGAACTTATTAGGCCGCACAGACGTACCTTACTAGTAGGGCGCCTACAGCTGAACAGGCGTCGAACGTGTTCGGGTAGTATTTAGCGGAGCCTTTAGTTTTCTCTGAAACTTTATTAGCGTGGCTCCGAATGTTTGCTGGGAAAGTTTCGGGAAGCTCTGGGTTCGGGCCGAATGAACCTTTTCTTCGTGGAGAAGCCCTAGTTTGAAGAAAAAAGAAGAAAAAGAGAGATCATACAATATTTTCGCGCACCAATTCGTCCCCAAACATGAACTGCTTTCAAAGAAAGATGCGGAGGAATTGATGCACGAGTTCCATATTCGTCCTTATCAACTCCCATACATCAAAACCAGCGACCCCGCAGCAGAGACGTTGGGCGCAAAGATGGGAGATATTCTAAGAATAACGCGCAAGAGTGCTACAGCCGGGGAAGTTATCGTTTACCGTTATGTTGTCGATTAAGGTGATATTATGTCGCAAACAACCGCAACCGTGAGCCCTCAGATATGGGAACTGATCAAGCACTTCCTAGACGAGAAGGGATTGGTCAGACAGCACGTCGACTCCTACAACGAGTTTATTGAAAGTGGCTTGCAAGCCATAATCGACGAAACTGGCGAAATACCGATTGAGATTGAAGACTACCCACTGAAAATCAAGCTGGGCAAAATAGAAATCGGTACACCTCGAGTAACTGAAGTAGACGGATCCGAACGCCAAATCTTTCCAACAGAGGCTAGGATACGTAACCTAACCTACGCGGCTCCACTCCATGTAGAAATGACCCCTATAATCGGGGAGAGGGAGGGGCAAACAGAGATTGTTTACATCGGCGACTTTCCAGTCATGCTTCGTTCCAAAATCTGCCCCCTATCACGCATGACTTCAGAGGAACTCATCAGTATAGGAGAGGATCCGATCGATCCGGGCGGATATTTCATAGTCAATGGCGCCGAGCGAGTCGTGGTCGCACTCGAAGACCTTGCCGCCAACAGGATTCTGGTCGATAAGGAACAGACCGGCGTTCATCCAACCTACAAGGCGAAGATCTTCTCAACAACAGTCGGCTTCAGGGCGCGCACAGAAGTGACACTGAAGACTGATGGGGCTATTTACATCACGATGCCCGGCGTACCCTCAGACGTACCTCTCGTCGTCATGATGAAGGCGCTTGGATATGAGGAGGACGCGAAGATCGCTGAAATGATTTCCAGCGACGAGCCACTCCAAAACCAACTCGCCAACACATTCGAGAAGTCAGTCGGCGTAGTAACCCAGAGAGACGCATTACTGTACATAGGTAACAGATTGGCGCCCGGCCAAGTTGAAGAGTACAGGCTCAAGAAGGCTGAGGCATCGGTAGATAGGAACTTTCTACCCCACATCGGCCGCAACCCCGAAGAGAGGAAGGAGAAAGCCGCTTGCCTCGCTGAGGTTGGTTGTCGAGTTATCGAGATTAAGCTTGGTATGCGTGAACCCGATGACAAGGACCATTACGCTAACAAGAGGCTGAAGCTCGCAGGGTCTCTCTTAGCTGAACTCTTTCGAATTTCCTTCAGAAACCTAATTCGCGACCTCAAGTACCAGTTGGAGCGAATAACGATCCGCAGACACGCAGAACTTTCAATCAGCAACGCGATTCGGCCGGGTATTATTACCGAACGAATTCAGCACGCCATCGCAACCGGCAATTGGGTGCGTGGACGTGTTGGAGTAACTCAACTCCTCGACAGGACTAACTACTCTTCAACACTCAGCCACCTCCGTAGACTTCAATCACCCCTCAGCAGGAGTCAGCCAAACCTCGAAGCCCGTGATCTTCATCCGACCCATTGGGGAAGGCTCTGCCCAAGCGAGACCCCTGAAGGATCGAACTGTGGGTTAGTCAAGAACCTAGCATTGAGCGCGGTCATCTCGGTCGGAGTCGATTCGCGAGAATTCGTTTCCAAGCTTCGACGGATGGGTGTGGTTGGCGTTGATGAGGCCGATGGCAAACTACGCGCGGCCGGAGCGAAGGTCTTCGTTGATGGGTTAATTGCGGGTTATGTGCGCGAAGCAGACAAGATGGCGCAAGAACTTATTCGAATGCGGCGCACCGGCGAAATCAGCTCCGAGGTTAACATCGCATACACCTCACCCCAAACTGAAAATGGACGATCCGAGCTGTACGTTAACTGCGACCAAGGCCGCGTACGGCGCCCGGTAATAGTTATCGAAAACTCGAAACCAAAACTCACCCGTGAACACGTTGAAGCAATTCAACGAGGTGAGATGCGTTGGAGTGATCTAATCGAACGGGGAGTTATCGAATACTTGGACGCGGAAGAGGAAGAGAACGCGCTGATCGCGCCGTCCCCCAGCCGCATCAGTGAAAAGACAACTCACCTTGAAATTGCGCCATACACGATCCTGGGAATCGCCGCCTCCCTAATCCCATACCCAGAACACAACCAATCCCCACGAAACGCCTACGAATCCGCCATGGCCAAACAGGCACTAGGCGTCTACGCGGTCAACTACGCGAACCGTGTCGACTCGCGCGCCCACATCCTACACTACCCACAAGTCCCCGTAGTTCGAACCAAACCCATGGATATCATAAAATACGATACCAGGCCCGCTGGCCAAAACTGCGTCCTCGCAGTCCTCTGCTACCAAGGATACAACATGGAAGACGCAATCATAATCAACAAATCATCCGTCGACCGCGGCCTCTTCAGATCCAGTTTCTACCGCGTCTACGAAGGCGAATGCAGGCAATACCTGGGAGGCCTTCGCGACAAGTTCGAAGTACCTGAGGCAGGAATACGCGGCTACCGAGGAGACCGATACTACAGGCTTCTTGAAGAGGACGGAGTCATATCCGTCGAGTCAGAAGTCACGGGCAACAGCGTACTGATTGGGCGGACCAGCCCACCAAGATTCCTCGAAGAATACCGCGAATTCGAAGTTAAAGGCCCTACTAAACGAGATTCATCCGTAGGAATGCGACCTTCAGAGGAAGGAATCATAGACGCCGTGTTCCTCAGCGAATCGATCGAAGGCAACCGTCTCGTCAAAGTTCGTGTACGAGACACACGAATACCCGAGCTTGGAGACAAGTTTGCTTCCAGACACGGACAAAAAGGCGTGATCGGCACATTGATTCCGCAAGAAAACATGCCTTTTACCGAACAGGGAATCGTCCCCGACGTTATCATCAACCCACACGCAATCCCATCACGCATGACCATCGGTCAATTCGTTGAAGCAGTTGCGGGCAAGGTAGCGAGTTTGCGCGGCGAACCGGTAGACGGAACCGCATTCAGCAACGAAGGGCCGGCAGTTTTGCGCGAATCACTTCTCGACCTTGGTTTCCAGCACAGCGGACGGGAAGTAATGTACAACGGTGTAGACGGAAGAAAGCTGGTGGCCGACATTTTCATCGGCGTAGTCTACTACCAGAAACTTCACCACATGGTAGCCGACAAAATGCACGCTCGGGCCCGAGGCCAAGTTCAAATGCTAACCCGCCAACCAACCGAAGGACGCGCAAGAGGCGGCGGCCTTAGATTCGGTGAAATGGAACGAGACTGCCTAATCGGACACGGCGCATCAGCGCTGTTGAGGGATAGACTGCTCGAGGAGTCGGACAAGTACATGGTAATGGTCTGCGAAACCTGTGGCCTACTCGCGTACCACGACGTGAAACAGAACAAGTACATTTGCAGAATCGACGGAGACAAAGCAGTAGTCTCCCCAGTTCAACTCTCGTACGCATTCAAACTTCTACTACAAGAACTGATGGCGCTGGGAATCGCGCCGCGACTAGAAGTTTCGGAGCGCGCATAAAATGGCAATGGCAGAAGAAGCGACTAAAGTAATCGGCAGCATACACTTCACCCTCATCTCCCCAAGCGAGATCCGGAAACTGTCGGCGGTAGAAATTCAGACCGCAGACACCTACGATGAAGACGGCGTTCCTATCGTATCCGGGTTAATGGATGGAAGACTAGGCACCTTAGAGCCTCGCCAGAAATGTAAGACCTGCGGCAACACCGCCTCCGCGTGCCCAGGGCACTTTGGCCACATTGAACTCGCCGAACCCGTAGTTCACGTAGCTTTCGCCAAGCTACTTCACAAACTCCTACAGGTAACCTGCCGAAATTGCGGCCGCGTCCTTCTCTCCGCGGAGAAGATCAAAGCGTACAACGAGCGGATGCAGCGGGAACAGAGGCAACTGAACGAGATCCCTCACACATTCTACGAAGCCGTCATGAAAGATGCGAAGAAGAGTCAGGAGTGTCCGCACTGCGGCGCAAGACAATACCCGATAGAACACGCAAAACCAACCACATTCCACGAAATGGTGGAAGGCGGCGCAGCGAGGCTCAACCCCAGCCAGATTAGAGAACGGCTTGAACGCATCCCAGACGAAGACCTAAGATTACTCGGAATGGAACCAACCGCCGCGCGTCCCGAATGGATGATACTTCAAGTTCTCCCCGTTCCAGCGGTTACCGTCCGACCCTCAATTACACTCGAATCCGGCATCCGATCCGAAGACGACCTCACCCACAAACTGGTTGATATCATCCGAATCAACCAAAAGTTGAAGGAAGCATTAGAATCCGGCGTACCAGTCAACATAATTCAGGAGCTTCATGAACTACTGCAATACCACGTAACAACCTACTTCGATAATGAAGTTTCAGGCCTACCCCCCGCACGCCACAGATCCGGGCGCGCTCTGAAAACTCTGAGTCAGAGGCTTAAGGGCAAGGAGGGGAGGTTTAGAGGTAACCTCTCAGGAAAACGCGTCGACTTCTCCGCGAGGACCGTCATCTCCCCCGACCCCAACATCGACATAAACGAAGTAGGCGTTCCACTCGACGTGGCCCAACGCCTCACAATACCAGAACGAGTGACACCCTGGAACATAGAAGAGTTGAAGCAACTGATCAGAAACGGCCCAGACCAATACCCAGGCGCCCTCTACATCGTTAGACCCGACGGGCGAAGAGTGCGACTCGAATTCGTAACTGAACGAGAAGGCCTAGCCGACGGGATTCAGGCAGGTTTCATTGTTGAACGACACATCAGGGACGGAGACATTGTCCTCTTCAACCGCCAACCGTCCCTTCACCGAATGTCCATAATGGCCCACACCGTGAAAGTTCTTCCCTACAAAACCTTCAGGCTCAACCCATGCGTCTGCCCACCCTACAACGCAGACTTCGACGGAGACGAAATGAACCTCCACGTTCCACAGGGCGAAGAAGCCAGAACTGAAGCAAAACTGCTCATGCAAGTTCAAGACCAGATTCTATCACCTCGCTACGGCGGACCAATTATCGGCGCGAAAACCGACCTTCTCACCGCAGCCTACTTGCTGACCAGGAAGTCAACGTTTCTCAATAAAGAAGAAGTTGG
>Ga0074046_10000249_pt1 | contig 47796 bp, 41 predicted proteins | sample BogForMeECP23OM3_FD_94441 | JGI IMG/M metagenome (GOLD analysis project Ga0074046, IMG submission 94441) | Bog forest soil microbial communities from Calvert Island, British Columbia, Canada - Bog Forest MetaG ECP23OM3 | ecosystem: Environmental > Terrestrial > Soil > Wetlands ... | reverse complement strand
ATCAAATATCCCGGAACGACGATCGCCGACATTGGCGCGAAATTCATGCGGTCCAACTTTCTCATCCTCGGGGCGCTATCCCTGTTGATGCTCGGCGGCATTTTAATGACCTATCGCAATGTCTCCCGGGAGATGAATCTGGCTCGCCTGAAATCAGATTTCGTCGCCAATGTGTCTCACGAATTGCGCACGCCCCTGGCCCTGATCCGCCTTTATGCCGAAACGTTGGAGCTTGGCCGCCTGAACGCCAAAGAAAAATACCAGGAATATTTCCGCATCATCCGCGAAGAGAGTGAGCGGCTGACAGCCCTTATCAACAATATCCTCGACTTCTCCCGCATCGAGGCTGGCCGCAAGGAATATGAGTTCAAGGAAACCAATCTGCCTGAACTCGTCCGCTCGACGCTTGACTCTTACCGCTTCCAGATCGAACAAAACGGTTTTGCTTTCGAAGAGAACATCGCCGCGGATATTCCCCCGGTAAACGTGGACCGCGAAGCCATCGCGCGCTCGCTTCTCAACCTGGTGAACAATGCCCTGAAGTACTCCAAGGACGAGAAATACATTGGCGTGAGCCTGTACCGCGCCAACGGCAGCGTGAAGCTCGAAGTGCGCGACCACGGTATCGGCATACCGGCCGGCGAGCAAGAGAAAATCTTCGAGAAGTTTTACCGTTGCGGCGATCCCTTGGTCCACAACATAAAGGGCTCCGGGTTGGGTCTTTCCCTGGTTCGCCACATCGTCCGGGCGCATGGTGGCGATGTGCAGGTGGAAAGCGCTCCGGAAAAAGGCAGTAAATTCACAATCAGATTACCGTTAGATCCGTCTCAGCAGACGGGAGCTGCAATCGCATGAGAGATATGGAATGTGGGGTGTTGCCATGTCCCGGAAAACCCATAAGGGAGAGGTCATGACCGCAAGCAAGATTCTGATCGTGGAGGATGAGCCACACATGGTCGCTGGACTCCGCGACAATTTCGAATACGAGGGCTTTCAAGTGATTACTGCATTCGATGGGATGGATGGCTTGGAGCGAGCCCTAAAGGATTCTCCAGACCTGGTCGTGCTGGACGTGATGATGCCGCGCATGAGCGGTCTGGATGTTTGCAAGCAGCTCAAAGCCAAGCGCCCTTCGATTCCCATCATTATGCTGACGGCGCGAGGACAGGAAGTCGACAAAGTCGTGGGTCTCGAACTCGGAGCCGACGATTACGTCACGAAACCCTTTTCCATTAGGGAACTCCTGGCACGCGTGAAGGCGGTTCTTCGGCGTGCGCACACGCTGCCGAAGGAACAGGACAGCTATGCGTTTGGCGACGTTGAAGTGAATCTGCGCAGCTATCAGGTTGTTCGGGCCGGGCAGCGCGTAGAATTCTCTAGCAAGGAATTTGAACTGCTCAAGCACTTCCTCTGTCATTCCGGAGAAACCTTGAGCCGCGATCGCCTTCTCGATGAAGTGTGGGGCTACGAGAATTTCCCCACCACGCGCACGGTAGATGCCCATATCGTCCGCATTCGTCAGAAGCTTGAACCCGTTCCCGAGGAACCTCGTTATTTTTTGACCGTTCACGGAGTCGGTTACAAATTCGTAGGGTGACACGATCATGATGGTCCTGACAGAACAGAGATTAGACGCCAGACGAAACGCACTCGGCTACAACGGATTGCGGGCCGTCAAAAACGCAGAGGAGAACGTGTCGGCGCAAGCTCTGGCTGCTACTGGAGGCGATCCGGCGGAGAACGCGCAGTTCCTCTCGGATGAACTGAATGCACTCCGCCGAGATCACGCGAAACTCCAGCAGGCCATATTTGAGGCGGCTCAGGTCCAACGCCGGCTCTGTGCGCCTCGCGAACTTATCTGGCGCGAATTTGAGATCGCAGGTGAAATCTTCCCCGTCCGCCATCTTTCGGGCGATTTCTTCAAAGTGATGGAGCTCGCCGCTGGTCTAGGGGTGGTATTGGGCGACATCGCCGGGAAAGGATTGACCGCGGGGATTTGGCAAGCGCATCTGATGGGCTTGATCCAACGATCTGCACGCAAACATGCGAATCCGGCCGACGCCGTGGCCGAGGTCAATGACGAACTGTGCCACGACGACGGCGCACCACCACTCACCGCACTCTTCTTCGCACGGATCGATGCGCGGACGAACGAACTTGTCTACTGCAATGCTGGTCTACCGGCACCGCTGCTTCTGAGAGATAACAAGACGCTTGAACGGTTGGACCAAGGTGGCCCCATGCTCGGCGCCGTGAAAAACGGGGTGTTCCAAACTGGCCGCATCACTCTCAACCCGGGCGACATGCTGGTCGCTTATTCCGACGGCGTCACCGAGTGCCGTAATACCCAGGATGACGAATTTGAAATGGATCGTCTGACCGTTGCAACGCGGGCTGTATCCGGCATCAATGCAAGTAAAGCCCTTTTCTCGCTGCTGGGAACAGTTCTCGACTTTGCGGACTCGTGCTCGCCGCACGACGACGTCACGCTACTGGTTGTTCGCCGGCGCGACGCGGTCAAGGGCGATCAACCCCTTTCGCGGAAAAGGAATTATTCGCCTCCACACCGGAGGTCGGTTCGGTCTCGCGGCCGAAGAACTCCGGACCGGGAGGACAAATTCTAAGTAGCTGAGCTGCGGCACCCACCCCGGTCCAAGAGTTCCTCCACTTGGGTCGGCAACTGGTGGTGTGCACAAATCGATTGGCAAAGGAGTAGTTATGGCAACGCGATCCAACTCAATGCTCCTCGAGGAAGCTGGACTCGGCACGGCCCTGAATCAGGCCCTGCACACCTGCCCTGAGGTTTTGAGCTCGATCTATACTGCTCACTATCCTCACGTCCTTCAGGTCTGTCGACGATTCTTTCGCCAGCCTGAGGATGCAGAGGATGCCGCTGCGGAAGTGTTTTTGAAATTGCACACCGTCCTCGAAAAAAAAGACGAGCAGCATCCTTTCCGTCCCTGGGTGTGCCAGGTCGCTGGCCGGCATTGCATTGATAAATTGCGCCGCCGGAAGCGCGAGAAAACCTCAATCGTCGCTGGCGATGTGCTTTGCGCTGTCCCGGACGTTTCCACCCCTTCTCCTCTCTCCCAAGTTCTTCACAAGGAAGCAAAACGCCACGTTAGGGAACAGTTGGATCAACTGCCGGATTACTACAAGGTGCCGCTAATGCTTCGCTACTACAAACGCATGAGCTACTCCGAAATCGCGCACACACTGAACCGCCGACTTCCTGCGGTCAAAACCATTATTTTCCGGGCAAAGAGCCGGCTGCGCCGCAATTTGAGGCATCTGCGGAAAACCCAGCCGGTGCCTGTTTCTCCTATGGATGAGTCCACAGCAATTTCGTGAAAAGGTCGATGCCCCTGGAATCCTCTGCTGCTGCCTCGTTGTTTCCGCCGCTATAGCCGTCCTCCAGGTGGCCTACTTGGCCACCCACAGTCAGCCTAAAGCTCCCCTCTCGGCCCCTGCACTCACAAATCGGCGAACGGCACTTGGGAGTCGGCGGTTGCTACCAACCCGACGGTCGATGTCCCCACCCTGGCTGCACTTGAAAACTAACTTGAAGCCGTCTATCGTAGGGTCACACAATCCTTACCGCCCAAGTCAGCTGCCCTTGGCGATCCATGTTCGAAGAGGTGCAAATGTCCCAGGATTCACACCCGGTCACCCATACTTCTGCACCGCGCCACCATTGGTTTCTGTACGTTTTATTTGCGTTTTTGGGAGCACTCGTAACCTTTGTAGGTGCGCGCGCCCAGCAAAAGGCTTCCGACGACACGACCTTCCGAAAACTCATTGACGGCTATTGCGCTGCTTGGAGTACCGGAAATGCCGACAATGCCGCAAAGTTCTACGCTAAAGATGCGGGGTTGGTTTTCTACGATGTCGCGCCTTTTTCTTATCTCGGATGGAAGGAATACGACGCTGGTGTTCGAAAGAACATCTTGGACAACATCGAAACGGCTTCGCTTACCGCAGGTAAAGAGCTGAAAGTGACTCGTCACGGCAACATCGCGTGGACCACGGTGCCTATGCATTTCACTGCTAAAATGAAGGACGGCAAGAACATTGATACCGCTGTTCGCTACACCGGCATTTGGGAAAAACACGGCAAATCGTGGCTCCTGGTCCATGAGCACCTGTCCGTCCCAATGGGCGGATGAGTCAAACTGCCATTATTTGATTTAGCCGTCGTACGTCGTCGGCATTCACAAAGGTGTGGAACCTCCTAAAATTCTATTGGCTCGCCTCCCGTGGGTACCGCTTTCAGCCTTGGAGAAGCCCCTACATCCAATGGCGCTTCGAAACATTCCTCGGCAAAGAAGCCACCGATCTCGACGCCCCGAAATTCTTCCAGCTTTCCTGGAAATACCGCCATAACCTCAGGTCCTTCGCCGATTGGGCCGCCATACGCCGAAGGGCCATGCACTCCCGTTCCTGATTCCTCTCTGGCTCCTGATCGCTTATACCTGATGTCTGATGACCTGGTCCACGGAGCATGTTTGCCTCGCCGGGCTTATAATCAATCGAGAGGTCTGTGCATTATGTCAACTCTCCAGATCCTCCAATCCTCAACCACCCCTCATGAAGCCCTTTGGTGGGAACCCGAGACGAACAATCGCGTCCACTGTTACCTGTGTCCGCGACACTGCCACATCGGCCACGGCCAGTCCGGCTTCTGCTATATCCGTGCCAATCAGAATGGCAAACTGTACAGTCTTGGCTATGCTTCCCCGGCGGCGCTGCAGGTCGATCCCATCGAAAAAAAGCCTCTCAATCATTTCCTTCCTGGCACGCGCATTTTCAGCATGGGTACGGCTGGTTGCAACATGGGATGCTTCTTTTGTCAGAACTGGGATATCTCCAAATCCCATCAGGACCAGGTCCACTCCAAGCACGTGGCCCCGCAAGACGTGCCGCTCCTCGCCAAGAAATATGGATGCGATTCGATTGCGTTCACCTACAACGAGCCGACAATCTGGGGAGAATATGTGATCGACATCTGCAAAGCTGCCAAACCTCTCGGCCTCAAGACCGTCATGGTCTCCAACGGTTACATCACTCACGAAGCTTTCCACGACATTTACGATCACATTGACGCCGCGAATATCGACCTGAAGGCATTCACCGAGAATTTCTACGGCAAGATTACCCTTACCCACCTCCAACCGGTCCTCGATACTCTCATGTGGCTGAAGAACGAAACTCCCGTCTGGTTTGAGATCACCAACCTGATGATTCCCACCCTCAATGACGATCCCGCGGAAACCCGTAAGCTTGCCGACTGGATTCTCACCAATCTCGGCCCAGATGTGCCGCTGCACTTCACCGCTTTTCACCCGGACTTCAAGTTGCAGGATAAGCCTCCGACTCCGCCCGAGACCCTCCACCAGGCTCGCCAAATCGCCCGGGAGGTCGGCCTGCACTTCGTGTACGAGGGAAACATCCATTCCGGCGCCAGCAATACCTATTGTCCTCAGTGCAATAAACTCCTGATCCGCCGGTCTTGGCACAACGTCCTCGAGAATCACATCAAAGCAGGAAAGTGCCCTAAGTGTGGACTTAGCATCCCCGGCCACTGGTCCTAAGCTTGTGTCCGTCCCCACTTCCCGGCAAACTACCTCCACGCGCAGAATCGAGGAACCCACACATGTCCGAGTCCATCCAACCGCAAACGATCCCCCGCGAAGAACCGCGCACGTCTTCACCGTCTCGCTTCCAATGGCTCAACTGGTCCGGCCTGTTCCTGGCTTTCCTCCAAAGCGTGTGCAGCACTTTTATAGCGCTGCACGGTGTACGCCTTCTCGTCGGTATCGGCGCCGTTGTTCTTGCTTCTTCGGCATGGAATCTGGCCGAACGTCTGCACGTCGACGCCATCCGCATCCCCATGGTGTTAATTGCGCTGATCGGTGCCCTCTTAAATCTGCTCGCGCTCTGGCAGGTACGTAGGCTCCGCGTCCGTTCTTCTTCCGCTTGGCGGCAGCAGCCTCTCGCGCCGGACAAGCGTCGCTCCGAAGCTCTGCAGTTAAGCCTTTCTTTACTCACGCTAGTGCTACTGGTTGCCGAAGAAGCCGCTCACTTTAAATTGAAGGGTACGTTTTAGAGTTATAGGGGAGGGAACTGTCGAACGCGTTCTGCCTACTTGCTGTTCTGCCAAGCCGTCTTTTTCTTCGTTAACTCTGTTCCGAAGTGTGGCTGGTCTATATCACCATCCATCACCACCGCAACCATGGCACCGGCGTGTTTCCGGCGAAACAGAGGATCGACTGGCTTCAACAGGATCGCTTTGACACCTGAAGTGTCTTCGGACACGCTGGCGTCCGTCCATAGATTCCCGCGCAAATCGACTTGATGAGTCTTCAGGTCGTAAGTTCCCTGCACTCGGGCACGGGCACCGGGGACTTCGAAATAAAGACGGGAGAAGTGGGCCACGTCCCTTTCTATGGTAACGTCGCTGGCGAGGCTAGCCACGGCCACTTCGGGTGCCTCGGTGGCGTCCTTGATTTTCTTTCCTTGCGCGCGGGCACTCAGCTCATTGGTTTTGAGTTGCGTCTCCCTCTGAAAATGGCCATCACGGACTTCGAAACGCCCGTTCAGCACAAGTTCCTCCAAAAAACCAGCGCCAAACTTCGGCACTAGTATGTGTCCCGAGCTCGTCAGATTCCCGAGCATCGGCGGCTTTGACGCGCTGTTGAATAGCCACAGAAAGTCTTCGGCCCGGCCGCGCAGAATTGTGAAGTCGAGCGACGTCTCTCTATGTTTTAGTCGCGGACTTTTTATGATGCCACCTTGCACATGCAGCGTGGTCTGTCCCAACTTAGCCGTGACATCTCGAAGCCGCGCTTCTCCTTCCAGGGCGTTAACCATCACCTCGAATTGGGAAAACAGTTGGATGGGATGCCCCGGCCACTTCAAATGAAAGTCCGGCACGGTCGCCTCGCCGATTACCTGTGCTTGATCCAGCGTGCCACTGAAGGTTTCGGCGGACTGTAATGTCCCGCCGATACCGTCGTACTTATCCAGTTTTGCACCGGTTAGCTTGACACTGCCGTTAAGTGGAATTTTGCCAATCTGCGCGGACTGCCACGGGCCAAACGTCCCGGTCGATTCCAGTTCGCCGCTGGGCTTGGACATACTCATGTTCACTTGGTAAGACATCGGTTTCCCCGCGGAGATCGACTGTACCCGGAGCTTATGGATCTCAAACCTCAATGGCGCGTCACCGTTCTCGTTCGTGAATTCCAGCACTGAGCCATTTGCCGTGACCAAGCCAATCGACACTTTGGAGGGTTGTAGGTCTTCGTCTGACGGGTGATTGCCAGACGTTCCATGTCCTGATTGCGGCGGAATACGTACGTGCAGCCCATCAAGACGAATGTCTGCGAAGTGATAGGGGCGAAACAAGAGGTCGCTGTAGCGGCCCGTCATGGTCATTTTTTGAACGGTCACCAACCCTTGTGGGCCTGTCGAATGCTCAAAACGCCCCAGAACCAGGGATTCAACCTCACAACCAGGGTGTGGGAAATAGAAGCGGTGAAAATGTTGAATGGTGACGTTTGTCTTAAAGGCTTCTTGAAGTGCCGGTACTAGCATTTTTTGCGAGTAGGGCCAATGAGACGCGATGAAAGTCATCGCCCCTCCAACGAGCACTGCTAGAATAGCAAGGGGTATTAGCATCCACCGCCACGGCCATGGTCGCGGCTCTGGAAATAAGGCCTTCGAAGGAACGGGAGGCGCAGGAGGCAATGCGAGTTGGTTCGGTGGGGCGGTGTCGGTCGGGCCGCGCATCCATGTTCATTACACGAAAAGGGTACGTTCCGCGATACGGAATGTTATGTAGAAATACCGTGGGCGGGTTTAGGGCTCCCTGCGTCCAATCACTGCCGCTAACCGGCCATGCAGCCGTTCGCTGTATCCCAGCGGCAGTTCATAAGTGCGGTCATCCGCGGTCAGCACCAAGATATTCCGCGTCGAATCCAGAACTGCCGAACACACCTCGCAGCTCTCCAAGTGCCGTTCTACTGCCGCCAACAACTCCGCATCCAGCTGTTTATCCAGATAGCCGGAGATGTGTTCCCAAACGTGTTTGCATTCCAAATTCATTGGAACCACCTTCGGAAGAATCCTCCACGTGCCGGCGCCTGATTCTTCAGGTACGGAACCAGCAATTTCTGTAGCATCATCCGCGCCCGATGCAGTCTCACCTTCACCAGCGTCACATTGATTCCCAGCGCCGCCGCTGTCTCTTCCTGATTCAACTCCTCGATATCCCTCAGCACAAACACTTCCCGGTATTTCTCCGGTAGCAGTTTCACCGCTTCCTGTAGCTTTTCCTTCAGTTCTTTCCGCTCCAGCGCTTCCAGGGGGATCTCTCGCCAATCCGTCAGCACTGCCGGTGTAAAATCCCCTTCACCTTCCTCTGCGGGATCGTCAAGCGAGTCTTCGGCTGCCGCCTTTGCTTTCCGCAGCCGCTTCCTGGCCTCGTTCATCGCAATCGTTACCAACCACGTGCTGAACTTTGCTTCGCCCCGGAAGCTCTTCAGATTCCGGAACGTGCTAATCATGGTTTCTTGCGCTCCGTCCTCCGCCTCCGCTTCATTCTTGAGGATGGCAAAGATGGTCACGTATACCAGTCGTTCGTAGGGCCGAATCAACTCATGGAATAGCTCGTTCTCTCCGGCCAGCACCCGGGCAATCAATGCCGCTTCGTTTGTCGCAGCCGCTGTTTTCATCCCGACTCTAGCCCTGGGTAGCCTACACCGAACCTCTTCGTACGAGTTGCAAACTCTACAAAGGTAACAGCAAATGTGAACAGGTTAGCCAGAATACAGCCAGCGACGCCCGCTTCTCTCCCCCAAAAATTTCCTCCTCTTTTCACGATTCTGGGTGTAACCTTGCCCCACCCCTGGACTCACACAGGGGCAATCGCGTTTCGGCCAATTGGGTTTGCGAGCCTTGACGGGCTCCGGTTTCTTCCGGAACTTCGCCTACCCTCCCGGCCTAGATCCCGCTGTGGCTTCCAGGCTGGACCCTGTCCGAACTGCGAATAATTCAACTGGAGGGAAGCATTACCCATGACTAAGACCACCAAGGCTCTCATCACTAGCGCAGCGGTAGCCGGCCTGCTTGCAGGAACTGGCGCGGTTGTCCAGGCCTCGACCGTGTTCCACACGGCCAAGGCATCGTTCTCCGCGCTTAGCCAGGACAAGCCGGACACCACTAAGAAACCCGAAAAGCATGCTTGTAAAGGCCAGAACTCTTGCAAGGGCAACGGCGGTTGCAAGAGCGGCGACAACGGCTGTAAGGGCAAGAACAGTTGCAAGGGCAAGGGCGGCTGCGCCACCGACGGCTCCAAGATGCCCAAGTCGTAGTTTCCTACTAACCTACAACCTGTTCCCTCTGGTGAGGAGCTGGCATCAGCCCGCCTGCTCTTCGCCTCGGGGAGACTGTCTGTCAGTGCGGTTGGTCTTTTCAATTGAGTCTGGAGTTTAGGAATGCCCGCGAATCGCTTCAATAATTTCACCACGTACGGAGTCGGAATCGGATTGCGCATCCCGCACTACGACCACATCCTGACACGCAAACCCACCTGCGAGTGGTTCGAAATTATCTCGGAAAATTTCATGGTCGATGGGGGTCGGCCGCTGCAGATTCTCGACCAGATCCTGGAGCGCTACAAAGTTGTCCAGCACGGCGTTTCGATGTACTTCGGTTCGGCTGACAAACTCAATCGTGATCACCTGCGCCGCCTGAAAAACCTCGTTCGCCGCACCAAGACTCCTTGGCTGTCCGACCATCTGTGCTGGGGCAGCGTCGATGGCCGTTACACCCACGACCTCCTTCCCTTGCCTTATACTTTCGAAGCGGCCCGCATCACAGCCCAGAAGATTCGGGAGGTTCGCGACTACCTCGAAGTTCCTGTGGTGGTAGAAAACGTCAGTAGCTACGCGGAATATCACGTCTCTGAGATGACGGAGTGGGAGTTCTTGAACGAAGTTGTCGAGCGCGCCGACTGCGGCATCCTTCTCGACGTCAACAATATTTACGTGTCCTCCCAGAATCACAGTTTCGATCCCGCGGTCTATGTGAACAGCGTCCCTCCAGATCGTGTCGCTCAGATCCACATCGCGGGCCATTCGAAATATCGCAAATACATCCTGGATACTCACGATCACCCAGTCATCGATCCCGTCTGGAAGCTCTACGATAGGGCCATCCAACGCGCGGGACACACCGCCACTCTCCTCGAGTGGGATGATCGCATTCCATCGTTCGATGACGTCCATGGCGAAGCGCTCAAGGCCAATAAATATTTGGCGAGTGCCTCTTTGGCGGCTGCCGTATGAATCTTGCCACTCTCCAGCGGCGCGTTGCTCGAGCAGTGATGGCGCCGCTTTCGTCATCCGACCGCATGCGCCGTTTCTCCGATGGTAAGCCGATGTCTGCGATCGCCAGCCGAATAATCAAGCCCAATGATCGCTTGACGTCATTCGAACGGATGGAAATTTACAATCGCCAATATTGGTTCCGCGTCCTCGATGCCTTTTCCGACGATTTCCCTGGCCTCCGGGCTGTCCTCGGCGACCGCCGTTTTGATGCGCTTGCCAAACACTACCTTACCGATTGTCCGTCTCGTTCCTTCACCATGCGCGATCTCGGTTCGCGCCTCGAATCCTGGCTGCGCCGCCATCCGCGCTACGCCCCCGGCCGTTTAAAACTTGCAGTGGACATGGTTCGTCTCGAATGGGCGGAAATCGAAGCGTTCGATAGCGCTTCTGAGGTGCCGGTCACCGCCGCGATACTGGTTGGCGCCGATCCCGCAAAACTTCGCGTTCGTCTACAGCCCTACATTCGTCTTCTCGATCTTCATTTTCCTGTGGACGATCTTCTCCTGGCCGTCAAACAGGACGCGCCGGCAGACATTGCCAGCAACGCGATGGAAGAGCGCCAAAAACGCAAAAAAGTTTCGGCAGTGGCCCGTTTGAAGCCTGCTCCCGTCTTTCTCGCGGTTCACCGTATAGAGAACACTGTTTATTTCCGTCGCCTGGATAGGGAAGAATTCACCATTCTGAAGAACCTCAACCAACGCCGCCCTCTCGAGCGCGCCATCGTGACCGCTTTCCGCGCCAGCACGATTCCCGCGCAAGAACGCGCTTCCTACGTCGCTGCGTGGTTCCAGAATTGGGCTTCCCTGGGTTGGTTTGTCGTGTAGCGCTGGACGATCCTGCGGTCATTCACCGAGAGTGCCTTTGCTCTGTGTAACGGCGCCGTCTTGCGTCCCTCCCGGTAGGGTGTGCTTGTGGGTTGTTCTTAAGGTCTCGGATCACGAATCACAAGTAACGAAAAAATTGAGGAGCAATCACCAATGAATTCTTTCGTCGCGCAACTCCGTAAACTGTATAGCTTGGCCGTTCGCGTCGCCAATACGCTTCAGTCGCCCTTCTTGCTCTTTGTCCGCGCCTACTGGGGCTTGCAGCTCGCCCAAAACGGTTGGGGCAAACTACACAACCTTGCTCATGTTACTGAATTCTTCTCGAGCCTTGGTCTCCCAGCTCCCGGTCCCACCGCCGCGTTCGTCGCCACTGTTGAGTTTCTCGGCGGCATCCTCCTCGCCATCGGCCTTTTCTCGCGATTCATCGGTCTCGTTCTGGCGGTCGACATGTTCATGGCGTACATCATGGCTGACCGCGAAGCCCTCTTCTCCATTTTGTCCGACCCTGGAAAATTCTACGTTGCCGACCCTTACACCTTTCTCTTCGCTGCGCTGCTCATCCTGATCTTTGGCCCCGGCAAATTCGCCCTCGACACCTTTCTCTTGAAGCGCTTTCCCTATCCCACTTCACAAACAATGTAGTGGCGGGTCTTCTGCGTAGGGGCGCAGTGCTACTGGGCCCCATGTCCGCAAAGTCAAAAATTTCCCGTGTCATCCTGAGCACGCCTTTTGCGCGAAGGACCTCAACCATTGCGTCTTGGCGCCAACTCTCCGCGCCCTCTGCGGCCACTCTGTGTCCTCTGTGGTGGATCTTTCTCTTCCACTACATCCGGAACGACCGATACCCTGGCCCCACCCGCATTGAATGGTGCCACGCCAGCGGAAACGCCCACCACACCAGCGCCCCAAGGATGGCTTGCCCAAGAGCCAACGGCAGAATATTCCGCTCTTTCGCGAACAGCCACGCCATGCCCGTTCCACCGACGAACGTCAAGGGCACCAGCACCGGATTCGGCCAATGCAACGCAGCAAACACTATGCCAGCCACCAACGCCGCAACGTCAGGCTTCTGGAACGCTGCCAGCAGCCGGTTGGTCACAAAGGAATTCAGCCCCACCTGTTGCAGCAGGCAAAACGCCAGGTATCCGCCAAATCGCCGCGGTTCGATTAAATGGGACGGCAAGCGATGCACCATCCCTAGAAATAATCCCGCGAAACAGATCAGCAGGGAACTGATCCCAAAAAAACAAGCCGCCCGCTTCGTCGCCGGCCACAAATTGTCTGCGCGCCACCCGATGGTCTTGGGTGTATCCCGCCGCGCCACAAAGCTCACCACCAGCCACGCCAAAAACACCCGCCATGTCCACGGTGCTGCTGCCTGCAATTTCCAGATGTAGGCCCCAACAAATCCTGCGAATGCCAGCGCTTCCACCAGACACGACCACCTGTAAATCCCCCACTTCACGCCGATTGCCCCATGGCCTTGCTGCCCTCTTCCGGGTAATCGTCCGTCAATTCCAGTAGATGTTCGAACAGCCTGTCGATATCATCTGTTGCGCTGCTCTGTCCCAGGTATTCCTTCAGCTCAAAATCTGGAAACCCCATGTTCGTCACTCTTCCCGGCAATAATTCCCGTAATCGCCGCGCAGGTACCGCGCCCACACCTAGAATTACCTCGTAGACAGCGTCATTCAGATGGTCGGCAAACGCGTAATTTTTCAGCAACCCGGCCAATCGTTCTCGCGTTTGCGGTTCAATCAAGTCGGAGCACAGCAACCGCAGAGCGTCCCGCTCGAACTGCTCGCGCGTGGCCCTGTGACTCTTTATGATGGCCATCATCTAAATAATGGGGCAGCCTGCCGTCGGGCACAATACCGGGCGTGCTCCTGCCCTCGGAAGGGAAAACATGCCAGAAAAGCATCGCATCGTTGTCCTTGGCGGCGGCTTCGGCGGCTTGTCGGCGGTCCAAACGCTCAAGCGCGCGGACGCCCAAGTCACGCTCATCGACAAGCGCAACTTCCATCTCTTCCAACCGCTGCTCTACCAAGTCGCCACGGGCTCGCTGTCTCCCGGCCAAATTGCGGCACCCCTGCGCTCGGTTCTTCGCCGTCAGAAAAACACTGAGGTCCTGCTTGGCGAGGCCTTTGACCTCGATCCGGCGGCAAAGCACATCACTCTTCGCGATGGGGGAGTTTTCCCCTACGACTCTCTGATTATTGCTACCGGTTCGCAAACTTCCTACTACGGCAAGGATCAATGGCGCGAAGACGCTCCCAGCCTCAAGACCGTTGAGGAGGCCACTGCCATCCGCCACAAGTTACTCTACGCCTTCGAGCGTGCCGAGCGCTCTTCCACCGAGGAAGAAGCCCGCGCATGGCTGACCTTCGTGATCGTCGGCGCCGGTGCAACTGGCCTCGAGTTGGCTGGTGCCCTGGCAGAAATTGCGCGTGAGACACTGCGTCAAGATTTTCGCCGTATTCGTCCGGAGGAAGCACACATCATACTGCTCGAAGGCGGTCCGCGCGTACTCAGTACTTATCCTGAGGATCTTTCCAGCAAAGCCGAACAGCTTGTTACGCGGCTTGGTGTCGAAGTTCGTAAGAACACGTTCGTGACGGAAATTGATGCGCATGGCCTCAATTTCAAACATGGAGACACCACCGGTAGGCTCGACGCCAAATCCATTCTGTGGACGGGTGGCGTGAATACCACACCCTTTGGCCGCCGCCTTGCCGAGCGCACGTCGGCCGAAACGGATAAGAGCGGTAAAATAAAAGTGCTGCCAGATCTGACGATCCCCAATTTCCCCAATATTTTCGTGGTCGGCGATCTAGCTCACGTGGTTAGCAAGGACGGCAAGCCCGTTCCCGGTGTCGCCCAACCCGCCATCCAAGAAGGCCGTTATGCTGCCAAGGTCATCCTGGCCCGTCTCAGAAGGCAGCCGAAACCCGCTCCCTTCCACTATTTTAACAAGGGCGACATGGCCGTGATTGGTCGCGCCGCTGCTGTCGCCGATATCTTCGGTTTGCACGTTTCGGGCCTTCTTGCCTGGTTAAGTTGGCTCTTCATCCACCTCATGTACATCGTTCAGTTCCAGAGCCGAGTCCTGGTTTTCATCCAGTGGGGGTTTGAATACCTCACCTTCAGCCGCGGTGCTCGCATCATTACCGGATCGACGATCGATGACAATCTTACGCAAACATCGACAGTCCGTTCCTCTTGTTCCGACACTTAACTGATTCCAGCCCGCCCGCAGCGCAGCACTTGCACGCTATAGACAGGTCTCAACGCTGCGCAACCTTGCGCTAGTCGTAGATTGCCTCTTCAAAACCATCTTTCGTTGCAAACGTATTCCTGGACCCCAATACTCCAATTTACATGTAACGCAACCCCGCAGCTCATCCATCCAAAGATGTGTGATGCAGACCACGTTCCACCCAATCTTTGCAAGTTTCATCAGATGACTCTGGTTCTCTTTTGGTCTATCGTTATTTTCGTAGGTTTGTATCCAGGAGATTCCCAATCATGAGCGAAGCTGCAAGACAAGTTCCCACAAAAGATAGTTCTTCCAAACCCCAAACATTCACCGCAAAAGCATTTGCAGCTGAGACCGCCACGACACCTCTTGCTCCTTTCACCATTCCTCGCCGCTCTCCTCGTCCTCAGGACGTTCAGATCGAGATTCTTTTCTGCGGCGTTTGCCATTCTGATCTTCACCAGGTGCGCAACGAGTGGCAGGCGCTAATGCCCACCGTATACCCGCTCGTCCCCGGCCACGAAATCGTCGGCCGTGTCGTCAAGGCCGGAAGCGGCGTCAAGAGATTCAAAGAGGGCGACCTCGCTGCGGTCGGCTGCATGGTGGATTCCTGCCGCACCTGTGCCAGTTGCCGCGACGGCGAAGAGCAGTACTGCGAAAACGGTATGACTTTGACCTACAACGGTGAAGACAAGATCCTTGGCGGAGTCACCTATGGCGGCTATTCGGACGCCATTGTCGTCGACGAAGCCTACGTTCTGCGCGTCTCGGAGAAGTTGGATCCGGCTGGCACGGCTCCTCTTCTCTGCGCTGGCATCACCACTTATTCTCCGTTACGTCATTGGAAAGTCGGAAAAGGGCAAAAGGTTGGCATTGTCGGCCTCGGCGGTCTTGGCCATATGGGTGTCAAGTTTGCTCACGCTTTCGGCGCACACGTGGTGCTCTTCACCACCTCCCCCAACAAAAGCGCCGATGCCCGGCGCCTGGGAGCCGACGAGGTCGTGGTTTCAAAGAACGCGGAAGAGATGCAGAAGCATGCATCCAGCTTCGACTTCATTCTCGACGCGGTATCCGCCGAGCATGACCTGAATACCTATCTTCAACTGTTGAAGCGTGACGGCACCATGACCTTGGTCGGGGCACCGGAAAAACCTGCGCCAATCGCTGCCTTTAATTTGATCATGGGACGCCGGCGACTAGCCGGTTCAGCGATCGGCGGGATTCGCGAAACTCAAGAGATGCTGGATTTTTGTGCAGATCACGGCATCACTTCAGACATTGAGCGAATTCCTATCCAGCAAATCAACCAGGCATATGAGCGCTTGCTGAAGGGCGACGTGAAATACCGCTTTGTCATCGACATGGCCTCATTGAAGTAGCCCGCATGTCTGCGTCGCGCAACACGCAAGAAATCTCACTCAGCCGGTGGCTTCGATTCCCGGTTAGTCGAAGCCCCGCCTAGTTTTGAGTAGTCTTTCGCATAGGCACGCAACCCAAAACTCGGAGTGATCTTCGAATAGCCCGCGACTAGCTGGTCCTTGTAATGATCCTGATCCCAATCCAGCGTATCCGCGGGATTCAGGTCTAAAACTGTCAAGTCAGTCTGCTCCATGGTGAGCTTCCCAAACCGCACAGGGTTGCCTTGAAACGCCATGTAGCTGCCTTTCTCCTTTGGCGCTGGAAGTGACCTCCCTCCATCTCCAAATGTTGTGACGATGGTGTTGTTCTCCAGTCTTACTCCCGTCACTTTGCCTCGTATGTGTGGCGGCGGCAACAATGTTCCCAGGTCCATCAGCAAATCATCTTTGTCGGTATCGATGCCGGCGATCTTGCTGGTGTTCACCACATTCGCCAGTTCGATTCCGAAAAGTCCCATCATGCCTTTGACCGGCAACTTCAGCGCCGTGATCTTCTCTGTATGCACCCGCAATCGTCCATCCAAGGTGACGCTCAGGTTTCCTACGGTGCCGAACGGAATATCCCCCTTGCTGTGCAACTTCCCCTTGATAATTAGCCGGTTCTTGTTGATGGACACCGACAAATCTTTGAGCGGTGCATCCTTCTTTGCGAAAACATAATTGTTCATGATGTCCGACAGCGCTTCGGGTGATATCGAAACGGTTCCGTTCGTAACCCGCACCTCAAATGAGGTCTTGTCGTCAAACACCACCATTTCGTTTTTGCCTGTGGGCCACAACTCCCCGGAAAGGACCTGCAGGTGCGCGGCGGCCACTGGCGTCAAATGGAACATCACATTCCGCATCTCCGTTTTTACACCGCGATTGGTTTTCGCGGTTGCCTCCGTTGCCTGAGTCGATGCCCCTGGCGTGGGATTTGGCGGCGCAGGAGCGGCCGCTGGCTGTCCGATATTCTCCACCTTGGCCGATTGCGAACCTTTCGAACACGAGATCAGACACAGACCGAACGCCAACAGCCATTTCACATTCTTATTCGCCATCATTCCACCCATCATTTGCGATTCAACTACAACACTCGAAGGGATCTGGAAGGAGCTTTATCCCTTAGCGCAGCATGCGGTCTACTTCAACCGTTGTCGTTATCTCCCGAACTGACGCGGCGCATTAATTTCCTTCACTTAAGATCCTCTGGTAGGCGGGAACTGTCAGAAATTCCACGAACTGCGGGGCACGAATCAAATCACGCATCAATTGCGCGGACTTCTCATACGCAGCCAAGCGAGCCCCATCGCCGGCCCGTATTGCTTTACTAAGTTCCTCGTCAATGATGCGTTCGCATGAGGGAATGTCGATCTTGCGTCCGTCCTGGAGCCGGGCGTTCTGGTGGATCCATTGCCACAACTGCGCCCGGCTGATCTCCGCCGTTGCCGCGTCTTCCATCAAGTTAAATAGCGGCACGCAGCCAGTACCGCGAAGCCACGCTTCCAAATAGCCCAGGCCCACCGCGATGTTTTGTCGCAGCCCGGCTTCCGTAATCGTTCCTGCAGGCACTTGCAACAAATCCGCCGCGGTCGCCTGAAAATCCGCCAGCTTCTTATCGATCTGATTAGGCCCGGGCATCAGCCGGTCAAATATCTCCGTTGCTACCGGTACCAAACCTGGATGTGCCACCCAGGTACCATCGTGTCCGTCTCCCGCCTCGCGTTCTTTGTCCGCGCGCACCTGAGCAATCGCCTTCTCATTCGCCACAGGGTCGCTCTTGATCGGAATAAACGCCGCCATTCCTCCCATCGCATGAATATTCCTTCTGTGGCACGTTCGAATCAGGAGCTTACTGTAAGACCGCAGAAAATGCGTGGTCATGGTGACTTGCGCCCGGTCCGGAAGGACGGCATGGGAATCGTGCGAAAATTTCTTGATAAAACTGAAGATGTAGTCCCACCTGCCGCAATTAAGCCCACCGGAATGCTCGCGCAGTTCATAAAGAATCTCGTCCATTTCGAATGCCGCCAGGATCGTTTCAATCAGTACCGTCGCACGAATGCTGCCCCTCTGGATGCCCATTTTTTCCTGAGTGAACACAAAAATGTCATTCCACAATCTCGCTTCCAAATGACTTTCCAATTTGGGCAGGTAAAAATAAGGGCCAGTTCCTGATCTTAGCAACTCTTTGGCATTGTGGAAAAAGTACAAGCCAAAGTCGAACAGCGATCCCGACATGGGCTTGCCATCCACTAGCACATGGCATTCTTCCAGATGCCAACCCCTCGGCCGCACAAGCAAAGTTGCCGTTTGCGCACTGAGCTTGTAGTCTTTTCCCGTTGCCGGGTCCGAATAGCTAATCGTCCGCCGCACCGCATCCATCAGGTTGATCTGTCCGTCGATCTGGTTTGCCCACGTCGGTGTATTCGAATCCTCAAAATCCGCCATGAACACCTTTGCTCCGGAATTCAGCGCATTGATGATCATCTTCCGGTCAACGGGCCCGGTAATCTCCACTCGGCGGTCTAGTAAATCTGCCGGAATCGGCGCCACGGTCCATTCCGATTCCCGTACGTTGTGCGTTTCCTCCAAAAAATCTGGCTTTTCCCCGGCATCCAGCCTTTTTTGCCGCTCGGTCCGAGCGGCCAGCAATTCCACACGCTGGGCGTTAAATCGTCGCTGTAGTTCCGCAATGAATTGCAATGCTGCTGGCGTCAGCACACGCTCTTGCCCCGGATGTGTGTGTGCCAGAATCTCTACGCCGTTCAAAGAAGGGGAAGGAGTCGTCATCGTTCATCACCTTATCGTCAGGTGACACCAAGAAATCAGCTAAGGCGGCCGAGTGTCCCAAACGCATCAATCAAAAAGTACGCCGTCCGCGCCGCCTATGGCAAGCAGCTATTTCCCTTAGACTCATTTCTTGGCGTTGGCTCTCTCAAAAAGGGTATTGGATACCCTGCAGCTTGGTTCAGTCTCCAGACTGTACCGTACACGTACATAATCCTTCCTATGGCGCAGGCGATGTGACCAATGGCAATGTCACTGGGGTACAGTGAAATCAATAAAGCCGACTTCGTCCACGCAGGGCTTGGTGATGCCGTCGGGCTCGCTGGCTGAACTGGCCGAAAAAGCCAAGAATTGCAGAAATTGTGATCTTTGGCGCAATGCCACGCAAACTGTTTTTGGCGAAGGCACTTCGCGTCCCCGGATCATGCTAATTGGAGAACAGCCGGGGGACGAAGAAGACAAGCAGGGTCGGCCATTTGTGGGCCCCGCCGGCCGGTTCTTGGATCGATTACTCACAGAGGCGGGCATCGATCGAAAAAAGGTGTATGTCACCAACGCGGTCAAGCACTTCAAATGGGAGCCTAGGGGGAAGCGCCGAATCCACAAGAAACCGAATGCACGCGAAATCGAAGCCTGCCGCCCTTGGTTGGACGCAGAAATTGCCGATCTTCGGCCATCCGTGATCGTTTGTTTGGGAGCAACGGCCGCTCAAGCTCTTCTCGGACCAGCCTTTCGCGTCACGCAACACCGCGGGGAATTCGTAGAGTCGCCTCTCGCACCGCATGTCATGGCCACCGTCCACCCTTCTTCAATTTTAAGAGCGCCGGATGAGAAGACGCGGCACGATCAAGAAAAAGAATTTGTCCGCGACATAGCCCGAATTGCAAAAATCAAGCTCTGACATACAAGAACCTTCTTCACCGGTCTCGTCAGACCCATCACCTGGATCGCCCAGCCATTGACAGGCGCGGAGCAAGGAATTATTCTTAAGGCGAATAAAAGGCGAAACTAATGGCTCTTGCTTCATCCGCTCGTCCCCTCCAAACTCCCAGGCATTTCGCGCGAGGCCTCGAGGGTTTTCGTCTTCGCCGCCCCATCGACCTGCAATCTACGGGCATCGCCGAATTGGATGCGATTCTTGGTGGCGGATTTCCCCGTGGCTCCATTGTCGAGTTATGCGGGTCTGCCTCTTCGGGCCGAACCAGCGTGAGTTTTTCTCTGCTGGCTAAGGCTACGGAACGCCAGGAAACCTGCGCCTATGTGGATGTCTCCGATTCCTTGGACCCCATGTCTCTGGCCTCGGCAGGGGTCGACCTGCAGCGCCTCCTGTGGATTCGGTGCGGAGCGGCAGTCAATTCAACCCGGTCAGAACAATCTTCGTCTCGCTTGCAATCGTCAAGAGCGCCTCAGGGCCATACTCTGCCGTTTCTTGAGAATAACCGCGAAAAATCCAAACGAACTCAGGTCTGGCAGCACCCCCGTGACCAAATACGCGGAATCGAGACATCCCTGCCCGCCATTATGCGGAATAGTGAAGAACGTAAGCATGAAAACCAAACTCGCAAAGTCCAGCCCATAAAATCGCCATCGTCTGAATCCACGGAAATGCCTGTGATTGCCAGATGCACCGGAGAACAACTCGAAACGGCCCGCGAATCTTATCGTCAAAGAGTCGTTACGGAAACTCCTGAAGCACCTTGGAGTCGAAACAGTTCTCAGCACGTGGCGCCAAAAAGCTCGGTGTCCAACGACAAGCCGTGGAAAAAACTTGAGCAAGCCCTAAAAACGACTGACCTTCTCCTGCACAGCGGCGGATGGGGCGTGGTCGTATTCGATCTAGGAAATATCTCCTGGGTGGACGCGCGCCGAATCGAACTGAGCACATGGTTCCGCTTTCGACGAGCCATTGAGAACACGCCAACAATTTTGCTGTTGTTGGGCGAAGACTCTTGTGCCAAGAGTTGTTCTTCTCTGGTGCTGCATTGCCAGCGAAAACGCGAGAACTGGAGTTGCCTCAATCCACAAAATAGAACTTCCGGAGTTGCCATCCTGGAAGGTTTTGAAGTCGAGGGGCAAGTTGTAAATTCTAGGATTGGTTTGCAGCCAATGGATTCGGCCTGCTGGAAAACTAAAACTCTATGGACTGACAGTTTTTAGAAAAGTCGATCTTCTCTCCCTGCCCGAAGTTCTTCTACCGATGAGGAGTTGTTCCCTTGGCTTTTGCATGCATATTCGTTCCCGATTTTCCGGTCCAGGCAGTTATTCGCCGGGACCCAGACCTTCGGAACAAACCGGTCGCGGTTCTTAAGGGTGCTCCTCCGCTCACGAAAGTGTTCGCTGCGAACCAGGCGGCGAGGGCTTTGGGGGTGGAAATGGGAATGACGAAGCTGCAGGCGGAAGCCTGCGGAGCACTGGAGTGGCGTTGGCGTTCTCCGTCGCAAGAGGCCACCGCACAAGCCGCGTTGCTCGATTGTGCTTGGACAATTTCTCCTCGTGCCGAGGAAGGGCAAAAGGAAAGTGATGACGAACTGCCGGGAAACGTAATCCTGGATATTGCGGGTTGTGAAAAGCTCTTCGGCTCTCCCGAAAAAATTGCCAACGATTTGAGACGTCTCGCGGCGGAAGTTGGACTCGAAGCGAATATCGGCATCGCCGCGAATCCCGAAGCCGCCATCTGCGCCGCGCGTGGTTTTACAGGAGTCACGCTGATTCCATCCGGAAGGGAAGCAGTCTGTCTCGGCGCGCTTCCACTTTCCTCTCTCGGCATTCCCTCAGAACTCCTTGAAACTTTGGACCGGTGGGGCATTCATTCTTGTGCAGAACTTGCCGCTCTGCCGGAAATCGCTGTGATCGAGCGGCTCGGGCAGGAAGGGCAGCGATGGCATCGTCTGAGTCGTGGCACGGATTCCAGGCCAATCATCCCAAAAGAATCTCCAGCCCAGTTCGAAGAATGTATGGAACTGGACTTCCCCGTCGATTTGCTCGAGCCCCTGCTTTTTGTTCTAAATCGTCTCCTGGATCAGTTGTGTCTGCGCCTCCGTATGCATGTCCTCGCTACCAGTGAAGTCAAAGTCTCCTTGACGCTTCAGCCAGACGATCTGCGCGACAAGCAACCACTTCTTCACATCCGAACCCTGCGTCTTCCCATGCCGGTAAGCCAAAGCAAAGTTCTTCTCAAACTCCTGCAATTGGATTTGCAGGTACACCCCCCAAACGCGCCCGTAATTTCCGTGAACCTGTCCGCGATCCCCGCTCGTTCACGCACCAGGCAACTCGGTCTATTTCTTCCCCTTAGCCCCGAACCGGAAGCATTGGAAATTACTTTGGCTCGCCTTCAGAACACCGTCGGCGAGGGTCGCGTGGGATCGCCAGCCCTGCTTGATTCGCACAAGACACATGCTTTTCAGCAGAACCGCTTTGTTTTATCCGAAGCTTCAATAAAAAGCCTTTCCAGCCAACGTCTCACCAAAGCGGCCCTTCGTATTTACCGCCCTCCGCTTGCCGCTGACGTCCAGTTGCAAGAGAAACACCCGGTCAGTATTTCCTGCGGCAAGGTGCGAAAACCAATCCTCGCTTTTGCAGGACCTACCAAAACCACCGGCGAGTGGTGGTCCGAAACTCCTTGGGCCCGTGAGGAATGGGACGTCCTCGTTCCCGCGTTGCATTCCAAGGTCCGTTCGGATGCTCCTGCCAAAGAAGCAGAGCAAGCCCTCTACCGCATCTATAAGGACCTGCATTCCAAGCAATGGTTCGTGGAAGGAATCTACGACTGATGTATGTCGAGCTCCATTCTTGTTCCGCCTTCAGTTTCCTCGAAGGTGCCTCACTTCCCGAGGAATTGGCTGAGGCGGCCGCCAATTCCGGGATGCCTGCGATCGCCTTACTCGATCGCGACGGTGTGTACGGTTCACCCCGTTTCCATTCGGCCGCGAAAAAGTGCGGGATTAACGCCCACATCGGCGCTGAAATTTCCATCTCCGACCTGGGTGATCAAGCCGGTTTTCCTTCTTGGATGCCAAATAAACTTCCTCCGCGCCCTGTCCGTTTGTCCCTTCTTGTTAAAGATCGAATGGGCTACCAGAACCTCTGCCGGTTAATCACCTGCTACAAATTACGGGAAAAGGAAAAAGGAACCGGCTCCGCAACTCTCCAGGAGGTTGCAGAGCATTCGAGGGGCCTTGTTTGTCTCACCGGCGGGGATGAAGGGATACTCGCGTCTTCGCTCGCTCACGGCGGGTATGAACAAGCTCGCCAGAAGATCCAAAAGCTGGCTCGACTATTCGGAAAACGAAATGTCTACCTCGAATTGCAGCGGCATTTCGATCCCTTGGAAGAACAGCGCAATCAAGCCGCTGTCCGCATCGCGGATAGTCTCAATCTGCCATTTCTTGCTACCAACGGCGTTCGTTATGCGCAGTCCAAAGACCGGGAAATTCTGGACGTGTTCACCTGCATCCGAAATCATTGCCAACTCGGCGCGGCCGGGCGGTTGCTGGAAAAAAACGACGAACGTCACCTACGTTCGCCACAAGAGATGACCGAGCTTTTTTCTGATCTACCGCAGGCCATCGCAAATACCGAACAACTTTCGGACCGGCTTGAGTACACTTTGGCAGATTTGGGTTACGAGTTTCCCCGCTATCCCCTTCCCCTCGGCGAAACAATGGATTCGTTTTTGAGAAAACGTACGCTGGAAGGTGTTCAACAGCGTTACGGCTTGAAAAATGATGAGCAGCTTTTTGCAAAAGCCACAAAGCAGGTGGAAAAAGAACTGCAACTCATCGAGAAGCTAAAGCTGGCCGGTTACTTTTTGATCGTTTGGGATATTGTCCGCTTTTGCCGCCAACAAGGCATTCTCGTACAAGGCCGTGGCTCCGCCGCCAACAGTTCCGTCTGCTATTCGCTCGGCATCACCGCTGTTGATCCAGTTGGCATGGATCTTCTCTTCGAGCGATTCCTCTCTGAAGAACGCGGCGAGTGGCCGGATATCGACCTCGATCTCCCCAGCGGGGACCAGCGTGAAAAAGTGATTCAATACGTGTATCAACGCTACGGCCACCTCGGCGCCGCCATGACCGCCAATGTAATCACCTACCGCGGCCGTTCCGCTTCTCGCGAAGTCGGCAAAGCCCTCGGCTTTGATCCGGAGACTCTGGACCGGCTATCCAGTTTAGTCGGCCAGTTCGAATGGCGCGGCCCGGAAGACAATTGGCAAAGCTATTTCCAGCATGCCGGCTTCGACCTGAGCCATCTTCTGATTCGAAAGTATCTCCAGCTATGCAACCGCATCCAGGATTTGCCGCGTCACCTGGGACAACATTCCGGTGGAATGGTCGTCTGCCAAGGCCAATTGGATTCCGTAGTTCCTTTAGAACCGGCAACCATGCCGGGCCGTGTTGTCGTGCAGTGGGACAAAGATGATTGCAGCGATATGGGCATCGTCAAAGTAGATTTGCTGGGCCTCGGCATGATGGCCGTTTTGGAAGACTGCCTTGAACTTATCCCCAAACATTACGGTAAACCCATCGACCTTGCTCAACTGCCCGCCGACGATCCCTTCGTGTACGAAACACTCCGACAGGCTGACACCGTAGGCATGTTTCAAGTGGAGAGCCGTGCCCAAATGTCCTCGCTGCCTCGCAATGCTCCCGTGAAGTTTTACGATCTCGTCGTGCAAGTTGCCATCATTCGTCCCGGCCCCATTGTCGGCAAGATGATGAATCCTTACATGCGCCGGCGTCAGGGCAAGGAGCCAGTCCACTATGCACATCCTTCTCTCGAGCCGATCCTGAAACGAACCCTCGGCGTTCCTCTCTTTCAGGAACAATTGCTGCGCATGGCCATGGCAGCAGCCAGCTTTACAGGAGGCGAAGCCGAAGAGTTACGCCGCGCCATGGGTTTCAAGCGCTCCGAAGATCGCATGCGCCAAATTGAGATCAAATTACGCCATGGCATGGAGCGAAACGGAATCGACGCACAGACACAGGAAGAGATCATCACGCAAATCACTTCCTTTGCCCGTTATGGTTTCCCCGAATCCCATGCGGCAAGCTTTGCTTTGATCGCCTACTCCAGCGCCTATTTGAAATGCCACTATCTCGCCGCATTCACTGCGGCCTTGCTCAACAATCAGCCCATGGGCTTCTACAGTCCTGCCACGATCGTAAAAGATGCACAACGTCACGGCCTGCGGGTCAGGCCAATTGATGTTCTGCAATCGGATTGGCTCTGTACCATCGAGCGCACTACGAACAAAAACGGTGACGAAGTCCCTTGCCTGCGCATAGGCCTTCGCTACGTTCGAGGACTCCGGCAGAAAGCAGCAGAAGCCATGGTGCTGCGCGCGAAAAGCGAAAAGCCCTTCTCGGACATCTCCGATCTGGTCCAGCGCGTCCCAGAACTCCAGAAATCCGAACTTGTCAGCCTAAGCGAAATAGGCGCACTTAATTCACTCGGCAAGGCCGTTCATCGCCGCACTGCACTTTGGCAAGTGGAACGCGCTGTCCGTTCTGCCGGGCCACTCTTGAATTCCGTTCCGGATGAATCGGACGCGTCGCCTCTACAGCAAATGACAAATGAAGAGCGATTGGTCGCAGACTTTCGTGGTTCGGGCCTTACGGCAGGTCCTCACCCGATGGCTTATTGCCGGAATACCCTTGCTTCGATGAACATCAAGCGTGCCTGCGATCTCATGTATATTGCGGATGGTGAGTATACCCGTGTCGCTGGTTGTGTAATCGCCCGGCAGCGCCCCGGAACTGCCAAGGGCTTTGTATTTCTCAGCTTGGAAGATGAAACGGGAATCGCAAATGTGATTATTCATCCCGACCTGTACGAGAAGTATCGTCTAATCATTAATCGCGAAAAGTTCCTACGGGTCGAAGGTGTTTTGCAGAATCAAGATAGTGTAATTTCTATTAAAGCCTCCCGAGTCCTGCCCGTTGCGATCACTGCTGCCGATACGGAATCACATGATTTCCATTGAGTTTAGCTTCGCGGGAAGCCTACAAACCAGCGCTGCGACCCGCCCATGTGGTTGCCACACACCGTAAGACCAAAGGTACGCTAAACTTTAACAGCACACTCTCTTTCCGGGGTTTCCATTGATTCGTTGCTCACGCGTTTCACGTTTGCTTGTACTTGCTCTGCTTCTTCCGCTCCAATCTTTCGGCCAGGGAATAAGCCAAGGCGTTCCCCCACCGGCTTCGGCGAAAGCCATCAAATGCAAGGATCGGCTGATTCCCCAATTGCAAGACATCACGCAAAAAGCCGGAATTCGCTTCTCCCACAATTCGTCGCCAGACGCTCGCTACATCATCGAGTCCATGGGGGCGGGTGTCTTGTTGCTGGATTACGACCGCGACGGGTGGCTGGACATTTACTTCACGAACGGTCCCACGGTCGAAGAGGCGTTGAAGGGACAAAAAGCCCGTGGCGCGCTCTACCATAACAACCACGACGGCACGTTCACCGACGTCACGGACAAGGCCGGCGTAGGTACGCCGTGTTATGCCATGGGCGGAGCAGTGGCGGATTACAACAATGACGGCTGGCCAGACATGTACATCACCTGCTACGGCGGCAATGTTCTGTATCGCAACAACGGCGATGGCACGTTCACCGATGTAACCAAAGCAGCAGGCGTGGCCGACGGTCGCTGGTCCACAGGGGCAGCCTTTGCCGACTACGATGGGGACGGATTCGTCGACCTGATGGTGTCGAACTATGTCGACCTCGATATCCACCATCTTCCCGTGTTTGGCAGCGGCACCACCTGCAGGTTTATGGGCGTCGACGTCCAATGCGGCCCCCGTGGGCTGAAAGGCGCGGGAGACTCGCTTTTCCATAACAATGGAGACGGCACGTTTACCGATGTTTCTAAGAAAGCCGGAGTAGACGATCCCAACGGTTTTTACGGCCTCGGCATCAGTTGGTCGGATTTCGACAATACTGGACGCCCGGATATCTATGTGGCCAACGATTCCATGGCTGCGTTTCTGTATCGCAATGATGGCAACGGCAAGTTCACGGACATCGGCTTAGAGTCCGGTACCGCCCTCGGTGAAGATGGTCACGAGCAAGCCGGGATGGGAGTAGCGGTCGGTGATTATCTCCACACCGGGCGGCCTAGCTTAGCAGTCACAGATTTCGCTATGGACAATACGGCCCTGTACCGCAACGACGGCAAGTGGGATTTTCAGGACGTCTCGTATTCTTCAGGTATAGGTCTGCCTTCGGTACCGTTAGTGAAGTGGGGAATCGCTTTCGTGGATCTCGATAACGATGGCTGGCTCGACTTGGTCACGGTGGCAGGCCATGTTTATCCCCAAGCCGATCATCTGCCTTCCGGTGCGCGATACCGCGAACCCAAACTCGTGCAGTTCAACCAGGGGGACGGTACCTTTTGTGATGCCAGTGAACAGGCTGGTCGCGCAATCCAGGAGCTACGCGTCTCCCGTGGTTTAGCCGTCGGCGATCTATTCAACGACGGCAACGTCGATTTGGTAGTGGAAGATTTGACCGGGAGCCCAATGATCTTGCGCAACCCCGGAATCCCGGGCCGGCATTGGGTGAGTTTTGAATTAGCGGGCACGAAGAGCAACCGCCTCGCCATCGGTGCTCGCCTAAAAATTGTGGCCGGTGGAATGACTCAAACCGATGAAATTCACAGCGGCGGCAGCTACCTTTCGCAAAGTGACCTGCGGGTCCATTTTGGTTTGGGCAAGGCCACAAAGATTGACAGCCTGGAAATCCGCTGGCCCTCTGGAAAGGTAGAAACCATCAAGGATCTGGACGCAGACAAGTTCTACAGCGTCCTCGAAGGCCAAGGCATCGTCCCAGCAGAGAAAATTCGCCCCACCAGCTCTGCACCAACCAAATAGACGCTAGGAGGTCAGCATCCTCTTCGTCTTGTCCACCAATGCGCTTTTTGTCCTGAAAAGGCTCGGATCGAATCATGGCATATTTGGCGCCGGAACGGTTGGATGAGCTGTTAACCGGGCATTTGCCGAATGTTACTGCGGTTGACTGTGTGGGCTATCCGTCACAGCCAAGCCCCCCACATCGGCGTATGTGTGTTCCATGCGACGAACCATTTCTTTCACGCTGAACGGCAAACCTACCCATCTGGAGGCCGACGACGAGCGCATGCTGCTCTGGGTACTACGCTACGACCTCGCCCTCACCGGAACCAAGTACGGCTGCGGCCAAGGCCTCTGTGGCGCCTGCACTGTCGTTGTGGAAAACGAAGCGGTACGGGCCTGCGCCACAACTCTGCGCGACGTGGCCGGAAAATCGATCCTCACCATCGAAGGGCTCGAACAAGAAGGGAAGCTGCACCCCCTGCAGCAGGCCTTTCTGCGGCACAGCGCCTTTCAATGCGGCTACTGCACCCCAGGGATGATCCTGAGCGCCTACGCTTTGCTTCGGAAGACGCCTCAGCCCACGGAAGAGCAGATCCGGGAACACATGGACGACAACTTGTGTCGCTGCGGGAGCCACACCCGTGTCGTCCAAGCCATTCAGGAAGCGGCTAAGGAGCGTATGTGATGAGCGCTCAAGAGAAACTGACGAAGGAAGCCCACGCGACGCAGACCGATACCGCACCGATGTCCCGCCGCGAATTTCTCGGGTTGACGGGTTCGGGGCTGTTCGTTTTTTTCTGGGCCGAGCCAGACGGTTTTTTCCAGGAGGCAGCACACCCCAGCCAGCGGTCCGGCTATCCCGAAGACTTCAACGCCTATCTGCGAATTGCGTCTGACGGCCGGGTGACCTGCCTCGTCGGAAAGATCGAAATGGGTGAAGGGGTAATGACCTCTCTGCCGATGATGCTCGCCGACGAACTCGACGTTGCTCTGAATTCCGTGGACATCGTGATGGGCGACACCGATCTCTGCCCGTGGGACATGGGCACATTCGGATCGTTAAGTACTCGCCAATTTGGCTCCATCTTGCGCAAAGCGGGAGCCGAAGCTCGAGCTGTCCTGCTCCAGATGGCAGCGGAACGTCTCAACGTGCCGGTCGAGCGGCTGAACGCGAAAGACGGCGTGGTGAGTGATTCGTCGAGCGGCAATCATGTGAGCTACGGGGAACTGGTCCAGGGTAAGCGCATCGAGCGGCACCTCGATAAACACAAGGTCGTTGTGAAGCCCGCCTCCGCCCACAAGATTTGGGGGCAATCTCCAGTGCGGCGAGATGGCCTGGACAAGGTCACGGGAAAAGGCAAGTATGCCGCGGACTTCGTGCTGCCCGGTATGCTGCACGCACGTATGCTCCGGCCACCAGCTCACGGCGCAACACTCAAGTATGTGGATACCAGCGCCGCCGAGAAGATCGAAGGTGCGCGCGTTATCCGCGATGGTGAGTTGATTGCCGTGCTGCACATCGATCGCGACGTCGCGGACCACGCGAAGTCGCTGATCAAGGCAGAGTATGATGTTCCCCCAGTTGCCGTCGATGACCGGACGATCTTCGATCACCTCCTAAAACACGCGCCGAAACCTCAGGTCGTAGACGAAGGTGGTGACCTCAAGCAAGGCGAGAAGCTTTCGACGACGATTGTTGAGGAAACCTATCTGAATAGCTACGTCTCGCATGCGCCAATCGAGCCGCATTCCGCCACGGCGGCGATGGAGAATGACCGAATCACGGTTTGGGCGGGAACGCAGACCCCTTTCCCGGTAAAGCAGGAAGTGGCGGAGGCACTGCGATTGCCACCAGAGAAAGTGCACATCATTGTGCCTTATGTTGGCGGCGGCTTTGGAGGCAAAAGCGCCTCTCAGCAGGCGATTGAGGCTGCTCGACTCGCGAAAATCACTAGCCAGCCGGTGCAGGTTCTGTGGGACCGCAGCGAGGAATTCTTTTTTGACACCTTCCGGCCTGCCGCCGTGGTCAAAATTCGCGCGGGCATCGATGGCACCGGAAAACTCACGCTCTGGGACTTCAGCGTGATTGGCGCGGGCGACCGGGAAGCTAAGTCGTTTTATGATGCGCCGCATCGGCGCACCACCTCATCCGGTGAATGGTCCGACCAGAATCCAGGGCTGCATCCGTTTGCGGTTGGGGCGTGGCGCGCCCCCTCTGTGAACACCAATACATTCGCGCGCGAATCCCACATGGACACCCTTGCGCGCAAGGCGGGCCTGGATCCGGTAGAGTTCCGCCTGAAAAACTTGAGCAACAAACGCATGCGCAACGTTTTGCAATTAGCGGCGAAGCAGTTTGGATGGAAGCCTGCTCGGAAACAGCCTGGCCACGGCTTTGGAGTTTCTTGCGGCACCGATACCGGAACTTACGTGGCCATGATGGCAGAGGTTGTGGTCGACGACAACACCGGAGCTGTGCGCGTCAATCGCGTGCTCTGCGTTCAGGACCAGGGCGCCACGGTGAACCCCGACGGCGCGCGCCAGCAAATCGAGGGTGGCATCATGATGGGTCTCGGCTACACTCTTAGCGAAGAAGTGCGCTTCCGCGGGCGGGAGATTCTCGATCGCAATTTCGACAGTTATGCACTGCCGCGCTTTTCCTGGCTCCCGAAGATCGAAAGCCTTCTGGTGAACAATCCAGACCTGCCGGCTTCGGGATGTGGCGAGCCGCCCATCATCAATGTGGGCGCAGTCGTTGCCAATGCGATTTACGATGCTGTGGGCGCTCGCGTGCTTCAACTGCCAATGACTCCCGCGCGTGTCAAAGCCGCCCTTCCGCACACCTGATTCGCTGTGGAGCACTGACTGATGGCCTGTTCTCCCGAAGTTTGCCAAGTTCCAGTCGGCTTCCCTCTCCCAAACTTCGCGAAGTGTCCCACGACGCGCCTGGTCCCGGTACCACTGCCCTCCTGAGCAAGCGATTCTGACCGCCACAGGGAGCGCCGACGGTATCTGGGCACACTTCTTTGGAGGGCGTAACCCTACTGCATACAAGATACGAAACTTACATGCGCACGCGGCTTGGCAATCAGAGTGCACCACTAGATTAGAGAGGAGAAATTATGCGGCCTAGGTGGACAAGAATCTTGGCTGCACTGGTTGCCATTACGTCGGTAGCAATCTTGGTAGCACTCATCGCCATCATTCTGGCGGTGGCAGCGATAGCCGCCTCAAACGAAAAGACAATCAACCTCATTGAACCCACTATTGTCGGCAGCATCACACTGCGACCTGGCCAATACACCATTCCCGGTCTTGGTCGGCCGCCCAACAAGTCGCCTGGGCTAACTCTGGAAGATTCGTTAGTTACTCGGCGCCACGAGTGCTGACCCGTCCTGTACTGCAGCTAGCACTCTCCAATTCAGCCGGATTGGACCCTCGTCGCTAAAAACTCTGGCCATCGAAGGGTCCAGCAGTAGCTCGCGGATCGATTGAAGCGTGCCATTGACCAGCGCCCACTCACTGATCAGGCGGATGCCATGACTGTAATCGGCATAGTTAGCACCGTGCACGGTGCTCAATGGCTGAATGGGCTGGCCCGGCCCGCGGTGCCAACCGTAAATGGCGATGCGTCCGAGGTTGATCGCTAACCGATTGCTCATTACGACATCTTTTTTGTCGCCCGAGACGAGTGCACCTAACGGCGCTCCCACAGCGTGTACCTGATCCTCGATCATGTGGTTATGGGTCGAATAATATTCCGTCGACCTCATCTGGGGACCAGCCGGCAGAGGCTGCGGAGCCAAGTGATAGCGGGATTGGAGATAAATGGCGTCGACCATTTTTCTGGTCGGGAGCACAAATCCGAACCGCTCCGCGATGGTAACCGCCGTATGCAAATTCATCGGAATACGCAGGAAGTCAGAATCGGAGCCTATGGCCAGGTAGTCGGGTGTGACAAAGATCGTCGCCGTAAGGGTTTGACCATTCGCCAGTTCGCACTGAAGCTGCACAGGCACCAATTTCCTGAGAAACGCCGGAAAATTGCCCTTGGAGATCTCTTCCAAAATGGCTTCTTCGCGTTCCTGGGAGTTCATGTTGGTGACATGCTGCGCAAATTGCGACCCTGTGAGATCCTGTGCCGCTCTGGCTGGAATGCCTTGCGTTAGTTGTTCGGGCTGGATACTGCTACTGGTGTGCTCGCCTGGACTCGCGCTGAGAGAAAAAACGACCAGAAAAACAAATACGATACATAGAACGCATTTAACGCTAGTGTTTCGCAATGCTAAAACCGCCTGCAACATCGAAAGGGCCACTTACACATTGTATCGTCTTCGACGATGGCATTGCAATTGTTGCATTTAATTTCTGTGGTACACAGACAACGGCCGGTACAGGAACAATTCGTCAATCCCGTCGCTGCTTGCTGCATCTATATAGTATAAGAAGCACTGGATAGCAATGAGACGAGGGTAGGAGTCACGCCACCGCGCGAAGCTCAAATGAACTCCTCTACTCAATCTTCCTGCGGCGCGCCTGACAAACAGTCGCAATCGTCGGCGACCTTGCATAAGGACTCGCCCGACCCGCAACCCACCGAACCTGTCCTTTCCTGGGGCCGCTATCCTAGGGCCGAGCATCGTCAGGTCTTCAGACCCGCCTGGAACGACCAGATGCCCGACATTCTTAAGGCGGCTGCAGGCAGTTCCTTGCTTCCCTTTGGTATGGGTCGCAGTTACGGCGATTCTTGTCTCAATTCCGGCCGCGACCTCGTACAGTGTCATCGGCTCAATCGCATTCTGGGTTTCGACGAATCGACTGGCGTGGTCCGCTGCGAGAGTGGTCTGACCCTTGCCGATATTGTCGCTGTATTCCTCCCCAAGGGGTGGTTTCTCCCAGTCACACCAGGCACAAGCTTTGTTACCTTGGGCGGTGCAATCGCGAACGACGTCCATGGCAAGAACCATCATTGCGCCGGGACCTTTGGCGCTCACGTCCACCAGATTGCGCTACACCGTTCAGATCGTGGCTTAATCTTCTGCAATCCCCGGGAAAATCCCGAAATGCTGCGCGCCACCATCGGCGGACTCGGCCTGACCGGTATAATTGCTTGGGCCGACATCCAACTGAAACGCGTTGCTGGTCCCTGGATAAATGCAGAATCTATACCCTTCGAATCGTTAAAAACTTTCCTTGATCTCAGCCACGACAGTAATGACCTCTTCGAATACACCGTGGCGTGGATAGATTGCTTTTCCGGGAAGAACGCGCGTGGGATCTTTTTCCGTGGCAACCACGCCCCCAATTGTCAAAAAAAGTTCCGTGCCAAGCACGGCCCGAAGCTTCCTTTTGAGCTCCCCTCCTGGACTCTCAATCGTTTCTCGGTTCGAGCCTTCAACGCCGCGTTCTACGCGGTTCATGCGGCCAAAAAGCGCCGCGCCGTTGTGGCTTACGATTCGTTCTTTTACCCGCTCGATTCCATTCGGCAATGGAACTTGATGTACGGCAGGCAGGGTTTCCTTCAATACCAGTGCGTTATCCCAGAAGCGAAGCTTCCAGCCTTCGAGGAACTACTCGATCGCGTCGCGCATTCCGGCATGAGCTCCTTTTTGGTAGTGCTCAAGCAATTCGGCTCTGCGCCGCCCGCGGGCATGCTTTCCTTCCCCCGTCCTGGACTCACCATCGCGTTCGACTTCTCCATGAGAGGGGAACCAACACTTAAGCTCCTTCGGTCCCTCGACGAAATTGTCCAGGAAAGCGGTGGAGCGATATACCCAGCGAAGGACGCTCGCATGAGTCCTGCCCTATTTGAAACCTCATTCCCCAACTGGCGAGACTTTGTTCCCTACAAAGATCCGAAGATGTCTTCCTCGTTTTGGAGACGCGTGACAGGGTTGCCATGACAAACACCACGCCTCCACAAGCTCCGAACTCGGTAGGAACGCCAGCAGCGGGAGGCAAGCCTGCTCGAGTAAAAAAAATTGTAATTCTCGGAGCCACTTCCGGCATCGTACTCGAAGTTCAGAGGCAATTGGCTCGCCGGCGCTGGGAGTTACTCCTCGTAGCCCGCTCACCGCAACGCCTGGCTGCACTTCAGGCAGACTTGTTGATACGTGGGGCGTCTCAAGTCTTGACTTATTCGGCGGACTTATCCTCCATTGCGCAACACAACGGAATCTTGGAATTTGCGTTTCGCGAGTTTCCCGATTTTGACACCGTGCTCCTCGCCTACGGCTCCATGCACAACCAGAAAGACTCCCAAACTTCCATTCCGGTCCTCTTAGAGGAGTTGCAGGTTGATTTTGTAAGCGCCGCCGCTATTCTTACCCCATTCGCTGCAGAGTTGGAGCGCAGACGTACGGGCTGTCTTGCTGCCATCACTTCGGTCGCCGGGGATCGGGGACGGCGCTCCAACTACGTTTACGGTTCCGCAAAGGGCGGCCTTTCGCTTTTTCTGCAAGGGCTTCGGAGTCGCCTGCATCCTGCTGGTGTGCGCGTAATTACCATTAAACCCGGACCAGTCCAGACCCCTATGACCGATGGATTGCCGCACGCCGCACGCTTCGCCGATCCACAGCACGTGGCGCGCGACATCGTCCGCAGCCTCGAACGCCGTTCTCCTGACGTCCTCTACACCCCAACAATCTGGCGCTACATCATGACCGCTGTCCGATTGCTTCCAGAAGGGATATTCAAACGCCTGCCACTCTGATCATTTCTCTGCCGTTGATAATGCAAGCCACCGCACCTCGCTGATTCTGCCGTTTTTCGTCCCGCAGTATGCCACCAGCGAGAGCGAGGAAATACCAAGGTCAAATATGCGAGAAGGCCACTTGCCAGACAAAACCTCGACACCTCTCCGCACGCCATAGCTATGGGCCTGTTGTCAAATGCTGGATTTCGCAGTAGAAATAAAGCAGGCCATCCTAGTTGTCTACCATTTCTTCAGCAAAGCCCGTTCTTCGTTGCTCCTGACGAGTTTTTGCTGCGAGTCGCTCCATAGCTGGGCGACTCAGGATGCATAGCGGCAATCAGGCATCGAACGATGGACTTAGAGAAGAGTCATAGTGCCGATGGGATAAGGCGCCGCTCAGAAATTGGCGATGATGCATATGAACCCGTCAGGTATTGGCGCGAGTGAGTCCGAAACCCATCAGCGGTCTGGGTTGCTACGCCTAATCGATCTCCGACACTACGGCCTTGCGGTTTTCTCCGTCGGATTCGCACTAGGCCTGGCGTTACTCCTGCAGTTCCTACATTTCCGGGACGCCGCGGTTCCCTTGCTGCTGTTTGCCGTCGCCATCACCTCTTGGTACGGCGGCACAGGACCCGCGGTGTTGGCGCTCGTCCTGTCCATTAGCAGCTTTTACTATTACTTCGTGGAGCCCGTCCGCACCATCTACATCTACCCCTCCGAAATCCCTTTTTTCATCACTTTTGTAGGGTTCGCTGCGCTCCTGTCCTGGTTCAGCACCATTCGGCGGCGTGCCGAAAAATATCTGCGCGAGCGGGCGGAACTACTCAATCTTACGCACGACACCGTTTTCGTGATGGATATGGACGGGGTGATCAAGTACTGGAATCGCGGCGCCGAGGAACGGTACGGCTGGACCGCGGAGCAGGCAGTGGGGGGAGTTGTTCATGACCTGCTCAAGACGGCGTTCCCCTCGCCCCTTGAGGGGATTAAAGCGGAAGTGACGCGTACAGGTCGTTGGGAAGGCGAGCTTCTGCACACCAAGAAGGATAGAACTCAGGTGGTGGTGGCAAGCCGCTGGTCTTTGCAACGCGACAAGAGGGGCATGCCCGTTGCAATCCTGGAAACGAACAACGACATCACCGCGCGCAAGCGGGCTGAAGAGACCTTGCGCCGTTTGAATCGCGAACTCCGAGCGATCAGTGACTGCAACCAGATCCTCCTGCGCGCCACCGATGAGCAGACCTTGCTCCAAGAAATCTGCCGGATCGTCTGCGAGGAGACGGGTTACCGCATGGCATGGGTGGGCTATGCCGAACACGACGAGGCCAAAAGCGTGCGCCCTGTCGCGTGGACCGGGGCCGAGGCGGACTATCTCGCAACTTCCGGCATAACCTGGGCCGACACGGACCGTGGGCGCGGCCCCACCGGAGAGGCCATCCGCAGCGGAAAAAGCTGCTGCGTTCAGGATTTCGCAACGGATCCTCGGCTCGCCCCTTGGCGGGAGAGCCTTTTGCAGCGCGGTTTTCGTTCCGGCATCGCCTTGCCTCTCAAGGACGAAAACGACAACGCATTCGGCAGCCTCACCATTCATTGCGCACAGCCCAACGCTTTTACATCGGAAGAGATTCGGCTGCTTGAGGAACTCTCTGGGGACTTGGCGTTCGGCATCATCACCCTGCGTTCGCGGGCCGCCCGCAAACAGGCGGAGCAGCAAGTTACCCTCCTGAGTTTCGCCCTGAACAATGTCCGCGACACGGCCTGGCTGATAGACGACACGGGGCGACTTCATTACGTTAGTGACGAGGCTCGCCGGGTTTTGGGTTATACCCGTGAGGAACTGCTCGGCATGGGCATACCGGATATTGACCCCGACTTCCCGCCGGAGCGTTGGTCCGGCCATTGGCGCGACCTTACGCAGCAGCGCTCGCTGAACTTCGAAACCCGCCACCGAACCCGGGATGGCCGTATCCTTCCGGTCGAGGTCAGCGCAAATTATTTCGAATACGGAGGCCGGTCTTACAACTTGGCCTTGGCGCGGGATATCTCGGAACGCAAGCGAGCCGAAGAAGCGCTGCGCGAGAGCGAGCGGTTCCAACGTACCTTGCTTGAAAACCTTCCCGATTGTATCGCCCGCTTCGACAGGGAAGGACGACACTTGTTTGTCAATTCCGCGGTGGCCAAAGTCTTTGGCGCTCCCCCCGAACAATTTATCGGCAAGACATTGCGCGAATGCGGCACGCCAGGACTGGAGCCGCAAAATCTTGTGCTGGAAGGCTTGCTCAAACAAGCGTTCGAAGAGGGCGTTGCCAACTCGACCGAAGCCGAGTGGACGACGACTCAGGGCATTCGCCACTTCGACGTCCGGCATGTGCCCGAAAAGGACGAAACCGGGAATGTGATTACAGTGGTCGGGATCTCCCGCGACATCACCGACCGCAAGCGGGCCGAGGAAAATCTCCGGCAGAGCGAAGCGGAACTTCGACAAATCGTAGACGCTGTTCCGCAGCACGTCGTCGTTTTGGAACCAGACGGAGAATTCCGTTATGTGAATCGGGGCGATCTCGAATACACAGGCCTGACCCTGGAAGAAGTTCATGCGGCCGATTATCCTGCCAGAATCTTTCATCCCAACGATTGGGAGAGACTACGCGACGATCGCCAACACGCTCTTGCACAAGGAATTCCATGGGAGGCGGAAGCGCGACTGCTCGGAAAAGACGGGCAGTATCGTTGGTTTCTAATTCGTCTCAACCCGCTGCGGGATGAACAAGCGCACATCATCCGCTGGTACGGCACGCGGACCAATATCCAGGAGCGCAAACGGGCCGAGGAAGCTTTACTACGCAGTCAGGCCTATTTGTCCGAAGCGCAGAGGCTGACCCGCACGGGGAGTTGGGCTTTGGACGCCGCTAGCCGCGAATACAGCTACTGGTCTGATGAGATGTTCCGGATTTTTGGGGTGGATCCCGACGGCGGCATACCGATCAGGGAAACAATGGGCCGGCGAATTCATCCAGAAGATGCCAGCCGGGCGACCGCCGGCTTCGAGAAGTCTCTCCGCGAAAAAGTAGATACCTCCGATGAGTACAGATTCGTGCTGCCCGACGGAACGGTCAAACATATTCAGAGCATTCGACACCCTGTCTTGAACGATGCTGGAGATGTCGTTCAACTGGTCGGCACGTTTGTCGACATTACGGAGCGGAAGGCGGCCGAGGAAGCGCTACGCGAGAGCGAGACGCGCTTTCGCACATTTGTGGACCACGCGGGGGACGCCCTCTTCGTCCAAGATCTCGAACAGGGGACCATTGTTGATGTGAACCGGTCAGCCTGCGAGAGCCTTGGTTACACTCGCCAGGAACTGATCGGGAACACCGCAGTTGCCTTCCACCTGGATTCGGATCGAGCCATGGTGGAATCAGCCGCGCAGCGGGCGGCGGCGGGCGAACCGGTATTCGACAGGCACTTGCATCGGCGAAAGAACGGGTCAACCTTCCCCGTCGAAGTACACACCAGCCTGGTCTCGTATGACGGTCGTCGCTTCCTGCTGAAGGTCGCTCGCGACATCAGTGACCGCGTGCGGGCGGAAGAACAGCGCGAGAAATTGCGGCAACTCGAGGCAGATCTTGCGCACATCAACCGTGTGAGCATGATGGGGGAACTGACCGCCTCGATTGCCCATGAAGTCAACCAGCCGCTGTCGGGTGTAGTGAGCAACGGCAGCGCTTGCCTGCGCTGGCTGGCTGGAGATAAGCCGAACATGGAGGAAGCCCGGGAAGCCGCCCGGCGGATCGTCCGCGATGGGAAGCGAGCCGCCGAAGTGGTCACCCGCATTCGGGCCCTGACAAAAAGGACCGTGGCGACCAGAGAAGAGCTGAACCTGAATGAAACCGTCCGGGAAGTCTTGGTCCTCGTCGGAGATGAAGCGAAAAGAAAGAGCGTGATCATCCGAACGCAGTTTGCGGATGACCTTTCCTCTGTTTCCGGTGATCGGGTGCAGTTGCAGCAGGTGGTACTGAACCTCGTTATGAATGCGATCGAAGCGATGAGCGGTGTGGCTGAGCGGCCGCGAGAACTGATCATCACCACCCGGAACATTGCTGGCGATGAAGTAGAGGCAACGGTTGAAGACTCGGGGATGGGTCTGGCTCCGGACAGAATGGCGAAAATCTTTGAACCTTTCTACACCACGAAGCCGGGTGGCATGGGCATGGGACTGTCGATTAGCCGCTCCATTCTTCAGGCCCATGGAGGCCGGTTATGGGCTACGCCCAAGACCAGCCCAGGGGCGGTCTTCCACTTTACGCTCCCGAAGTACGGAGAAGAAGCAAATGCCGCAGTCCCGGGAGTTTAACGCGGTTATCGCAATTGTGGACGACGACCGCTCGGTTCGCGAAGGACTGAGTAGTCTGATTCGGTCTGCCGGCTTGCAGGTCGAAACCTTTGCGTCCGCCCAGGAATTCCTGGCCCGTTCTGGCGCCGAGGCACCAAGTTGTCTGGTGTTGGACTTGGAACTGCCGGGTCTGAGCGGGCTCGACCTGCAGAAGCGCATGGCCGAGGTCGAACTGGAGATCCCCATCGTTTTCCTTACAGGCCATGGCAATATCCCAGCCTCCGTGCAGGCAATGAAAGCCGGCGCGGTTGAGTTTCTGACCAAGCCGTTCGATGAACATGATCTCTTACAGGCGATTCAGGAGGCCATCGAACGCGATCGGCGAACCCGCCAGCAGCACGCCGACATCCGTGAGCTGCAAAATCGATATCAGTCGCTGACTGCGCGCGAGCAGGAAGTCATGCAGCAGGTGGTTTCCGGGCTCCTTAACAAGCAAGTCGCGGCCAAACTGAAAATAACCGAGTACACGGTCAAGATTCATCGCGGGCGCGTCATGCGCAAAATGCATGCCGAGTCTCTGGCGGATCTCGTGAGGATGGCGGAGAACCTGGAGGTCCGCTCCTATAAGCGGTCTGCCCGAACTTGAAATCAACAACTTACGAGCTTAACTCGGCCGGAAGAGAACCTCGGGCGATCTCCGTGTAGATGTAGCACCAAGATGTAATAGATTTCTTCTCTCCTTCTCTGGTATCCAATCAAATAGAAGGCTCAAATGGATCTTCTTGTTGCAGTAGTCGACGATGATATCTCCGTACGCGAATCGCTGGAGAGCCTGATCAGGTCCGTGGGCATGGAGGTAAGAGTGTTCGCGTCAGCGGAGGAGTTCTTGAACTCAGCCCATCCTCGCAAGGCGGACTGTCTCATATTGGACGTGCGCCTGCCAGGCATGAGTGGCTTCGACCTCCAGCACCACCTGGTGGCCCGCAACTGTAAAGTGCCGGTTATCTTCATGACTGCACATGGATATGACGACCGTGCAAGGCCAAAAGCTTCTTCGGATTGGACCGTTGCTTACTTGACCAAACCATTCAGTGAAGATGAATTGCTTGATGCCGTCGAAACGGCCTCGAAATGGAAACCGAGCAATTGAAGGAATGCAGTTAAAACCAAGGAGGATCCCATGAGTGACCCAGGACCTTTGGTTTATGTCGTAGATGACGATCCGTCGGCGCGCGAAGGAGTGGCGGGTCTGATTCGCTCCGCCGGACTGAGTGCCAAGACCTTTGCATCAGGTGAGGAGTTCTTGGCCGCGCCACGCCCTAAAATGCCAGGTTGTTTAGTGCTGGATGTGAATCTTCCCGGGGTAAGCGGACTCGACCTGCAACAGGAGCTCGCCAAATTGGATATTCACGTCCCTATCATATTCCTCACGGGCCACGGCGACATCCCAATGACAGTGCGCGCGGTCAAAGCAGGCGCCGCAAACTTCCTGACGAAGCCTTTCGACGATGAAGAACTGTTGAAGACCATCCGGCGGTGTATCACTTCCCATCAAGAAACACGGCCGTACCTCGGATCGGACATACGGTCGGAATACAGCTTTGAGGACATCGTCGGCAAAAGCAAGGCGCTGCACAAAGTGCTGGAACAGGTCGCAATCGTCGCCCCGACCGACTCGACCGCGCTTCTGCACGGTGAGACCGGAACGGGTAAAGACGTGATTGCACGCGCAATTCATAATCTCAGCTCCAGACGAGATCGCATGTTTGTGCGAACCAACTGTGCTGCGATTCCCGCGGGATTGCTGGAAAGTGAACTGTTTGGACACGAGAAAGGGGCTTTCACGGGAGCCCTCATGCAGAAACAGGGCAGGTTCGAGGTCGCCGATCGTAGTTCACTTTTTCTCGATGAAATCGGTGACATCAGCCTGGAATTGCAACCCAAGCTGTTGCGTGCCGTTCAGGAGCAGGAGTTTGAACGTTTGGGTAGTGCCAAGACGATCCATGTCGATGTGCGAATCATCGCCGCCACGCACCGCGACCTTACCGCGATGATTCGCGAAGGCAAGTTTCGCGAAGACCTGTTTTATCGATTGAACGTGTTTCCGATTGAGATCCCCCCGCTTCGCGAGCGACGAGAAGACATTCCTCTGCTCGTAAACTATTTCGTGTCCAAACTGTCACGACGAATGGGCAAGAAGATCGAATCGGTTCCCAGCCACACCATGGAAGCCTTGGCAAATGCCTCGTGGCCCGGTAATGTGCGTGAGCTGCAGAACCTCATCGAGCGCGCCGTCATTCTTACGCATGGGAGCGAGTTGCATGTCCCGATGGCAGAGTTGAAGAACCCGACGCGAGCGGCTCCCTCTAGTTCCGCGTCCACATTTCACGATGCCCAGCGGCAGGCCATCATCGATGCGCTCAAGGCTGCTTCAGGCAGGGTTGCCGGCGCCGATGGAGCGGCTGAACGCCTTGCCCTGAAACGTACGACACTGCAAAACAAGATGCGTCGGCTGAACGTCTCGCGGGCCGACTACTCGCAGTGACCAGGCACGGTCACCCGCACTCGCGGTGGGCATTTCGACTCTCCCATTGCCTTGGTCTGACAAAATGCCAGCGACAACTCATTATTGCTAACGTTGTTGAGCTACACGACTAAATGGTGCCGGGGGCCAGAATCGAACTGGCTACGCCCGCCTTTTCAGGGCGGCGCTCTACCGGTGAGCTACCCCGGCACACAGTTTATTAGTTTAGAGGCCGCTTCCCAGCCTGTCAATTCGCTGCTGCCAATGCTGCTGCCAGGCGTATGTCGCTGTTCCGGATTTACTTTCGCGTTATCGTTGTTCGACCTCGGGTTGCCATCCAGTGTTCGTTTATGGTCGACTATTCTCCATGGCCACCACACATAGCAAATCGACCGATCTGATCCCTAATCTTGACGGCCTCGCCAAATCGTCCACGTCAACCGACGCCTTGATGAAAAGCATCGTTGCGCTACTCCACGAAAAGCTTACGCGCTACAACTGGGTCGGTTTTTATATGCTCGAAAAAGAAGGGGATCACGAGGTCCTCGTGCTCGGCCCGTTCAAAGGCACTATGACTCCACACACCCGCATCCCCCTCAACCAGGGCATCTGCGGCGCAGCGGCCTCCACCGGCAAAACCGTTGTGGTCGACGACGTCAACGCCGACGCCCGTTATCTCGCTTGTTCTCTCGAGACCAAATCCGAGATCGTCGTTCCAGTTTTCGTCCACGGCAAAGTTGCTGGTGAACTGGACATCGATTCCCACTTCCTCGCCGCCTTCGGTCCCGACGACCGCAAGCTTTGCGAACACGCTGCGTCTCTGCTCGGCAAGTTCATCGAGCGCCATTCCTGACTTTCGGCAATCCTTTGCCAGTCGATTTCCGGCGACTCGTTTTAAAAGAGCCTTACTGTGCCACTTTACTGATTGGAGCAGGTGCTGTCGCACCCGACCGAATTGGCAGCGGTGACCACATAGTAGTAGTCCTTGGGGACTTTAGGAGTAACTCGTCGAGGCTATCGGCGCAGGATTCTTGGAGCATGTGGCCTGCCCGGACGTGGAAATTCAGGGCGGGATTCATCGCGACGCTTGCTTTTCGATTCTCTCGTCGTGCCGGACCGGCGTTCCTTTACTTGTCTCGGTCGTCAAACTCCTTGATCCACTCGCTGCCCTTTAGTACTTCCCGTGGGCGGGTCCCGTCCGGCGGTCCGACGATTCCATCTTTCTCCATTAAATCGATCAGATGTGCCGCGCGGCCATACCCGATACGTAGCCGTCTTTGCAGCGTTGATGTCGATGCGCGCCCCATTTCGCAGCAGATGCGCACCGCGTCATGATATAGCTCATCGTCTACTTCCTCACCGCCCGCGGAATCAAGCTCTGTCTCTTCACCCCGGGCCCCTGGCTTGCCCTTCGCAATTTCCTTCCCCTCCTCATCCTTCGGGGCTTCCAGCAACGCTTCGTTGTATTTCGCCTGCGCCTGCTCTCTCCAGAACTCACACACGTTGGTGATTTCTTCCTCCGTCACCAGCGGTCCGTGAATCCGATGCAGCCGCGCTGACCCTGCCGGCAGATACAGCATGTCACCCTTGCCCAGCAACGATTCAGACCCGTTCGAATCCAAAATTGTCCGCGAGTCTACCTTGCTGGCCACTCGGAACGAGATCCGGGCAGGGAAGTTAGCCTTAATCAAACCCGTAATCACGTCCACCGACGGCCTCTGCGTCGCCAGTATCAGGTGGATTCCCACCGCCCGCGCCATCTGCGCCAGTCGCGTGATGGATTCCTCCACATTGTTCGTATCCACCATCATCAAGTCCGCCAGCTCATCGATAATAATGATCAGGTAGGGAAGGGGCTTATGTTCGCTCTCTTCCACATGGTCAAACAACGAGAGCGACTGCTGCTTTTGGAACGTCCGATTGTACTGATCGATATTCCGCACGCCCCGTTGGGCCAGCAGCTTCAGCCGGTTCTCCATTTCTCGCGTCGCGTTCCGCAGCACATTCGACGCCACTTTAGGGTCCGTCACTACCGGCGCCAGCAAGTGCGGAATGTCCCCATACAAGCTCAATTCCAGCCGCTTCGGGTCCACAAGCACCATCTTCACTTCATCCGGCGTCGCCTTGTAGAGAATCGACATCATCAGCGAATTAATGAACACGCTCTTGCCAGTGCCTGTCGACCCCGCAATCAGCAAATGCGGCATCGCCGCCAGGTCCGTCACTTTGATCCGTCCGTGCAGATCCCGTCCCATCGCCAGCGTCAATTTACTCGGCGAATTCGCAAATTCCGGTGCCTCCAATATCTCGCGCAACGCAATTGTCTGACGCCGGTCGTTTGGCACTTCGATCCCAATCGTCGATTTTCCCGGAATTCTTTCAATTAGAATCGATTCCGCTTGCAGCGCCAGGCACAGATCCTCCGTCAGGCCGATAATCCGGCTGTACTTGATCCCCGCTTCGGGCTTGAACTCAAATGTCGTCACCACCGGCCCCGGGTTGATCTGCGTCACGCGTCCTTCCACGCCAAATTCGTGGCACTTCGCTTCAATCGCCCGCGCCCGCAGTTTTAATTCGTCTTCGTCCAGTTTGTGGCTGCCTTCACCTTCCCGCAGCAATTGAATCGACGGCAAGCGGTAGTTAGCCGTTCCCTTGGCGACCTTTGGCTCCAGTTTTTTCCCTTTCTCGGACCTGTCTGGCCCCAGCATCACCACGGGTGCCTTGTGCCCCGTTTCCTTCGTTGACTCCTTCTCCTCTACTGCCACGGCCGTTTTCCTGCCCTTGAAGACATCCCCTAACTCTTCCAGGTGGATCGTCTTCGCTGCCTCGGCAGCCTCCGCCCTTTCTCCTCTTCCGACGATTTGTGGTGCTACTGGCTTCCGCCCGCTTAGTTTTCGCTCTTCCACTTCGCGCCGCATCCGCGCTTCTTCGCGCTCATCTCTCCATTCTTCCCAACGAGCCCGCGCTCGTTGCAGAATTCCCAGCTTCTCCATCTTCCCTAGCGGCCCTTTCGAACTGCTTGCCCACGCATGCGCCCCACTGAAGCTGAAACTGGTCGTTAGGAATAACGCCACAATCAGAATGGCCACCGCCACCAAGATGGCGCCCCAAAAATTAAACCCGCTCTGCAATCCATGGGAAACCGCTCCACCCAGCAAGCCTCCGGCCGGTATGGCTCCCCTTACATCCGGGAAACGAATCATCGATAGCAGTGAAGGAAGCGACAGCAGCAACAATCCATACCCAACCAGCGTGGCCCACTGCGAATCCACGGCTCGGCTGCGCAGCCACCGGTAGCCCAAGATCCCGATCGCAACCGGCAATAAAAATGCCGCAAACCCAAACACCTGAAAACTCAAATCCGCAGTATACGAACCCACGGGACCAATCCAGTTCCGCGCCGGATTCTCGCTCATGGACGCCGCGCTCACATTAAATGCCGGATCGTGCGGCGAATACGAAATTAAGGCCAGTCCCAGCAGAACCGCCGTCATGATGCACACAAATCCAATCAGCTCATTCAGCCGCTTGTTTTCAGTTGGTGTCAGGAAGCGCACAAAATCTCCTCAGCTCGAACCTTGTAGCGGCGGCTTTACGCCGCCGTCTTGGCTGTGGGGGGAAGGCTGAGTACGCACACAGACTCTCGTCTGTGGTGATTCTCCAGGGGCGCGGCGCTGTTGCGCCCCTTATTGGAGGAACTACGAAATCATACCACCCGCATCACACAGTACAAGTTCAAGTTCAGAGGTGTTTCCAAACTCCGAAAGCGTGCTGAAATCGTTCTATCCCACCAGCTTGGAGGCAAAAAACAGCACCGCAATTCCGATGATAATCCGATAAATGGCAAACGGCCCGAATCCCCGCCGCCTTACCCACGCCATAAACCACGCTACGCTTCCGTACGCCACGATAAACGACACCACAAACCCAATCGCCAGCACGATCCAGCCATGCGCATCAATGCTCGAGACTCCAATCGGGTTTTCCGTTTTCGTGCCGTGTAACGATTTGTACAGCGTGTACAACGTCGCTACCGCCATCGTCGGCATCGACAGGAAAAACGAAAACTCCAACGCTGACGCCCGCGACATCCCGGCGACCTGGCCTCCTGCGATCGTCGCCATCGACCGTGACGTCCCCGGAAACACCGCTGATAGGATCTGGCAGGCCCCAATCCACGCCGCCTGACCCAAACTCATCGCTTCCATGTGCCAGGTGTGAATTAAAGTCTCTTTCGCTCCCTCGCCTGCCGCTTCCGCCTTGCTGTTGCGCGCATCGATAAACCACATCACAATCCCGCCAATCAACAGCGCGCTCCCCATCACATATGGATTCTCCAGATTCTTACCGATGACTTTGGTCAACAAGAACGACGGAATCGCGGTCACCACAAAGGCAATCATTACCAGGCTCAACGGATGCGTCAGAATCGTCCGGTCACCCCGCTCTCCTTGCGGAAACGTAGATATGAACTTCGCGATCCGATGCCGGAAATAAATCGGCAGCGTCAAAATCGCCCCCAACTGGATCACAATCGAGTACATCTTCCAGTACCCGCTCTCCAGACTAAGTTGCGGGTAATGAAAGTGAAGCAGCGCCTCCGACAGCCGCAAGTGTGCCGTCGAGCTGACCGGAATGAACTCCGTCAATCCCTCCACAATCCCCAAAATCACACTCAACAAGTAATCGCTCACGCCTCTTCTCCTGATTCGTCACACAGGCACTCCTGCCCGTGCTGTTGGGTTGTCTTTGTTACGTTCCCGTCCAAGTGAACTTGAGGGCGCCCCATCCAGTCTGCGTCCTTTGCAGAAAGGATGGCTCTTACGTTCTAGTGTCGCGCGTCCTCTTCTCTTCGTTCTTGGGTCGTGTTGCTTCTGCGGAGGCAGCTTTGCGTTGCCACTCTTGGGTTTTCTCGGTCACAGCCACTCGAGCCGTTTCCGCATTTCGTACGCGTCCACTCGGCCCAGATAATACCGTTTCAGGACTGCTTCTGTACGATATCCATGATGTTCCCAGAACGCAATCCCACTTTCATTATCCACTGCCGTTTCCAGCAGCACCGATCGCACCTCGTGATATCGGAAATGCTTCTCGATTTCCTCCAACAGCATCGTTCCTAATCCCGATCGCCGTTTCCCGGGCGCCACGTCCAAGGTAATGATGTGCGCGAGCGGCGGATTCTTCTCCGCCAGAATGAACCCCACGATCTGCTTACCATCTTCTGCCACCAGGCAATCCGCCGCTGGTAAACTCAAAAAATACTGCAGCGACCATTTGCTGTACGCGATCCCCGGCGGGAAGCACGTCTGGTCGAGCTTGTACATCGCCGCAAAATCACGCGCCTCATACTGTCGTATTGCCAGTCCCGCCATCGCGGGCCAATCCTACCACGCCCTTGGAGTGCGGCAGCCCTGCTGCCGTTTTTACGGCTTCTGCGCAACTCGGATTCCGCCAATCCATACCAGCCTGCCTTCGCATATGGGTGCACCACTGCTGCGCCCCATCTCGGCAAAATCTAAAATGATTTTTCTTCCGCGCGATTGACCTCAACCACTGGGTCTTGCCACCACGTTGGCCAACGACCACAAACTACCGGCTGCTCTTCAAGCCCAGCGCTGTCAACGTGACATCATCCACCGTCGTCGTTCCATCTTTCCTCACCACCACATTGAAGCCGCCCGCATAGTCCCACATCGTCCATCCAATTCCGTGTTTTTCCAGCGCCGTTCGTACATCGTGAATCCACGCTGCCCGATCCTCGGGAGTCGCCGCCAGCCGATACACTCCGAACTCATTGCACGTCAGCGGCACATTCCAACGCTTCCCCCACGACGCCGCCACACCAATTTCCGTCTCGATCCGCGCCGCATCCCACCGATCCAGCCCATACCGCACGATCGCCTGCTGGTTCACGGCGTCTGGCGCTTGCGCCACCGCGCTCTGCACGTTCTCCGGAGTAGACGGATACGGCAGTTTCGTCAAGTAGTGCTGAAAGTTGGTGCTCCACGTTGCCCCTGGTGCGTAAAGATATGGGGATCGTAAAAATGAAAATTGTAAATAATGTTTGGATCCCGTAGCGGCTCGAGAAACAGCAATTCGCTGATCGATGACCAGTTTGCGCCCGCCACAATAATTGTGTGCTTCGGTGCTCCTTCTCGAATCGCGCGTGCCAGCCTCGCCTGCACGCCCTCCCACCGGTAGCGGTCCTTAAACTCCGGTTCGTTCAATATCTCAAAGAACACCCTTTCAGGATCCATCGTCGAATAATGCCTCGCCAATGCCCGCCAGTAATCTTCAAACTGCTCCACAAAGTTATCGTCCGCGGCCAACTTCGCCTTGAAGTCGCTCTCCGGATGAATATCAATGATCACCGCAAGCCCCTGGTCCAAAATCATCTTCACCGCCGCATCCACCATCACCAGGTACTCCGCCGGAATGCGATCTGCCTGCCCCCGCCGGAACATCGGCTCACTATTCACCGTGAACCGCACATGATCAAATCCCATTTGCTTGATCAGTGCCATGTCCTGCGCCGTGTCGTACGCTTCGAAATGTTCCTTGGTATAGCCCTGCGCGTCATACACCTGCGCAAACCAGTGGCTCAAATTAATTCCATGCCGCAGATGTTCCGCTCGTCGAAACGCCAACCCTGCATCCTGAGCCAACAGGGAACTACAAACCATCAGCCCCATCACTAGCCCAGAAACAAATCGGGCGGCT
>Ga0074046_10000248_pt1 | contig 47886 bp, 67 predicted proteins | sample BogForMeECP23OM3_FD_94441 | JGI IMG/M metagenome (GOLD analysis project Ga0074046, IMG submission 94441) | Bog forest soil microbial communities from Calvert Island, British Columbia, Canada - Bog Forest MetaG ECP23OM3 | ecosystem: Environmental > Terrestrial > Soil > Wetlands ... | reverse complement strand
CCAAGCGCGATTCTGCCTAACATTGCGCCTGAGGACAGTCCGAACGCCGCCCCCGACTTTGAAGTGATTCCTGACCTAGAAAGAAGCAGCCAACGCTACATCAGCTAAGCTGCCATATTTGAAGTACCCACCGTGTAAACGACTCGGTCATCGACACTTTTTCTAAAAAACTGTAGTTAGAGACATTACCAAGCTGTTCGGATCAGCTGACAATCTTTATTTTCTATTCCTAACATCTGGGCGGCGCGATCAACAGAGCTGTTACAGCCTTGAAGCATCTACGCATGGAAAAAGACGATTATGATGTCTTGTGGAAACTTGAAGAAGCTTTCGAAAGAAAAGATCTCCAATTCTTCAAAACTTTTCTCGAACGATCGAGAGATTACCCTCTTCTCCTCCGAGTGCATTCAGTCTGTATGCTCGAACACATTGGCAACGAGGAAATGGTCGGTCCTCTGTGCAAGATTCTAAAAGAAGACGAAAGCCCGCTGACTAGGCATGAGGCGGCCTTCACGATGGGCCAGTTGGGTTATCGCTCTGCGGTACCCGCCTTGGTAGACGCGATGCTTCACGATAAGAGCCCAATTGTCAGACATGAGTCGGCTGTGGCTTTGAGCTCAATCGGGGACGATGAAGTTGTTCCGCAGTTGAAAAAGGCTATCGAAGATGAGGATGAAGATGTTCGCAATTCTGCCCTGATTGCATTCGAGTACCTGACATACCTGCAGAAGAAACGTGGTTCCGCTGGCGAGAACGTGGAGGTCAAGACGAAGATTCGACTATGAAGCATTTAACTTAGTGCGCGTTTCGTAGTGGGTTCAGGGGCGGTGGTCCAGACCGCGAGTCAACCCCTCGTGGGGACATCTTGGTCTAAGATAGCGACCGTAGCGATTCGCCTTAAAACCGGTCTCGGGACCATAAATGAACGGCGGGAACACCGGTGATCGAGGGTTCAAAATGACCGAAAAAGTCATGACATTCCCTCCCGCCCCACCATTCAGTACGGTATGAAAAATTGAGGAAGCCGGCATTCTAGGACGGTTAAAAGTGGGAATTTTCTGTGATGTCGCTAAGTCTAACGAGGTGGTGGAGGAGCTGGAACCCAGGTTACTGAAGGGAGTTGCTGTCTTCGGCCGTACACAACCAGACCTGTAGTTGCGATTATGACGGCTGCGAGTATTGCTGCAATTGCAACGTAACCAAGTAGGGACGAGTTATTCTGGTGTAGAGTTTGATATTGCGATTGGTTTCTGTAGGGGTGCTGCTGTGAGGGTTGCTGATATGACGGAGTCTGGTATGGGTATGAAGTCTGATACGGATACTGTGTTGGATATTGGCTTGGGTATTGGTTTGGATACTGGTATGGGTATGATTGAGTTACTGTGGTAGTGGAGACTTGCTGGCTTCCTGACACGGCTTGAAATGTTTCGCTGGTTGCGGTTATTAGGTTCCCGTATTGGCTGCTGTAGATCGAAGCGGAGATTGTGACTGTGTGGTCTTGTGTCGTTGGTGGAAGGTTGAACCCTAATTGTCCGCTGAACGTGGTACCGCCGTCAGCGGATTGTAGAACAGTGCTCACCGAGCCTAAGCCGACATTTGACGTTGCGTCGTAGGCGTTACCTGATACGTATAGCTGGTTGCCGAAAACTGTCGTGCAGGTCGCTGACATGGGCACTACGATTGGAACACTAGAGTAAGAGTACACTGTGGGCATGACGGGGTAGCTCAATTGGGCCGTACAAGCATCAGCCCAGACAGGGTTGCTGTTCGCTCCAACTGCGATGATTGCTATGATTAGAACAATGGCGATTATGGCATGGTTACGCGTTTTCGCGGATGTTTGAACCAATTTTTGTCATCGACTAACTACAACATGTAGTTGCCTATAACCACAGTGGACGAATCATTCACATCGAAGCGCCAGAAACTACACGTATCCTATTCAAGCTACGCGTACCACACGACGAGGCGATAGGCCAGAAACTAGGCCGTATCACACGAATACGGGGCATTGAGATTTACTGGTAATGGAAACTCGCAGAAAGTCTGTATCAGCGAAGATATTTGGAGGATTCCTCCCTGTATTGCTGAGTGGAAGATGATTATCGCAGAGGTCTATGTGACCTTTCTCGACGAAAGGACCTAGAATCTTCAACCGTACAGTAAACGAACACATGCTACTGCTCAGCTGGTGGAATCGACGTCACCGCAACCTGTTGATCAAGGTGTGAAATATGTTACGGGTCTACGTGTTCTCCAAGTGGTATTGATTCTTGTCGGGGCGATTTTGGTTGTTCTCTCAGCAGTCATTCCGATCTGGATGGGAGCAATGACTAGAGGGGGTGGAGAAAGCGCGGCGATCAGATCGGGCTACCTTAGGGCATTGACACCATTCATAACCATTGTTTCATTGGCATCTTCTTTTGTAGTAGCGGCGGTGATCGTGTCGTTTGAGAAATCAAAAGTAAATGTTGCATCGGTTTTGTTTGGAATTCTGACGCTCTCGGTGTTCACTGCAGAAATTTCGCTTTCCGTCTACCTTTCCTTCGTTAGACCGTTGTCGGGAACCGCGCTGATCCAAATGGCAATTTACGCGTTGATTGGATTAGTGCTCCTTGGGCTCGGGTGTACATTGTTCACTCTGGCTTCAATCATATCGGCGTGATAGGGTCGATCCGAACTCTCAAGCATATCGTCAAACAAGGTGTCAAATGTATGTCTCGAACCGCCAATCCGTCAACCCCCGTCAAGCTGTGGTCGCAGCAGTGATCGCAGATCGATAGCTTCCGCATTCGGGTTTAGTGTCCGATCCAACACTACTATTCGGTTCCGGTCGTACCGACCCTTCGCGAGTCTCCCAAGAATAATTGACTCAGCCTTGCCACGACCAATATAGGTGCCGGCAGAGTAATGCAGACTAAATCCGATCAAGACTATGAGAGCATAATGGTAGGAAGTAGGTGCTCCTGCCCAGAGAACTTTGTAGAAGATTCCGAGTAGGCTGACCAGTATGCTGAGGCCAACGACCGATCCGAATACAGCTGTCAGAACGGTAGAGTGAAATGGCCCTGAATTGATGCCGACAATCTTGAAGCGCCTGAAGTATGGAAGCGCGATCGATGGGACAAGGCCCGAGATCAGAGTGATCGCGATCAACCCCGGTGTCAGTCGGAGCGAAAATAGAACAGCGTTCGCACGCTGCGGGGTAGCGAAGAAGTTCAATGAACGCAGAACCAGCCCTAACGTACCGGGTCTTGTGGTTGTGGTCCTTGGCGGAATGATGCTATAGATGTCCCATCCTATTGCGATCGACGAGAAGAACAATACTAGTGGAAGGTAGACTAAGTGGGATTTCTCGATGAGGACCTTTCTGAGTTCCAAGGATTTTTCCTCTTTAGGGTCGATCAATTGCCTCGTCTTAGTGAGCTTCGAAAATAATCCAGCTATGTTTAACGAGCATATGCCTCCGAGGAGTACGATTGACCCATAACCTAGGCCTATGACCAGAAGCCCTGCCATTGACGTCAAGAATGCGATCGCAACCTGATCGAGATGAACGTGAGTGAGTTGGGGGATTGAGAATGTTGAAACCGCAGCGACAGAATACGCAACGAATCCTAGGATCAGCGGTGCTGCCGAATCGATAACCGCTCGATGGTCTCTAAGTTTTCCCTTGATCTCAGTTTGTTCAACCATTCTCGGAGTCGTCCTGTCCTCGCGGCAGACTGGCTTCTGTAGTCTTCCTCAAGTCCTTTTCTGTTGTGAGCGTTACGGCTAGGCATCCGGCCATGGTGACTATTTCGAGTGCGTCTGGGAATTCAGGAATAGGTGTTGGAGTAGCCGTACCGTAAACTATAGTTATTGACATAGGGTCGGCTAGTATGATTAGGGTGTGGTTGCTCTGATCATAGACCCACGCCTCGCTATCGAGAGTTAACCCGCTTGACGATTGTACCATGGCGAGGGTGTTATTATCAGCGAATACTCGCGAGGGTTTATTGGAAGAGTTAACGATCAGCTGAACCGCCCCCTCACGATCGAACTCAACTTGAACAACGCTATCGTTGAAAGCTACGTTTCGAATCACCTGCCCGCTTGAACTTGCGTTAATCGCAATCGAACCTAATCGTATCCCAAGGGTTCCATTTAGTAGAAATGCCTGGGTTACATTTCTCGAGGCCATGGTAATGTTCGAGTGCGCCCAACCATTCACAAGGCCAGGAGGGACCCAACCCCCATTACGCCCCGTCAAATTTCCCAACTGAGTCGAGTTTTGATTAGCGGTATGAACCCAAGTCCAGCTTTGATTTCCGGTGTGAACCCACGTCAGATTTCCTGGGCGCGTAAAGGTTCGATTGCCTGAGTGGATCCAACTCCAAGTTTGATTTCCCATATGCGTCCAAGTTCGATTCCCAGCGTGAACGCGCCATGTTGTGGATAGTCCGGGCGAGTAGGTAGTTTGGGTTACATACTGACCATAAGATTGACTGGTGATTCCGAGCTGAATCACGGCTAGGGTTGAAGAGAGCAGGAGGAGGACAACTATGAGCGAGGCTGACGTTGAACTTTGACGGTTAACCATAACGGAGTTCACGGATAATTGGAACGGGCAACGCGCATCATTTAATTCAGATTTGTAACGAAAGGCATCAGCCGACACCTCAGATAGCCATCAACTAACATAACTGCGTACATCTTATGGCATCATCACGGTTAGTTTCGTGATGGTGATATCAGACCGCTTCAGGCTTTCTCTTTACACAGAATCTTTCTGATTTATTAGACTCTTAACTACGCGACATAGTTGGGTTATGGTGTGGAAGCGTCTCTCCCGGATCCCATCGACGAATACAGGAATTGTAGATGAGTGAACTCAGTAGTTGAACTCCCATTATCTACTTTCAGTTATTCTCATAGTAGTTGGGGGCCTATCGTTACTTGGCAACCCAGCAATAAATCAGACCACAGCTCTTGGTTCGCTGAATGTCTTACATATGTCTCCGAACTTGGCGTCACCTGAGCAGAACGCGAATTCGACCAGTGCCACTACTCTCACAAGTTCGAGTTCGACAAGCTCCGGGCAAAGTACCATTTCATCTATTACAGCAACATTACCCACAACAACAAGCTCAACCCTCGTAAGTTCATCGACGACTACTAGCTCAACCTCAACTCTGGTTACGACGTCGAGCTCGACTCAGACAACGACATCATCTACCTCTTCGACGACTAGTCTAACGAGTGCTAGTCAGACGACTACAACTATTCTTAGCGTTCCGTCTATCTCTCTTAATCCATCCTCCGGCTCGGTCGGGTTGACAGTTCAGGTCACAGGCTCAGGTTTCTCGACCATCGATACGACCTGTTCAATATCAGGCAGCGTTGTAGCGTCCCAGACATGTTCAGTTTCCGGTGGGATCGTAACAGGGGCGTTCACAGTTGCTAATGTGGCTGGAGGCTCATATAGTGTCACTGCTGCTGGAACTCAGGTTGGAGACTCTGCGTCAGCTAGCTTCACCGTCAGTGCGGTTCCTCCATTAATCACGCTCAACCCCTCTTCTGCTCAGGTTGGAGCAGCCGTTCAGGTGTCTGGTTCAGGTTTTCTAGCAAGTGACACTGCCTGTTCGCTATCTGGGAGCCCTGTCACCGAATATACCTGTTCAATTTCCACCGGAACACTGACAGCCACATTCACTGTCGCCTCTATCGCGTCTGGCACGTACACGATTACTGCAACGGGTAGTCCGAGTGATGACTCTGCTTCTGCTACTTTCGTAGTTAGTGGTGGTACCATGTCTATCACATTCAATCCCGCTTCGGCGCAGGCTGGATCGAACGTTCAGGTGTCTGGGTCCGACTTTTCGTCAAGCGATACTTCTTGCAGTTTGTCCGGTAGTTCCGTAGCTTCTCAGACTTGCTCGATTTCGGGAGGTACGTTAACAGGTTCCTTTATTGTTGCTGATGTGGCGTCTGGCTCCTATACGGTTACTGCGGCGGGAGGTCCAGAGGGGGATTCAGCATCCGCAGCCTTCACTGTAACCAGCAGTGGCCTAACGATCACCTTGAATCCCGTCTCTGCTTCGGTTGGTAGTACCGTGCAAGTCAACGGATCAGGCTTTTCATCGAGTGACTCAACGTGCTCGTTATCTGATGGTGGTTCTATAGCGTCTGAGACTTGTTCGATTATAGATGGATCGATAACCGCTTCGTTCATTGTCGCTAATGTACCAGCTGGCTCAAACACAATTACAGTTACAGGGAGTCCAGTTGGCGATTCTACTTCAGCGGATTTCACGGTTACGAGCTCTCGATCTATCGAGCTTAACCCGACCTCTGGCCCGGCCGGGACAACAGTTCAGGTTTCTGGTTCCAGTTTCTCTTCAAGCGACTCAAGCTGTTCGCTGTCAGGTAGCGTTGTGAGTTCTCCAAGTTGCTCAATCTCAAGTGGAGCATTATCTGGTTCTTTTATTGTCACAAACGTTACGGCAGGTTCTTACGTGATCACCGCGATCGGTAGTCCTAGTGGGGATTCTGTCTCGGCGGCCTTTTCGTTAACCAGCCAAACAACGACCGCTACCACAAGCTCAACGGCCACTTTGCCGGACTTCTCACTCACGTCTACCTCAAATGTCATGTTGACGCAGGGAGGAAGCGGCTCAGCAATAGTTACCGTGGGGTCGATAAACGGATTTAGTTCAACCGTCACGTTATCTGCGGCGTGGGTTGGAACCGCGCCTGCCGGCGTCACCCTATTCATCACATCTCCGATAACTCCCGTGCCCAATGGAACCGGTACCGCTCCCTTAACGATCATTGCGTCTCCAATTGCTTCTATTGGGACTTTTGATGTTCAAGTGAATGGAACGAGTGGATCCTTGACGCATATTTTAAGCCCCAATATCCCTGTTCAGATACTTCAAGCGATCAGCACGGCAAGTAGCACAAGCAGCATAAGCAGCATGAACGGCACAACCAGCGTAGCGACAAGCTCGACTAGTACCGCCACTACAAGCAAAACACCTTCACTCCCTACTATCCCAACCAATTGTCCGGTTTCCACGGCGACTTCTGGCTCCGCGCTGGCCCCATTAGCTCAAGGCTTGAGGAATTTCCGTGACCAGTCGATCATGAAAACACGGACGGGCGCAGCCTTCATGGCACTGTACAACGCCTGGTATTACTCATTCAGCCCGCCGTTGGCATCCTACCTTGGAACCCATAAGACTCAGCGAGAACTATTTGGCTATACCCTGTATCCGCTCATCGGCCTACTATACGCCTCATACTACACATACGTGCTCATTTCGCCATTGAATAATGAGGTCGCAGCGCTAACTGCTGGATTAGTCGCTGCTGCGATGATAGGGTTCGTCTACCTCGCGCCGCCGTTATACTTGGCCAAGCGAATCCTTCGACGAAAAACTTCCCTCTCTTCAAGGTTAAACCCAAAGAACCTCCTTGCTTTGTCTGCCGCAAGTAGCGTCGCGATAGGATTTTCATATTCCGCTGGGACGGGATTGGCCCTGGGTATTGCCGCAGCTACCCTAATCTTATCAGTCTTAACTCTTGGGGTTATTGCTGGAATTCTAGTGTTAAAACGCGTAAAGCTCGCGTATCTAGCACAACAGCTAGCAGCTTTCAATGAAGTTTTCAAAACATTGACAATTTGTTCGATGAAGGCATTAATCAGCGGTGCCGAAGAGTAGGCAAATGAAACGGACGGCGCAATCATTCTTTAGTCCCAACTACAGTGCGTAGTGCTTCTTGGTCGGTTATAATGCGGCAAATTCGCAAATACATTTTGGCGGGGGCCTTACTCATGATTGTTCTTACGGGAATTACCGCCTCGGCCGCCTGCGTTTCAGCTCAGAATGCGACAGGTCCATTCAATCCGCAAACTCAATTCCAAGCAGGTTCAAGAATGACTATCCGTTCAGTGTACGGCATAGCCACGCTCAGACTCCGCAACCAAACTGGCACAAGTCAACAGCATCACTGGAATCAGACCCAACAAAACCTACCAACCTACAACGCATCAATGACCGTAGACGCTCAGCTCACTGGTGACGCGGGCAATGGCGGCGTAGAATTCACGATTCAGGGAGGAGTCATGGTCATTGACACATCCACTATCGTAATTGTCGGTGGCATGGGCGAAGTAAGCAGTATTGATAGGATATTGATGGAAGGTACAGCAGCTAGCGCGGACGGCCAATCCTTCAACTGGCATATGGACGGGCTTGCCGCCGTCGTCAACGGAGCACTGATCTCTGAGCTTACCGGCAATGTCTCCGTTACGCTAAACGGAGCACCAGCAAATCTAATCATAACCTATATTGCGACCATAAGCTGAGAACGCAAGGGCTCATCCAGCGCCATTGGTAACTGGAAATTACTTCAGAAGCGTTAGCAGCGTTGGAATATTATTTCAAAGGAGTGTAACTCTGGCATCATGTTCGCTGTTTTTTCGAGCTGAGCGGTTATGCTTGAGCGTAACATTTCAGAATATGTGGACGAATCGTCCACAACAACTAATTAACAGCAATCGTAACTACAGCACATAGTTTTCAGCGAGGTGAGAAAGTTGAGTTTACTCGAAACAGTCCTGCAAACTGCTCATAACTACCCTGCGCGAGGCGTGGGATTTGGTGGATCGTTCATCTTCGGAGCCATCAGTGCTGTCTCAGTTCTCCTAATCACCGTCGGCGTCTTCTACGTTCTAATAAAACTCGGAAGCCTCCTAGACGCACTCAAGGAGAAAACAGAAGCTGGCTCCTCAAAGAAATAAAACCCGCGATAACCTAGACTAAGCGAGGCTTGGCTTTTTATCCGCCCCCTCACCACCCTTTTTCTGGCTGTAAACTCCTCAAACCAACCTTCATCACGATAAACGTAGGAGGCGACCGTGAAACGAGCCGACTAATTTCTAGCCGACGTTTTCAGGCAATTGTCTAACGAGTTGTGTCATATTATTCAAGATAGGCAATGCGAAAGGCCTCGAACTATCCAGAAGGTTCTTCTCGGTCTGCTGCTGATTCAAAGTTGCCTAAGACGGAGAGAATTATGCAATAAAAGAAACGTGTGTTTCCGAGTCGTGGACTCAAGGGGAACCCGTAAATACGTAAATACTTAGGAATTCTAACTATTAGGGATGCGAAGTAATATGCAACGACTGGAGACACCACGTGAAGAATGTGCTCGTGAGATTCTTGATGCGGTTCCATTGGCTATGCGCACGATCAGAACCCAGCTCAGGATGCATAGCGGTTCCTCACTGTCGGTACCGCAGTTCCGAACGCTTCTATTCATCAACCGCCACAGGGGGAGGTCTATTTCAGAGGCCGCTGATCACATTGGATTAACCTTGCCCTCTATGTCAACGCTCGTGGATGGGCTTGTGGCACGTAGCTTCGTGCTGCGAAGAGTCGATGAAGATGACCGAAGGCGTATGACTCTAATGCTCACTGATCGTGGAGATGAGGCTTTGCGCTCAGCCCGCACAGGAGCCCAGGCATACTTGACTGAACGGCTTAAGCCATTGCCTGAGGCACAACGGGTTACGGTTCTGAGAGCGATGCGGATTCTCAGACGAGTATTCTCTGAGGAGGTTGAGTGATGTCGAGAGTTCAAACAGATCTAGTTAACGTGCCCAACGTGGAAGTGAAATCAATCCTCGAGACCCAGTCATTGACAAGGCGTTTCGGAACGCTCGTGGCAGTCGATCGAGTGAGCATATCCCTCTCACCGGGTGAGATGTTCGGTCTGGTGGGCCCCAACGGGGCTGGCAAGACAACTGTAATCAAAATGTTGACAACACTTCTGACCCCCACGTTCGGAGACGCGTGGGTGGCCGGATATGATGTGGTTCATCATGCAGCTCAGGTTAGGCGGGTCATAGGATATGTCCCACAACTGCTTTCCGCGGACGGTTCTATTACGGGCTATGAGAATCTGCTGATCTTCGCAAAGTTATACCATATCCCTCGCGGGGAACGCGAGAAACGAATTCATGACGCGTTGTCATTCATGGGACTCGAGGAAGTATCTGACAAAATGGTTCGGGAGTATTCTGGAGGAATGATCCGCCGCTTAGAGATCGCCGAATCCATGCTGCACAGACCAAGAGTACTCTTCCTGGACGAACCGACCGTCGGGCTCGATCCGATCGCTAGGAGAGCTGTCTGGGACCACATTCAACGGCTTCGTTGTGATTTCGGAACCACAATTCTGCTCACAACTCACTATATGGAGGAAGCCGACGAACTGTGCGACCGAGTGGCAATCATGCACCTAGGAAAGATCGCCGCAATTGGGACTCCAACTGAGCTTAAGGCTACTGTTGGTGAGGGCGCGACGCTGGACGACGTGTTTGTACATTACTCAGGATATGAAGTGGATACTGTAGGGAACTTCCGCGACGTCTCGAGAACAAGGAGAGTGGCAAGAAGGCTTGCATAAGCCTCCCACACTAGGAATCGGAAATGTGCTCACGGCGGCTTTTAACTTCACGACTGACACAGTCACAATCGCCGAACTTGAGGCACGCAAACTTCATCACGACTTCACCGAACTCTTAACGCGTGCAGTCCAACCGGCGCTTTGGCTTTTGATCTTCGGCGAAGTGCTCGCCCAAATCAGAGCCATTCCGACTGGGCAGCTATCGTACCTAGACTTCATGACCCCCGGCATCTTGGCTCAGAGCGTTCTCTTCATCGCGATCTTCTACGGCATAGCCGTCATCTGGGAGCGTGACTTGGGAATCCTACACAAGATGCTAGCGAGTCCGGCACCCCGCTCTGCGCTAGTGTTAGGTAAGGCTCTTTCCGCTAGTGAACGAGGGTTATCGCAGGCCGTTATTATCTACGTATTGGCAGTCCTGATAGGCGTCCACATTAATTGGTCTCTGGTCTCTGTGCTCGGCGTGTTGTTTGTGGTGATTCTGGGTTCCGCCCTATTCTCCACGTTCTCTTTGATCATCGCCTGTCTAGTCCGGACTCGGGAGCGTTTCATGGGTGTAGGACAACTTCTTACAATGCCGCTCTTCTTTGCCAGCAACGCAATTTACCCGATCTCAATTATGCCGGTTTGGTTGCAGGCGATTTCGCGAGGCAACCCCTTAACGTATGAAGTTGACGCGCTGCGTTCCCTCATGGTAGTTGGAGGAGGAAGCGTCTACGGAATCCTAGTGGACATGGCCGCGCTAATGGTGTCAACTGCGATCTTGGTCCTTATCGCCGCAAGACTTTACCCGAGAGTTATCTAACTCAGCATGCGTCCAAATGGATTATGAAGTCGTTGCAGAACGATCGAATTACTGAAACGTAACCGAATAAGACTCATAATTCCTGTTCTGAAGGTTCGACTTATTAGTAACAAATTTGCAGACGCATTCAAGAGTCAACATTGAGGTCTGCTCATTGAGATTAACTGCGCTCATAGCCGTGCTAGTTGGAGTTGTTGGTGCGGCGTGGAGTTGGAAACTGCTCCAGTGGTACCTTTCCGCAAACTCCGTACTGTACTGCATTGTAGGATCGAGCACTCAATGCGCGTCGGTCTTTGCGTCTGCCTCTTCATACTTCTATGGTACGCCAATTCACCTACTCGCAGTGGGATGGTTCAGTTTACTAGCCGCAATAGCCGGGATTAGGGCGTACGGAGTACGGGGCGCCTCACGCATTGGATTACTAATTGCAGCGCTATGCATACCAACGATCATGTATCTGGACTACATAATGATCGCAGTAATACATGCCATTTGCTCCGATTGCGAACTAGCCCATATCCTCGGCCTAATACTATTCGCGCTATTCATAATCATGTACCGCTCCGACAAGAAAAGTAACGCAAACGAAACGTGAGAATAGCAATTCCGATGATGGTTGAAGACCAGCAATGAGTCCATCTTCCAGAATCAAAGCAGGCGCAGTTAGAGCGAAAGCTTAAGCATCAGCCACCCCTGCATCGTAATCGATAGGGTAAAAATCTTTGTCATCTAAGAACAACAAGACCAAAGACTTCGGAAAAGAAGCCGGGGCCAAGAAAAAACACGGGCTCAGCAAAGCAGAGAAGATTGCAATTCCACTCATACTTGTGATCGCGGTTTGGGTAGTATACTCGTATGTAATTGCTCCCCCAACGCCAGGAACCTCAAGCACCCTCACGAATTCGGTAACAACTTCAATATCCCAATCGGGTCTAGCACCAGATTTCACGCTACCAGTGGTCTGCTCATCTACCGGCTCCTGCCCGAATAATCCGCAAGCCGGCTTGACGGGTCAAACGTTGACCCTTTCGTCCTTCAAAGGTAAGGTGGTGCTCTTGGAGTTCATGGAACCATGGTGCGCACACTGCCAAAACATGGCACCAATCTTGGGCAGCCTGTACACCCAGTATGGGAAAGGAAACGTGGTATTCCTCACTGTCGCCGGTCCTTGGAATGGAGCAACCGCAAACGATGCGGCTGCGTTCACTTCACCGGGGGGAAAAGGGTATGGATACGGGGGGACCAGTTGGATCTATGTTTACGATTCTTCAGGAACGATATTCAGCGAGTACGGCGTTAATTCGACCCCGACATTCTACGTAATCGCGAAGGATGGGACAGTCTCCGGCTCAGCATTGATAGGTGAACAAACTTCCGATACTTTGGCAAGCGCGATATCAGCGGCAGGCGGAACCTGATAGGTAATACTGTATCCATTACAGACGTTTCCACTTACCCTGCAGCACACGGTCCCCAGTGACATCTCTGAGTAGACTAGAGGAAACGGACCGCGACGGTTGCACGCCTCTCACCGTCGCTTCGAGGCCTTCACCTCACATACCCTGCGTGCATGAATGTATGTGGCGCACCGAATGACGGAATGAAAACATCTTCACATCGTACCTTCGAGAGAGCGCCCTTGCTCAATCTGCATGCTAGATTTCTGGCGTGCTTACTCTCAGCAAGTGGCACCGACGATCCAAGATATTGGCTACAACGACCTTTGCATTTTGTCTTAATGTCGGAATAAAGCTGTCTTAGCGTGGTGGACTCGTTCCTCATCCCAAGAGGTCTTTCTGTAAGGTCTACGATTGCTGTATCGTACCTGTCGGTTGTGGAATGCAAATACCGGAAGGCGTCGTCGATAACTGTTCTGACTCGAGAATCCTTGAAGGCCCGATTCACCCGGTCGATATACTTCCTGCAGGATTCAATGAGCAGTTGATCTATTTCAACGAGTGTAACCTGTGCAATGGTTGGAGACTCAAGGAGTGATAGTAGCGTTTGCCCGCTACCGCCTCCGAGCACTATCACTCTAACAACTCTATTTTGTTTAGCAGTGGCACAGAGGGCTTCGTTGAAGATTTCCGCATCATATGCGGTATGTTGGAGATTATGATCGAGAAACAGCATCCTGCCATAAGCATCATTATCGATTATGTCTATCTTCTGATACTTCGACTGGCGCGAGAAGCAGAACTTCTTCGCATGATATGCCAGATGTAGCCCGCGGTAGGGTTCATATACAATGTACTTGGATTTCTCGAAACACACTCTTCGACCAGTGTTTGACATGGCTTTTCATGAGCTGCCGAGAGGAATAATCTATATTAGATCTGTGATCGCGGGGTTGAATCAATGAAACGACCCCTTTACAGTCAGTTGGTTCCGTATTACGAACTCATTGAAGACCGCGATTGGCATAATGAGATTCGGCTCATCACTTCTGTCTTAACCGCTCACAAATCCGAATCTGTTGTTGACTTAGGTTGCGGAACGGGGTATCATGTTAGAGCTTTGACGAAGCTCGGCTTCAACGTAACTGGGGTCGACATCTCAAAACAGAACATTGAGTTCGCAAGGAAGAGAGCTGAAAAAGAGAAAATTCGAACGCGCTTTGTTATCGATAGCTACTATCGTTATCAGCCCGATGAAAGTGTGGACGCGGCTCTCTGTCTGAACTGGTCCATTCCTGTACGAGATCGTGAGGTCAAACGGTTTCTTGACAACGCAAGTACCATGCTGCGGCCCCATGGATTGCTAATTGTGGATTTTGAGAGGCAGTCGCAAATAGTGTGGAATGATGTTGGCAGACCATTCGTTGACTCATGGAGGCAAAAGAAGCAGTTTATCGTAAGAGTCTCAGTCGGCCAAATAGTCTCTAACGTACTGTGTTCGAGAGACGTCTACGTTATCTATCATGATTCTTCCAGGCCGAGAATACCCAATGAGGCTTCGAGATACAAAGCCGCGCAACGCAGAGACCTAGCTAAGGTCTACGTGGACTATTCTTATGTGCGGTTCTTTTCGCTACTAGAGATAAGGCGGTTAGCAAGACGGTCGGGATTTAGAGTGGTAAAGAATTTTCTCTTACCGAGGAACAGGTACAAACGCAACTATGCTGTCCTTCAGAAGCTCTCATAGAGTACTAGAATCCACGGCGCGAGTATAATCGGCGTCGAGGTGCAACTCGATACTCTGATTGCAAGCAGCGATACTGCATTTTATCTACGCTTGAAGAAACGCCCTCCGGGAATCTGATACGTTGGTAGCGGGGGGTGGATGTTCGGGCCGTTCTGTGCCTTTCGAACCACCGCTTGAGGAGCCGTCAAGCTCAATCTCAGGGTTTCTCGCCAGGATATGAGCCATCCGCAATCGTTCTGCGGGTTAAACCTGGCTACCCCACCCCGCTAGAGTTTCGTCGCTCAAGTTCGCTAGCAAGTCCATTAGTAGATAAGGTTGTTTCCCGCCCTTCGAGTAAACCCGTTTCGGATCAGTGCACTGCTCTACGATCTCTCGACCGGGCTTCGTCCCCCTGTAAGAGGTAGCTAGCTTGAAAGTTCATGCCGAGTTCTTTCGACGGCGAGATGCCTGTAGGTCACACGCTTGACTATGTCGGTAGATGGGTCTCCGTACTCGCGATCGTATTGTTCGCAAGCATATGCTAAGAGAACGTCATCGTAGCCGAGGCCGCAGGTATTGCAGATGTAGACTTTTCTACGCTCGTGCAGCGTTTCGGTTACCCGAATTATCGGGAAGAAAATGTTCCGGCAGATTACTATGTAGAGTTTCGTGTCCTCGATTGACTCTTCCCCAAAATAATCGACCTTTGAGAGTTCCGTGGGATCGTGTGTTACCCGCTATGAAACCGTATTCAATGTGACTGACTGCGGAGGGGAGCTATTGTAGCTCAGATTTTGGTGGCCGAGAGGGGTGGTCGGCCTCAAGACCAGTGAGGCGTTATTTAGGCAGGCTGCATCGTATTTTCATTCAAGAAATGGGTATCATGCCTATTTTTACACTCCCCTGCAAACTTTCGCCATCCCGTCCGCACATATTGCTCCGTTCTATTACATGGGGGTCTCGCGGTGGAGAAGAGTTTATTCCGGATGTTTCAATTGGGTCCACTGATAACCCATGTCATATATTGCGGTTCCGAGGCCTCCGATAGCGGCCACCTGCTATGTGCCGGCACCTTGTGCCATCCCACAGCCACCCGAAGTATACTATCAACCACCCCCCCAAGCGGCAGCCTATCAACCACCGCCCCAGACCTACCTATACCAGCCCCCACCGGTAGCTTACGCCGTGATGCCGCCAGCTCAGGTCTACTATTACCAACCCCCAATGGTCAAGGTCCAGTAAGGCCCCAGGAATTTCCAGCGCAGCTTGACTGTGTCAAGGTCTGTGCCAGATGCCTGTTGGCGGTTCCTTACCCCACCTCTTCTTTTCAATTCCATAACGCGAGAGAGGCTTTGTTAGATGCCTCTGCGCTTTCTTATCGGGAAGATATAGCCCAGGCTGAATGATTCTGCGATTTCGAAGAACCCGTTTCGACTCGTTGCGCGCGATTAACTTGCACTTCACACATCTGAAGCCTTGGCCGTCGCCTGAAGATTTCATGTGTTTCCCGCAACGAGAGCACGTCGGATTCTGAATTGCAATATCGTCGCTAAGCCGACGGATGAGAAGTCTCTCAAGGTTCACTGTGAGTGGATGCCTGCGATCGTTCCTTCTAACCCCACCAAAAACCGTGACCTGATCCCCTGGAACCAAATTCGCAACCACTCCCCTGAACTTCCCGGTTGGTTCAAACGCTGCACACTGAACAATGCTATTCTTGTACTTGAGTTGGAAGAAGACGTGTCCCCCAGAGATTCGTGTGGGTCGTTCGAATACTTGTCCACTTAGTTTGACTGGCCGGTTAAGTTCGATGCGTTGGATGGGTAGTGTTTGTAGGAAATGTGCATCGGTGCCATGGTTAGTGCGGAATATCACCCATCGCTCGACAGGTTCTCGAATACGGATGAGCCTAAATGCTCTAACAACTGCGTCCGGGTTTTCCCCTCGCAAGCCAAGTAATACGGGATCCGGCCCATGCGGTGTAATGAGGATCCTCCTATTATCAGAATCATAATTGTTGAAGGTTTCCGGCGCGGTCATCCGATCCATCCTGACCACCGACGCCTGATCGACAAGTCTCGGCTTGCCGCGATTACACGGCTCCCTGTAAGCAACGAGTTCGTAGGTATGGTCCCCATTCAACGTTTGCCCTAACGCCGATAGTGCGCCGACTAAACCAAGTCCACTACCATAACAAATCGCTGACGCGTTAGAGTGCTCCAGCGTCAGTAATGCCTTATGAATCGGAATAGTGTCGGTCAGAGCTGCTAGCGAAAGTTGTTTTATCGGGTCTGTGGGATTGCCTTGCAGCATTACGATTGCTGGATCAGTCCCTTCGTCTTCCAGCCTGCAGTTTTCTTCTACGATACGGATTACCGTTTCTCGAACAATCTCGTAGGTTGAGTCTGGAATCTGGATCCTCAGAGCTACCGCTGCATTGCCTCGGGTCTTGAATGGTATGTTAGGGTTTAAGCGTATGATGTTAGGGTAGTCCGTGAACTGAATCCTTTGCTGAGAGAACCTATCGACTAAGAGAGCGGCGATATAGGTGGTGCAACCGCCTTTCGTGGAATCTGTGTCATCGATTCCAATATGCAATTTCACGAAATATGACCCGGTATGTGTTCTAACGGGCATGCCCCGTTAGGGGTTAGGAGTTTAGGCTCCTTCTACCACTATCATCGTCAGAGTCGATCGGACCTTATCGAGCCTGCGGATCTTCCAGGTTACGATTTCCTTGAGTTTGTCCATTGATTCGGCTTCCACCTTAGCCACAACATCATAGACGCCGTAGACGACGTAGGATTCCTTTACGTTACTCAGTTTCCGCAGCTCCTTAAGAACCTCGTCTTCCGAACCGATTTCGGCGTTAATCAGCACAAAGGCGAGTGGCATCACGAAACCTCGTAGTGGATTCCTTCAGCGTACTGCTAAAAAGGGTTTCGTAGATTTCGAAAGAGGATAGTCAAGGGACGGTAAGGTCATCTGGTCGCGTGGTCCGCGTTATCTTGGAGGTAGGTGAGTCGTCGTCTAGGACGACGATTTTTTCTATTGACCATGTTTTCTCCAGTCCACTCGACTTAAGATATTCGCGGATCTCATTTACGAGTTCGCTTGGGTCCGACGGTTCGCGGTTCGAGGATTGGGTCAGAGTAACTATGGCAAGCTTAGCCGAGGTCGACACTAGCTCCTACCGATGTTGTGTTGTTGGAATATACGTCTTTATCTGCAAAGAATCAACTCCTGAATAAGTCTTATGGCAGACGCCCCGGTCGCGAATCAAAGCTAGCTGTGACTAAATCGAATTAAGTGCTCTTCGAAGGCTCGGTAAGAAATTGCCGCATTGAATTACATTCCAACGACTAACGTCCCGCAACATTTACCAGCGGGCGGCCCGAGGTTAAGGACTCAATTTGATACGTGATTCACCCGTGGATTCAGTTGAAGCGAGTATCTTGGATAGAAACTCGGAATACCTCGGAGTTTCAACCCTACAATTGATGGAGAATGCCGGGCGGTCGGTAGCGGAAGTGATCTCTGCCCGATTTGGGGCGGGTAGTTCAGTTCTGGTTTACAGTGGGGTGGGAAGAAATGGTGGGGACGGGATGGTGGCCGCCAGACATTTGGCGGCGAGGAAATTCAAGGTCACCTTGAGATTAGTTGGAGACGCGAGAACCATCACCGATCCTATCGTCCTACAGAACTGGTTCGCTTTGAAGTCCATGTCTTCCTCGGTGAGGATTGAGGAGTGCCGAGACTCATCATCGATTTCAGAATCTGATTCAGACGTGTTGGTTGACGCGGTATTGGGCACAGGGGTGAAGGGTAAACTTCGCCAACCAATCTTGAGGGCTGTCCAAGTGATCAACGCAAGCAGAGGGTTCAAGCTGGCGGTTGACGTTCCGACAGGAATAGATTCCGACTCTGGGGAAGTGCTTGGCGAGGCTGTACGCGCCAAACTCACGGTGACGTTTCACGCGATCAAGACAGGTCTCTTGAAGGCGTCGAATTTCTGCGGCGAGGTTAACGTAGCGGATATTGGCATTCCACCTGAGGCCGCAATCCTCGCTGGTCCGGGAGACGTTGAAGCAGTTAGGGTACGAAGACCACCTGAAGCGCATAAGGGACAGTTCGGCAGGCTTCTAGTCATTGGTGGTAGTGAAACGTTCAGCGGAGCTCCTTCCCTCGTCGCCCTCGCGGCATACCGCACAGGTACAGATCTCGTCTTCGTTGCAGCCCCCGAGAAAACAGCCCTCGTAATCTCCGCCCTCTCACCAAACCTGATCACCATTAAACTGCCGGGCGATAGCTTAGCCGTCGCACACATCCGTATTCTTCGCGAGCATATCGAAAAGGCTACCGCGGTTGTAATAGGTCCTGGCTTGGGGCAGAGTGCCAAGACGGTCTCTGCTGTTCGCCGAATTCTACCAATAATTCGGGAATCGAGGAAACCGCTTCTGCTAGACGCGGACGCGTTGAGGTGTCTAGGAGTTGTAAAGAGGAAATTATTCGACGACTCAACCGTACTCACTCCGCATAGCGGAGAGTTTCAAGCCATCTCGGGAAAAACCCCTTCAAAAGATCTGAAGGTCAGGGTGGATGAGGTGAAGGCGTTTGCCGCAAAGAGCGGAGCCGTTACTCTCACGAAGGGACATGCGGACGTGATATCAGATGGGGAGCGTGTAAGGTTGAACGATACCGGCAACCCGGGAATGACTGTGGGCGGTACGGGAGACGTTCTTTCGGGCATCGTAGCAGGACTCATGTCGCAAGGGATTAACACATTTAGAGCCGCGGTCGCGGGAGCATTCATTAACGGTGCAGCAGGCGACTTGGCAGAAGAGAGATTCGGTTACCATCTTACTCCAACTGATCTTCTAGAATACATACCCAAAGTTTTGAACGACCCAATGTGCCACAAGGAGATTCACCAAAAACGCTTGCAGTAAATCCACGCGAGATCGAATCGCGGGAACAGCGTACTCTGTCCCCTCAACTATATGTGCTTCAACTACGCCAAGACGACCCTAAGAAATGCACCGCAGCCAAACTTGTGAAGTTCAGACTTGCAAGGCCTCTATACAGGGTGAGGCAGATTCCTGAGAAGTCTCTGACCCTAAACCCGTTTGCACCAACATGCTTGATGAACCGCGATAGGGTACAAGCCTTGAATTATGGTTTGGTCGCGGTCGACTGCTCATGGGAGAAAGTGCAAGCGGCCTTCGCGGCCCGCCTGCCAGGGAGGAACATCAGGCTTCCAACTTTGCTTGCCGCGAATCCCGTGAACTATGCAAAACCAAACAAGCTATCATCACTTGAGGCCCTCGCCGCGAGCGTGCATATAATGGGTTTCAAAGAAAAAGCTAACCAATTGCTCTCAATCTTCAAATGGGGACCACATTTTCTCACCCTAAACGCGCAACCCCTAGAAGCATACGCCTCCGTAACAAATGAAGAGCAAATGGTCAGAGTAGAGTCCGAGTATTTTTGACCTCTATTGAGTGAGGTGTTCGCGATTATCGCATAAGGGTAACAAGTAAATACTAAGCCACGATTGCATTTAACGATCCATTGTGGACAAAGGAATGGTCTTCGCTGGAATATTCCTACTTCTCGCGGGACTCACTGGGATCGTTTATGGTGTGGGAGTCAACCTTCAAGGAATGCTGGCTAGGGGCGCCTCGGACTATTCGTTCATCAGTGCATACATAACTGAATGGACGCTCGTCCTGTTAGCAGGGCTGACATTGAGCGTAGCGGGAAGTAGAAGGAAATAAAACTCTCTTACTTGGACTCCACTTTTTCGTGATCCTGTGTCCGTACCTGAAAGTGAGTACGGCTGTAAGACAGTCGACAGGGGGGTGTATGACACCCCCCACCACTTGGAAAGCCTGATGAACCCGAAAAAGGGGCACGGGGATGCGACCCCCACTTCAGGGAGGGGGTACCCCTCCGTAACATGAACCGCCTTGAGGCAGTTTGAACTCCAGGTCTACGGCGTACGGACTGTCGCAAACGTGAACGTCCAAGCTGAATGTGAGGAACCGTACCGTGTGGCAGAATGAAAGTAATGACTAAACGAGGAGGTAATAGAATCGGCGAGGCGCTATGAGCCCTTTCGCTCAGCCCGCATGTTGTGGCATCTCACGCAATCTACCGACTGGGCCGAAGCGTATCATGAGCGCGGATAGGAGGGCGATCAGAGCACCCGCCGTCATTGTTGTCAGGATTCCGTATTGAGCTCCTATGATTCCTCCGATCAGCGCGCCGACGGTGGCGGCACCGTAACTAAAGGTTCGCATGGTCGCGTTCATCCTTCCTTGGAGCTTGTCAGTAACAAGAATCTGACGGAAGCTCACCTGATTGATGTTGTAGATTGGAATTCCTATGTTTGCTATGAGCCAAAGCGGAGCTAGGAGAACTGCTGCCGGCTCAAACATAGCCGCCTGAACTGCGAGCAGCCCGAGGCCGTTAATCATGAGAGCCGCTGTGAGCGCTGATCCGAGGCCCATCCATTTGAGGAGTTTTGGAGCGGTCACTGCCCCTACTAAGACGCCTACGCTTCCCACGCCGAGCGTGATACCTGCTACTACGGGCGTCATCTTCAGCTGATCGTAAATGAAGAGGTAGAAGACCGCGTAGAACATGGTGTTACCGATGTTGAGGATTGAAGTGGACGCTGCAAGACTGCGCAGTGTCGGGGTTAGCGCGACTACCCTCACTCCGTCCTTGAGTTCGCCCCAGAAGTGGCGTTGCGTGGAAGAAGATGGGGGCGGTTCTGGTTTCTTTATTGAAAGTATCGCGACTGCCGCGAACAAAGTGCCCAACGCATCTAACGCGATCGAGGGCGCCGCGCCAAGGATTTGAATTAGCCCTCCGGCAATCGGTGGGCCCACAACCGCGGCAGCCGATGAACTGGTCTCCAACTTCGAGTTTCCCTCTACGAGGTCCTCTCTGGCGATAAGGGTCGGTAGGTAAGCCGTGTAAGCCATATTGAAGAAAACTATGGTTACGCTCATGACGAGTGTTACGATGAAAAGCTGGTAGAGGCTCAGGATCCCAAGAAAGAAGGCCGCAGGGATAGATCCGAGTGCAATGAACTGGATTATATTTGTCCAGATCAACACAGGTCTCCGTCGCCATCGGTCCACCATGACGCCGGCGAAAAGCCCCAGCACGGGATATCCAACATTACCGAAAGCGTTCAAGAGCCCCATCTGCAGGGGGCCAGCGTTGAAGATCAGTATGGCTATTGTCGGCACAGCCAGAGTTGTTATTGAGTCACTAACCCATTCAACCGTCTCTCCCCTCCATAATCGAACGAAGTCCCTATGTCTCCATAACTTCCCCAAAACGCTCCCTCTACCGAGAATCTTCTAATCGACTCTAGCTATTCCAGTATCAAGAGATAAGATGATGGAAGTATCACGCGGGTTTAGAACAACGTCGCGGTTATCAAGAAATAGTGGGCGCACGGCATGAGTTTGGGTTTAATTGACAAACTGTGTGCCTTTCGGGGTCGTGAGAGGTTGCGTTTTTGTCACCTTGGTTGCTGCTACTCAGTTACGGTATATCTATGGTAAGCGGAGTGTTACATAATCCGTGAATCGCCTTGACAGACGTCAAAACCATGCTTGACGAGGTAGAGCCGACCGTTAAGCAAGATGCCGAAAGTGCAGACCAATTCACCATAGCCTTAGATCGGCTCACCAAGAAGACCGTGAAAGTACTTCGTCTTCTGTGCGAAAGCGGCAACCCGACAACGGTCCTCGCCTCCAATATAACCCAGCGTGACTTGGCTCGAAAGCTACATGTGACGCGGCAAGCACTCAGCGTACACATATCGAGACTTGCCGATGCGGGGCTGATTCAGGCAGGGCGAGGCTTCATCAATGTCACCGAGAGCGGATTGAAAGCGACGGGTTACCACCATAACCCTGCAATACTGATAGTGCGTGTTGCCCCACAGAACCAGCGCGAGGCCTATGAGAAGATTAAGAGAATCCGGGCCTTCGAAATATTCCGAGTCGCGGGAGACGCGGACTTTACTCTCGTGGTAGACCAGCGCGACCTGGACAAGGTGCTGCAGGATTTGTACGCAATACAGGGAGTTATTGAGACAAGGTCCCTGATAGCTACCGAAACAGTCAGACAAACTTCACAGTAGAAAACGCTCGGCCCAGTTGTTTGATCTGAGCCGTACTAACGCTGCTTAATCGCCCGTGCCGCCGCCATTCGGTTTACCCATTCGCTTTTCACCACTCACCTATTCATTGCGCAAGCAAAACCCTTGCATGCGTCCAGCTTTCAATGCCAAAAGGAAGGTTTCTCGCTCCTATATGAAAGCATTGCACCCATACGCGTAAACGTTTCAATAGCTCCGGTATCATTGAATGCTACCTGCCCGCTTTATTTACAAGATTTGTGCATATACTTGGTGAGGAAAGAGGTAGAATTTCGACATGTGTGAACACTGCGACGCACTGACACAAGTTTTGAGCGAACTTACCGGTGAAAAGGTCGCGGCCGTAATCATGAGGCGTGCCCAGGCTAAGCTACATGGATCTGGTAGGGAACAAGTTTCACATAATTTTCTCGTAGTGACTGCCTAGTCGAATCTGCTCCCCGTAAACTTGGGGATCTTGTTTTTTGATGGCTGAAACGGTTCGAGTCTTCGATGGATTTGCATGGAACAATAAGTACATCCGTGAAGTCTCCAAACAGCTTGACCCCACGAACATAAAGATCCTATCGACAATGGCTGAGGTTGGACCAAGAAACCTACTCGAGGTTTCGAGGCTTACAGGAATTCCGTTCACAACCACGTATCATAGGATTTCCAAAATTGAGTCAAAGTCAGGAAGAGTGGTAAGTCTCGTACCCAATGTTGCTAAACTGGGTATGGTTAGATTGGTGGTCCTAGTTGCCTCGAAACCGGGTTTGGAGGACACTGTAAGCCAGGCATTGAGGATTCCCAACTATTGGAGGGTTATTGAACGGTGCGAAGGGACGTTCACGCATCACTCAATTCAAACCGTACCCGTGAAGTTTCTGAAAGCGTTCAAGGAATACATTTCAACCATGTACGCCATGAACCTAATCAAGAGTTTCAGAATCATTCAAACCTCCGATTCATACTCGATCTTTGCTGACTTCTCAAGCTACAATTCAGCGTCAGGCGAATGGACATTTCATTGGGACGAGTGGTTGAGCGATCTCACAATGGGAGCGCCGACATTGACAATTCAAGACCAGCCGGGCGACCCGATAAGCGTAGGAAAAATCGATGTCGAAATCATTTCGGAACTCGAGCGAAACGGGCGCATGAACTTTACAGACATCGCCAAGAAAATTAATGCTTCACCGCAGGCCGTGAAGTACCATTACGACAATAGGCTAGTTCCCAGTGGGGCCGTGGGGCAGTTCCACTTTGATCTGGCGCCGTACCCCGTCGAGTTTTCCGCCTACCACGAATTCATGCTCGAATTCGCCGACAGCACGGCCATGAATCGATTCTTCTCTTTGGCGAAGAGATTATTCTTCGTAGATCACATCTCAAAGACGTTACGTAAGACTACTCTTCTCGTAAGGACGAGAATGATTAACTCGCAGGTCGAGAATATGTTCGCGTTCTTCTCTGAAATGGTCAATGCGGGACTCCTCACGTCCTACTCAACCGTAAGATTGAATATGAATAGCAGGTTGCAGCAGACCATATCCTGTGAACTATTCGACGATGCCGAAGGATGGCAATGGGACGTCTACAACGTATTGCTGGAACTTAACAAGCTCTAAGAAGGCGCTTTTCAGGAACAACCCTAATGGCGGGCGGACGAGAGTCAACGACCAAAGAGTCGCGCTTCAATTACTCATCGAAGCTCAAGAAAGTTGAATCCAAAAAGTCGACCGCCGTCTAGGGTGGATTCCTGTCCGCCACGATTTTTCGCGTTGATCTTTTCCGACTGTTCAACGATCCTTCTAATCAGTTCAACATGTTCCTGGAGTCCAAAGTTGGGCACATCAACGAATTTCAAGCCCAACGCAACGTAAACTTTGCTTGCAATGCGTCGTTCGAGGGTTGCGGCGCCCTTTCCAAAAGTTCCCTTTAAGAGTTCAGAGATTTTATCCAAATTTGCCGGTATCTCTTGCTTGGCAAGGAAATATTGGCGGGCTAGGCGATCGTAGAGGGCTTCTCTCACTTTGCAGCCGAGTACCTCGGTTAAGACGGTGTCGGTACTATCAAGTAGGATTTGGTGAGGTTGCGTGATGGCACGTTTTGCTTGCGCTGGTGCCCCAACGCACTGCCTCTGATCAATGGGAGGGCACCCCGGTCGAGGGTCGATTGACATATCGAATCTCGATACATAGGTGTATCATTCAAGGTATATTAGTGTTTCATGAAGTTCGGCGGACTTAACCAGGCCATACGTGGTTCATGCTGCGATTACCCGGCTTGAAGAAGATAGATCGTCATACGATTGTGTGCGCGCCAACAGGCTCACCCGCGACTGATTCCACTTCTTCCATCATGATTCCACCATCTCCACCTAGTTTGATTACGAAACAGCGCAGCCGAGTATCTGGGGTAAAACGATGAAAACGCCTTCAGACTTGTGTGAATCTGATGCCTGCTTTTCGTCTCTTCTGTTAAACGCAATAGACGAAGTCTTGGGCAACCTCCTAGGCGAACGCGCTAAGCAGATAATTTACGGGTGCCTGGAAAATCAAGGGCTACGGAAAAATCAGATCCCTGAGAATCTATGTGGATTTGATGCTTTTCTGGAGGACAACTTCGGCAGAGGCGGTCCAGCCATAGAAAGACAAATCGCGAAACGGCTTTACACTCAACTAGGAATGCAACTGGATGAATCTGCTCATTATGCTCTAGCTGACTATGTCGATATGGCCTCTCGTTGGACTCGTTGAGATGAACCCCTTAGCAAGGTTACTCATGCTATAGGCCCCTAAGAATCAACATTAGACGATTAACCGGGAAGGCATTAGCTGATTCTGTACGTACAAGTACGTACAGACGTACATGTGAGTACAACCCGCCTCCAGTCAACCGGAAATACAATCACTCAAAAATTATTCTGGTTCCTATGACGTGCCAAGAAATGAAATGGGTCAGCGTGTTGGCCGTAACCCACCTTCTGTTTTAGGCGACATTCATCTAATCGGGATACCCGCGCCTCCGGCGGGAGGTCATTGGCGCCTATTATCCCTTTCACGACGTGGGCGGGCATTTCACCCTTACCGCCAGCCTCATCAGCGCAAGCGCATCATTTTTCGCGGCTAGCGGAGGTTTCTTTCTGCGCCCTGACCCGACTTCTCAGTCCGCACCTCACGATGCCACGCGTCCGCCACGTGGGTGGAGTTTCCTCAGGCCCATCACGTTTAGAGCCCGGAGTCGCTCGCCAACTCGCCAACCCATTAATTTACCGACGGAACGCCATAAACAAAGATTACGGAACTCTACAGGAAGTCGAACGTCTTGGGAAGAGGAAAAAAGAAAGAAAAGAATGAGGGAAGCGGAGCGTTACTTCGATCGCATTGCGAGAATGTACCCAATGCCACCGAGCGTAAATCCGATTAGGGCTATGAGGATAAATGCGGTTATTGGATACTCATAGAACGAGAGTACGTGTACGTGTACTTGATAGGTTGTCCATCCTTGCCCGCCAGCGCTAACCGGTTGCATGCCTGCACCGCCCAGGTAGCCTCCAACCATCGTCAGGATAGCCGCTCCAGCCACACCGACGTTCCCGAGGACTAGGTGCATCCAAGCAAGCGCTTTCGCTGGTCCAGTGTATGCCTTGCCGAGTACCGTCTCAATGTAGAAGTAGAACAGTGAAGTGACAGCCATAGCGACTACTCCGACAATGATGTACATCAGATACCCCATGATGAACCATGTTCCAGCTTCGCCGCCAGCAATCACTCTCGCCACACCTACTGGATATAGGCCGATCTGGTCGCCGACAGCCCCAAGGAAAGTAACGAGCGCTGCGATGGCGCCTTGAAGTATTGCTGCGTAGAGGAAGAGCCCCGCCATTTTACTTTTTTTCCCTTTGAGTTCCATTTTTCATCCACTGAAATTCGGTAGGTACTACGAATTTCATATAACCTCGATGTATATGCTTTTTATAGATTATAGCTTGGAGGTTGGACTGAAAACGAACGACCCCTAGGAAAGTTCATCGCAAGAGTTGGGTTCCTACATCTGCAACTTTCCCGACTTCTACGAGGTCATGATCGGAAGTAACAGTTCTCTCTGGTTTGTGCGCGGAACAAAAATTGAACGGCTAGGATGAGTAAGTAATTGAGTTGTGGTTATGTCAGGAAGGCCAGCATAGGCCGAGCTGGCAATCCGCATGTTTACCTTTCAAACACTCGTCGCACGAACACTCGCAGTCGGTCTCATACCCCGACTCGTCCCCATACTCCAGTTCGGCTGCGCTCACGTTGCCTTACCTCGAACCATATTATTCAACCCAGACTAAAGCCCGCTGTGTCACCATCCTCCCCAAGGCTGAGTGACACCATGCAACCTGGGAAGTTGAGGTTAAGGAGCGGGTTCGGCTGCAAGCTTAAGGATAGATCACCTGGATGTTGGTTGAGTTCTCTACGTATGCGTCTATGAGGTTGAGGCGTACTAGGACCTCGTAGTTTCCTTTCGAGCTGAAATTGTAGGCGTTGCCTAACCAGAATGTGGTATTTCCGGGAACGTTGAAGATGTGGATGGTTTGTGCAGCTGTCGAGCCTTCTGGGGATAATGCGAGAAGGGTGTAGTCCAGGCTGTTACCCGTTCGATTATCTTGCCCGGTCCAGAGGGCTGCTTGTGTCTGCGCTGGCTGGCCGATGTGAGACGCGCCTCCGCCGGAGACTGTGAGAGTCGCCCACGGGACCCCGTGATGCATCGCCTTCGCGCTGATCGAGAGAGTAAGCTCCTCGGTTAGTAGGATAGAGCCGAGTCCTTGTAGGTGCATTGTTCCGGTCTGGTTGAGAACTTGGAAATCCACCCAAATGAGCGGCCCGTTAGCGTACTGACCGCGAACGATTGCGGGTGGTGCCGCAAACCACACGGCCAATAGTAACAAAAATCCGAGGCCGAGCAGAAGGCATCTCGAATTCATAGCCGTGAGCCTGAAACCTCCGCACCATTAGTTTGTCTTCGCACCCCCGCGAAGCCTAGTCAAATACGCCGTATTCTAGGCGACATTTGTACATGAATAACTGCACGTCATCACGCGCTTCCAAATAACCAGCAGATGATGTTGCTTTGGACATTTTCATTGCCTCCTCGACCGTAGCGCCAATATATCCGGAGAGATGATTTCCGTCCGTTTCGCGGCCATCTAACCTGCTTGGATTGATTTGTTATGGCGGCTGAAGAGAGTGAGATCACCGCTCTACGTAGGCTAGGTTTGACTGAGTACGAGTCACGACTCTACCTAGCGCTTCTGAGGAATGGCCCAATCAAAGCCAGCCAACTAAGCTTCTTTGGGCAAGTTCCTCGCACGAAGACCTATGGCGCGATCAATGAACTTCAACGGAAGGGCTTGGTCAATATAACGCCTGGGAAACCAGAAATCTACTCCCCCGGTTCCCCGCTAGAATTCCTAATGCCCATTGTCACGAGGCTCGACCATGACGTTAAGGATTCCGAGCATGTAGTGCAGTCGCTTGCGATGACCTACGAATCTAGCAAGTACGTGAAGCGCGACATTCCTAAACAGTCGGATCAGTTTTGGCAGATGGATGGCAGACGAAGCATTTCCAATAAATTGAACGAACTTATGACTGGTGCCTCGCACTCTATTTGCTATTCAACAAGTTCAGCCGGCCTGATTCGAGCTTACAGGCTGCATGCTGATGCACTTGAACATGCGGCTAAGAAAGGAGCAAAAGTAAGGCTCCTATCTCCCGTCACAACCGAGAACTCTTCGCTGGTGACTGAGTTCTCTGAAATCGTCGATTTCAAACCCACCCAAGACCCCCTTTCAAGTTTCGTTTGTGTGGACTCAAAGGATCTAGTGGTTGTCGAGAGCAGACCGGATGATGTCAGAACCGATCAAGGGACCGATGTCGCGGTATGGACCACCAACAGACTCCTCGTAGAACTCTTCGAGAAACTCTTCGACGAAGTCTGGCAAAACAAACCGGGAAAGCAGATTAAACAATCCGCCTGATCGTCAACGAGAACATGCTTATCCGGCTAGAGTAGTTGAGTTCAGTCGCTCATCGTGTGAATCTTCTCTATCGTAGCGAAGGCTCTCGTTCTGCACGCCCGTGCCAATTCATCATTTTCAGGCCGAGTACCGATGAACTGGTGGAGTTCGCGGATCAGCGATAGCCCTTTCTTCTTTCTCTCTTCGACGTTGAGCGGTTTGAAGCCTTGTAGTTTGCTCGAATCCCTTCCTCGATCATGTGCGGACCGGTGGTCTCTGAGCTTCATGCCGCATCCCGCAAGGAACAGTAAGTAGCCGAGGGGTGTGACCACGGGAGGATAACCTCTTCCCAAAGCTTGTTCGGTCTGTTTGTGAACTCGCGATTCGTCGGAAACGGACGTGTAGGATACCAGGAAGCTGCCCCCAGCGTGGACAAGCTCTCCGAGAACCTTGAACAGTGGAACGTCAAGACCTGCTTCGGCAAGCGAGATGTTGATGGATCGGAATACGACGTTCTCGAAGTAGTCTCCATCAACGCAGCCTGCCGAGGAGTCTTGCCGTCCTTGATTGAAGATCCCTGAAAACACAGACGCAGTGGACAAAATTTCTTGCTGGTTCTTCAATAGACAATCAAAGTGCACGCGTCCCGCGATTAAGGTTGAGCTTATCTTCGCTGTAAGTGTGATTTCGTTAGAGAGACTCCTGTGATTCAAGCGCTGCCTCAGGATAGCCTCCACTCCTTTCGGTTGCTTCTCACTCAAATTTTGCAGCCCGTAATCAAATCAACCTGACGCAGCCAACCACCTTGTTCCTGGCTTGTTACTCCCCTTTTACTTTTCCATAAACTTCTGTGCGTCATACTTTTCTAAGAGTAGACTGAGACATTTGAGAGTAGAAGCTTTTGGACTCCTTCATCCAAGTCGACAAGAATAAATGGAAAGAGTTTCTTGAGGAACTCTCTCGGTTCGAGAAGAAGTATAGGCTTCTACTGAATATGTTGGACGTGGATGAGACCAAACTCCAAGCACTAGACACGCCTGAAAAGAAGGGTGTTGTAAGTGACGAAGCCTCCCGACAGGTCTCTGTGAAGAGTCCGGAGAAGCCGCCAGCCGGAGAAGTTAGGGGCGGTTTTCTGAGTCGGTTGAAGGCCAAGCTAGAACCCCCGGGTGGTTCGTGGACGAGAAAGATCGCTCGACCTGGGACTCTGAGCAAGCAACAGCCGCTCGCAGCCTGTAGCCGTTGTGGTTTCCAAATAGTGCAGGCCACAAGGTTCTGCCAGCATTGCGGTGCTGATTACGGAAAGTGGGTGTGTTCTTGTGGGCGGGAGTTGGGTTCTGAGGATAAGTTCTGTGATCGTTGTGGGCGTGAGTGTAGAGGGGCGTAGTTTTCTGCGGCAAACGTGCTACTTTGAAATTCGTCTATCTGCTTCTTTAGCCAGCTTAGACATGGTTTCCCGAGCCTTTTTCAGCACATCATCAGCCTGACGGGTGTTATTGGCTATATTTGATTCCATGGAGCCAAGCCTTGTTTTTGTAGCTTGAAGCTCATCCCGTAACTGTTTGTTCTCGTTTTCAAGCTGGTCAATTCTATTCATGAGTGCTTGGGAGCGGTCGAGGAGTTTCTGGTTTTCTGCGAGGAAGCCCTCGAATTCTTTTCGCTCAATGGTAACTCGATCTGACATAGGCGACGGAGTAAGCGTTCCATTGCTTGGATATGAGTCGTACGGTCTGGTTACGTTTTAAGTGACAAAATTAGTGAAGAGCGTGTTGCAGCTTTGAGTCGCTTGAAGGATTGAACTCCTTTCTTGCTTGGTCGTGTCCTGCATCAGGTTGAGGGAAGGAAGACTGTGACTGGTGTGAATTGGTCTTGGACGCCGTCGGGTAATGTTACGAAGGTTGGGGCACTTCCTTGGGCTAGGACATGTAGTGCGTAGAGGTCGAGAGTCGAGAGGTTCGGTACTTGAGTAATCCTCTCGGGGGTGTACCTTGGTTCCATGATATCCTTTCCGTCGAGTATGCTACCTAAACCCAGAATCCTCCCTAGCTCATGTAACGCGAGCCAAAACGCGTAGCTCCTCGCGGTCGCGTTGCTTCCTTGTGCATCGTTGAAGACTGTTGGCGTTAGGTAGGTTTGGGTTGAGACTATCGAAGTTCGTGAGCCGGGTGCATACTTGTAGGTGGTCCAGCCGACCGCGATTGAAGCGACCGCAGCGGGCATTGAGAAGCTTACGATGGAAGTTGCGGTTCCGTCATCTGTTTCCACGAAGTTGTATAGTGTTGCGGTTGGGTTGTTCTGGAGGTTCCAGAGCTGGGCTTTGTTCCATGCGATCGCCGCGTTCAGAACGACATCATGCGCCCATTTTGGAGTGGTTGGGATGTAGATTTTGATCGTCAGAACCGAATAGCGTCCGTTAATGGGGATGGAGGGTTGAGCGGCGTGAACAGGGGTTAGAGCCATGAGGGCTAGTAGGAAGAGCGGGAGAACGTAGCTGGGAGCCTTGAGTAACCCCATGTTTCTTCTAGAGAATCTAGGTAAATCGTCTAGAATGGGTCAGTGTGACTGTTCTATGCTGAGGGCGGTTACATTTCCATGAAATCCGCACCCACGAGGAACCCACACCCACTGCACGCACCCCTACACAACCACTGGGCTGTCACCAACCCTTCGATGGCTGAGTTACAAAATTAGGCAACGCACCGAGTTTCTACCCTGTTTCGAGTAGGTTGGGCGACCACCGAACCTGGTAGGTGAGTTTCGATTTTTCCATCGCTTAGGCAATTGCTGGCAAGTCGGAAGTTGGAAGCGATTCTGTATTGAAACAATTGGAGTTGTGAAAGAGGACCCGTGTCGCTCTGGCCTGCGTGCCGGAAGGAGGTTGGAAATCCTAGGAGGAATTGTCCGGATGCAAGGTGAACTAGAAGATTGCCCGTGTATCTTCTGTCACGAATAATTCCGGTTGGGAGTCACACGACGCTTACCCGGCTCTTCTTAGCTACATGTGCTCGATCGGACATGCAAGCGTCTTGGACTGACAGCCTGTGGACGACGATGGCGAAGGGCAAGTACTATTCCGTCAAGGACTTAGCCAACCTTACCGAGCAACCACGCAGCACCGTGGCAGATGTGCTGAAATTCCTGACGAAATACGGTTTCGTAAGCCGCATTGGTAGGAACGAGCCGGTGTTCACGAAATCCGCAGTCAAGTTCTCCCCCGGAGAATCGATTCACCTACTCAAGTGCATTGCAAAACCATAACCCTCCGAAACCGCGACCTCACTTTTCGAAGGGTTCAGTTTCAGCTTTATCGGTAATCATAAAAGAGTAAACCTTACTGTTTTTTCACGGTTGCTATGATTCGTGGGAAGTACCTCATCACCGCGCTAATCTTACTGGTTCCTCTCCTTTCTGCCACTCAGCTCGTGCAGAGTCAGCAGTATTCAACCGCAACCCTCACCACTCTCGCTACGGGAAGCGAGGTGAGTACTATGACCCTTGGAACGCAGACGTTAACCACGTTTCAAGGCGGATCGACGCCGGTTTTTGCTGGGGCTGTCACGATACCTCCTACGCATGGAGTATGTGGCATTTACTTTGTCCAAGCTTTCAACGGCACCGCGAATGCGGTTTTGAGTGGATCCGTTTCTGCGAACAGTAACGTCGACGTTTATCTGATGACCGCGCCGGCGTTCCAGGCTTGGACCCACCAGGTCGTCGCGGGCGGGACGTGCACCCCAGCCAGCCTCGTCGCGAGCCAGAGAGCGACGATGTCCTATAATTTCACGGTTGCAATTCCTTCGGACGGTGTGTATGATTTGGTTGTGAACAACCTGTCGCGTTCGACCGTTGTCGCGCAGGTGAACGCCAACCTTTCAGCAACCGCACCCACACAAGTCACCGTAGTCGCCTACTCTACCGTAACTCAGCAGATGGTTCAAACCGTCATGCAAACCTCCACCGAAACCATGCAGCCAACCAGCAGCGGCCCCGACCCCACAACGCTCGCAGCCGTAGCCCTAGTGATAGTAATCATCGCAGTCGTCGCGTTCTTTGCGGTGAAGAAGCGGGGTAAGGCGGGGAAGAAGTAACTCTAGGTAAGTGTGACCTTTTCTACCTGTGACCCCCTGGGGGGGCGTAGTTTTCTGGGGCTCACCGAAAGCGCGCTTGCGGAAGCATCCTAACGTTAAGCCGGGGGCTGTTGAGCCCTAGGAGCGTAAGGGTTGTGGACCTGTCGCTTTGATTCGGAAATACGGAACTCTACGGCTTATACTACGTTGCGAGTCTAAGGAATTCTTCTTTGGTAAGTTTTGTCTAATCGATAGATAATCTACCGGGGGGTACTGTCAATTCGCTCGAGGCGCTTCGTTTCTCTCCTTCTCAAGGTTTCCAGTTCACGCCAGGCCTCATGGTTTTTTCTCAAGCTTCCAAATAGAGCAGCGAAATGCTTTCTGGCCTCTCGCCAATCTTCCAGACTGATCGTGCTGCTACCAACAATGTCAGTCAGCTTATTCTTCCTCAAATTTCTCCTAATAGTCACCGAGAAGCTTTCTCCAGGAAGCCTTGCCTTCTTCAGAAGCTCGTAGACTTCATCTGAGACCGCTATTGTATTCGCCATACCCTTTCCAAACGCGCATATGAATACATAAAGATCCTACACACCCCCAAGCCCTGCCATGGGACAGATGGCGGACGTATGTTATCTGCAACCCCTGATTCAGCCGAGGATTGCGGTAATGATCTGGATGTTGATGATCCTGAACAACGAGTGAGGCAGCATGCCAGAAGGATAATTCCATCCAGCCCGTTCTAGCATTACTTATTTACGTGGTTTACCAGAGTAGACCTATGTGGTTAGGATGGAAGTAGTCTCGGTTTCGGCAAAACTGAGCAAGAGAGAGGCTATACTGCTGGAGAAGTTAACTAGGGAATATGGTTTCATAAGCAAGAGTGAAGCGATTCGGAGCGCCGTTCGCCTTTACCTCAACCTTCTAGAGCTTAGGCCGAAGGACAGATTGAGGATGCTTCAACTTATTAACGAAATGATTGCACCCGGAACCAAGACATCAAGCGAGCTGATAGATGAAGTACACCGAGAAGACGACAGTTCTTGAGACTCTACCTCGAACCGAGTGTTTTAGTTAAGTTGTTCAAGAAGGAAGACCACAGCACGAAAATGATTGATTTAATCGCCACCGTCGACGATGAGAAGGATTGGTTTGCCTGCACATCTAGGTGGTCATTACTGGAAATCACCAGAGCGCTAAGAAAAGACAGAAAGCCAAAAGAGCTGATTGAGCTCGACCTGAAAGAGCTCACGCGTCACAGAATCACATTCTTGGACGTGACCCGACCTATCATAACAGAGTCAGAAAGATTAGTCGCATCAAGAGATTTGTACGCCTCGGATGCACTTCACACAGCAACATATGCTTCAGCCCGTAAACCCCGAAAACTCGAAGCAATGCTCTCTGACGATACACACTTTCGGCGACTCGGGACGGTCATCAAAATTATAACATTGGAGGAAGCGCAGCTTCCGTAATGAGAGTCTCGCCCTTCGAGACCTTGTGAAGTTCTGGCCGAGCTGTCGGATTCTTCTTCTTGGCCTTTAACCACACTTGTTTCGTGTTGGTTCCGCTAGCAACGACTCTCCGTCCGACCACGGCCACGTATCTCCCCTTGTACCTCGAGAAATCGATCGCGAAGAACCGTTTCTTCTTCAACTCAATTTCGCCAAGCTCGGTCATCATTCAAATTCGGAGCGTTCTTTCTCGGTCTGCTTAATGATGTACTGAATCACGAAGACCGTAACTTCTCTGTGGTGGGGCACCCAAGTTGTCAACACCCGGTCCCCTACTTTCTTCTTGAAAGTGATGTGCTTGCCCGACCTTACTTCTTCAAACCCATTCGATTCTAGGATTTCGATAACCCTACGTTGTGGTAGTGGTCGAAGCCTTGCGATGGAGCACACCTTCCGGAATTCGTACCGGGATGTTCGCCAAAGAGAGATACATCAGGTCGTCCAGTGAGGGTTTTGCGGTGTCTGGGTCTCTTAGATATTCGTTGATCAGATCCTCGAGGTTGTCCTTGACCTCCCTCTCCGTCCTTCCCTGAGTGGCGATATCAAGGATGGGGCAGGAAGCCACAAACCATTTGCCCTCCTTGGTTAGGAGAATCGGAACCGGTACCTGTACAGTCATATGGCTTGCAAGGGCTTTCCGTTCTATTAGGGTTTATCGAGAACCTGAATGGCGCCGCGATTAAGCGACGACGAACGCGCCCCGCAATTTCGAAACGAAACTCATCCTTGTTCCTAAGAATCTGCATATGAGTTCAATGTCATGCTCAAGTACTACTTTCAGACATATGATTCCACGAGGACGCACGCAGGTAGCAGGTCGCGCACGCAGCGCGAGAGAGTATGGGGAACGTAGGTTTCTGGGGCTCCTTCGTGGCCATTGCTGGAGTATCCTAATATGGAGCCTGAAGGTCTCCGTCTGCTCAGCCCAAGACTAAGATTGGAAATTTGTAAGTTGGAATCCGCCGAACGTCAGTAAAATTGTAAACTGTTACCCGGGGCCAAAAAATGAGGGGAGGAATTAGTTTCGACAGCGGCGAGCAGGCGCAAGATGAAGCTTCTCCTAACCGAGGAGGAGAGCGGGAGGCTAGCGGAAGCTGTCAAGGCGAGCGGGGCACCGAACCGTAGCTTCCTAATCCTCGAAAGCATCCAGACAAAACTACACTCTCCCAATTTACCCGGGCTTCAAGGAAAACGAACCACCATACTCCACTGCTGGTTACCCACCGAGATTATCGAAGAAGTCAGGCGCCTCGCACTTGAACGACGCGTCACCCAACAGAGCCTCCTCCGATACTTCCTCTTCACATACCTCTCCCAGCTGCCAAGAAAGAACACATCCCCAACAAAAACCCGAGGCCACACCAGACGAGGCGGTAGCCGTTGACGCCCAAATCAAAATGGCATGAGGCTGGCCCGATTAGAATCGCAACCTCAGACGAAGACAAACCCGAATACGAGCGATTAAAGAACGGAATCATCAAACTGCTCAACAAGTTCGGAGTATACGAACCCGCCCTCGACGACATACTCGTCGAACAGATCGCATCATCCACCATATACTACAAGAAGGCGGAAAAATTCCTAGACATCACCTCCGCCACCGAATTGTCGTACGCGAGAATCGCGGATTCAAAAGTGAAACTGCAAAAGATGATCGAAACCGCCATGCGAGAACTCGCATTAGGCCGCCGCGACCGACTCAACCAACAATCCCAAACCGACTTCACCCGACAGCTTCAGGAAGCCATAGCCAAAGCGAAGGTCAAGAAGCTGTGAGTGAAGCAGAGAAAGCGATCAAAGAGTACGCGGAAATCTACGCCGAAGCCCTCACCGATGAAGTTGAGTTCGCCAGGAAAATCCTAGACTTCAACCCCTTCCCCTACCAAGAAGAATTCCTACGCGACCGATCCCAGTTTATTGTAGCATGCTGCGGAAGACAAGTCGGAAAAACCACCCTAACGGCCATCAAGGCCCTCCACTACGCCCTCTCCCAAGACTCCACCCGCGTGCTGATCGTGAGCGCCGGGTTAAGGCAATCCATGATACTATTCGACAAAATTCTAGAATTCATCGACGCTGCCCTACCCGCCAAAGTGTTGACCACCAACAAAAACCGAACCCAGGCGAAGTTCGCGAACGGCTCCGAAATAGTAGCCCTACCCTGCGGCCACGACGGGGCAAAGCTCCGCGGTTACACGAGCGACCTCGCCATAGTCGACGAGGCCAACTTCATGCCCCCAATCGTCATAGACTCCGTAATCAGACCCACCACCATCACCAGAACCGACGCCCGAATAATCATGATCTCAACCCCCTGGACAAGAGACCACCCATTCTACGACGCCCTAACCAAACCCGACCTAGGCTTCAAAGCCTACACCTGGCCAAGCTCAATCAACCCCCTAATCACAAAGGAGAAACTTGAAGTTGAAAGGAAGACGATTGGAGAGTATGATTTCAACCGCGAATACAACGCCACCTTCCTCGACGACCAATTCAGCTACTTCCCAAGCAAACTCATCCTATCCTGCACCGACGACTACACCCTAAACGACCCATCACGTATCCAGTCTACCCCAAACGGCCAATACTACGTTGGGATAGATTTCGGCAAACACGTCGACCACTCAGCCATAGCCATAGTACAGGAACAGAAAGACCCCTTCCTCCGACTGGTTTACCTACAAGAATTCCCGCTGGAAACCCCCTACACCACCGTAATAGAAACCGTACGCAAACTCCAAGCCGCCTACAAATTTAGAGGCGGACGCCTCGACCAAACAGGCGTCGGGGAGGCACCCTACGAAGAAATAAGAAAATTCGCCCCAACCATCCAAGGCATCAAATTCACCGCACCCCTTGAGGAAAATATCCTCAGCAAATTACTGCTCAAGATGGAGAACCACGAAGTCACAATACCTAGAGAACCACAACGCCTCCTCACACAACTAACCCAACAACGCTGCGAACCAACCCAAAGCGGGAACCTGAAATTCTCGCACCCGCCGGGAACCCACGACGACCTCGCCTGGGCGTTCGCTTTATCGGTATATGCATACCGAGGATCATTAGCCTGGATGGGCATGGTACTAGGAGTACCCCACCAAAACTGAAAACGGATAACCGAAGGAAGCGGAGCACACCGGGAATGAACGAAGCCTTGCAGAACATCAAAGAGGCAATCGAAGCATACATTGAGAACCTGCGAAAGCACGATGAACCCGTCCTTCCTTCAATACACGAGGATCGAGCTTTTGATGGAGGTGTGGGACGGCCAGATTTTTAAGGCTGCATTGCGTTTGCATTGCACAGCTGGGATCTTGGAGTTGACGCAGAGTCAGGTGGTAGTGCGAGTCGCACCGAAGCTGAAGAAAGCTTTCGAGAAACAGTGCGATGCCATGGGGCTGAAACCCAGCGAGACTTTGAGAAGTCTGATGCTTGCCTTCACCCGGCTAGAAATGAGACATCAAATACTGACCGGAGAAGAACCCTTGACAAGAGATCTGACCGTATCGAAGTACATGGCCATGTCTGAGAGAGACCGGATGCTGTTATGGGACAACTGGTACCAAGAGGCAGAAACTTACTCTAAGAACTCCGAAGTCGCCGTGAAGAAAATTGCGGGTTCTCGTCGATAAGAACGTCGTACGTCGATGGTTTGAATCCGTCATTAGAACGAACTTGGGCCAACCACTCACAAAGGAACAAGAGTTAGTCGTATCCATTCTTGCAACCGCAAGGTCCCAAGGCGTTGAAATCTACGTTACCCTTGAAACCTATAATATCCTCACTAGAATTTTGAGAAACCCGCAAGTCGCGAAAGCGATCATAGCCAACAGTGACACCCTGTACCGATCGAAACCGTTCAGAGGATGGCTTAGAAACTTAAGGGAAGCCACAACACTGACCGGGGAGGATGCAAAAGTACTCGCATACGCAACCTTCGGAACAAACTTGCCGGGAACATTCGTCGGCTGCGAGAAGGTAGTGACGCTCGATAGGGGGTTGGCAAATGAATTCCAACTGAAAAAAGAAAACCTCGAAGCTAGGCTACACAGACTGAAGAAACGCCTTCCTGCTCCATACCAAGAAGCAAGACTGCCACAAGTAGTTCTTCTTGAATCAGACAGCCCTCTTGACTCGACATAATGCCCTCACTTGCTGTTACCGTTAAATTCGATTGAATGTATAACGGTCTACCATACGCATAAGCTGGAGAAGCTCGTCTCGTCGAAAACTAAACGGGATGCCTTATCCGCCTTGCGAGATAAGTAGACCTTCAACCTTTGAGGGCCTAAAATCTGGACGACCTGAAAGCGATAGTCTTGCATTGCTCCTTCACAAGTAGGGTTAATGGGAGCGGACTTCATCCCTAGACTTGTGGGGTGCGCGTGGTTGCAGCAGGAATATCGGGCGGTTGCGGACGGGTATGTGCGTGCGACCCGCGAATTCTTCGGTGACCGTTTGGTTTCAATTTGTTTCTTCGGCTCAGTTGCAAGGGGAGAAGCAAAGGCGGACAGCGATATTGACGTGCTAGTCGTTGCCACGGGATTACCTAGTGACGTGGGCTTGCGGTTTCGCGAGACCGCAGGGATACATGAAACGTTGAGGCGAAGCAACGAATATCGAAAGCTCAGGCGGCAAGGAAGAAGTGCATTCGTGTCCGATCTCTTCTTGAGCCCGGACGAGACGAAGGCGCATCCTCCAATCCTACTCGATTTAACCGACGACGCTTTCATCGCGTACGACCGGAACGATTTCCTGAAAGGTGTGCTTCAGGATGTGAAGCGGAGACTCGAAGACCTAGGAGCGAGGAAGATCAAAGCGCGGAAGGGACATTATTGGATTCTCAAACCTAACGCAAGACCAGATGAGGTAATTGAGGTATGAAGAGCACCAACATGGCGAAGGACTACGCAGAACGTGCCCAATGGTCACTGAAAGAAGCCGAGGATGCGGTAAGAAATGGAAAGAACGCGGTTTGCGTGAGACGATCACAAGAGGCATTGGAGTTATCGACGAAAGCAGTCTTGAGGCGGCTAGCTATAGAATACCCCCGCGAACATGACGTGAGCGAAGCCATGAATACTGCTGCCGCCAAGCTTCCTCCTTACCTTGCTGATCATGTGGAAGAACTGAAGAAAATGCTCACTGAACTAGCGAGGGTTAGAGGGCCAGCCTTCTATGGCTACGAGGCTGAAGGAATCCCCGCAAGCCAAGCTTTTACCCAGGAATATTCTTCGAAGACCCTTGAGAAAACCCGACTCCTAGTAGAACTATGCGTGAGATTCGCAACTGAATCAAACCCATCCGACTTAGCTGCCAGTGGATCCGAGCACTCAACCCTACCTAGATGAAACGCCTTCTAGACAAGATGAGAGACGAGGAAACCTAAACGACCAATATTCCAAGCTGGGTCCCTGAAGGAAAGTACGTCGCGCTCGTCCGTGGAGCAGTCGCAGCCGTCGGAGACTCAGGCGCCTTAACCAAATTCCCCGATGAGGCAATCCATGTCGCCCGCAAGGGCAAGCCCATCAAAACGGTTCAATACGCCTTCTTAGCCCAGACGGAGATGAAATGCTGGAAATACGTGTCAAACAAACGCAAGTCAGGAACGGCTCGTCAATTTCTCAGCAGTCCTCGTTTCAGCAGATAGCAGGCGCACTCTCGCTTCCCGCCAATCCTTCAAACTGATCGTACCGCTACCAATAATGTCGGACAGCTTATTCTTCCTCAAATTTCGCCTAATCGTCATCGAGAAGCTTTCTCCAGGAAGCCTTGTCTTCTTGAAAGGCTCGTAGACTTCATCTGAGACCGCTATGGTCTTCGCCATACCCTTTCGAGGTATACATATGCATATGCATACATAAACGCACGGAGGTCACGTAAGGAATCCTTACTTACTAGAACCTTACTAGAGGCCTTACTAGAGGCATATTTCGGTGGCGGCAAGCCAAGTCGTGAAAATAACTTCAAAGGGACAGTTTACGCTTCCAGTTGAAATACGGAGGGAACTGTCATTGGACAAAGACAGCCACGTCTATGTGACGAAACTGGGGCGACTCATTGTGATCAAGAAGGTCGAGGAGCTCTCCTTGGATGATATCTCAGCTATCCTCGAACCCCTTGCGAAACGAAGTGGCCTAACGCGTAGGATACTCGTGGAAGATATTGAGAAGGCAAGGGAGAAAATGCTTGGAGAGAAGCAAGGCAAGGTCCACGTCCACCGTTCTCATTGACACAAATATCCTCGTTTCCGGCCTAGTATTCCTTGAGGGTAATGAGCATCGAATACTGAAACTTGCAGAAGACAAAGCGATAACCCTCGTACTACCTGAGTTCGTTTTGAAAGAGGCGGGGGCCGTCCTAGGCCGTCGCTTTGCAGGCCATGAAATGTTTCTAGATGCGTTTCTTCTGCGAGCGGAGCACACCATAGTTCCCTGGAGCCGAATCGAACAAGACATTCCTACTCACCGGAGCGAAGTCAGAGACGCAAAGGACGTAGCAGTGCTGACATCGATAATTCTGGCGAAACCCAATTTCGCAATAACAGGAGACAAGACTCTAGCAGAGGACATAAAGCGATGCCACGACGCTCATACCACAACCATGTACTCTTCAAATGAATTCCTAAAGAAAAACCCTAAACGAACTTAGCGTAAGCGGATACCCTTCCCTAGAGCTGCTGGTCATAAGACGCTATCCGGCTACGGCTGCCGGACCCAAAGACATGGTCGTTGTTTTTTAACGTCAAATCGAGTGAAGCTACTCAGGAAGAGAAGGATGGTATGGCAAAGACAAAGCAGGTGAGGCTTACCCCTGAGATGATGGACGTGGAGTATGACCCCAAAGGGGACGCACTGTACATCGCTTTTAGCCCGGATACCGTCGCTGACGATTCAGAGTTAACCGATAATGATTTGCTAATTAGATACAGGGACAAGGCGATAATTGGCTTAACGATACTACACTTCTCGAAAAGACGCGAGAAATCATGACATCAGGTTCGGAAGGCTCAAAAGATACTTGCCAAGCGCTCCCTAGTTGCTCCTCATAGTTTTCAATTTCCTCTTCTTTCTTACACGCTTACATTCGTCACAATTGCAAGTCATCGCAATCCAGAATGCTGGCAGGTGACGGTAAGATACTCGGGCTCCATTTTTCCGACTCAGGTGGATTTCCAGCATATGCCCCTCATCGGTGTTGTCTTGCCAGAGGTGCACGCCAATAATGTGCCATGCCGGTCTTCCTCTCTTGAATACATCATCTAGCTCCAGATCTTTCCAATCCGCCGGCAGGCTGGAGTACAGAAACCCTATGTAAATGTCCCAACTTCCAATTTTCATTTGCCTAGATTCACTGGAGGAGGATTTTTCTTGAGTGATTTGGGGTCAGGTTCAGGGCGGCCGAGAGTTGCCGTCCCTTGGGTTGATCTTTGAACTGTAATCTGCGTCTTTGGACGCAGTTGATCTGTGAGCTGGAGGATCTGATGAGTTGGGTTAGCTGGTTCTGGAGAGCTTTCTTTAGGGCTTCGTATAATTTCAATGATTTTTCGATTCCTCCTCCGGTGGGTTGGGTCGGCCGTCGTCCGCGCGCGGTCCTATAAACGTCGTCATCTATGGAAGATTGGTGGATGCAAGTAACCCCTAGAAGTTACAGCTCACCCACCAGGAAATCATCCATCCCGCTGAACACGCAGATGCTACATGTTCTCTGTGAACCGGGAACCTTTACATATGATCCTTCGTAGCAGCGAGCGGCCACTTTGAGGTTGGGAGTTCTTGCCCTCAACCGATAGTCTTGTACCGAGCCGGAGAACGAACGAAGACTAATACGCAACGACACGGTATCAATTTCTTCACGGTGTCGAGAATGGCTGAAAGAACGTTTACTGCCCACGTTAGTAGAGATCGGGATTCCGGATACTACGCCGTCAGATGCGTGGAACTGTCCGAGGCGATCAGCCAAGGCCGAACTGAGGACGAAGCATTGGCAAACATCAAGGAGGCTATTGAGCTAGTGCTCGAAGAGTACGAGGCTGAGGCAAAGAAAGAGGGCGGTAAGCTGATTCAGATAGTTGTCTGAAAAACTTCCCGTACTGCCCGGTAGGGAGATCATAAAAGCTCTAAAACAGATCGGGTTCGTTCCAGTCAGACAAAAAGGCAGCCATGTCTTTCTCCGCCATCCTGATGGAAGGCGCACGACTGTTCCTCTCCACGATGAGGTCAACAAATCAACTCTAATGGACATATTGAGCCAAGCCAAGCTCGAGAAAGATGACTTCCTGAAACTTCTGTAGATCCATGGATGTACGGAAGGCAATGAAGAGAAGTTACAGGGTTTTAGTTGAGCAAGACGAAGACGGCAAGTTTACGGCCACCGTCCCAGAGCTCCCAGGATGTATATCGTGCGGAAACACGAGAGACGAAGCCTTGCAGAACATCAAAGAGGCAATCGAAGCGTATATTGAAAGCCTGCGGAAGCACGATGAAACCGTCCCTCCTTCAATGCACGAGGAGATCGTAACAGTTGAATTAAGTGCCTAAACTTCCAATCCGAGAGACAGCGCAATTCTTGGGATTCGGTTACTTACTTAAGTTTGGCCTTAACGACCCTAATGATTCTCATGGCTGAGTCCACGCGGTAGTAAATTCTGTACCTTCCGATTCTGACCGGATATGTATCTTCTCGTCCCGTTATCTTGTCTATGTCCCACCCCTTGAGAAAAGGGTAGTTTGCTAGGTCGTTTATGAAGAGTCGTGCATCTTCTCTTCTGGCGGCTTCTTGAATATCGGTCTGAATGAACTTTTCGACTTTACGATTTATTGTTACTTTGTACTGCTGGTTTGAATCTCTGATTAAACTCGCCAAGGGTAAATGATGCGCCTTCCTGAGTCATCTCATGCTCAGCCTCATCGAGTTCTCTAAGTTCTTTCTCAGTTAAGGTGACTTCAATCATTTTGCTACGTCGCACAGTTTCCTCTAATTGCTCAATATACCTCATGAGCGTCTGAAGTGCCTCAGCTGCCTCACTAGACTTAACAATCTGCAAAGTCACTCACCTTCCCCGTCACTCAAGGTTACTCGTTCCGTCTTCATGTACGCTACCGCATACACGCGTCATATACGTTTTTACTTAGAGAAAATGGAAAATCGGCCTCAGTGTCCTTTTCTTGACTACATTTTGGATCAAGGCGGTCTGCGTCTCCGACGACCCACATTTCACCCGATCACGAGACCTCTCGACCCCATGATCTAACCAACCACAGGTTTGCCGCAGCCGTTTCGCTTAAGCCCTCGTAGCCCCGAGCGGTTACTTTGCGATGAGGATGACGCCTAGGATCTTCGAAACGAAACCCAGTCTGGTTCCTAGGTATTTGTGTATGAGTTCAATGTCATGCTGCCGCACGGCTTTGAGTAGGCGGAGGGCGGTTAGGTATATGATTCCGCCAAGGATTATGTATGCAGGTAGGAGCTCGCGCACGCTTAGCGGGGGAGGGGTGGGGAGCGTAGTTTTCTGGGGTTCACAGAAGGCGGGTTTGCGGGAGGTAACGTCAAATTGTCGGTTGACGATCTAGATTTTTTCGACTGTCAAAAGTCGGTTGATAGTTGACGATGGGCAAATATATTGGATTTCGATATATCGGTATATCATCGTGATGACGATACGATGATGGTGGTGGAAATACATGTTGCCACGCTCAATTCCTCCATTGACTAAAGAGGAGTTCAAGGAGTTCCAGAAAGAGATTCAGCGTGAGCCCTCGAAAGAGCTAATTGAAGCCCTCAAGAGGGCAAAAGCAACTTGTGAATCGAAGCCCCTGTAAAGACGGTTGCCCTTTCTGCTGTTCACCTAAACATATTCTAATCGATCCGCATGTTCTGAACCCGTCTGAACCCAAACCCAGCACAGTCGACTCAGCTGGTAGTGGATCCAAGGAAACTGGCGACTTATCGGCACAGACCAAAATACGAGGAGGAGTTAGGACGATTTGACGGGCAGATTGATACGAAATCGGCCAGATGAGCCATGTACTACTTATCCAGATACATGAAGTTCTTCTCGAAGCTAAACGAATATCGCTTCATCACATCTAGACCGAGTAGGTCTGGAATGAGTTCCAACGCTTTTCTTTCCTCCTCGTCCCGAGGCTTAGGAAACTTCATGACTAGAACAAACTGCAAGTTCTCCTCAACAGAGCTACCATCAGTACCTGAGAACACCAGACGAATGTTTGATAGCCGAAAAGCGTCAGTAGAACCACCTATGCCGCTCATATGCCCATCAGGTTTCATAGAAAATAGTTTAGTTAAGTCGATTCCAAGGCGTCTGGCTGTATTTTCAGTTATGATTGTGCGCACACTTCCAGTGTCTAATAGGAATCTTATTGGTGCGGCGCTAATTCCCAAATGGTCACAATAAAAAAGAGCAGTTGCATATAGGTGCTGACCTGGTATGGCAAAGCCGAGGATTCTGACCAAGAGGCTATCCCTCGGCTAACCGTCTATTGAGGTCAAACGACTAAAGAGTATACTTCACGGCTAATGAAATCTATCGCGCACGCTTCTGGGTCTCCACCAGACATCTGTACCTTCCCCAAGAGTTCATCTAGGCTGGGAGCATCTAGCACTCTTTTTCCTGCTTCGCAGACAGCAACGTATCTATCCGGCAATTTTTGTCGAAGGTTCTCCGTGTTCTCCAGTAGCCACTTGATGTTTTCTGTGTACTGGTTTAGCCGTTTTAGATCGGATTTTTCAACCATTTTTGTTCGCTCTTCGACTAACCATTTAGTCAAATATGTGCGTATCGTCTGCATTCGGCGGTGGGGCATATTTAACCGTCGTGTCACCAATTAGCTAGAACCAGTCTAGGGAAGGGAAAGTGGAGCTGTGCCCTTACAATAGGTGGCGCTTCGCCCTTGAGGACTCCATCAGTGTTCTTTGGTCTCTTTGGATTGCTTACTTGGGTCTACGTAGTTGTTCTACAGATGGCGCATCCGGAGTGGCTGGGCGAGCCACTTAGTCACGTCGACGTTTTTCCGTTCAATCTACGTGTCGATGTAACGGGTATGGTGGCGTTCGTGGTTTCGGTGTTGGCCTTCTTCTTCCTACAATTAACACCCGGGCGCCGGAGGCGATGACCAAACCTCTGCGAAGTGCGATAAAACCAACTGAGTACTTCGTGGGCTCGAATCCCAGCCGTGAACGGTTGGGTGAATGGTACACTCCGCACGACCTTGCGCAAAACTTAATTTGTATACCACGTATTACGCGTATATGAAGGGATTGACCATGCAGACGCTCGTCGAAAGGGAATCGATAGTCCCGGTCCGTTTCTCGAAGCGGGAGATCGAGAGAATCGACAAAGCGGTGGAGAGGGTTGGAGCAAAATCTCGGAGCGCAATGATTAGGGAAGCCACACAAAAGTACCTTCAGGAAGTCGGTAGCCTCAAAGTCATCGAACTCCGAAACGATGTCACGCTCAAAGATGCCAGGGCTGAAATTGTGACATACCTTCGCAAACATAAGGAAGCAGAAACCTTTGACATCGCTAATGATCTAAGACTCGACCTTCAGCTCACGGTCAAAGCGCTGAAAGAACTCTGGGAAGAAGGCAGAGTGGCATGATAGGGAAGGAAGTTGGAGACTGTCTCGTCGGCGAACAGATCGTCTGCGAATGTCGGAAGATGAAAGGCCCCGTCCTTATACACAAAGGTGCCCACAGAGCCCAGAGATACGTCCTATATGGACTCCCGGCAGAGGCTGTAATAACGAAGAAATGGAGGCTCGTCGAATAGCCTTGAAGGACACGCCTTTCAATGCTACCGGTCGATCCTGTTAACTCAACATAATGCTCTCACTTGCTGCAATCGTTAAATGTAATTGAAGCTGAACTAAGCCTACGAGATCTGGGGCGGATGCCGCGCTACTTTGCGATGAGGATGGCGTCTAGGATTTTCGATACGAAACTCAATCTTGCGCCTAGGTATTTGTGTATGAGTTCAATGTCATAACCTCAAATCCAGATTCTCTTCACTTCCGTAAAATGTGGGTCGTCGGTGACGCAGGATATGTGGAGTTGTTTGGCGGTCGCCATTATGAGCGAGTCGGCCATCGGGATTCTGAGTCGGTGGCTGATGCTGGCTCCTTCCTCAGCAATTTCTGAGTCGACTTCGATGACCTCGTACTCGTTCGCTATTGTGTTCACTCGTAGCTTGGCAGTGGTCTTATCTTCGCTGGCAAGCGTCAGCTTGAATACCTCATATATTGTGATCGATGAGACGTAGGCCGATTTCGACCTGTCGAGCAGGGTTTTCAGCTTAGACGTTGTTTCTTCGTCTTTGGAACTGAATATGGCCCAGAAGTAGCGTGTGTCGAAAAGCATCAGTCTTCTGCTCTCATCTTGTCGAGCAGCTTGAAAGCTTCTTTTTTGGTCAGCTTACTCGTTCCGGCCAAGTCAAAAACGGAAGGAACCTTTGTGAGTATCACCCTATCGCCTTCAGCATCCGCCCTCAGTCTGGAGCCTTCCTTGATTCCCAACTTCTTTCTAATCTCCATAGGTATTGTGGTCTGTCCCCGCCTGGTGACCACCACTTCCCTGGCCATGACGCCTCCCCTTGCTTCCTGATAATAAAAGAATTCCTACTGCCACCCTATTCCTACTGACCGCACATATCCTACCCTAGACCCTGTGACGCTGAAGCCTTGATGTAATAATTATCCAGGTAACGCATCCTGGATGGGTTGTTGAACCGTTCTCGCATGTCAATGTTTTCCCTCTTAATTGGCGGCTTGACGAGGTGGGTATGATTGCTTTTGCTGTGGCGGCTGCGGGGTTCTTAGTGTGGCAAATTGAGCTTAGTGAGAAGAGCAAGTAATCCTGTCGCTGATGACGGCGTATTGGGTCTAACAGTATAAAGCAGGGCGTTGGATCCCATGCTGGTGGCGTTGCCTCGAACGCGCTCAGCATTATCGACGATAGCTACCGCCGACATTGACTTACTCCGACGAATGCTTGGACTAAGTTTCAACAGAATCTGCGACCTTCCGCCGCGGCTCGTCATACCCAGGTAATCGCGCGGGCTTCCCCCGGAAACCGGGAACGAGAGGTTCACCGTCCCAAACCAAAATCTACACGTCCCAATTCATCACTGCAGGGACGCATTGACACTGCATTAGGGGCGGCAGAACGAGGGAGAGCGTGTACAGGCCATAGTTGGTGGCTATGTGGAGAAGATCTGTCGTGGTTCAGAGTTGCCTGAGAAAGTCACGAAAAGGGATGAGTATTCTAGAGGATCCCGTACTCTTTCTGGAGTATCATCACCGCTTCGGACGTGATTCAATTGTCGCGGTTTGAAATGTGGGTTTCTTCCTCAGATCCGTTCTAAGCGTGGCTGTACGCTGATGCTGTGGGCACGTCCAGATTTGCAGTATTGCAGCCCTAAGGTCGAAGAGGTCGCACGTCGCACGTTTCACTGATGTGACATAACGCGTATATGGCAGTTACAGCAGCAGCATTACTAGGTGGAAGCGGATGCTGCCTAAACCAATTCCTTCCCTTTCGGAGAAACAATGGGACTTCTTAGTGCAGCGGCTAGACCAACCCGCTCCGCAAGAAATGAAGCGAATACTCAAAGAAGCTATCGAAAATTCGAAGAAATTAAAACGCAGGTAGACCCCTAGATCGGCATGCTTCCAAGAGACCAAGTCAGCTATTCTCTCTTTCAATCACCGGAAGAGTTCAAAGACTT
>Ga0074046_10000247_pt1 | contig 48036 bp, 41 predicted proteins | sample BogForMeECP23OM3_FD_94441 | JGI IMG/M metagenome (GOLD analysis project Ga0074046, IMG submission 94441) | Bog forest soil microbial communities from Calvert Island, British Columbia, Canada - Bog Forest MetaG ECP23OM3 | ecosystem: Environmental > Terrestrial > Soil > Wetlands ... | reverse complement strand
TCCAGGCAGTCGTCGTCAGTGCCGAACCAGGAAAGGAACTCGCCGGTCGATCTCGGGTAGTGCGCGCCCGCGACTGGTGCCGTCATGCGACGAGTCTAGTCCGGTTAAGTGGATACCCCAGACGTCGTATTGACCAGTCCATCGTGTTCCTCCGCGATGGCGGCTGTGACCGGTGTCACGGTGTCGGCTGTCGTGTCGCGGTTTCGGTGCCGGGGCTTGGCGTGGTGCCGGCCTCGATGGACTGGCGGGGGATGAGGACGGCGAGGACGAGGCCGATGAGCGCGATCACGAGGAGCATCGTGAGCGCGACCGCGAAAGGCTTGCCCTCGGGGAGTTTGACGGCCACCAGGGCCGAACCGACCAGGGCGGTGCCGAGGGAGGATCCCAGGTTGGAGACGCTGCGGGACAGGCCGGAGATCTCGCCCTGGTCGGTGTCGGGGAAGCTGGACTGGACCACGTTGACCGAGGCGGTCAGCATGTCCCCGATTCCGATGCCGAATAGCAGCAGCCCTGGTATCCACCGCCAGATGCCCGCGTGGGCCCGGACCAGGACCAGCAGCAAGATCATGCCGGCCGCGGTGACCAGGAAGCCGGCGATGATCAGCCACCGCTGCGGATGCCGCCGGGCGAACCGGTCGGCGCCGGCCGAGGCGGCCAGGATCCCGATCGTGGCGGGGGTGAGGATCAGGCCGGTCTGGATCGCGTTGTAGTGGTTGACCTCCTGCAGGTAGACCGAGACGGTGAAGAAGGTTCCCTGCAGGATCAGCCACTGGACGGTCTGGGTACCCAGCCCCAGGTTGGAGATCTTGTTGCGGAACAGCCGCAGCGGCAGCAGCACGTCCCGGCCCTTGCGCTCGGCCGACCGGGTGTACAGGAAGAACCACAGCAGGAACAGCGCGCCGATGGCCACGAACAGCCACACCGGGGAGATGCCGCCTTTCGGGATCACCACCGTGTTGCCGATGGTGAAGTCCTGCCGCGACTTGCCGAAGCCGTAGGTCCTGGACTGCAGCAGCCCGAGCACCACGAAGAACAGCCCGGCGGCGGATAGCACCGCCCCGGCCAGGTCAAAGCGCGGCCTGGGCCCTTCTTGCGCGGGATCGGTGATCTTGCGGGCCAGCCAGATGATCCAGAGCACCACCAGGACCTGCAGGCCGAACGAGGCGCGCCAGCTGATCGCGCTGGTCACCAGCCCGCCGATCAGCGGCCCGGCGGCGGCGCCCAGGCCGCCCGCGCCGCTGATCACGCCGAAGTATTTGGCCCGCGACGTGACGTCCGGGAAGGTCACCGTGACCAGGATGTAGATGGGCGGGATCATCAGCGCCGAGCCCACGCCCTCCAGCAGCGAGTACCCGATGATCAGCAGCGGCAGTCCTTGCGACAGCGCCGCCAGCAGGCCGCCGACAGCGTACACGGCCAGGCCGATCATGAAGCACCTTTTGCGGCCCCAGATGTCGGTCAGCTTGCTGCCCGGGATCATCAGCGCCGCCATCGTGAGCGTGAACAGGGTGATCGCCGTCTGCACCCCGGCCACGGTCGTGCCCAGGTCCGTGGCGATTGCGCTGATGGCCACGTTCATGTTCGTGGCGGCGTAGCTGGCGATGAACTGCGCCAGCGCCAGCGGCAAGATCATCGCCCGGGCCGCGGCGCCCGCCTTCGAGGCACCCGCATCAGTCATCGCGACCCCTCACCCCAATGCAAGCCGAGCCGCCGTCGGCGCCGGGCCCCAGCCGGCGCCGACGAGCCATCGTCCACCTCAGCGCGGGCTGATTACGCGTCCGCACGGCTGCCTCCTCTTGCGGCGATCTGCGCATGCATTGTGCGATCGACGTTTCGGTGGGTGTTCCCGCACCGGAGCTGAGAGCCCTCAGCGGCATGAGGCCTTCTGGGCTACTGTGTGGCCTCCTGGCCGTGCAGGGCTTCTTGGAGTTCCTTCTCGTCGTCCTTGGACAGCGAGGTCTTCAGCACCGTGCCGCCGTACTTGCTCATCGCCTCGACAGCCTTGTCGGGGGTGACGTTCTCCAGCATCAGGAACAGCGCCGAGGTGCCCGGCTGGAGCATGTCGCGGACCTGGTCCTGGAACTGCTTGTCGATGCTGGTCTTGGCCAGCTTGCCCATCAGGGCGCCCATTCCGGCGCCGATGGCCATCCCGAAGACCGGGATGAAGAACAGCAGGCCGAACAGGAACCCCCAGAACATGCCCCAGGTCGCCCCGGCGCCCACCGTGTGGTGGTTGGTGTGGACGTGGTAGCTGCCGTCCTTGTCCCGCACGATCACTGCGATCGCGTCCGGCTGGATGATCAGATCCCGGGCCAGCCGGCGTGCCTCATCGGCGGCGGCCTCCGCGGTTGCCTCATCCGGGTATCCGATAGCGATCAGATCAGCCATGGCATTCTCTTCCTCTCGTGATCCTGGTGCCGTTTGGGCGCGTGACACGGGTCTCGATCCTGCTGTCATCGTGCCAGAGATTGCTCACCCCCCTGCGGGTGATTTGTGCGGCTCGTCCGGCGAATAAGCCTACGCGCCGGGATATCGGGCATTGCGGCGCCGGCACACCGGTCCGCCTGCCGAGCGAGGTGCCGCGCGTACCGGATGGCCAGCGGATCGGCCGTGGCACCGTGTACGACGACGCTGAGCAAGACAGTGATCGTGATGACGGCGGCGGCGTGGTCGGCAGCGGGACTACCCAGCTCCTCCAGGGCAAGGAGGCAGAACACCACCGACGCCAGGCCGCGGGGACCGAACCAGCCCACCAGGGCGATTGTGGCCCGGTCGAGCCCTGCCCCGACCAGGGCGACCGCGACTGGCACCATCCGGATCACCGTGAGGCTGAGGACCGCGTACAGCACGATCTGCCAGGTCAGGGCCTCCACCGCCGGTGCCACCGCGAGGGCGCCGAACGCCAGCCAGACCAGCAAGGACACCAGCGCGCCGGTTTCCTCGACGAACGGCACCAGGGGCTCGGCTCGCCGGCCGCCGGTGGTGCCGAACGCGAGCCCGCCGACGAACGCGGCGATGAACCCATTGCCGTGCAGCGCCACCGCGTAGGCGCACACTGCCAGGCCCAGCACCGCCGGGCCGGCGAAGCCGTCAGCGGCCCAGCCGCGACTACGCGCCGCGTTCACTAGAAGAACAGAACCAGGGCGAGGGTGAACTCAGCCAGTTCCTTGATTAGCTCCTTACTGGGGACGACGCTCAGGAACGCCAGCGGCCCGTGGGTAAGCAGCAGCCCGGCAAGCACGAAGGTGATCGGCGCGGTGACGTCGAACCGCTCCAACCTGGCCGACAGCGTGCCCCACCCGAACACCAGCGCCGCCACAATGGCCAGGTCAGAAACGCTCACAAACTCACCCGCCCGCCGAGGGGCACCGCAAGTGTGTTATCCGGAGGGGCACCGCAAGTGTGTTATCCGAGGGTCGCGACGAGTACCGCCTTGATGGTGTGGAGCCGGTTTTCGGCCTGGTCGAACACGATGCTGGCCGCCGATTGGAAGACCTCACCCGTCACCTCCAGGCCGGAGGTCATCCCGGTGTGCTCCATCATCTCGCGGCCCACCGTGGTGTTGGGATCGTGGAACGCCGGCAGGCAGTGCATGAACTTGACCCTCGGGTTGCCGGTGCTCCGCATCAGCGCGGCGTTGACCTGATACGGCTTGAGGAGCCGGACGCGTTCGGTCCAGACGTCTTTGGGCTCGCCCATGGACACCCACACGTCGGTGTGGATGAAGTCGACTCCGGCAACGGCCTCGGCTGCGTCGTCGGTGATGGTGATCCGTGCGCCTGTTCGTTCGGCGATCTGGCGGGCCAGATCCACCACATCCTTCGGCGGCTGCAGGTCCTTCGGACCCGCCAGCCGGACGTCGCTGCCCATGAGCGCACCCATCACCAGCAACGAGCGTCCCATATTGAACCGGCAGTCGCCGACGAACGCGTAGCCGATGGCGTCGTAGGGCTTGTGGCTGGATTCGTGCATGGTGAGGAAGTCGGCCAGCATCTGCGTGGGATGCCACTCATCGGTCAGGCCGTTGTACACCGGCACGCCGGCGTGCTCGGCGAGCTCCTCGATGTCGGCCTGCTTGTTCCCCCGGAACTCGATTCCGTCGTACATCCGGCCGAGGACCTGGGCGGTGTCGGCGATCGACTCCTTGTGGCCCAGTTGCGAGCCGGACGGGTCGAGGTAGGTCACGTGCGCGCCCTCGTCGTAGGCCGCCACCTCGAACCCGGACCTGGTGCGGGTGGAGGTCTTCTCGAAGATCAGGGCGATCTCCTTGCCTTCGAGCCGCTTGCCCTCCGTGCCGGCGTACTTCGCGACCTTGAGCGCCTCCGCCAGCTGCAACAGGTAGCGCAGCTCGCGCGGCTCGAAGTCGATCTCCTTGAGGAAACTGCGGTTACTCAGGTTGAATGCCATCGTGTCTCCTTGGTCAGAAGGCCGGATCGCGCTCGATCGGGCAGGTCATGCAGTGCGAGCCGCCGCGGCCGCGGCCGAGCTCGAATCCCTCGATCGTGATCACCTCGATGCCGGCCTTGCGCAGCGCGGTGTTGGTGCCGACATTGCGCTCGTAGGCGATGACGACGCCGGGTTCGAGGGCGACGACGTTGTTGCCGTCGTCCCACTGCTCGCGCTCGGCTTCGAACGCGTCCCCGCCGGTTTCGACGACGCGCATCGTGGCCACGCCCAGGGCCCTGGCCATCAGCTCGGGCAGCGAGCCGTGCTGTTCCTCGGTCACGAGGTCTTCGGCCGACTCGCCGGGGCGGATCGCCCAGGTGCGCGCCCCGTACACGACCTGGGGGAACAAGGTGACCAGGTCGCGGTCGCACATCGTGATGACTGTGTCCAGGTGCATGTAGCTGCGCGATTTCGGCAGGTGCACAGCGAGGACTTGCCGGGCCGAGTCGGCCCGGAACAGCGATCGCGCGATCCACATCACCGCCTGGGGCGTGGTGCGCTCGCCCATGCCGATCATCACCGTGCCGTTGCCGATCGGCTGCACGTCGCCGCCCTCGACGTGGGCGCGTCCCCAGTTCTCGTCGGACCCGCCCAGCCAGATCGGGAACTCACCGGCGCTGAACATCGGGTGGAACCGATAAATGGCTTCCATGATCATCGTTTCCGGCTGGCGGGCCGGCTTGGTCATCGGGTTGATCGTGACACCGTTGAAGATCCAGCACGACGGGTCGCGCTGGAACAAGAAGTTCGGCAGCGGCGGCAGCAGCATGGACGTCGGGTCGGCCGACTCCCAGACCAGCCCTACGTCCTGGCGGACGTCGGCCTTGGTGATCCCGCCGATCAGGAACTCCGCCGCCACCGCAGCGTCCGCCGCCTCGATCCACTCACGGGCCCGTCGCGAGGCGTTGATCCCGACCTGCCGCTCAGCCAGGATATGGCCGCAGACCCACTCCTTGGCCTCGGGCGTGACCAGCGCCTCGGCGAGCAGCTCCTCGGCGTGGAACACCTCCACGCCGCGCTCGCGCATCACCTCGGTGAACATGTCGTGCTCGGCCTTGGCCCGGCTGACCCACAGCACGTCGTCGAACAGCAATTCCTCGGCGTTAGACGGCGTCAGGCGGGCGTGCTCCAGCCCTGGCCGATGGACGATGACTTTGCGTAGCCTGCCTACTTCGGAATACGCTCCCAGTGGCATGTTGATCACCTCGTTTACTAGTTCCGGCCTGTTGTGGCCGACTGTCCTGCCTGGCTGAGCTGATGCCCGTTCCCAGCAACCTGGCTATCCCGTGCTTTGGCCTTTGCCTCTTCCTTCGAGCCCGGCTTGACCCGCAGCGGCTTGATGAGTTCGGCGATGCGTTCTGCCCTCTTGTCTGCCATCGTCGGTCCGTCCTTTCTCCTCGGGTCGCGGTGCTGCCCGGGGAGCCTCGTCAGGTGCTGGCCTGGAGGGCCGGCCTGGCTTTCAGCTCCGGGCTTTGCGCGGTGGCCTTGCGCTGGCGGGAGAGCTGGATGACCTTGTCCACCGCGACGACCGCGGGGGCGAGGAGGGACAGGGCGAGCACGATGATCCACTCGCGTCCGGTGAGCGAGGTGGTGTCGAGCAGCCGCTGGAGCATGCCGAGTTCGACGGCGGCCCAGGTGAGGATCCAGCCCAGGATGATCCAGCCCAGGAAGGGGAAGACCGGCGCGGACCAGGGTGCCTGGCGTTCGCGGCGCATGACCAGGCCGATGTTGACCGCGCTGAACGAGACGATGGCAAACGCCATGGTCATGTTGACCGACGCGTGCGTGGTGCTGGGCTTGCCGGGTCCCCATTCGAGCACGGCCAGGGCGGTGGCGGCGACCACGAACCCGGTGACGAACCAGCGGATGACCTGGGGCCGGGTGACGATCTTGGTGCCGGGCTTGCGCGGCGGCCGCTGCATGACCCCGGGGTCGGGGACGTCGACGATGTACCCGATCACCACGGTGATGACGACGAAGAACTTGCAGAACAGCAGCTGGAGCGGGAACAGGGCGATGCCGTCGTTGATGTTCAAGATGGTGGCGTAGACCATCAGCTGCAGCACCGAGGACAAGATGGTCAGCTGCAGCTTGATGTACGTGGAGATCCGCCGGTAGATGTCGCGGCCCAGGTCGATGGCCTGGACCAGGGTGGCGAAGTTGTCGTCGGTGAGCACGATCTTGGCGGCCTGCTTGGACACCTCCGACCCGCTGCCCATGGCCACGCCGATATCGGCCTGCTTGAGCGCGGCGGCGTCGTTGACCGCGTCGCCGGTCATCGCGACCACGTCGCCGGATTGCTGCATGAGCTTGGCCAGTCGCAGCTTGTCCTCCGGTGCCACCCGGCCGAACACGTGCAGCCGGGGAAGCCGCTCGATCACCTCGGTATCGGACAGGTGCTGCAGCTCGGTGCCGGTGATCACGCCGGGTCCCAGGCCGAGCTCGTCGGCGATCGCCCGGGCGGTCACGGTGTGGTCGCCGGTGATCATCCGCACGTCGACCCCCGCGCCCAGCGCGGCGCGGACCGCGTCCCTGGCCTCGGCGCGCAGCGGGTCCACGATCCCGACCAGCGCGACGAAGACCAGGCCGGTGACGGCGGCCATCGGATCAGCCAGCGCCGCGGCCATCGCCACATCATCCATGTCCTTGGCGGCGAACGCCAGCACCCGCAGCCCGCGCTCGGACAGCTGGCGGTTGGCGGCCAGGAGCTCCTCCCGGACGGTGCCAATCGGCACCTGCTGGCCATGCCACAGGGCCCGGTCGCAGTGGTCCAGGACGACGTCCGGGGCGCCTTTGACGGTGACCAGGTGCGGTCGCCGGACGATCGGGCCGGCTAGCCAGTCCGGGCGGTCGTGGAAGGTGGCCATGAACTTGTACTCCGAGTCGAACGGCACCTCGGCCCGGCGGGGCAGGGCCTGGCGGGTCTGCTCGGCGTCCACGCCCATCTTCGCGGCCAGCACCACGAACGCCGCCTCGGTCGGGTCGCCGATGACCGACCCGTCATCGCCGACGGTGGCGTCGGTGCACAGCACCAGGCCCAGGGCCAGGTTGCCGAAGTCGGGCGGCTGCGCCCCGGCGACGCCCAGGATCGCGCCGGTCTTGGCGTAGCCGGGGCCTTCGATCTTGAACCAGTCACCGCCGCCCAGCATCTGCGTCGCGGTCATCGCGTTCATCGTCAGCGTGCCGGTCTTGTCGCTGTTGATGACGGTCGTGCCGCCCAGGGTCTCCACGTCCGACAACGACTTGACCACCGCCTTGTGCTCGGCCAGCCGCTGCGCCCCCGACGACAGCATGGCCTGCACGAAGGTGGGCAGCCCGGTCGGGATCGCCGCGATCGCGGTCGAGATGCACAGCAGCACCAGCGTGGTGGTGTCCTGGCCCCGCACGATGCCGAAGATGGCGATGATCGCCACCGCCAGGAACGCGATCAGGCCGAACACCTTGGTCATGCCGTCCAGTTCGCGCTGCAGCGGCGACTTGGACCGTTTGGTGGCAGTGACCAACCCGGCGATCTTGCCCATCTCGGTCGCGCTGCCGGTCGCGGTCACCACGACCGTCGCCGTGCCCCGGGTGACCTGGGTGTTCTGGAACACCAGGTTGGTCCGGTCGCCGAGGGCAACCTCGCCCCCGGCCAGCGTCGCCGCGTCCTTGGGTACCGGCGCGCTCTCCCCGGTCAGCGCGGCCTCTTGCACCTCCAGCGTGGCCGAGGACACGATCCGCCCGTCCGCCGGGACCACGTCCCCGGCCTCCAGCAGCACGATGTCACCCGGCACCAGCGTGGCCGATTCGATCTGGGCGACCTGCCTCGAGCGCCGCACCCGGGCATGCGGCACCTGCAGCTTGGCCAGCGCCTCCACGCTGGCCCGGGCCTTCAGCTCCTGGGCCGTGCCCATCACCACGTTGAACGTCACCAGCCCCAGCACCACCACGGCCGTCGCGATCTGGACGATGGCGAAGCTGGCCGCGACCACGATCAGCAGCATGATGTTCATCGGGTTGACCAGCTGCCCCCGGGCCACCGTCCACATGCTCGGCGGCGGCTCGACCGGCAGCTCGTTCGGCCCGTACTCCTCCAGCCGCCGCTCCGCCTCGTGGGCGTCCAGCCCGTCATCCGGATCGACACCCATCTGCCTGGCCGCGTCCTCGGCCGACAGGGCGTACCAGGCCAGGTTCTCGGCGGGCTGCTGCACGGTGGTCATCTGAGCTCCTCAGGACGGTTGCGGCTTACCCGCGCCGCAGCGGCTGGCCTAGTGCGCGAGCTGGACATTTTTCGTCCTGGTGTCGCGGAAGTGTTTCCACCCGTAGTCCAGGGCCACGCTCAGCACCAAGATGCCCGCCAGCGTGGCGATCGAGGCGGGCTCGTGGATCAGAGTGGTGAACACGAACGTCACGAAGACCGCGCCGGCCGCCACGATCGCCAGGACGAGCATCAGGAGGTTCGCGCCGGTCTCGGCGCGGATCCGCAGGTGCGCCGCGGTGATCATGGTGAAGATCACCAGGGCCACCGCGCTGCCGATCGACGCGATCGAGTCCAGGTTGAACACCACGGCCAGGACCAGGCACACCGCCGCCTGGATCAGCAGCCCGTTCGAGGCCCGCCCGCCGGCCTTGCGCGCCATCAGCGGTGGGAACTGCCCCGTCTCCGCGAGCCGCTCGGACAGCCCCTGCGCCGGATACAGGCCCGCGTTGGTGGCCCCGGCGGTGGCGAATAGCGCGGTGACGGTCATCAGCCAGTAACCCGCCCGGCCCAGCGTCGGCTCGGCGGCCACCGCGATCGCGGTCCCCCCGGAGGAGATCACCTTGTCCACCGTCAGCGTGCCGAACACGCCCAGCGCGATGGCCACGTAGATGACCGTCGCGATCCCCAGCGCCAGGAACATCGCCTTGGGCAGCTGGCGGGCCGGCTTGGCCAGGTCCTTGGCGGTGAAGGTGATGATGCCGAAGCCCAGGAAGGCGAAGAAGGTCAGCGCCACGCTGGAGATGATGTCCTGGAACGGCGGGTACCCGGAGAACGCCAGCAGCGACGGGTGAATGTTCACCAGCGTGACCACCGAGAAGAAGGCCAGGATCCCCAGCACCACGTAGACGATCACCGTCTGCGCATTCGCCACCAGCCCGGACCCGGCGATGTTCAGCGCGGTCATCACCACGATGATCAGCGCCGCGAAGACCTTGATCCAGGCGGCGTTCTCCCCGGCGAACGTCGAGGTGGCGTAGCTCCCGAACGAGACCGCCACCATCGCCGTCACGATGGCGTTGGCCATATAGGTCAGCCACGCGGTGACCCCGGTGAAATGCCCGTTGCCGGTCGATTTCGCCACGTACTCCAGGAACCCCCCGGCCGACGGGTACCGCGCGCCCAGCTTCGCGAACGAGTAGCCCTGCAGTCCCGCGACGATCCCGGCGATCAGGAACGACAGCCACACCGCCGCTCCGGCCACCTCGCCAGCCGCGCCCAGCAGCGCGAAGATCCCCGCGCCCACCATCGCCCCGACACCTATGAACGCGGCCTGCCGCACCGACAGGAATTTTCTTTCCGAGGGCGTCTCCGCGGGCCGTTCGGGTCTGTCGGCGGTTCTTCGCTCATGACCCTGCCTCTTCAGCTTTGCTCGTCTGCATCTCATGCTTCTTTGGTGTGCTCGCCCTCATAGCTGCCGAGCGCAGCTTCATCATGCGCCGTGGGCGCGACAACGTCCGTGCCTGCTTTCCCCGCGACGATCCCGGTGATGTCGGCGAGCGAGCCGATCGCCGCGCGCCGGCCGGTCTTGGCCGCGAACCGAGCCGCGGCCGCGACCTTCGGGCCCATGGACCCGGCCGAGAACTTATAACCGGCCAGTTCCTCCGGCGTCACCCGGCCCAGCCGCCGTTGCTCCGGGGTGCCCCAGTCCAGGTAGACCCCGTCCACGTCGGTGGCCATCACGAACAGGTCCGCGCCTACGTCCTCGGCCAGCAGCTCGCTCGCGAGGTCCTTGTCGATGACCGCCTCGACGCCCACCAGCTCGCCCGGCCCGGATGACGGGTACATGGTGGGAATGCCCCCGCCTCCCGCGCAGATGACCACGGCTCCCCGCTCGAGCAGCCAGGAGATCGGCGCGATTTCCAGGATCTGCCGGGGCTCTGGGGACGTCACCACCCGCCGCCAGGCGGCACCGTCCGGCCTGAACACCCACCCCTTCTCCGCGGCCAGCGCGTCGGCGGACTCCTTGGCGTACACCGGGCCGATGAACTTCGCCGGGCGGGCGAACGCCGGGTCACCGGGGTCCACGGTGATCATGGTGAGCAGGGTGGCCACCTGCCGCTCCGGCGGCAGGAAGCTCCGCAACTCCTGCTGGATCAGGTAGCCGATCATGCCCTGGGTGCCGGCGTCCAGCACGTCCAGCGGGTACGGCTCGGCGCCGGCGTACGACTCGGCCTGCAGCGACAGCAGGCCTACCTGGGGGCCGTTGCCGTGCACCACCACGATGCTGTGCTCCGCGGCCAGCGGCGCGATCGCCTGCGCTGCGCTCCTGACGTTCCCGCGCTGAACCTCGGTGGTCATCGGGTCGCTGCGGCGCAGCAGCGCGTTACCGCCCAGCGCGATCACGATCCGCATCGTCAGCCTCCTCGCTTGGTGACCTATAAATGCCGCCAGTGGCACGGCGCGGATGTCGCGGCGGTGAGACCGAACTGATGCGGCCTTTCCGGGTTAGCTTTTCGGTTAGCTGGCACACCGACAGGCCCGGAGACTCCTCCGGACATGTCAACCTCATCCGTCATGGCTCACCCTTAGCTGACCGATTGCGTCGTATTCCCGTCATTTGCTCCGCACTTGTACTAGCCGGTTGCCAGATCCTGTTCGAGCTATCTCGGAAAGTCGTCACCCTTCGGAGGGTGATTCCCCGGCCATTTGCGCGGCGTTCATGCGGCCGGCCATTGCCGGACATCAAGGGCCGTGGTCTTGAGGAACGCCGGCCTTTTCGAGTCCTGCCGAGGCCGCATCACCCTTCCCAGGGTGATTCCTGCCTGCTTCCGGAAGCTGTGATGTCAACGTGACAGCGTTTGCTTACCGATCATGATTGGGCAGCTCAGCAGTGCCGGGAGCCCGCCCGGCGTTTCGGCAGTGGCGTGGCCGGCTCGCGGCTGGGTGGCCGCGTTACCCTGGGCCATCACTGGCTGGCGGGGAACCGCCCGGTGCCGGCGACGAAAGTAAGGAGGAACGGACATGCTCATCACGACCACCCCCGGGATCGAAGGCCGCCCCGTGACCGAATACCTGGGCATCGTCACCGCCCAGGGCGTGCTCGGCGTGAACGCATTCAAGGACGTGAGCGCCGGCGTGCGCAATATCTTCGGCGGCCGGGCCAAGTCCTACGAGAACGAACTCGCTTCGGGGGTCAGCGATGCGCTGGCCGAGATGGAGAGGCAGGCGGCCCAACTGGGCGCCGACGCGGTGGTCGGGGTTGATGTCGACTACGAGTCCGTGGGGGGCAACATGCTGATGGTGAGCGCCTCCGGGACGGCGGTGAAGCCGGGCTGACCTGGCACCGGCGGCTGATCGTACGCAAGTGGACGTACCCGAGCCGGGCAGGCCGACAGCGGGCGCCGCTGAGGGGGCGGGTGGTTAGCGCCCGGCGGCGCGCAGCTTAGCTCGCGTCGTCCCCGCCGCCCGGCGGTGACGTCTCACCTGCGTCAGACTTGGCGTCGGCTTCGATGTCGGCGGTGTCGGCCTTCAGCTGCCGGGCTTCTACCTTCTTGGCCTTCTTCATCGCCCGCTCGACCTTCGCGCCCATGTCGGACACTGCGACTACGACCAGGCCGGCCTGCCCGGCGTCCAGGTGCTCGCCGAGTTCCTTGAGGTCCCGGCGGCTCATGCCGGCTGCGGCGTGACCGGCAACCGCGCCGAGGACCGCGCCGCCGCCGGTGGTAACCGCGAGCAGGCCGCCGCCGATCGCGGCGAGCGGGAACAGGGCCACGACCAGGCCGGTGGCCAGGCCCACGCCTCCGCCGAGCACACCGCCGACCCGGGTCGGCGTCTCGTGCTTCCTGGTGATCTTGACCTTCCCGTCGGCCCGCCGCTCGACCACCGCAGCGTCATAGGCGTCGATCAGGCCTTCCTTGGTGTGCAGATCCTTAACCAGCTCGTAGTCGGCGTCAGCGTCGCTGACGGAGTCGTACACCCCGACATAGGCCATGAACGTGTCGATCGCCATCGTGGTACCTCCCGGAGCGGAGCCTTCAGGCGGGGCGAGACTTGACGCGCCGCCCGCCACACAATGTTAGCCATCTTCGCCCAGCACCGGCGGATTATGCCGCCTGAGTGAGGGGATGACAGGAGCCGGCCTCGGCGTCCACGCTCCCGGCGGGCGCTTGCATTCCGCGTCCGGCTGCCCACCGCACCGTGGCTTGTCGCCCGGCAGTGCACGCACGGCATGATCAAGCTTCAGAGCGACTCTGAGGACCCCTCCTCCTCGTCGGTCCCCTGGCCTTCATCGCCGGGCCAGATCCCGGTGAGCCTCCCGTCCCCTCGGCGGCGCCGCGGTCGACGGCGGCCTTGACCAGCGCGAAGATCGCGCCCTGCAACATCGCGGCCAGCAGGATTTCCCCCCAGCCCCGCCGCTCATCGGTGGGCTTAGGCGCGTCTCCCCGGCCGATGAGCTTCCAGACCCTCTTGAAGATCAGCCCGGCGAGCAACCCGCCAACCATGCCAGCGATCAGGTCCACCGGCTTGTACAACAACTTGATCATCGTCTTCTCCCACCCGCCGGATAACCAGCCAGCCCGCCTTCAGCCCGACGGCTCAGCAGCGAACGCCTCGAAGATCGCCCGGCCGCAGCCGAGCCCATGATCGTCAGTTCTGGGGACCTGCCCCGGCCAGGCCTCTCGGCGGCCCCGAACGCGCCATCCGCGCGGAGCCCTCGACCGCGCGGCCCTGGCGCTGAGCCTTGCGCTCCATGCGCTGGACCTGCCGCTTATTCCAGGCCTGCAGGCGCGCCATGGTGCTGGCCCGGTTGTCCTGGCCGATCCCCCTCAGCGCCGCCAGCACGATCGCGGCCACGGCCACCTTCTCATAGAAGCGGCGGCTTCGCAGCACATGCCCCACCACGCCCAGCACGACCAGCCCCAGCGCCGTCTGACCGTCAAAGCCCGAGTCCCCCGGCTGCGCCGCCGACCTGCTGCTGTCCGCCGCGATGATGGCCAGCGGCGGCCTCCCGGCACCCTGCCCTGATCTTGACATGTCGCCTCCCTGCCCTGAAGCGCCCGCGCACACTGCCAGCGTGCCGCGCGATGAGGCTTCCCTGCATCACCCCCGATGGGGTGAGCCACATCCAATTGACCGGGGATCTCAGTGCGGCGCTGGGCGGCAGTCGCTACTGGCGAGGGCAGGAACCGCCCGGCCGGAAAGACTTAAGCGGCGGTCCGCCGCCGCACTGCTTTGCGGATCTCCGAGACCACGATGATCGACAGGGCGACGCCGGTGCAGATGAGCCACTGCTGGACGTCGAGGCTCGTCGTCTTGAGGAAGGCCTCCAACGGCCCGAAGACGGTGGCCAGGAGGAGCATCAGGACAGATACGCCGGTGGCGATGTTGAAGGTCTTGTCGGAGAACGTATCGAGACTGAACACCGTGCGCCATTCGTCTTTGGTGGCGACCGAGAAGAACAAGGCATACAGCGAGAACGTGACGACGCCCATGTGTGCGCGATCGCTTCGGTATGCACATGTTCGGCCCAGCTGATGACGCCGAGCGTGCCTGCACCCATCACCAGCCCAGCGGTGACGAGCCAGGCGAACAGACCCCGGGTCAAGATGGGCTGGTCGGGCTGGCGGGGCTTGCGATCCATCAGCCCTTCGGCGGGCTTGCCGTAGCCCAGCCCGATCGCCTGGAAGAGCAGCGGGTGCCGGTGATGCCCATCGCGATGCCGATGTCGGCCCGCTTCAGCGCCGGGGCGTCGTTGACGCCGTCGCCGGTCATGGCCACGATGTGGCCCTGCCTTTTCAGCAGGTCCACCAGGCGGACCTTGTGCTCGGGGGTGACCCGGGCGATCACCCCGACCTGGTCGATCGTTTCCAGCGCCTGCTCATCGCTGAGGGCCCCGAACTCGGCGCCGGTGATCACCTGGCCGTCGATGCCGAGCTGGCGGGCGATCGCGGCGGCGGTGACCGCGTGATCGCCGGTGATCATCCGGATCTTGATGCCGGCCGCCCTGGCCGTCGCGATCGAGGCCCTGGCGGTGGGGCGGGGCGGGTCCACGATCCCGACCAGGGCCAACATCTCCAGGTCCTCCACCAGCGGGAGCAGGTCCGCGGCCGGGTCGAAGGCGGCCGGGTCGAAGTCCTTGCGCGCGGTGGCCAGCACCCGCAGCCCCTGCTCGCCCAGCCGCTGGTTCTCGGCCAGGTACCGCTCCCGGAACCGGCCGTCGGCCGGCACCGGCCCGGCGTCGGCGTCGAAGACCGTGCCGGCCCGGGCCAGCAGCTGATCCGGCGCGCCCTTGACGAAGCAGCGGATCACCTCGCGTCCTGACTCGTCGGGCATCTGGTGGAAGGTGGCCATCAGCTTGTAGGCCGCGTCGAAGGGCAGCTCGGCGATCCGCGGGTAGGCCTGCCGGGTGGAGGCGGCGTCCACCCCGCCCTTGGCCGCCAGCGCCACCAGCGCCAGCTCGGTCGGGTCGCCGATCAGCTCACCGTCCTGGCCGATCACCGCGTCGGAGGCCAGCACCATCGGCATCAGGAACTGATCCAGCGCGATCTCCGGCTGCCCCGCCACCCGGGTGATCTGCCCCTCGGTGGAATACCCCCGGCCGTCGATCGCGTACCGGCGGCCCACCACCGCCATCGCCACCGCGGTCATCTGGTTCAGCGTCAGCGTCCCGGTCTTGTCCGAGTTGATCGCCGAGGTCGAGCCCAGGGTCTCCGTCGACTGCAGCCGCTTCATGATCGCGCCGACCTTGGCCAGCTGCTGCGTCCCGGAGGCCAGGATGGTGGTGACCACCGCGGGCAGGTTCTCCGGGAGGGCGCCGATGGCGAAGGCGACCGCAGCAGTGAAAACGACCGTGAACGTGTCGCCGCGGGCCAGGTTCAGCGCCATCGACGCGACCAGCGCGAACCCCGCGATCCACAAGATCTGGTAAGTCAGCTTGTCGAGCTGACGGGTGAGGGGGCTCTTGACCGCCTGCTCGGCCTGGAGCATGCCCGAGATGTGGCCGACCTCGGTCGCCATCCCGGTCGCGGTGACCACGAACTCGCCGGCACCGCGAGTGACGTTGGTGTTCATATACACCATGTCGGTCCGGTCCCCCAGAGGCGTACTGGCTCCCTCGACGGTCCCGGTCCCCTTGGAAACGGGCAGGCTCTCCCCGGTCAGCGCAGACTCCGCGACCTCCAGCGTCGCCGCTCGCAGCAGCCGTCCGTCGGCCGGGACGATATCACCGGCCTCGATCGAGACGACGTCGCCCGGCACCAGCTCCGCGGCGGGGATCTCGGCCAGCTGGCCGTCCCGCATGACCTTGGCCTTGACGATCATCATCTTCTGCAGGGCAGCAACGGCGGTAGCGGCCTTCCCCTCCTGACGCAGGCCGAGAACCGCGTTGAACAGCGTCAGGAAGATCAGCACGATGCCGGTCTCCCACTCCTTCAGCGGGTAGAGGCTCCCGATACCGGCCACCAGCAAGACGATCTGCATCGGATCGGCGTACTGGCGGACGAACGCCCGCCACCGCGACTCAATCTTCCCAGCGTCGAAACTGTTCGGACCAAACCGCCGGGCACGCGATACCGCCTCCGCCGAGCTGAGACCGCGCTGCCCGTCTACATCTTCCGTCTGGAGAACCTGGTTAGCGCTCAGCGCATGCCATACGGGTCCGTCGGCGTCCGACGCCAGGCCAGAGGCCGACGTGCCGGTGGATAGGGTCACTTCTCCTCCCCACGGGTTTGCCGGAGCATCGACCCCAGGGCGATCACGGTCCGCATCTTCAGCCTCCTCGCTCGGGGATCCCGCACGGGGGAAACAGGAACAGTACGGCGCGACATACCGGCGGGTCCCTACAGCGGATAGGCGGTGGTCGCAATTCCGCCGATCAGCAAACCTCTCGCTCCGGCCCGGCGAACCGAAAGCGATTACCCGCTCCGACCCAAACGCCGCGGGCCAGCGCGTGGGCCTCATGAACGCTGGCGCTCACGGACCTGTCGGTGCTTTGACGTGCCGATTGGCGAGTTGCTGAACGTCCCCGGGCCCGGGCGTGAGGCCGAGACCTAAGATCGGTGTGCCGTTGGCTTGCCGTGAATCCCGATCACAAGGCTAGGACTTTCGCCTTTTGGACTTGGAACTCGGCTTCGGTGAGGATGCCTTGGGATTTCAGGTCTGCGAGTTCCTTCAGCTCGGTGACGGTGTCCCTGGGGGGCGCCGCGGCCATCGGCGGTGGCTGTTGGTAGTACCGTTGCTCTTGCGCATATTGCTCTTCTTCTTGCTGGGCCCAGCGATTGGCCTGTCGGCGTGATACGCGATTCGACACGGCGGTTGCCGTTCCGGCGATGACGGCGGTTCGGGCGACGCCTCGGAGGAGTCCGGGCATGGTGTTGTCCTTCCTTGCTGGATCAGCGGTCGGTTGCGTCGAGGGACGCGGCGATCGTGTCTTGCGGGATGTATCCGGCGGCTACCAGTTCCGCCTCACCTCGGCGCAGCGCTTGGATCAGGGGTACTGCCCAGCGGTTCTCGAAGATCAAGATACCGGCCGAGGAGCCCGGCTCGATCACTGATCTTGCGTCGGCAATGTCGCTGTCGTCTAGGAGCCCCGAGGACGCGCCCTCGAAGATCGCCACATCGAACTGGCCGTCACGATCGATGTCCCGCAACTCGATCGCGCTCATCGAGCCGTCCATGTCGCGGCGGACGAACCTGAGGTCGAGGATCCGGATCAGGCCGCGGTCAACGAGATCCACAAGGATCGGAAATCCCTCGCCCGTCATCTTGCTACCGGGAAACTCGACAATCAGGTAACTGATTGGACCCATGGCGTTCGGCTCGTCTGACTGGACCCTGGGTGTAGTCATTCGTTGTCTCCTTAGTGGTATGTCCGGGGACGGTTCGGGAGGGTCACGAACATGGTAGTGCCGGCCGGACTGAGGTAGTTGATCACCATCGCGGCGCTCTTCTAGCCTGTTGAGCAGTCTGGAGATTGTCGTCACCCTGACGGGGGTGATCTCTCGGCCATTCTCGGCGGCTTTCGGCGGGCACGGCAGCGACGGCCGGCCCGGTGGGACGGTCTCAGAGCAAGCGCAGGTCAGCTGCCCGCTCAATGGCCTCCGAGCGCGACGCTACCCCGAGCTTCTGGTAGATCGACCGGAGGTGAGTTTTCACCGTATTGCGGGAAATGTAGAGCATGGAGGCGATCTGCGGGTAGGTGCTGGCCGGCAGGAGCTTGAGGACGCGCAGCTCGCCAGCGGTCAAGGGTTCGGTGAGCACGCGGCGGCACCGCGAGGCGTCCGGTTGTGCGGCGTGCACCTCCAGGGCCGCGCCGATCAGCTGTTCGGTGAACGAGTCCGGCGGCGCATGCGCCGAATCGGCAATCAGGTAGCTGGTCACCTGGGGCGCGGCGGTGACGACCGTGTTGAGGAAGCCGCCGCGGCGTGCTGTCTGGATGGCACCGCCCAGGATGCTTGCGGCCATCGGGTCACCACGCCCGATCGCGGCGGCGGCCAGGAGGATCTGGCGCATCAGCGCGCGCCGCGGCGTAAGGTTGCCCAGCGCCGGGGACTGCAGATGTTCTTGTGCGGCATGGTAATCGCCGACGGCGAGCGCGATCCTGGCCGGCAGCAGGCCGCGGCGGGCGGCGGGCAGCCCGCTGGCCAGCTCAGCGGGAGAGCGCAGGTCCCCGAGCGACAGGCGCAGCGATGCTTCCAGCTCATCGGCTCGCCCCAGCAGCTCCGACCCGGTCCCGGCCAGGATGAGTCGCGCTGCCCTTACGGTGGCCAGCGCCTCCCGGGCCTGCCCGCGGGCCGCCCAGATCCTGGCCCGGTCCAGCAGCGCCATGAACTCAAACATAGGCCGCCGCCGTTCCGTTATCGACAATGCCTGCTCGGTGAGCTGTTCCGCAGTGTCGAGATCCCGCCGTTCTAGCGCCAGGCCGGCGAGTACGCGCAGGCTGTCCACGGCGAAAAAATGCTGGTCAAACCCTAGCCGCTGGGCAGCGGCGTAAGCAGCCATGGCGGCATCACCGGCCTCGGGCAGGCGGCCGGCCTCGAACCATGCGAGCGCCCGCGCACTGGGTACCAGAATCAGCCTGGCCGGTTCGGCGAGCCCGGGGAGCGCAAGAGCCGCCGCTGCCTCACGTTCGACCGCATCGTAGTCTTCCAGGACCGGGTAGACACGCAGGAGGATCAACGGGACGGGAGCGTTCCACTCGTCCTGGAGCTGCGTCCGCTCCTGGATGGCCCGCGCGGCGAGAGCCTGATCCACGGCCTCGTTCAGCTGGCCGGTTATCCCGTAGTGGAATGAGCGCATCACCGCGAACCGGGCCGCCAGCCTCGACTCGGGCGGGATTGAGGGCTGGGCGCGCTCTATTAGGTCAAGGTACTTGCCGCCACGAGCCGGGTCACCCCACAACAGCAAGTCGGCGGCCAGGCCTAGCAGCCGGTCGGGCGCATCAGCGAGCAGCGAAGGGTCGACCGTGCTGAGATCCAGTGCGGCCAGGAGCGCCGGGTCGTCCAGGAAGGCGGCCACGACCCGGTCCTGCATGAGATCCAGGGCCCGGTCGGCTCGCCGCGCGGCCAGGAAATGCCGGGCCGCGCGCCGTGAGTCCCCCGTGCCCTCGTACCATTCGGCGGCCCGCAGCTGCAGCGCTTGCTCGCGGGCCCGGTCCCTGGCTCGCAGTTCGGCGCGCAGCACCTGGCGCACCAGATGGTGGTACCGGAAGCTGGTCCGATCGTCATCGAGCGCCACCAGGAACAGGTTGGCCGCGTCAATGCTGTGCAGCAGCGTCGCCGCGTCCTGCCTGGTGGTGACGGCTGCGCACGCGTCGGCGGTCATCTCCCCGAGGATGGACGTGTCGAGCATGAACCGGACAGTTTCCGGCGGCTGCTGCTCGAGGACTTCAAAGACGAAGTACTCGGCGATCGCGTGGCTGCGGACCTCCAGCGCCCGCGCGACCCGCACCGGGTCGGTGGTGCCGCGCAGCGACAGCGCCGCCATCTGCAGCGCCGCTGCCCACCCCTCGCTGCGCTGGTGAAGCAGCGCAAGCTGGTCAGCACCAACCTCGACGCCGAAGTTCGCCAGCAGGTCGCCGCTCTCGGCCAGGGAGAAATACAGGTCACGGTCGCGGAGCTCGCACAGCTCACCCGCCATCCGCAGCCGGTGCAGCCGCAACGGGGGGTCAACCCGGCTGGCCAGCACCAGCTGGGCGGTCTCGGCCGGCCAGCGCTCGACCAGGTCCGTCATGTCCCCGGATACCCCGGCCCCCGCCGCATGGAAGTCGTCGACCACGATCGCCGACCCCGCGGGCAGCTTCGCGGCATCGTTGACGATCGACGCGGTGACATCGGCCGACATGACGCCGTCCATCGTGAGCAGGTCGGCGGCATCGGTGCCGAACCCGGGCGCCATTGCCCGGGGGGCCTCGATGAAACCGGTCCAGAAGCGGACCGGGTCGGCGTCGGCCTTATCGCATGACAACCACGAAGTAGTGTCCGGCGGTCTTGCCGCCGCCCAGCTCGACAACAGCACGCTCTTGCCCGCTCCAGCCGACCCCACCACGACGGTCAGGCGCTGGCCGGCCCCTGCCGTCAGGTGGTCATGGAGCGCGGATCTTATGACCAGCGTGGCGGGCAATGCCGTCGGCCGGAACTTAGCCCGCGCGAACCGCAGTCTCTGCGAAGCGGCGTGCTCGGTAGCCCCACCCTGCACCACGCCACCCTCCGGCAGTTCCGGCAGACAGGACAACACCATTAAAACCTGACGCGGAGGCTGTGGGAAGGGACCCAGGTCCGCTGGCAGAGCAATAATCCCGGGCCACCCTCCGTGGGGTGATGCCGCAGACCCAGCCGCCGAGGATACTGACGCATACCAACTACACGTGAACTACAAGGCTCGAGGCATTATCGGTATGCGATGCCAAACGTATGAGATCACCTTCGTTGGCCAGGCGGGCACCACGCTATGCGCAGAATTTGACGACTGCGCGATCACCATAGGCCCGGGCACGACGACCCTTCGCGCCCAGCTGCCAGATCAGGGTGCCCTCATGGGGCTGGTACAGCGGATCACCAGCCTCGGACTTGAGGTGGTGCACCTGCACCTCGTGGCGCCGCTACCAGAGTAATGGCTGCTCTCTCATAGATCACCTCGAGGCGTCGATTCACCCCCGTCAGGGTGATGAGCCGTGGGCGCCCGAGGAAGGAGGCTGAAGCCTGGCGAGTGATCGCCGGGCTAGCGGTGCCATGCACGGGCGCCGTCGATCCGGCAGCGGAAGGGCGGAACACCATGGTCAACGCGGAGCGGCTGCGACTGGACGAGGCGGACACCGGCGGTGTTCCCTGGCGGCGCTGGGGCCCGTATCTCAGTGAGCGGCAGTGGGGCACGGTCCGCGAGGACTACGGCAGCGGCGACGACACGTGGTCGTACTTCCCGCATGATCAGGCCCGCTCCCGCGCCTACCGCTGGGGCGAAGACGGGCTGGCCGGTGTCAGCGATGACAGGCAGCAGCTGTGCCTGGCACTGGGCTTGTGGAACGGGCGCGATCCGATCCTGAAAGAGCGGCTGTTCGGCCTCACGAACGCCGAAGGCAACCACGGCGAAGACGTCAAGGAGTGCTACTTCTACCTCGACGCGACGCCCACCTCGTCGTACCTGAAAATGCTCTACAAGTATCCGCAGGCCGGGTTCCCCTATGCGGACCTGATCGCGGTCAACGCGGCGCGGGGAAAGTCAGATCCCGAATACGAGCTGCTCGACACCGGGATCTTCGACGCGAACCAGTACTTCGACGTCGTGATCGAGTACGCCAAGGCCACGCCGGAAGATCTGCTCATGCAGGTCACCGTGCATAACCGGGGGCCGGAGGACGCCGAGCTGCACGTGCTGCCCACGCTGTGGTTCCGGCATACGTGGTCCTGGGCAGGCGGTGCGGAGCGGCCATCGCTCCGCATGGTCCCGGATCCGCGCGGGGTCAGCGCGGTGCGGGCCGAGCACAGCGAGCTGGGAATCCGGTGGCTCTACGCGGACCAGGCGGTGCCGGTGTTGGTGACGGGGAACGAGACCAACAACGAGCGGGTGTTCGGGTCAGCCAACGAAACGCCCTATGTCAAGGACGGCATCGACCGGGCCGTGGTGCATGGCGACGCCGCGGCGGTGGACCCGAGCGGCGCGGGAACCAAGGCGGCCCTGCACTACAGGTTGCTGGTCCGGGCGGGGGGCAGCGCGACGCTGCGGATACGGCTGACCGACACCGAGGGCGTACAGCCTGGCCAGACCGGCACAGTGGCCGGCCTGTTCGCCGGCTTCGACGAGCTGATGCGTGCCCGGCGCGGCGAGGCTGATGAGTTCTGGGGTGACGTGCTGGCTGGCGACCTGACCGACGATGAGCGCCTGGTGGTCCGCCAGGCACTGGCGGGCATGCTGTGGTCCAAGCAGTACTACGCGCTGGACGTGGAGCGGTGGCTGGCTGAGCACGGCGCCGACCCGCTGGCCGGTGGCGGCTGGCTGCGCAACCACGACTGGCGGCACCTGATCGCTGAGGACATCATCTCCATGCCGGACACGTGGGAGTACCCGTGGTTCGCGGCCTGGGACCTCGCCTTCCACGCGGTCGCGCTCGCGGTGGTCGACGTGGCCTTCGCCAAGCAGCAACTCGGCTTGCTGCTGAACCGCCGGTACCTGCATCCCAACGGGCAGCTGCCGGCGTATGAGTGGAACTTCAGCGACGTCAACCCGCCGGTGCATGCCTGGGCGACGCTGTTCGTCTACCAGATCGAGGAGGCCACCACTGGCAAGGCCGACCGGGCGTTCCTCGAAGACGCCTTCCAGAAACTGATGAGGAACTTCGGCTGGTGGCTCAACCGCAAGGACGCCGACAACCGGAACATCTTCCAGGGCGGGTTCCTCGGCCTGGACAACATCGGCGTGTTCGACCGCAGTGCGCCGTTGCCGGGCGGCGGCTGGATCGACCAGGCGGACGGCACCGCGTGGATGGCGCTGTACTGCCAGAACATGATGCAGATCGCCCTGGAGCTGGCCCCGGAGAACCCGGTCTACCTGGAGCAGGCACAGGCGCTGCTGGAGAACTTCGCCTGGATCGCCGCCGCCACGAGCCACGTCGGGCCGGACGGGATCAGCCTGTGGGACGAGCAGGACGGCTTCTTCTACGACGTGCTGCGCCGCCCCGACGGCAGTTCGGTCCCGCTGAAGGTACGTTCCCTCGTCGGGCTGATGCCGCTGGCCGCAGCGACAGTCATCGGCCCGGCGGTGCGGACCGAATTCCCCCAGCTCGTTCAGGGTACCGCCGGGTTCCTGGCCCGCCACCCCGCGGTCACCGCTGCCTTGTGGGGCCACGGGCGCCAGGCTCAGGCAACCGGAACCGGTCCGGTGCTGTTCGCTCTGTTCGACGAGACGCGGCTGCGCCGGATCCTGGCCCGGATGCTGGACGAGGAGGAATTCCTTGGGCCGTATGGCATACGCTCGGTGTCACGGTGGCACGCCGAGCATCCTTACGTCATCAGGGTCGGCGGCCAGGAATACCGGGTCGGCTACGCCCCGGCGGAATCCGACACCGGCATGTTCGGCGGGAACTCCAACTGGCGGGGCCCGGTATGGTTCCCGATCAACGTGATGCTGATCCGGGCGCTGCTGAACCTGCATGTCTTCTACGGTGACAGTTTCACGATCGAGTGCCCGACCGGCTCAGGACGGCAACTGAACCTGTACCAGGTGGCCCAGGAGATCAGCGACCGGCTCACCGGCACGTTCCTGAAGGACGCGGACGGCCGCCGTCCCGTGCATGGTGGGCAGCCGATCCTGCAGACCGACCCGCACTGGCGCGACCTGGTGCTGTTCTATGAGTACTTCCACGGCGACAACGGAGCCGGCATCGGCGCCAGTCACCAGACCGGCTGGACCGGGACCGCGGGACTGCTTCCGCTGCTGTTCCGCGGCGTCAGCGCCGAGGCACTGCGCACCGGCGGCCGCGGCGCCATCAAGACAGCGGCAGCGGGCGGGGGGACGGGGGCGGCACGATGACTGGGTGGCCGGGCCAGCCGGTGATCTACGAGATCAACACCGCGGTGTGGCTGGACGGGCTGTCCCGGGCGGCCGGGCGGCCGGTCACCTTGGCCGGCGTGGCCGCGGCGGACTGGGATGCGGCCGTCCCGGCCGGGGTGGACGCGGTCTGGCTGATGGGGGTGTGGGGGCGAAGCCCGGCCGGGGTGGCGCTGGCGAACGCGAACGCCGAGCTGCAGGCCTCGTTCGCCGAGGCGCTGCCGGACCTGCGGCACGCCGATGTCATCGGGTCGCCGTGCTGCGTGCGCCGCTATGTCGCCGATGCGGGCTTCGGCGGCCCCGATGCGCTGGCCGTGGCGCGGGCCGCCCTGGCCGCGCGCGGCGCGCGGCTGATCCTGGACTACGTGCCCAACCACGTCGCGCCGGATCACCCGTGGGTGACCAGCCGGCCCGAGCTGTTCGTCCGCGGCGACGCGGACGATATCAAGGCCGACCCGGCGGGCTGGATGACCGCGGCCGGGCGGGTGCTCGCCCACGGCCGCGACCCGTACTTTCCGCCCTGGCCCGATGTGGTCCAGCTGGACGCGTTCTCCCCGGCCCTGCGCGCCGCGACGGCGGACGTGCTGACCGATATCGCCGGGCAGTGCGACGGGATCCGCTGCGACATGGCCATGCTGATGACCAACCAGGTCTTCGCCAGGACCTGGGGCGGCCGGACCGGGCCCGCGCCGGATGCGGAGTTCTGGCCGTCCGTGCTCGGCGTGCTGCGGGCCCGGCACCCGGAGACGGTGATGATCGCCGAGGCCTACTGGGACATGGAGTGGGAGCTGCAGCAGCAGCAGGGCTTCAACTTCTGCTATGACAAGCGGCTCTATGACCGGATCATCAGCCAGGACACCGCCGCCGTCCGCGACCACCTGCGCGCGGACCTGAGCTACCAGTCCCGGCTGGTGCGCTTCCTGGAGAACCATGACGAGCCCCGCATCGCCAGCTGCCTCCCGGGCGACCCCGAACGGGCCGCGGCCGTGGCCATCGCCACGCTGCCCGGCGCGACCTTGTGGCACGAGGGACAGTTCGAGGGCCGGCGCGTGCGGCCACCGGTGTTCCTCTCCCGCCGACCGGATGAGGTGCCCGACCTTGAACTCGCCGGCTGGTACCGCCGCCTGCTGGCCGCGGTCGCCGGTCACCACGTGCGGGCAGGCACGTGGCGGCTGCTCCAGGCTGGCGGCTGGCCCGACAACCAGTCCTGCGCCAACCTGGCCGCCTTGTCCTGGGCCGGGGACGGCGGCAGTGACCGGCATTTGGTCGTGGTCAACCTGTCCGGGCAGCCGGCCCAGGCGCGCATCCCGCTGGACTGGCCGGACCTTCCCGGTCGCAGCTGGCGACTCACCGACATCCTCGGGCCGAACGTGTTCAAGCGAGACGGCGGCGAGCTGGCCAGCCCCGGGCTGTTCGTCGACCTGGGACCATGGCAGTTCCACCTGCTCGCCCTGCAGTGACCGATCACGGCCGGGGCATGGTGTCTGCGTTCAGCTGGCTGCCTGGCCTGCAGGCGGTCAGGTCCTACCGGCGTGAGTGGCTCGCCAAGGACGTCGTCGCGGGAGTTGTGCTCACCACGCTGCTGGTCCCGCAGGGCATGGCCTATGCCGAACTAGCAGGCCTGCCGCCGATCACCGGCCTGTATACCTCGATCATGTGCCTGCTCGGCTATGCGGTGCTCGGCCCGTCCCGGATCCTGGTGCTGGGCCCGGATTCCTCGCTCGGGCCGATGATCGCCGCGACGATCCTGCCGCTGGCCGGCGCCGACGGCGACCCCAAGCGGGCGATCGCGCTAGCGTCGATACTCGCGATCATGGTCGCGGCGATCATGATCCTGGGGGCCGTGGCGAAGCTCGGCTTCATCGCCGACCTGATCTCCAAACCGACGATGATCGGCTACATGAACGGCCTGGCGCTCACGATCCTGGTGGGGCAGCTGCCCAAACTGTTCGGGTTCAAGGTCAGCGCCGAGGGCCTGATCGGTGAGATCACCGGCTTCGTCAAAGGGCTGGCCCACGGCGAGGCGGTCGCCGCCGCGGCCGTGGTCGGGATCGCCGGGATCGCGCTGATCCTGGTGCTGCAGCGGTGGCTGCCCAAAGTCCCGGCCGTACTGATCATGGTGGTGCTCGCGATCGCGGCGACGACGGTCTTTAACCTGGCCGATCGCGGGGTCAGCCTGGTCGGGGTGCTCCCGAAAGGGTTCCCGCCGCTCACCATCCCGCACGTCCGCCTAGCCGACCTCGGGCCCTTGTTCGCTGGGGCCCTGGGCATCGCGCTGGTCTCCCTCGCCGACACAATCTCCACCGCCTCAGCGTTCGCGGCCCGCAGCGGGCAAGAGGTCCGCGGTAACCAGGAGATGATCGGCATCGGCGCAGCGAACCTGGCCGCCGGTTTCTTCCAGGGGTTCCCGGTCAGCACCAGCGGGTCCCGGACCGCGGTGGCCGAACGCTCCGGTGCCAAGACCCAGCTCACCGGGGTCACCGGGGCGGCCCTGATCATCCTGATGATCGTGCTGATCCCCGGCCTGTTCCGGAACCTGCCCCAGCCCGCACTGGCCGCCGTGGTGATCACCGCATCACTGTCCCTGGCCGATATTCCAGGCACGATGCGGCTCTGGCGGCAGCGCAAGGCCGAGTTCGGGCTGTCGATCACGGCGTTCCTCGGGGTCGCCCTGCTCGGCGTGCTGCCCGGGATCGCGATCGCCGTGGCGCTGTCCATCCTCAACGTCTTCCGCCGGGCCTGGCGGCCCTACGACACCGAACTCGGACGGGCGGAAGGACTGGAAGGCTACCGGGACATGCGCACCCACCCGGACGCCCAGCACCTGCCCGGCCTGGTGATCTACCGATTCGACGCCCCGCTGTTCTTCGCCAACGCCAAGACATTCCGCGATGAGGTAAAGAGGCTGGCTAACTCTGAGCCCAAGCCCACATGGATCGTGATCGCGGCGGAGCCGATGACCGACGTGGACACCACCGCTTCGGACGTGCTGGAGGACCTGGACGAGGCGCTGAACGCCCAGGACACCAGCCTGGTGTTCGCTGAGCTCATGGATCCGGTACGGGACAAGATCGAACGCTACGGGCTGACCCGCACGATTGACCCACACCACTTCTTCCCGACCCTGGAATCCGCCGTCACCGCCTTCCGCCAGGAGACCGGCGCCGAATGGACCGCCGCCGGCCAGGCCACCGATGACCTGACGGGACCAGGCCGAACCGACGCCGAAACAGGGCCGCCGCGCGACCTTCCTGCATCACCACCCGTCAGCTAGGCAGGCAGCACCGGCATATCCGATCGCTGGCCACCAACGCAATCGTGCGGCCCGTGAAGATCTGAGCCCGCGTGTCGTGGTCGGTCTTGATCTTGAAATCCTGCGCTTCCCTGGCGGTTGCGAGCGCTCACGCTGCCCGCCGTCAGCCCAGTAGCGTACGGTGTGCGGCTTGCGGGGGTTCTTACCCTTGATGATCACCGACATGGGTTCCGCTCCCTGACTTTTTCCTGATCTGTAGTCTCTCGCACGTGCTCTCACCTGCGATAACTGCTACAGCAAGGCGTAACCGCGGAAACGCCTGTCATTCCATCGTGACTGACCGTTACGTCCTGCGGCCCGCCCGACCGCGCTGAGGCGCTTGTCTTTCCCCGGTCGGGCATTGTCGGCTCCCGCGGTAGCCCGTAGCGTTCCCCAGGGAGGAACGCGCTCGTTGCCAGCGCGAAACGGCAGTGAAACCTTCTGGACATTGGAGTCCAACCAGCCCTAGGAGCCGCAATGGCCACGGTCATTCCCGTCGACGAGTTCATCACCGACGAGTGGTATCCCGGCTTCAAGCCCGGATACACCCACGCGCCGTGGTACATAGACCCGGTTCAGACGTTCCGCAAGCAAGACGAGGAGAACTTCTGGTTCCTCGACTTCCACTGGCCGCGCGGCCTCACCCCGATGGGGCTGATCTGGAACGAGGACGGCTACAACTGGGCCTCGCAGCTGGCCGCCGAGCAGATGCCGCTGCCGCCCGGCCGCGGGATCACCTGCCGCCTCGGCGGCACGCACACCTACGGCTCGCCGCTGCCGGTGACCGACGTGCGGGAGATCGGCCAGCGGGCCAGAAGGCTCGAGCGCGCCCTGCCGCCATTCCTGCAGAACTTCGACACGATCTGGGGTGACATGCGGGAGGAGGTCAACGAAAGCTGGGACTATTTCCGCGGCGTGGACCTGTCCAAGCTGTCGCTCGAGGACCTGCGGGAGAACCTCATCCAGGCCCGCCAGTACCACAAGCGCGCCTTCGAGATCCACTTTCAGGTGATGTACCCGCTGCTGGCGAACTACGTCGGCTTCTACAGCATGTGCACCGAGCTCGGCTTGGACCCGGGCCAGATCGGCAAGTTCCTGCAGGGTTACGACACCAAGATCATGGAGACCGACCGGGAGCTGTGGCGGCTGACCACCGCGGCCCGCGCGGCCGGCCTGGAGCCGGTGTTCGCCGCCCACGAGGCCGACGGGATTTGGGCCGCGCTGGCCGCTCAGGGCGGCGCCGCCAGCACCTGGCTGACCACGTTCGACGACTTCCTCCAGGTCTACGGGTGGCGCACCGAGGGATCCTGCGACGTCGCGCTGCCGAGCTGGATCGAGGACCCGACCCCGGCCCTCGGGACGATCAAGACGTTCCTGCAGAAGCAGACCGAGCACGACTTCGAGGCGGCCAGGAACGCGGCCGTCGAGGAGCGCGAGGCGGCCGTGGACGCGGCTAGGTCCACCCTCACCCTGGAGGAGCAGAAGCTCTTCGACGGCGGCCTGGCCTCCTGCCGGGCGGCGAACTTCCCGTGGTGGCAGGACGACCACAACTACTACATTGACCTGCGTATCTCGCTGCCCATGGTATGGGCCTGCCAGGCCATCGCGGACCGGGTCGGGGCCGGCCACTCCGACGACACGCTCTACCTGTTCTGGGAGGAAATCATGGACGTGTCGGCCGGCCGCAGGCCCTACGCCGGGCTCCGCGGCCTGGTCGAGGAGCGCAAGCAGTACTTCGACTACTGGCTGCAGCGGCGGCCCACCCTGCCCAAGGTGGTCGGCACCATCCCGGAGTCGGTCAACGACCCGATCCTGATCGAGATCTTCGGGCTGAACAGTCACTTCCTGCGGGCGGTGGAAGCCGTCAGCTCCGGCGGGCAGGTCAAGACGCTGACCGGCGTGCCCGCCTCCAAGGGCACCGGCCGGGGGACCGCCCGCATCCTGCACAACGCCGACGAGCTGCACCGGCTCAGCCCCGGCGAGGTGCTGGTGTGCGAGTCCACCTCACCGAACTGGACGCCGGCGTTCGCCAAGATCGCGGCCTGCGTGTGCGACGGCGGCGGCACCTTGTCGCACGCGGCCATCGTCGGGCGCGAGTACGGCGTGCCCACGGTGACCGCGGTCGGCCTGGCCACGATGGTCATCGCCGACGGGGACGAGGTCGAGGTGGACGGCACCACCGGCCGGGTCACCGTGCTCAAGCAGGCCGTGGCCAATCAGGCTGTGCTCAATCCCGGGGCCGGGCGGGGCTGAGCCCGTGCCGGACGTCATCGCCTGGGTGGACGAGATCGCCCCGGAGCAGGCGGTCGGTGCCTGCGGCGCCAAGATGGGTCGGCTCGCCGAACTGCTGCCGACCGGCGTGAGCCTGCCCAAGGGGTTCACCGTCACGGTCGAGGCGTACCGGCGGCACTGGGCACATGCGGGCCTGGACGACGTCGTTGACGCGGCGCTTGGCGGGCTCGGTCCCGATGCCGGGCCTGCCGAGGTCGAGGCCGCCGCGAACGCCGTCCGGGCCGAGCTGGCCAGCCAGGACATCAGCGCGGAACTGGCCGCGCTGATCGGGGACGCCTACGAGGAGCTGAGCTCGCGCTGCTTCGAGATCAACGTCCCGACCGCGGTGCGCAGCTCGGCCATCGGCGAAGACTCGGGTACGGCCAGCTTCGCCGGCATCTTCGACACCTACCTCGGGGTGTCCGGCCCGGACCGGGTGCTCGAGGCGGTCCGCCAGTGCTGGGTCAGCCTGTTCAACACGCGCGCGGTCGCCTACCGGCTGCGGGCCGGCCTGCACCACCGGGACATGCCGATGGCCGTCGGCGTCATCGAGCTGATCCACGCCCGGGCCTCCGGGGTGGCGTTCTCCGCCCACCCGGTCACCGGGAAGACCGACCGCATCGTCATCGAGACCAGCTGGGGCTGGGGCGAGGCCGTGGTGCAGGGGCTGGTCACGCCGGACCACGTGGAGGTCGGCAAGGCCGACGGGCGGGTGCTGAAGTACCAGGTGGCTGCCAAGACCGTGGTGTCGAACTTCGACTACGCCGTCGGCCGCGTGGTCGAGACCGCCATGCCGGCCCGCCTGGTCGACCGCCGGGTGCTCGACGACGAGCAGATCGCCGCCGTGGTCGACGCCGTGCTGACCGTCGAGCGGCACTACGGCTACCCGGTCGACGTGGAATGGGTCCTCGACCGGCACCGCCGGGAAGGCGAGCCCGTCTGCGTCGTCCAGGCCCGCCCGGTCACCGTCACCGCCCCGGCGCGCGAGCCGACCCCCACCGAATGGAACCCCGCCGCCATGGCCGCGAAGTACGTCTTCCGGAGCTGACCTGTGACAGGCCGGGCCGAGCGGTCGGAAAGAGCACGCCGTCAGCACTGGCGCTGCGGAGCTAGCCTGGCCAGCTGGCGGGAGGAGACGGGGGGTGCGCTGCTGAGCGGTCCCGCTGCTCGCATGCCGGCCAGCTGGATGTCGAGGAATCGCTGCCAGGCCTCGGGAGCGACCTCCCCGGCGGCCTGCACCAGCCCGCGCATCGCCCAGACCAGCGCCATGACGTCACCGGCGGTGATGCCCGGGTTCACCGTGCCGGCCGCTATGGCCCGCGCGGTGAGCTCGTTGATCGCCGCTCGTATCCGCTGTCCGGCGTCGTCGTCGGTATGGCGCGCCAGGAGCAGGCTCGCATAGCGCGCATGGTCGGCGAAGGACCGGCCGAGGGCGCGCAGCAGCTCTTCGAGACCGTGTCCGTCGGGGCGAGCCAGAGCCCGTTCGGTGGATGAAAGAACTTCCTCCAGGGCCAGCTCCAGCAGCTCATCGATGAGCGCGTCCTTGCAGGCGAACCGGCGGTACACGGTGCCGACGCCCACCCCGGCCCGCGCGGCGATCTCCTCCATGGAAGCGTCGGCGCCGGACTCGCCGAGCACCTCGCGCGCGGCGTCGAGGATCCGGTGGTAGTTCCGCACGGCGTCGCGCCGTGCCGCCGGGGCCCGGGTTCCGGTCACTCGCTCTTGTCCCCGACGACCGTCCCGCCGGCGACGATCGCCAGCTCGGCGTGCTCCGGCTCGCCGACCCTCCGTCCCCGGCCGAGCCCTGAGGGGATCAGCAGGCCAGCCAGCGCAGCCAGCACCATGCCGCCGGCCATCACCGCGAACCCGATCGTGTAGCCGGACTCCTTGGGCAGCCCGGACGGGAGGAGCTGCGAGGTGACGATGCTGGCCATCACCGCCGCGCCGATGCTGCCGCCGATCGTGCGGATGTTCGCGTTCATGCCGCTCGCGACGCCGGTCTGCGAGAACGGCACCGCGACGACCACCAGCGCCGACATGGCCGAAAAGGCGAGCCCGAACCCGACCCCCATGATGGCGTTGGACAGGTAGATCTCCCACACGTGCCGGTGCGCGAAGGCGAGGATCGACATGGCCACGCACCCCAACAGGCAGCCGGCGATCACGAGGACCTTACCCCCGAGCATCCGAGTGAGTCGGCCCGCGAACTGGCCCGTGATGAACATGGTGATGGTGGAAGGCAGCAGGATCAGTCCGGAACGGGTGATGCTCGCGCCGAACCCGTAGCCGGCCGCCGGGGGCGTCTGCACGAACTCGGGCAGGAAGGCGAACGTCGCGTACATCCCCACCCCGATCAGCAGCGCGACCAGGTTGTTCGTCCATACCGCCGTCCGCCGCATCATCTTCATGTCGATCAGCGGGGTGGCCGCCCGCAGCTCGGCCAGGATCCAGCCCGCCGCCAGCACCACCGCCGCTACCAGCAGGCCGATCACCCGGCTGGAGCCCCAGCCCCAGTCCGGTGCCTCGCTCAACGCGACCAGCAGCGCGACCAGCCACCCGGACAGCAGCACCGCAGGCAGCCAGCTGATCCGCCCCGGAGTACGCACCGGCGACTCGGGCACGAACAGCACCGCGGAGACCGCGGCGACGACCGTGAGGATCATTGGCAGCCAGAACAGCCAGTGGTAATTGAGCGCGTTCACGATCGGACCTGCCAGGACGATGCCCAGGCCCGCCCCGACCGCCGTCAACGACGCGAGAGACCCCACCGCGCCGGTTACCTTCGCGGCCGGGAACTCGTCACGGATGATCCCGAACGCGACGGGTATCATCCCGCCCCCGACCCCTTGGATCACCCGCGCCACGATCATGACGCCGATCGACGATGCGACCGCCGCCAGCAGCGAACCCGCCGCCAGCGCGATCAGCGTGGCGACGAAGACCCGCTCCTTGCCGATCATGTCCCCGAGCCGCCCCAGGATCGGGGTCATGATCGACGCCGACAGCAGATACGCGGTCAGCACCCACGTCGCGGCCGCCTGCGTCGTATGCAACTCGTGCTGCACCGTCGTCAGCACGGGAATCACCAGCGACTGCAACAGCGCGAACGCCGCGACGCCTAGGGACAACACCGCGAACGTCACCTGGTAATGCGCGCGTCGGCTGCCTACCGCCACGAGACCTCCCTATGGCCACGAAGGCCGCCGCCAGCCACGAAGGCCGCCGCCAGCCACGAAGGCCTCCCCAGCCACGAAGGCCTCCCCAGCCACGAAGGCCTCCCCAGCCACGAGACCTCCCCCGAAGCGGAACCTCCCCCGAAGCGGAACTGTGCTTCCGCTACTAGCCTAACAGGACCGGAATCCCCATTCCGAAGCCCGGGCGACGAGGCTGCCTATCCGCCTGTCCGCGCCCCGTTTCCGCCCGGCGGCGCGCTCCTGTTCTGCTCGCGCGCCCGTCTCACGCCTGGCGCATCCCGATAGACGCCTCACTGGCCCCACCAGTCCCAGCTGCGGGTTCGGGCTTCCTCGGCAGCCCTCTCGCCAGGGTCGGCGCCATCATTGTGGACACTTACACGCCCAATAGGGCGGGTAAGTGTCCACAGTGATGAATTTTCGGGCTGCTAGCGGTCGAACGTTCCCTAGCGAACCGCTTTCACTCCGCGGCCTCGTGGCCGATGACCCGGTCGGCCAGCACGATGTCGCCGGACCAGCCGCAGGCCCCGCAGAAGCGCGAGCACAGCTCCCCGTACGCCGCCCGGATTGCCTCAGCCAGGTGGCCGGGTAGAACCAGCGACCCGATCAGCGCCCGCGCCCGCTCGCCCGCGGCGGCCACGGACGCCGGATCACGCGGGTCGGCCGCCGCGATCAGGGCATCGAGCTGCCCGGTGAGCCCGCCGTCGGCCAGCGCCTTGCGGTAGCAGTCGGCCGAGACCGCGAAGCCGGGCGGCACCGGCAGCCCGGCGCCGAAAAGCGTGCCCAGGGAGGCGTTCTTGCCGCCGAGCACCGGGGCGTCCGCAGGCTGATAGTTCTCGAACCACAGGATCTGTGCCACATGACCCCCAGGCGCGCCCGCGGCCGGATGCGGGACTTCCCAGACCGTACGACGTGCCTGCCTGGCAAACCAATGCTGTTGTCCCGCAGAGCGGAACGGAGTTACGGTGGGCCTCATGACGCTCAGCGTGCCGACCACCGCTAGTCCGCCCGATCGCACCACGCTGGTGTCGGTGCGCAACGCCGCCCGGGTGCTGCGCGCGTTCTCCCGAGCCGGTCAGGAGCTCGGCATCACCGAACTCTCCCGCCAGCTCGGCCTGGGCAAGAGCACCGTGCACCGGCTGGTGACCACGCTGACGGCCGAACGGCTGCTCGAGCGGGCCAGCACCCCGGGCCGCTATCGCCTCGGCCTGGTCCTGTACGAGCTGGGCAGCAACGTCACCGAGCGCGTGGACCTGCACCAGGCGGCGCTGCCGGTGCTCACCACGCTGCGGCACGAGACCGGCGAGATGGTGCACGTGGCCGTACTCGACGGGCTCGAGGTGGTATACGTCGAGCGGCTGGAGAGCCGCAACCTGCTGCCGATCTTCCGCCAGGTCGGGCACCGGCTGCCGGCCCACACGACGAGCTCGGGCAAGATCCTGCTCGCCGCCCTGCCGCCTGACGAGCTGGCCGGCCGGCTCACGCAGTGGCGGCCCCGGGCCGTGACCCCGTGGACCATCACCGACAAGAACCGGCTGCTGACCGAGCTGGCGGCGGTGGCCAAGCGCGGCTGGGCGCAGAACAACGAGGAAGGGCACCTGGGCATCGTCTCGGTGGGCGCGCCGATCCGGGGCCCGGACGGCAAGGTCATGGCGGCGGTCAGCGTCGTCGGCGACAGCGCCCGGATGCGCACCACGATGCGCCGGGCCACCGCGCTGGTGGTGGAGTCGGCCCGGGTCATCTCCCGCCGGCTCGGCTACGGCTCTCCCCCGGCTTAACAGAGATTTTGGAACCTAACGGACCGGCTATCAGCCCTCCCGCCGGCCTTTAGTAGTCGTGGCCCGGCGGCTGCCGTCTCGCCGCCGCGGAAGGGTCCTTCGTACATGTCCGGCGGGAAGTAGTGCACCGCGCCCGGCGCGAAGTACTTGGCCACCGCGTCGCCGTCCCCCGAATTGCAGGCGTCGAAGTAGCCGCGGATGACCTCTTCCATCCGCCGGGCCTTGGCGGTCCGGTCACTGATGTGCGCATCTGTCACACGACCGAGCCTAGGTGGTGGCGGTCCGGCCATCGAGAAGTTGTTCCGCATGCAGGAACGGGCGGTCATCCCGCCCGTTCCTGCACTCAGCGGCCGCGTTCGCGCAGCGCCCGGACGTCCTCGGCGATCCGGAACCTCACCACGAACGACTCCAGGATCAGCCGCCACAATGCCATCACGATGATGATGAACAGCGGGTCCCCGATGATCAGAACCAGGAAGCCAAACAGCGAGTTCGCGCTGAAGGCGAGGAAGGTGTAGACGAGCGCACTGAGCACGGTCAGGATCAGGATCAGGACGTAGAGCACCTTGATGATCCGGGTGGTCACGAAGGACGTGAAGCTGAAGTCGAACAGCGCGCTGAGGAAGCCCCGCGAGTCCGCGGCCCGCATCGTCGCCATCGGCGGCATCTCGGCTGCCGGCGGACCTATCGGTTGCGGCCCGAGAGGCGGCGGGGCGCCCATCCCCGGCCCGCCCTGTCCGCGGCCGCCCTGCCCCGGCGCGGCCTGTCCCGGCATGCTCTGCCAGATCGGGGTGGTCGGCATCCCCGGACCCACTGCTGTTCCTTGGCCGGGCATCCCCGGGGCGGGCCGTGCGGCGCCCGCTCCGCCCTGGCCCGGCGTCCCGTAACCCGAGCCCGCCGGGCCGGGCATTCCCGGGCCTGATCTGGAGGAACCGGACGCGCCCGCACCGTAGTACTGCTCGCCGGGGTACTCCTCACCGGCGTACTTCTCACCGGCGTACTGCTCGCCGGGGTCGTAGCCGCGGCTCCAATCATCGGGCCGGCTTGGGCTGGATGATTGATCTGTCATTATCCCCCCAGAGGGAATTCGGTCATATCTGGGCCACCATACCCGGCCCGCAGCCCCGTTGTGCGTCGGCTCACGGACATCACCACCGGAGGACCGGGGAGAGTCTTACCCGGCCCGCACCCGGAGCCCGCGGGGCGTGGGCCGGAACCCGGCCGCCTCGAGAGCCTGCGTCAGCGCGGAGTCGCCGCCGGCCCGTTCCCCGTCGGCGCGTTCCACGGTCAGCCGCCCGAGCGCGCCGTCGCGGACAGCGGCGGCCAGCGCGGCCGCGCTGGCCGTCAGCCGCTCGCGATCGTCGGTCCAGGACAGCAGGGTCCGGCCGCCGCGCTCGACGTACAGGACCAGCGATCCGTCCACGACCACGACCAGCGCGCCGGCCTTGCGGCCCGGCCGGTGCGAGGAGGCCGTCTCACCGGGGCGGTCGGGCCAGGGCAGCGCCGCCCCGTAGGGCTGAGCCGGGTCCGCGGCGGCCAGCACGAGTGCTGTGTTTCCCCGGGGGGGCGACCCCCCCAGACCCCCCCGCGACTGGGGGGACTCCCTCCCCCCAGACCCCCCTGGCTGGGCCAGCGCCCGCATCCGGTCCACCGCCCCGGGCAGCGCGAACTGCGCCCCGCCGAGCCCTTCGACGAAGTAGCCGCGGCGGCACTGGCCAGCCTCCTCCATGGCGCGCAGCACCGGGTACACCGCGGCGAAGCCGCCCGCGATCCGCTCGGCGGCCACCGCGCCCCTGGTCAGCACGCCGTGCCGGTCGAGCAGCGTCAGCGCGAGCGCGTGCGCCCGCTGGGTGGGATCGGCGTCGTGCCGGCTGGGCAGCAGTGACCACCGGCCGCTGACCGTGGGCGGTCCGGTGCGGGTCGGCATGGACGGACGGCCGAAGCCGTACCGCCGTCCGGTCCCGGAAACCCCGGAAAGCCCAGAAATCCCGGAGACCCCGGAGAGCCCGGCGGGGCGCGGCCGCGGCACGGTCCGGGCGGGCGAGGCCGCTCGCCGCTGCGGGCCGCCGAGCAGCACGCGGAGCGGGCCGAGCGTGTCGTTGGTGAGCAGCCCGGCCCACACCAGATCCCAGATGGCGTCCGCCACCTCGCCATCATTAGGCGGCTGAGCGGTGGGGAGCGGACCGCCGAGCAGGGCGCCGACCCGGTCGCTGAGCATCCGGAAAAACAGCGCACCGCCGCCGCCGAGCGCTTCGAGCACGGCCGTATGCAGCGGTGTCATGCTTACCTCGACCGGTTCGGGCAGCAGCAGCGGGGCGCCGTCGGCGGGTGCGAGGACCAGCCAGCCGTCGCCGCCGGGCAGCGCTCCGGCTCCGCACCAGACGATCTCACCCGCCGAGGTCAGCTCGTCGAGCAGGCCGGGGGAGTAGCCCGGCACGCGCCCGGGCAGCACCAGCGTCTCCAGCGCGGACGCCGGAACCGGCGCCCCGCCCAGCCGCTCGAGCACCTCGAGGACCGCGCCCGCGTCGGCCCGCCGTCGTCCCGACCCCCCTGACCCTGCTGAGCCACCGATCCCGTGCCAGGCGGGCAGGAACCTGGCCAGCACCTCGGGCGGCACCGGCTCCGCCTCCTTGCGGAGCCGGGCCAGGCATCGCCGCCGCAGCCGCCGCAGCACCTCGGCGTCGCACCACTCGGTGGGGCGCGGCGCGGGCAGCTGCCCGTTGACGTCGGCCTGCCCGGCGGGCAGGAACTCGCCTTCGACCACGCGGCCGGCCGCCGCGAGCCGCCGCAGGGCCAGCGTCACCACCGCGACGCCGAGTCCGTACCGTGCGGCCACCGCGTCGGCAGTGAACGGGCCGTGCGTCCGCGCGTACCTGGCCATCAGGTCGCCGAGCGGGTCCGGGACCGGTTCGGTGAACGCCTCGGGCACGCCGACCGGCAGCGGCACCCCAAGCGCGTCCCGCAGCCGCCCCGCGTCCTCGATCGCGGCCCGCATCGCCTGCCCGGCGATTCGCACCTCGATGATACGGCGGGCCGCAGACAATTCCTCGAGCCAGCCCGCTGCGGCCGAGCCGTCCACGCACCGCTGCGCCACCTCGTCCGCGGTCAGCGGGCCTGTGGTGCGCAGCAGGTCGGCGAGGTCTTCAAGGTCGCGGCAGCGGCGGGACGGGGACAGGTGCTGCAGGTCGCGAGCCACCTCCGCGATGACGGCGGGGTCGAGCAGGTCGCGCAGCCCGTCCTGGCCGAGCAGCTCGGCCAGCAGCGCGGAGTCGAGCGACAGCGCCTGCGCCCGGCGTTCGGCCAGCGGCGCGTCGCCTTCGTACATGAACGCGCCGACGTACCGGAAGAGCAGGGATTTACCGAACGGACTGGGTGTCGACGTCTCGACTTCCACGATCCGCACTCGCCGGGCGGCGATGTCCCGCAGCAGCCCGGTCAGCGCCGGTACGTCGAAGACGTCGCGCAGGCACTCCCGGACGGTCTCGAGCACGATCGGGAAGTCCGGGTACCGGCTCGCCACCTCGAGCAGCTGCGCGGAGCGCTGCCGCTGCTGCCACAGCGGCGTGCGGCGACCGGGCTGCCGGCGTGGCAGCAGCAGCGCCCGGCTGGCGCACTCGCGGAACCTGGAGGCGAACATCGCGCTGGCACCGACCTCGGCGGTGATCAGGTCGCCGACGTCGTCGGGGTCGAGCAGCGCGATCCCGGCCGGCGGCGGCTCATCGGAGTCGGGGACCCGGATGATGATCCCGTCGTCGGTGTGCAGCGCCTGCACGTCCATGTCGCCGTACCGCTCGCGCAGCCGGGCCGCGATGGCCAGCGCCCACGGCGCGTGCACCCGGTCCCCGTACGGGCTGTGCAGCACCACCCGCCAGTCGCCGAGTTCGTCGCGGAACCGCTCCACCACCAGGGTCCGGTCGTCGGGCACGTGGCCGGTGGCCGCGCGCTGCTCGGCCAGGTACCTGATCAGGTTCCGCGCCGCCAGCTCGTCCAGGCCGGCCTGCTCCAGCTTGGCGATGGCCTCCGGCTCGGTGGCCGCCGACAGCTCGCGGCAGGCGGCTCCGATGGCCTGGCCGAGCTCGGCGGGCCGGCCAGGGGTGTCGCCGTGCCAGAACGGCAGCTTGCCCGGCTGGCCGGGCGCGGGCGTGACCAGCACGCGGTCCGGCGTGATGTCCTCGATCCGCCAGGACGTGGCGCCGAGCACGAATACATCGCCGACCCGCGACTCGTACACCATTTCCTCGTCGAGTTCCCCCACCCGCCGCGGCTGCCTCCTGTTGTCCGACGCGAGGAAGACTCCGAACAGCCCGCGATCGGGAATGGTGCCGCCGCTGGTGACGGCCAGCCGCTGCGCGCCCGGCCGGGCCCGGATGGTGCCCGCTACCCGGTCCCAGACGATGCGCGGCCGCAGTCCGGCGAACTCCTCGTCCGGGTAGCGCCCGGACAGCATGTCCAGTACCGCCTCGAGGACGGCCCTGGTCAGCCCGCCGAACGGCGCCGCCCTGCGGACCGTCTGCTCAAGCTCGTCCACCAGCCAGTCGTCGACCGCCGTCATCGCCACGATCTGCTGGGCGAGCACGTCCAGCGGGTTGTGCGGGATCTTCAGTTCCTCGATCTGGCCTGCCCGCATCCGTTCGGCCACCACGGCCGACTGGACCAGGTCGCCCTGGTACTTGGGGAAGATGATGCCGCGGGAGACGTCGCCGACGTTGTGCCCGGCCCGGCCGACCCGCTGCAGGCCGCTGGCCACCGACGGCGGCGCCTCGACCTGGATGACCAGGTCCACCGCGCCCATGTCGATGCCGAGCTCCAGGCTGGACGTGGCCACCACCGCGGGCAGCCGCCCGGCCTTGAGTGCCTCCTCGATCTCGGCTCGCTCCTGCCGCGACACCGAGCCGTGGTGCGCCCGGGCGACTTCCAGCGGGGCGCCGGTGGTCGCTCCTGCCTGCTCTGCTAGTCCGGGGGGACGACCCCCCCAGACCCCCCCGCTCACGGGGGGCTCCCCGCCCCCCGTACCCCCTGGCCCCCCGGCCCGCTCCGCCGCCAGCTCGTTCAGCCTGGCGCACAGGCGCTCGGCCAGGCGCCGCGAGTTCACGAACACGATGGTGGACTTGTGCTGCTCGATCAGGTCGAGCACCCGTTCCTCGACGTGCGGCCAGATCGAGCGCCTGGGGGCCGGCCCGCCCCCCGGGTTCTCCTCGTCCTCGCCGCCGCGGCCCGGCATCGTGTCCAGCTCGGTCATGTCCTCGACCGGGACGACGACCTGCAGTTCGATGCGCTTGAGGCTGGGCGGCTGCACGACGGCGACCGCGCGGGTGCCACCGAGGAACGTGGCCACCTCTTCCACCGGCCGGACCGTCGCGGACAGGCCCACCCGCTGAGCGGCCCGCGCGCCTTGGTCCGAGGTCCCCCGCAGGGAATCGTGGCGCGCGCTGCCGCGCAGGGAGTCCAGGCGCTCCAGGGACAGGGCCAGGTGGGCGCCGCGCTTGTTGCCCGCGACCGCGTGCACCTCGTCCACGATGACCGTCTCGACCCCCCGCAGGGTCTCCCTGGCCTGCGCGGTGAGCAGCAGGAAGAGCGACTCCGGGGTGGTGATGAGGATGTCCGGCGGCTTGCTGGCCAGCTTCCTGCGCTCCTCGGCGGCGGTGTCGCCGGTGCGCACCGCGACCCTGATATCCGGCTCGGGCAGGCCCAGCCGCTGCGCGGCGTGCCTGATCCCGGTCAGCGGCGCCCGCAGGTTCCGCTCGATGTCCACCGCCAGCGCCTTGAGCGGGGAGACGTAGAGCACCCGGCAGCGCAGCTTGGGGTCCGCGGGCGGCGGTGACGCCGCCAGCTTGTCGATGGCCCACAAGAACGCGGCCAGCGTCTTACCCGAACCGGTCGGCGCGACGACCAGTGTGTCCTCGCCCTTGCCGATCGCCCGCCACGCCCCAGCCTGGGCCTGCGTCGGCTCGGCGAACGCCCCCTCGAACCACGCCCGGGTGGCCGGCGAGAAGCTGTCAAGCGCATCGTTCTTGGTCATGTGACACTGCCCTGCGGAACCACCCACCGCGTGGCCTGCCCGGTAATGCCCGCGACGTGCTCGTAGTCGCCGTCATAGTGCAGCACGCAGACGCGCTGCCGCTCGGCCACGGCCGCGATGATCAAACCGGGGAGTGACACGGCCCGCAACTGGCCGCGCCCGGCCAGCTCGGCCTGGATACTGAGGGCCCGCCGCAGGTCGGTGTCTTCGGTCGGCAGCCACTCATAGGCATGCTGCCGGTCGTCCGCGATCTGCCGGTAGTCGGCCTTGCCCCGCGCGCTGAACAGCACTTCAAGCTCCGTAATCCCGCAGGTCGCGACCAGGCCGTGCTCGATCAGCGGTGCCAGCACCGTCCGCACTTGCGGATGGTGCCACCGCGCGACGGCGCTCTTGTCCGCCAGGTACCTGGCTACCGCCACGCCCGCTCCATCACGGCCGGGTCGCCGAGATCCGCGTATACGCCATCGTCGAGTCGCTCCACCTCGCGCTTGCGCGCCACCGAGGCCACGGCCTCAGCCAGCGCCCGGTTGACCGTCTCCTTCTTGGTCCGCGCCCCCAGCGCGGCCTGCGCCTGGTTGAGCAGGTCATCGTCCACATCGATAAGCGTCTTGGACACGGCCCGCCTCCCGTCGATATATATCGAAACCCTGCTTCAGTATATAATGATGTTGTGGCCGCGGGCGTACGCCGCGGCCCGAATCTCCCGGTCTGTGGACGCTCAGCCGGTCAGGTCTAGGTATCTCAGCTAACCACGAGGTACTGACATTCCTGATCCCCGGGCGTGGCCTCATTGACCAGACGCACGCCCGTCTCCGCTTCTCGTGCAGTAGTCTCGGCTGCACTCGGAACGAGAACGCGACGTGGCGGGGTGACGGAATGATGTTGTCCCGGCGGTCGCCGCTGGCGACCGCGCTCATCACCGCGGCCCTGCTGGCGGGGTGCGGCGCTGGTTCGCCCGCCCCGTCTTCGCCCGCCCCGCCGCCGTCGGCCACCCAGGCCAGCGCCCCCGGGACCGGGGTCACGTCGCAGCCGACCACGCCCGCCAAGCCGGCGGGCAGCGCGGTTCCGCAAGCCAGCGCGCCCCCGTCGCCGGCCTCCCTGCCGGTGGCGCCCGGCGCGGGCGCCCTGCCGCAGACCGGCACCTTGCCTCGCACCGAGTCCACCGCCTTCCGCAACGCGATGGCTGACCTGTGGCTGGCTGTGACCAGCGGGAACCCGCGCTTCGGGCGGCCCGCCTTCTTCCCGGAGGCGGCGTACCGGCAACTGAAGGCCATCCCCTATCCCGACGCGGACTGGCAGGACCGGCTCTGGTACGACTTCGCCCTCGACGTCGGCGCGGCCCACGGCCTGGTGACCCGGGGCGCCCGGCTGGTCCGGGTCATCGTGCCAGAATCCGAGGCCGCCTGGGTGTACCCGGACGATTGCTACAACACGATCGGCTACTGGCACGTCGGCGGCGCCCGGGTCGTCTACACCGAGCACGGCCAGGAGCGGTCGTTCGGCATCGCGTCGCTGATCTCCTGGCGCGGCGTGTGGTACGTGGTCCACTTCGGCGAGGTCCTGCGGCCGGTGGTGACCGGAGTCGTCGACCAGCCCGCCGACGGCCCGGGCTACCCGGGCCCGGCGGGCGGCTGCTGACTCCGCTGCTGCCCCCGATCGCGGCCAGGATCCGTTCGCGCAGTATCGGGCCGACGCAGTGTCGCAAAACAAGATGCGCGCATAAACTGCGCACAATCGCGCAGATGCCTTGTGCGTTTCCGGGAGGTCTGATCGCGTGTCCAGGTACCAGCGCTGGAATGAGCTGCTCGACCTGCTGCCCGGCGACGGGCAGCTCACCGTGGCCGAAGCCGCCCGGGTGCTGGGCGTGTCCGAGGCCACCATCCGCCGTGACCTGGATGAGCTGGCCCGGCAGCAGCTGGTGACCAGGACCCACGGCGGCGCGATGGCCGGTCATGTCTCTTACGACCTGCCGCTGCGGTACAAGACCGCGCGGCACGCTCCGGAGAAACAGCGCATCGGCCGCGCGGCGGCCGCCCTCGTCGCCCCGGGGGCGGCGGTGGCGCTGAACGGCGGCACCACCACCAGTGAGGTCGCCCGAGCCCTGGCCATCCGGCCCGACCTGCAAGACGGCACCGGCGCGCCGGCCATCACCGTGGTGACGAACGCGATGAACATCGCCAACGAACTCGCCGTCCGCCAGCACATCAAGATCGTGGTGACGGGCGGGGTGACGCGGGGCCAGTCGTACGAGCTGATCGGCCCGTTCGCCTCCCTGGTGCTGGCCGAACTGACCCTGGACTGGGCCATCCTCGGCGTCGACGCGCTCAACCTGCGGGCCGGGGCAACCGCCCACCACGAGGGCGAGGCCAGCATCAATCGCCTGATGGCCACCCGCGCCGAGCGGGTGATGATCGTGACCGACAGCTCCAAGCTCGGCCGGCGCGCATTCGCCCGGGTGTGCGACGTGGACGAGATCGACGTCCTCGTCACCGACCGCGACGCCAGCCCGGATTCGCTGGCCGAGTTCACCGAACGCGGCATCCGCGTCGTCACCGCCTAGCTCGCGCGGTTTCACACCCGGCCCGCTCGGTGCCCGTCTGGCCCGGCTCCCATTTCGTGCGCAACTTGATTGATCTATAATGCACGTATAAGGCATGTATCGATCAGAAGCATGCACAACATGTGATCGATGGGAGCCCGTGATGAGCTATCTGACCGATGAGATCGCCAGCCAGCCCGAATGCTGGTCCAAGGCGATCGAGACGGCGGGTTCGGCGGAATCCGCGCTGCCCCGCCCCGGGGAGCGGGTCGCCGCGGTCGGCTGCGGGTCGTCGCTCAACGTCGCGCGCTGCTACGCGGCCCTGCGCGAGGCCGCGGGCCAGGGCGAGACCGACGCCTTCCCGGCGTCGGAGGTGCCCGCCACCCGCCGGTACGACCGCCTGGTATTCATCTCCAGGACCGGCACCACCACCGAGGTGCTCGATGCCCTCCGCCGCGGTCCGCGGGACACGCCGACGACCGCCGTGACCGCCGACCCGGACGCACCGCTCGCGCGCGAGGCCCGCCACCTGGTGCTGCTCGACTTCGCCGACGAGCGCTCCGTGGTATCCAGCCGCTTCATCACCAGCTCGATCGTGCTGCTCCGCGCTCATCTGGCCTCCGGTGCCGGCGCCGGTGCCGGCGCCGGTCTCGGCGCGGACGTCAGCGCGCTGCCCGACGCGGCCGCGCGCGAGGTCGCCCGCCTGCTGCCGCCGGAACTCGCCGAACGCACCGAGTTCACCTTCCTCGGCCGGGGCTGGGCCGCCGCGGTGGCCGACGAGGCGGCGCTCAAACTGCGCGAGGCCTCGCGTACCTGGGCCGAGTCGTACCCGGCGATGGAGTACCGGCACGGCCCGATCAGCGTCAGCGACGAGAACACCGTCGTCTGGGCCCTGGGCGAGGTACCGGCCGACCTGCTGGCCGACGCCCGCCGCACCGGCGCCACCGTGATCACCTCGGACGCCGACCCGCTCGCCGGGCTCATCGGAGCGCAGCGGCTCGCCGCCGTGCTCGCCGAGCGCAAGGGCATCGACCCGGACCAGCCCCGGGCCCTGTCACGTTCTGTCATCCTGGCGTGATGTGTCCGGTCCCGGCCTCCGCCCGGACCCCTTCCCGCCTGCTGACCGGCGGCCGCGTGGTGACGCCCGAAGGGGTGCTCAGTCCCGGCTGGATCCGGGTGGCCGGGAACCTCATCGACGCCGTCGGGTCCGGTGCGGCGACGCCACCACCGCCCGGGCTTGTTGTCACCGACCTGCACGGGCACTGGGTGCTGCCGGGCTTCGTCGACCTGCACGTGCACGGTGGCGGCGGCGCGTCGTTCACCGCGGGGCCGGCTGACGACGTCAGGCGGGCCGCGGCGTTCCACCGGGGGCACGGCAGCACGACCATCGTGGCCAGCCTGGTCACCGCGCCGCTCGCCGACCTCGAGGCCCGCGCCGCCCTGCTGGCCGGCCTGGCCGCCGAAGGCGTCATCGCCGGGATTCACCTCGAGGGGCCGTTTCTCTCCGCGGCCAGGTGCGGCGCCCAGGATCCGCGGCACATGCTCGCTCCCGACGTGGCCGCCTTCGAGCGCCTGCACGCGGCGGCCGCTGGTCACCTGCGCGTCATCACGATCGCCCCCGAACTCCCCGGGGCGGCCGGTCTCATCACGGCGGCGGGGCTGGCCGGCGTGATCGCCGCGGCCGGCCACACCGACGCCACCGCGGACATCACCTCGGCCGCCGTCGACGCCGGCGTGACCCACGCGACCCACCTGTTCAACGGCATGCGGCCGCTGCATCACCGCGAGCCCGGCCCGGCCGGCGCGCTGCTCGACCGGGACGAGGTCACCTGCGAGGTGATCGCCGACGGCGTGCACCTGCACGACACCGTGATCCGCCTAGCGGCCCGCGCCGCAGGCCCGGGTCGGCTGGTGCTGGTCACCGACGCGATGGCAGCCGCCGGGATGCCAGATGGCCGCTACCGGCTCGGACCGATGCGGGTCGACGTGGCCGGGGGAGTGGCCCGCCTCCCCGCAGGCGGCGTGCCCGGCACGGCCGGCATCGGCGCCGGTACGGGCGGTGCGATCGCCGGCTCGACCGCCACCATGGCCGATGTCGTCAGGCATGCGGTCGCCGCGGGCCTGCCGGTCACCGCGGTGGCCGCCGCGGCGAGCACCACCCCGGCCCGCGTGCTGGGCCTCGGCGATCGCACCGGCGCCCTGTGCCCGGGCCTAGACGCCGACCTGGTCGTCTGCGACGAGGAGTTCCGGCTGCGCGCGGTGATGCGGCAAGGCGAGTGGCTGGACGGGACCCCTTAGGACCCGGCCGGGATCAGCCCGGCGCCCGCACCGAACCAGTGAGCTGCCCGCTGGCCGCGCTGACCTCGCACACCACGGTGCGCTCGCCGGCCTGCCAGGCGGCCTGGTTCGGGAAGACGTATTCCTGGGTCAGGGCGACGCCCGCGAGCTGCGGGTTCAGGTAGCTGCTGAACCGGCTTACGCAGCCGTTGCCCGCGTCTTGCTGCACCGCCGCGGCGCCCGGCCAGGCCCCCGCCGGCAGGCTGAAGGTGGCGAACACCTCGGCGTCGTGCGGGGTCGCGCAGGACAGCACGGTGACGTTGAGGCCGTTCCCGCTGGAGTTGATGCACTCGCCCGGCCGCAGGCCGAACACGGCGGCCGGCTGGTAGGTGATCACCGTCTTCGGCCGGAACCCGTGAGTGATCACGGCCAGCACGCCCACCGCCACCCCGACGAGGCCGATGACCAAGACGATGATGCCCGCCACCGCGAGCGGGCTGACGTCCCGCCTCCCCTCCTCCGCGTCCCAGCCCGGCCCGCCCGTTTCCGCCGGTGTCGCGTCGGTGGGCCCAGCCTCCGCAAGCTCCCCCTCCGCACGCTCCGCTTCGGCAGGCACGGCTCCGGCAGGCACGGCTCCGGCAGACTCCGCTTCGGCAGGCCTAGCTTCCGCGTCGGCAGGCTCCGCTTCCGCGAGCTCCGCCCCGGCCAGCCCGGCTTCCCCGGGCGCCGCCTCGGGGAGTTTCCCCTCCAGGCCCGCTGCGGCTTTCCCCTGCGCGGGCACGGCGTGCGCCAGCCCAGTCTCCCCCGGTTCCCGAGGAATTTCCTCGTTCACCCCCGCAGGCGCAACCATCCGCCCTCCATCGTGCGCAGTGCCCGCTGCGGCCAGCCCCGCTACGTCGGCTTCCTGGTCGGACGGCGCACGACCAAGATCGCGAAGTGCGCCCTGCTGAGAGTATTTCCCACGTATTTAAAAACGACACATCGGGGCAAATAGTCTCCGGGCCGCCCAGGCCCCCGTCCCCGCCTGCCGCCCCCGGCTTCGTCCGCCGCGCAGGCCTGGTCCCGGGTCGGCAGTACCCTGGGCGACGTGCGGCTGACCGAATTCTGGGACCGGATGAACGCGCAGTTCGGGGAGGTGTATGCGCAGAGCGTGGCCAAGGACTTCGTGTTCGACAAACTCGGCGGGCGCACGGTCGAACGCGCTCTTGCGGACGGGGTAGACGCTAAGACCGTCTGGCGGGCGGTCTGCGACACCTTCAAGGTGCCAGAAAATATGCGCTAAGCCCGCGGTCAGCGGCCGAGCAGTCGTGGCGTGTTGACCTTGTCCGGCGTGATCTTGAGGATCACGCGGCCGTGCGGGCCGACCGGCGCGGCGTAGTCGTGCCCGGTGTACTTGCGCGACAGTTCGTCGATGTGCCGCCGGGCCTCGTCGCCGGTGACGGTCTCGACCACGTGTCCCCGGACCTCGGCCCAGTCGTAGGGGTCGTCCTCGCTGCGGATCAGCACGGTGATGCGTGGGTCGCGGGCGACGTTCCTGGCCCGCTGCCGCTGCGGCTCGGTGTTGACCAGGACGTGCTCGCCGTCGGTGTCGACCCAGGTGAGCAGGGCCTGCGGCTGCCCGTTCGGCATCAGCGTCACCACGGTGGCCAGGTTCTTGCCCTTGGCGAGCCTGGTCACGTCCTCGTCGAGCGGCATCACTGATCTCCCTGCGCTGGCCATACCGGCTGCTGCCGATGTTAGCCCGCGGCCGGTACCGCGCCACCTCGGCCTACCCCGAAATGCATTATCCCGAACGAGCCGGGCTACTGCCTCCCCCAAAGTGCAACCTGGCCTCTGCCAGGCGCTCGGCCCCAGCTCGCGGTCCGCCCACGCTCCCTGGGTTTCCTGAATTTCTGACGGCACTTTCGGCGTGTCGCTCATGATCGAATACACGTTCGCTCTATAGTTAGCAAGTGAGGGCGATCTCCGGCCTCCATGACCAGCGAAAACGGCTACGGAATCCCCTCGCGGGCAGGCGCCGCGTGGTGCCGGCAGAAATGTCAGTGGTGACGCGTAGCGTGTCCGCAGATGGCCGCCGGGAGATGTCCGGCGGGACCAGGAACTCAGACGACCTGGGCGGTGCGGGAGGTGCCCGCAGGCCCCTTACCCGGCAGGGAGTCCTCATGGCAGTAAACGGCAAGTCGAGCCCGGAGCGGGCGGGCGACAGGGAGAAGGCCCTGGAGACTGCTCTCCTCCAGATCGAGCGGCAGTTCGGCAAGGGCTCGGTCATGCGCCTTGGCGAGGAGACGCGGGTGCCGGTCGAGGTGATCCCGACCGGCTCGATCGCGCTGGACGTGGCGCTGGGCCTCGGCGGCCTGCCGCGCGGCCGCATCGTCGAGATATACGGACCAGAGAGCAGCGGAAAGACGAGCTTGGCGCTACACGCCGTGGCGAACGCCCAGAAGGCAGGCGGAATTGCCGCGTTCATCGACGCCGAGCACGCGCTGGACCCGGATTACGCGAAGAAACTCGGTGTCGATACCGACGCCCTGCTCGTTTCCCAGCCGGACACCGGCGAGCAGGCACTGGAGATCGCGGACATGCTCATCCGTTCCGGGGCCATCGACATCGTCGTCATCGACTCGGTCGCCGCGCTGGTGCCGAAGGCGGAGATCGAGGGCGAGATGGGGGACAGTCACGTGGGGCTCCAGGCCCGCCTCATGTCCCAGGCTCTCCGCAAGATCACCGGCGCGCTGAGCCAGACGAAAACCACCGCAATTTTCATTAACCAATTGCGGGAAAAGGTAGGAGTCATGTTCGGAAGTCCAGAAACGACATCAGGCGGGAAGGCACTGAAATTCTATGCTTCTATCCGCCTGGACGTACGGCGAATCGAAACCCTAAAAGACGGTACCGACGCGGTCGGTAATAGAACACGGGTAAAAGTGGTAAAGAACAAGATGGCGCCTCCCTTCAAAAGCGCGGAATTCGATATCCTGTACGGTATCGGAATTAGTCGGGAGGG
>Ga0074046_10000245_pt1 | contig 48103 bp, 47 predicted proteins | sample BogForMeECP23OM3_FD_94441 | JGI IMG/M metagenome (GOLD analysis project Ga0074046, IMG submission 94441) | Bog forest soil microbial communities from Calvert Island, British Columbia, Canada - Bog Forest MetaG ECP23OM3 | ecosystem: Environmental > Terrestrial > Soil > Wetlands ... | reverse complement strand
TTTCGTGTCTTTCTGGTAGCTGATCGAAATTGCCCTCGAGCAGAATAGAGCTGAATCCGCCAAGACTCACGATTTTCGCTCCTGCCTTGATCGCGTAGGTGGCTGCGCTTCGAACTCGGGCGATGTTCTCGTGTAGGTAGTCGGGGTCCAGACGATCAGGAGGAATGAAGGAGTCGATATAGAGGCCTCGCGCGTTCGCACCGGTAATCGATGCGACCTCTACATGGCATATGGTTCGGGGCGGAATCCAAGGAAGGATGTCTTTGATCTCATCATCCGGCAGAGGTGTCCGCTCCGGTCCGCGCAGAACAGCGATCACCTCGGCAGCCGCTCGCCAACTTTCTTGATGCCCGATCAGAGCGAAATCGGTCCCTTGCCTGCCTACACTGGCAACTGCGTCACCCATACAAGTGTCACCTCTCCCGGTATTCCCAGCATGTCCAACGTCCTCATATACTGTTGCAGGGAGGCACCACGCAGCTCTGCTGCGCTCAAGCTAACTTCAGCAAGCGATGGCTTCACACAACTCTCGTGGCACACCTCGCAATGTCCATCCTTGCACTCTTTCGCTAGCATTTTCGCAAGGGTAGTCATCACCTCAAGATGCAAGCCGTAGACCTTGGCGTCGAAGCGCTGAGGGTTCCGAGCGCGTTCCTCTCTGAGAATCGCCATGGCGTGAGCGACATGCTCTTCTTCCTCTGCCGCAATGGCGGCAAAGGTCTTGCCAAGACTCCCCGGTGCCACCTTCCCGACGCGTGAATAGCTTGCGACGGCGAACGATTCCAGCATGATTTCTTGGACGATTAGGCAGCCGATAAAGTCTCGCTCTCTGATGCAGCGTAGGAACGCTTCGCGCAGCCGTTTCCAATGCAAGGCCTCGACGTTATGGGCAACGTCCACACCCATCTTGCGGCCCTCGGCGGCGAACGCCGCCGCATGTCCCTGTTCGCCCTCTGCGTGTTCCAATGCGTCAGCTACCTCTTCGGGGTCGTCACATATCTCCGATAAGGAGGTATAGTTCATCGCGGCGATTAGCTCACCGGTCATGGCCTGGGCCAGTACGTCCTGCCAAATCGGAGCATTGGGTGAGAGAGAAGTACATTCAATCGGTGGGCGCTTAAGACTAACAACGGGTTCCATGAAACCTCCTAAAGTTTGGAATTGAACTTCTGCTGCTTAGAAATTTCGCTCCGACTGATAAGCAAGTAAGCGACACTGGCACGATTGAGGCCACGCATCCTCAACGCCATCAGCGATCCTTTAACAGCGAGGGTTCCGCTTGCCAAATTGTAAACGGTGTTCATCCCCATTCCTTTTTACGCAAAGCACGGAACAAAAATTTCATAAGAATCAGATCGGTTCACGATAACGGCGCAGCCGCACCGCTGCCGCGATGAATATTGCTGCGAATAGCAGGCCGAGCCACAAACCCGGGCTGCTGAGGAATCTTCCCGGAGCGAGTTGTGACAGCGGAATAAGATGTGGGTCCACGGGAGCACCGCTGGGCGTCTTGAGGTCGAACGCGCCCGCAGCGAATCCGAACAAGCGGTCTTTCAGCAGCAAGCCGAAATGAGAAGTGCTGAACGCAATTCTCTCGAAGACGGCGATCCCGAGCCAAGGTAGGACGGCCCAAAGAAATGTTGCGCGGCGCGCCCATCCTGAAACCAGCAGCAGCCACGCGTAGATTGGCGCATGCCAGAGCGCCAGCACAGTCACGCCGTAAAGCAGGACCAATTGCATCTCGAACAGCGGCAATTGCTTCCAGAGCGTTGCGGCACCCCCATCCCTCAACAGCAGGACCACGGTGCTGATGAGCAGCATTGTCAGTTGCGAAACAACTGCGAGCAGGAAGACGATTACCGGCAGAACGAAAAGCGGAATGATCGCCTTCGAAAGCACCGTAGTAAGATCAGAAACCGGCAACGACTTCCAGAATAGAATGCTGCGATCGCGGCGCTCCCCGTGCAGCGCGTCAAGCGAGTAGAAGATTCCGACCAGGAACGCGGTCAGAGTGAGCAGCATCCCAGCGTGCGCGTAGGGCTGAGCAAGCAGGGCAGGCTGGTGCGCCCTGTCAAGAGCCGCCAGTTCGCGCATGCTGTGCGGCAGAGTAATCAAGCTGACAAAGAAGGCCAGCATTGCGACCGCAGCGGCGGCCAACGGCGCAATATAGATCGAGCGATGCTCCCACAATTCACGGCGCACCGACCAATAAAACGGACGCGTCGTTTTCATGTGTACCGGCGCGCTTGCTTCCGGCGAGTGAAAGGAAGAATCCGGTGCAGGGTTCGATTGAATGCCCATCGGATGATTCATCGGGCCGCTCCTCGTGGCTGTTGGGCTCGATTGCTGTTTGCGGTTCCCATCAAGGCAACGAAGACATCGGCGATGCTGGGCATGCGAACTTCGCCAAGGGCTGCGAGTTGTTTACGGTCGCTATGATCAAAAAGTAGGATGTTGCGGCCCATCACCTTTCGCTCGTGAATCGGCTTCAGCGCCTGTGCGGCGGCGACATGTTCGGGATTGACCATCACTTCCATATAGCGCGACTCGAACTCTTCCATGCTGCAATCGAGAACGATCCGGCCGCCGTTGATGAACATCAAATCGGTAAGCACATGCTGGACTTCTTCCACCTGATGTGTGGTCACGACGATGGTGCGGCTGCGATCAAAGTAATCATTCAGCAAGGAATCGTAGAATTGCTTGCGATATAGGATGTCCAGCCCAATCGTCGGCTCGTCCAGCACCAGCAATTTCGCGTCAATGGCCATTACCACCGCGAGGTGCAGTTGGGTCACCATGCCCTTCGACAGTTCCCGGACTTTGCTGGCGGGCATGATCGCAGTTTTTGCCAGAAAGCTTTCCGCTTTTCCCCGATCGAATCGCGGGTGCACCCCAGCGACGTAGTCGAGCGCTTGAGACACCCGCAGCCAACGCGGCAACACCGCGACATCGGCGATAAAGCAGACGTCACGCATGAGCTGATCGCGCTCGCGCCAGGGGTCGCGCCCGATAACGTTTAGTTCTCCTTGATATTGCGTCAGGCCGAGAATCGCGTTGAGCGCGGTGCTCTTACCCGCGCCGTTCGGACCGATGAGTCCGAGGATGCGCCCCTCTTCGATGCGCAAATTGACGCTGTCGAGCGCGACAGTTGCGCCGAAGACCTTGCGGAGTCCGCTTGCTTCGATCACGATCATGGCTTCGGTTTCTCCTCTCCAGAATTTGCTGCATCATTCGGTGATGGGCCGTTTATGGCCCTACCGAGCAATTCTTGCGGAGTTAGCCCGAGCCGCTGAATGGTTGCGGCAACCCGGGGCCATTGCTCCCGAAGAAACTTCTGGCGTTCGCCCTGCAGCAGCAGATTGCGTGCGCCTGCATTGATGAACATGCCGCGACCGCGCTTCGTTTCGACAAGCTGCTCGTCGACCAGTTGTTGATAGCCCTTCAGGACCGTGAGCGGATTGATTCGATATTCCGCGGCGACAGTGCGAACCGACGGTAGCGGATCGCCTTCTTGTAGTACCCCGTCGAGGATCATCGCGACGACGCGGTCGCGAATCTGGCGATAGATTGGCTGGCTGTCGTTCCACTCACCGCCCATCGGGTTATCCATATAGCCCTTGGAGATTCCCCCTTATTTTGTGCGCTGCAGGTCGAACTGCACGATGCAGGCGGGAACCTTTAGGAAAAAACAGTGCGGCCATGCCAGCGGGCACAGTGATGATCGCGGCAAAGATGTGAAAAATGAGAACGGGTGAATACGTCATTTTACCGCTCCTCTTGTCTTCCGCGACCGGTGGCCGACCGTAGCTGGCCTAACGCAGATCCTCATTTCTTCGGCACCGGCATGAACCCCGGCTCGCTGGTTGGAGGAACGATGTTGTTCAACCGCATGTAGGTGACCAGATTGCCGTAGTGTTCCTGATTGTGCATGAGGTTGACAGTCAGCACGCCTAGCTTCGGAATGTCGCGTCCGAATAGGTTGACCATTTGAGCAGCGGAAGCGTCGGTCATGGCGTCATAGGCCTTGTCGCAATAGGCGAAGGCGCTTCTGAGGGCGACGATCAGATCGGCTTTCGAGGTTTTGCTCTGCTCGATGTTCATCTCAGGGCCTTTCTCACCGAGTGCGATCGAGCAAAACATGTACTGTGCGTCGGCGACATGCCCAACGATCTGGCCGTAGCTGCGGACCCCGGCCGTAGGCTTAAAGTTGTAATTCTCTTCGGGCATTTTTTCGGCCGAACGGAGCAGGACATTCTTCACCGCTCCGTAGGCGAATTTGTTGAATGTGCTGAGAGGACTATCCTGGGCCAAGGTCACGGAGGCTCGCGCAAGAAGGAAGACCAAAAGTGCTCGGCGAATTGTTCGCATCGGACGTTCTCCTAAACAGTGAGTAGGCAATGACCGGTTGCCATCAGTGTGTTAGTTAACTATAACACTAAATCAATAGCAAGGGCTTTTTTTGAGATTTTTGCAGGCCGTCACGATTCCATACGGCTCCAGAGATAAAGGGTAGAACCTGCTGAATGGCCCGGGTAGCACTTGCATCCGAGGTTGGCTCGCTTCAGAGTTTGCAGGAGTGGCGCAAAATCGCTCTCTACGATATTCTTAGCTGTACATACTCCGTTGTAGAATTACGTTCCCCAGATACAGGTAAACCCTCATGAGTGACACCAAAATTATTGCGCCTGAAAACAAGGCTGCCCGCCCCACCTGGAGGCCAGCCGGCAAGGTTCACACCGCCGAACAGCCTTTCACCTATCCGCTGAAGCGCGAATTTGTTGAGCCCGACTGGCGCCGCTTTCCCGGCTATAAAGATGTGACTCAAGAAGAGTGGGAAACCGCGCTGTGGCAACGCCGGCACACCGTGAAGAACCTCAAGGAATTGAAGGTTGTTTTCGGCACTCTGATTCCCGATTCCCTCGTGGCCAGCGTTGAGCGCGATATTAAACAACGAGCCACCATGTCAATTCTGATACCGCCTCACATGCTGAATACTATGGATGAGAAGGATCTGTGGAACGATCCCGTGCGCCGCTACATGCTTCCCGCATTTGAGGATCGCCACCCGGAATGGCCGAGCCATCCGAAGGCCAGCCGCGATTCGTTGCATGAAGCGGATATGTGGGCAGTCGAAGGCCTCACGCATCGCTATCCCACGAAAGTTTTGGCTGAATTGCTTTCCACTTGCCCACAGTACTGCGGACACTGCACACGCATGGACCTCGTCGGCAACGATGTGCCGCAAGTGGTCAAGTTGAAATTCCAGGTCCCGCAAAAAGACCGCTACGAGCAGATGCTCGAGTACCTGCGCGTCACGCCTTCGGTTCGAGACGTTGTCGTCAGCGGAGGAGACATCGCCAACACGCCAATCGTCGTGCTGGAAGCGTTTGTCTCGCAATTGATGGATATCCCGAATATCAAGGACATTCGTCTAGCGACGAAAGGGCTTATCGCGATTCCGCAACATTTCTTGCAGCCGGAAGTGCTTGCGGGTCTGGAGCGTCTGGCCAAGAAGAGCCGCGAGCGCGGCGTCGACATTGCGGTGCACACCCACGTCAACAATGCCCGGCAGGTTACGCCGCTCGTGCGCAAGGCGGTGCAGGCGTTGCTCGATATGGGTTACCGCGACGTGCGCAATCAGGGCGTGCTGCTCCGCGGCGTCAACTCCTCTTCCAAAGAATTGTTGGATTTGTGCTTTATGCTGCTCGATCACGGTAAGATCATGCCGTACTACTTCTACCAGTGCGACATGATCCCCAACGCGGAACACTGGCGGCTGGCAATTCACGAAGTGCAAAAGCTGCAGCACGACATCATGGGTTATCTGCCGGGCTTTGCCACCCCGCGCATGGTTTGCGACGTGCCGTTTGTTGGCAAACGCTGGGTCCACCAGGTAAAGGAATATGACCGGCAATTGGGTATTTCATATTGGACCAAAAATTATCGGACCGGGATTGAAGCCGATGATCCGGAAGCCCTTTCTCGCCGCTACGAATATTACGATCCGATTTACACTCTGCCGGACCAGGGCCAGGAATTCTGGCGCGATAAGCCCATGCAGCAGACCTTAACGAAGTAGCAGCCGATCGAGACAGCAAACCCAAATCCGTTGCCATTCTCCTGGCTCGCCTAGAAGAAGTAGATGCCGGCATACCGTTGTTGAGGCAAGTCTAGCGGGGATTAACGGACAATTGACTTCTCAGAAGAAACTCAGGACTAGTTCACCAGCTTCTGTTTCAAGGCAAACCGCAACAATTCCGAATTATTCTCCAAACGAAACTCCTCCATAATCCGGTATTTATGGAACGCCACCGTTCGCGTAGCCACATGCAATATCGCGGCGACCTCTTTCATCGTATGGCCCTTAGCCAAAAGCTGCAGCACCTCACGCTGCCTGGCTGTCAGCTCTTTGCCGTTTTTCGATTTTATTTCTCTTGTCGCCGCGCACTCGATTTGATCGAACTTGACCGCGGGCGTAACATACAATCGGCCTTCGAGGACTTCTCTCACCGCTTTCAGCAGTTCCGAGCCCGCCGACTTCTTCAATAAATATCCCGACGCCCATTTCCTCATCGCTTCTTCTGCAATGTCAGCGTCCTCTGTCATCGTCAGCACGATAATTTTGGCGCCCGGAATCATTTCCTTCAACTGTGCGCCAGCGTCCAAACCATTTAGCAAGGGCATGTTGAGATCGATCAAGGCGAGATCGGGTTTTAATTCCGTCGCCGCACGCAGTAGTTCGCGCCCGTTCGCCACGGTCGCCACCACGTCAAATTCCGGTTCGAGTAGCCGCTTAAACGCTTCGGCGACGAGCGTGTGATCGTCAGCCAAGAGGATTCGTGCTTTCAACAAGGGAGATCCTCCCCGGGAGTCCCTACCCACCTGTGCGCATTGCTTGGAAATATACAACAAGGATGCCTCCATGAATAGAGAACGTCCCTCTGCTGGGGGCAATTCCAATTGGTACTACTCTAGGTTGCCCGGAGAGGAAAATCTAGTTTTCCGCGGCGCTTGGTGCGGCCATCACCAAATCTTCTTCTGTAAAGGTAAGGCGTTTGATGTCCCACGCTAATCCTACCAGGGACATTGTCCAGATTCCGTACCAGTTCATGTCCATCTCATACCATGCCAAACCGTGACGGGCAGATTGCGGAGCATAATGGTGATTGTTGTGCCAACCTTCACCGAAGGTCAGGAAGGCCACCCAGAAGCTGTTGGTCGAAGTGTCGCCAGTTTCAAACCTTTGCGAACCCCACATATGAGTAGCGGAATTGACCAGCCAGGTCGCATGCATGCTGAATACCGTGCGAAGGAAAACGCCCCAAAATACAAAGGGCCAGCCGCCGATGAAATAGAAAATCACCGCCAGGACTACCGACGGAACCCAATGGTATTTGCTGAGCCATAGGTGATATCTGTCTTTGCGAAGATCCGGAACGTAGGGAAGCAGTTCGCTGCGATCGCGATGCATGGCGCGGCCGGTTATGATCCAGCCCATGTGCGCCCAGATTCCACCGTCGCGCGGAGAATGCGGATCGCCTTCTTTATCCGTGTTCTGGTGGTGGATGCGATGCGTTGCCACCCAGGAAATTGGACCACCTTCAATCGCCATCGTTCCGCAAGTCGTCAAGAAATATTCCATCCACTTGGGAGTCTTATATCCGCGGTGGGTCAACAAGCGGTGATAGCCCATGCCAATGCCCAGGCTGCCCGCCACCCACCACATGAAAATTGCCAGGAGTAACGCTTTCCAGGTAAAGAAAAATACCGAAGCGATCGCAAGAAGATGCAACGCAATCATGATCAGGGTTACGCCCCAATTGACTGGCTGCGAAAAAGTTTTGTCACGTTCAAAGATAGAAGGTTTGCTCATAATCACAAACAACTGTAGCATCTTCTGCTCAACTTTTTGGTGACTTTCGTCACAATGGGTTGCGAATAATTCTACCTCCTGCAGCTAGCGACTGATGTTCGATTCTGCGAAGAGAAAAAGATTTTTCTGGCCCCGGGGTAAAAACGTGGTATTATGTAGCTGCGTTTGTTGCTCTTGTAACACCTTTAGATTCGACTTTAAGGGGCTGCGGGGTAAAACCTGCGGCTTTTTTAGTTTACGGCTGGAGGCAGTCGGGACGCACCAAATAGCTTTTTGTAAAAGAATAGGAAACACAAGTGAAAGAACAAGGAACAGTAAAGTGGTTCAATGCTAGCAAGGGTTTTGGCTTCATTCAACGCCAGACCGGCGAAGACGTCTTTGTCCATTTCTCGGCAATCATGTCAGATGGATACAAGTCGCTCAACGAAGGTCAAGCGGTTGAGTTCGAAGTGACCAAGGGCCCCAAGGGCCTGCAAGCTGCGAACGTGACTAGCCTCTAGTCTGATCGGGCGAGCTGCGCTAAATGCCGGCTCGCCCGTTTTTCTTTTAAAGGCCCCAATCTACCGATTGGCAGCGTAGTCTTCCCCTCGAATTTAGTTTTTAATTCTTACAATGCATGGCGCCAGCTGGGCGACCATCCAGAAACCACCATTCCGGGCAATGGCGTTCCGCCGCCCGCTAGAAGTTGGTCGTCAGGCGTAGGGAAAAGCTTCGCGATGGCCCAATGGCATTTCCAGAAAACAATCCCGCAAAATCGATCACATTCAATTGATTATTCAGATTCACTGCATCGGCTTGCAATCTCATGCTGAGCGAATCGCTTTTCCAGATTTCTGCACCGATCGAGGCGCCGATAGAAAAGGAAGGGCGAATGCGGCTGAGGGCGAAATTCACGCGACTGATGACCTGCGGTCCATACTGGGCCAGTGCTTGCGCTTCCGTCCCGGAAAATTCGAACGGAAGGCCGCTACCGTATTCCATGCCGAAGCCCGCCCAAATCCGATTCGTGAATTCATAGCGCACGCGCATGCGAACGGTGTTGCGCTGATCTTGAGAATCCCAGAAGCGTCCTGTGATATTGTCGAGCGCATTGGTCGCGTCAGTTCCGAGGAATAAGCCTCCGGTAGCCGGTAAATACGCGGAGCCCACAATGTAGGAGTAGCTGACAAAACCGCTCCATTGCCGCCAGTGCGGAACGTCGATTTTTGCTTCCGCACCATAAATCGACGCTTTTGCAAACGCGATCGGAAAACTCACCGCCGTGCTCAGCAACTGATCGTCATCCGCATAGTTGTTCATCCGGCGGCTGAAGACCGTGCCTTCCAATCGCAGTTGTCCGAAAAACGCCTTGCTGGCTCCGACTTCATAAAAATTTCCCAGCGAAGGACGAACCGGTAAGCGCAGTACCTCCGGATTCAGCGAAATTACTTCCGGCGAACTCGACAGCAAAATATTACGAAACGATGGTGTCTGGAAGATTCGGTCGTAGGACGCGTGCAGTACCAGATTCCAGGATGGGAAAAACTTGGCTACTCCCAATCGCGGGCTCACGGCATTCTGATTGACGATCAACTGGTAGTGATCCCAGCGCAACCCCGCACTGATGGTCCAGTTGCCCAGGCGAATCTGGTCCTGGATGAACGCAGCCTGATCCAACTCGGGTTTACTGTCCATAAAACTGAAAGTCTGGGGTGTGCCGGGATCAAATTGCGAGGGCTCGGTGATGAAGTAGTTGAAATTCTCGTGCAAAAAAATGTTGTCCGATTCTACGCCGACCTTAATCTCGTTTAGGTTGCGGTGGATCGAGAGGCTGCCCTTAAAATAGCCTTCACGAAAATAATTCTGCTGATTAGCAATCACCGGCAGAGAATAGGGATTGGATTGCAGACTGTTTGAATTGTCGCGGACCATCCCGCGCAAATCCAGGACTACATTCGGCGAAAAAATATGTTGGTAGGAGACGATTCCCATAGTTTCAAAATTGCCGGCGTTCTGCAGCTGCGAGCCGGGGGGTCCTGACGGGTCAATAAAATTTTCGTGCGGAGTCTGCTGGACAAGTTCGTTCGGAATTTCGTACCGGGCAAGTTCGTGGCGCACGGAAAAGCTGATCCGGTCCGCGCTGCTCAAATCCCGTTCGTACCGGATGGAAAAATCCGCAGTCGTTCCGGTGTTCGTGAAATTTTCCGGCACAACTGGATTCAGGTAATGGCTGGTCATATCGCCGCTGGCGCTGACCCCCAGAGTGTTCTTTCCCCACAAATACTGCGCCATCGCGTAGCCGGCCGCAGTGGCGAAGCTGCCACCGGAGAGCACGACCTCGCCGTGAACTCCGGCGCGTGTATCACGCGCCGTGTTTAACTCCACTACACCGCCCAATTGTCGTCCATATTCTGCTGGGAATGTTGCTGTGTACACCCCAACGGAGTCCAGATTATCTGCTTCGATCTCCGGGCCAGAACCGGGAGAGCGATTATCGAGAAGAGGAATTCCATCGACCACGACTTGCGTCTGATATTCCGATCCCCGCGGGTGCAGGACCGCATCTCCTTCATATAGCCAACCGGGTTGCGAGTTCACCAAGTCCTGCAATGATCGTCCCGGGATCGAGGCTGGTCTTTTTTCAATAGTTTCCAGGCCGAGGTGTTGCGTGTTTCCCACGCTATGCGGATCAATCAGCGTTTCATAGTCGCTCACGATGATGGAATCGGCAGCCGAAACCAGGTTCAGCTTTGTGGCGAACTCTGTCGGGACCACGGAGCGAATTTCCAATGTCTCGGTAACCGGAACAAAGCCATCTCTTCGAATCTCGATCTTGTACAGACCAAAGGGGAGCCGCTTGGCCGTCAGCTTTCCCGCTGCGTCGGTCGAATAGCTCTCATGAAACTGATTTGCCTCACAAATCAGCACGACCACGGCGCGGACACCGAGATTTGCCGGATCGCTTATTTTCAGACGCAGTTCCCCCATATTGCTCTGGGCGTAGATCGAAACACCAGAGAGAAGCAACAGCGGCAAAAATCGCTTCATCACTACAACACCCTTTTCCCCCGCTTACCCCTGGTCATTTGGGCCTTTTCCTAAAGTACTCCGGCGCTCCCTCGGAACGGGGTGCGGCTTCCGAAAGGGTACGAAAACCTAACTAGGATGATCTCAGGCGGTGAAGTGCCGCCTACAACCAGGCCGTTCTACTTCGCGGCTATCCTATAGATCGACTTGCCGCCTTTGATGGTTTCTACAACTTTTATTTCAGCAAGCTTCGGCCGCTGCACCCCCAACGGGTTATCCGAGAGGATCACCATGTCCGCCACTTTTCCCACTTCAATCGATCCTTTCCTCGTTTCCTCAAAATGCTGAAAGGCGGGCCAGATTGTCATCGCTTCCAAAGCAGTAAGTGGATCGAGCCGATGCTGTGGGCCCAACACATACCCCGTTCGTGTCGTCCGGTTCACCGCCGTGCTTAAAACCATCATCGAGTTTGGAAGTGTGACCGGGGCATCCGAATGGATGCTGAATTTCATGTTGTTCGCTAGCATCCAACCCGTTGGGGAAATGTTTTCGGCGCGTTCTGGTCCCGCAACGGATTGCCGGTGCCAATCTCCCCAATAAAATGTGTGCATTGGAAAGAGGGCAGGGAAGATGCCGAGCGTTTTAATCTCCTTCACCTGGTCTGCTCTCATGTATTGACCATGAATCAATACCGTTCTTCGGTCGTACCCTGGCACCGCCGCCTGCGCGGCCTTCACTACGCGGATCAACTGATCGATCGCCGCATCTCCGTTGGCGTGTATCAGCACTTGCCAGTCGTTCTGATAGGCTTTGACCATTAACGCTAGCGCATCCGCATCTGTTTCAAAGATCGGATAACCACGGTATTCCCCTCGTTGCCCTTTCGGCTCTACGAAATAGGGCTTCGTGAACCATGCCGTTTTCCCCTGAGGCGATCCATCCAATACCAGCTTTACTCCGCCCAGCCGAAGATGATTTGTGTACGCACGAGACATCAGCGGTCCGTTCAAAACCGGATTATTCTCGTTCATTACCATATCCGGATAGATGACGACGTCGATTTTCAGTTTTTCCTGCTGAGAAGCGGCGATCAGCATCGCCAGTGTCGTTGGATCGGCACGACCTTCCTGAGCGGTGGTGATTCCATTTGCGATATAGATGTCCTCGGCCGCCTCTACTAGTCCGGTGGCCTGCTCTGTCGTGAATTTCGGCAACGTTTTCAGCAGCAAAGAGATGTGCGCGTTTTCTTCCATTACTCCGTTCGGCGTTCTTCCATCAGCTTCGCGCCCAATTACGCCGCCTTTAGGATTCGGAGTTTCCGCCGTGATCCCTGCATTTGCCAAGGCCTTGCTGTTGTACACGCCGATGTGCCCGGATTGATGAATCACTACGATGGGTATATCGGTCGAGACAGCGTCTAATTCTTCGCGTGTCGGCGAACGTTTTTCCGCCAGCTGCGAATCGTCGTAATCGAAACCAATTACGACGCCGTACTTTTTCGGGTTGGGGGAACTAGCCAGATAATCCCGCAGTACCTGCTGCAGTTGTGCGATCGATTTCACTGGTCCATCAGGAGGAGGCAGCAGATTCGCGGAAAGGGCTTGCAATCCCACTTGTCCTAAATGGCTGTGCGCATCAAAAAAACCCGGGACTAAGGTTCTTCCCCCGAGGTCCACCATCTCTGTTTTGCGCCATCTGTGCTGTGCTTGGATGTCTGCCAGCGCGCCAACCGCCTCGATCTTCCCGTCCTTTACCGCGACTGCCTCTACTCGCGGCTGATCGCTATTCATCGTCAGGATTGGTCCGCCATAATAAATTGCGTCCGCTCGATTGGGCTTGTCCGGCCCCTGTTCCTTACATGCCGCGATACTGAACAGCATCGCGCACAAAATAAGTCCAAGGATCTTCTTCATTCGCAGTAATCCGTTCCTCAACCTGCTTGGGATGCCGATCACCTTCTGCAGCAAGTTTAACAAACCGCAGAAGAGAAATTTCAGCCGAGCTCACAATAGTCAATTGGACAAAGGTGTGATGCGACCGAGATGGGGCCTCGCGAAGTCCCACAATAGGCAACTGCGGGTTGGGGTCGATTTTGTCTCGACAGAAGATGTTTCCTTGCGGGCGCGAGGTACTGCTTGGAAATCGACCTTAACTTGCCGAACCAAACCCCCGATCAGATTTTCCAGATGGAAACTCGAGATACGTTTCTGGCAACAGTGACTGTGCCATAGACGCGGTCAGCTGTATTTGTGCAACTAATCAGAATTTAATCGTCCGGACTCTCATTTTGTGATATCCTCTCCGCCACTCATCGACGGAACTCGCTCTTCGAGCGACGTAAGACAATAATCGGCAGGTCAATTGTGGGAGGGGTCTCGCACATTTACCCCTTACGGGACCGCGGGCTCATTCTGAGGTGAATGGATCGTGGGGGGAGTGCTTTTCAACCATGGCTGAAAATTCAAAGGAGGATTTATGGCAACGACACGAGTCGGAATAGCACCCATGAAGGTGGCGCAGATTCCCAAGGCGGGTGCCGATTTCCAGATCATCGAGCGCGAGATTCCTAAGCCGGGTGCAGGACACGTGCTGATCAAGGTGCTGGCCTGTGGTGTCTGCCACAGCGACGTGCTCACGAAAGAGGGCTCTTGGCCAGGAATTGAGTATCCGCGTGTACCAGGACACGAAGTTGTGGGCATCATCGATGAACTGGGTGCCGGTGTTTCCGAGTGGAAGAAGGGCCAGCGCATCGGCGTCGGATGGCACGGCGGCCATGACGGCTCTTGCCTCCAGTGCCGGCGCGGAGATTTTGGCAATTGCCGGAATCTGAAAATTGCGGGCATCAGCTATGACGGCGGATACCAACAATATATGGTGGCCCCCGTAGAGGCGCTGACGACAATGCCCGAAGGTCTAGCTGACGCCGAAGCAGCGCCGCTGCTCTGCGCCGGAATTACCACGTTTAACGCGCTGCGGCACAGCGGCGCGATGCCCGGCGACCTTGTCGCTGTGCTGGGCATCGGCGGTCTGGGCCACCTCGGAATTCAATTCGCGAACAAGTTTGGTTATAAGGTCGCGGCGGTCGGGCGCGGACCGGAAAACGCGCCGCTCGCAAAGAAACTCGGAGCGAGCGTGTACATCGACAACAAAGTGACGAACGCGGCAGACGAGTTGCAAAAACTGGGCGGCGCACAGGTCATTCTAGCAACAGCGCCAAGCTCGAAAGCGATGTCCGAAGTGATCAACGGTCTGGGGCCGAACGGTAAACTGGTTGTGGTGGGCGTGACATTTGATCCTATCGAGGTCACACCGGTACAGCTCGTTTCTGGAAGTCGAACTATTCAAGGCTGGGCCTCGGGAACACCAACTGATGCCGAGGACACACTGCGCTTCGCCGAACTAGCTGGCGTGCGCGCCATGATTGAAACATATCCGCTCGAAAAAGCGGCCGAGGCTTACGCGCGAATGATGAGCGGCAATGCACAATTCCGCGTCGTCCTGACGATGTAAGGTTGGTCAAAAACCCAATCCGCCCAATCCGTCGTTCGTCGAATGATGAATTTGGTTTTCAGAAAGGAGTCCATCATGCCGCAACCTGAACAGGCTAGAGAATTCGTCACAACCCATTTCGATAAAGTGCTCTACACCGCCAAAGCCCACACGACAGGGGGGCGGGACAACGGCGTATCTCGCACCGACGATCGCCGACTGGACCTCAAGCTTTCTTCCCCCGGCACCTCGGGATCGGGCACCAACCCCGAGCAGTTGTTTGCCGTGGGCTGGTCGGCCTGCTTTCTCTCGGCTACTAAGCTGGTGGCCGGCAAAAAGAAGGTTACGCTCCCCACCGACGTGGCCGTTGATGCCGAAGTGGACCTGGGAATAACTCATGGCGTTCACGGCCTCGCCGCACGTTTGAATGTCACTCTGCCAGGTATGGACCGCGAAACCGCCCAGACCTTGGCAGACGCCGCGCACCACGTGTGTCCGTATTCCCGGGCCACCCACGGCAACATCAACGTCACAACGAACGTGGTTGTCTAGCCGAACGGATCAAGTATTTAGAAATGGCTAAGACACAGAAAACTGCAATCGTTACCGGCGCCTCCCAAGGAATCGGGGCGGGGCTTGTCAAAGCGTTTTTGAAACGCGGTTATCACATAGTTGCAAACTCGCGAAATATCACCAAGGCAAATCCGTTCCCGGCATCCGCGAATCTTGCGCTCGTCGACGGAGACATTGCTGACCCGAACACGGGTGCAAAGATCGTGGACACTGCCGTAACCCGATTCGGCGGCGTCGATGTGTTGATCAACAATGCGGGTATTTTTATCCCGAAACCCTTTACGGAGTACACGACCGAAGATTTCAATGCTTTGGTCTCCACCACGCTTGCGGGCTTTCTCTATGTTTCACAGCTATCGGTGAAGCAAATGTTGAAGCAGAAAAACGGCAGCATCGTCAACCTCTCAACGACCCTCGTCGACCAGCCGAATGCAGCGGTGTCGGCAGCCGTTCAGATAATGGTGAAGGGCGGGTTGAATGCAGTGACGCGCGCACTCGCAATTGAGTATGCAAAGGACGGCATCCGTGTAAACACCATTGCGGTGGGTGTAATAAACACTCCGATGCATAAACCCGAGACCCATGAGTCTCTGAAGGGCTTACAGCCGATGGGCAGGATCGGTGAAATCAAAGAAATCGTAGACGCAGTTTTGTTTTTGACCGACGCGACGTTCACCACTGGTGAAATCTTGCACGTAGATGGCGGCGCGCACGCGGGTAAATGGTGACGTGCGAAGGCTCTCAGCCTGCCAACGCCGAGCGGCGCTTGAAAGAGCTGCCATGAAGCTTCTGGCGGCCGCCGGATGAATCACTCCGCTATTCCAAGAATGCCTTTTAGGGTTTGCTTCTCCGCGCCCGATCTCGCAAAATCATCAAACCTACTGTTCGCCGCGTCAATGATATGACTTCGAATAAATGGAGCTCCCTCTTTGGCTCCTTGCTCGTAACTCTTGGTGCAGCATTCCCATTCGAGGATTGCCCATCCTGGAAAATCGTATTGCGTGAGCTTCGAGAAAATCGTACGGAAATCTACCTGTCCGTCACCCAACGATCGAAACCTTCCAGCGCGATTCAGCCAAGGCTGGTAGCCTCCATACACTCCTTGCTTCCCCGTCGGGCGGAACTCCGCATCCTTCACGTGAAACATCTTGATCCGCTCGTGGTAGAAATCGATAAATTGCAAATAGTCGAGCTGCTGTAATACGAAATGGCTAGGATCGTAGAGTAAGTTACACCGGCGATGCCCGCCGACCTTCTCAAGGAACATCTCGAAGCTAACACCATCGTGCAAATCCTCGCCCGGATGAATCTCGTAACAAAGATCAACTCCAGCATTCTCAAACGCGTTTAAAATAGGCAACCATCTTTTTGCCAACTCCTCGAACGCTATCTCGATTAGGTTCGCGGGGCGTTGCGGCCACGGATAGACGTAGGGCCAAGCAAGCGCTCCTGAAAATGTGGCGTGCGCTTGCAATCCTAAGTGCGCCGAAGCTTGCGCTGCGAGGTGCAACTGCTCAACTGCCCAAGCCTGACGTGCATTCCGATTGCCGCGGAGCTGTTCCGGGGCGAACCCATCAAACATTGTGTCGTAGGCGGGATGGCTAGCGACAAGTTGTCCTTGCAGATGCGTCGAAAGCTCGGAAATAACTAGCCCGTGCTGAGATACTATGCCGGCCACTGCATCGCAATACGCTTTGCTTTCCCCAGCTCGTTTCAAATCGAATAAGCGTGGATCCCAAGAGGGAATTTGCACTGCGATATAACCCAAGCTTTTTGCCCATCCGCAGATGGCGTCGAGTGTGTTAAACGGCGCGCTATCTCCAACGAACTGCGCCAAAAATATCCCCGGCCCCTGAATAGTTTTCATCTACATGCTCCCGACCTTTCATCCTCTAGGTGAGGTGCATATATTCTCGCCGAGTTCGATCGTCCGCAAGCACCATTGTGCAGTCGAGGTGATGACACAGGCGCTGCCTATCGCAAGTCTTCGAGAACTATTCCTGAATGAAGCTAGAGGGAAGCAGCGGGAGGCCTTGGCCAAACTCAGCCGGCATGCGAAAAATGGTGGCACAGCTAGTAGTTCCTGGTTCGTTCCAGTCGTTCCAGTGGAACATGTTCCTTTTTGCTCGACTCCAGCGTAAGATGCACGCCGTGCGGGGGAGAGCCGATCAAACACTTGACCAGCTCCGTGATCGCTTCGGAGTTATGATGAGAAAACTGAGCTGGAATTGGCCTGCCTGGGTCGGCTTCCTCTCGAGCATACTTGCATTCGTCAGCTATTTCACGGTTCTTGTTCGATTCCCGATCACCCGCGACGTCCCTTGGGTAAACTTCTTGCTGTTCGGAGTGGCTGCTTTGTTCTTCCTGACTGGCCTGAATCGGGCCTTTACAGGATCGGGTTCTCTAGGCGGGAAGCTCGTAAGCTCCGTCCTGGCGCTTCTGGGCGTTTCCATTCTAGCTGTGTTCTGCTTTATCGTTTTTCACGCGACCCGACAATTGCCTGCATCCCACGGGGCACCGGTCGTGGGTCAGAAAGCCCCGGACTTCGCTTTGCGCGATACGGGCGGCAAGCTGGTTTCTCTTTCCACACTTCTATCTTCACCACCGGAGCTGGCGAGTTCCGGCACCGCTCCCGAAGGGGTACTCTTGATCTTCTATCGAGGCTATTGGTGACCGTTCTGCAACTCCGAGTTACGGGGAATTGAAGAACAGCTGCCTAGTTTCAAGGATCTGGGAATTCGGCCAGTGGCCATCAGCGTGGACGCACCCGAAGAGTCCGCCGATCTGTGCCGCAAGGCCGGCTACACGTATACATTTCTCTCCGATCCCAACGCGGAGGTCATCCGGCGTTACAACCTTCTGCATTCTGGCGCGGGTGTGGACGGCCACGATATAGCTCGCCCAGCCGAGTTCCTTCTCGATTCCTCGGGTATCGTACGATGGGTGAATCTAACAGAAGATCTCCGCGTCAGAGCGACGCCCGAACAAATGCTGAAAGCGGCGAAACTCGCTCGAAAATAATCGGCTGATGTGCTGCGATCCGGAGTACTAGTGGCACCCACAAGGACCTGGCTCGTCTGAGGCTTCAGATCCGTTGGTCACGGGAGGAGCAACAGAACGTCGAAGATCAAGCACCAGGACCTGACCCCTTCCCCTAGGAAAGGCAGCAAGGCGAGCGCCGGCTGGCTTGGCCGCGAGAGCCAGTCATCGCCAGAATTTTGTACCCAGTGGCCTGTGCTCTGAATCAGAAGAGAGATATGGTGTGAATCAACAATGTTGCTTCAAGGAGGAAAGAATGAGCACTACACCAAGGATGTCCGAAGAGAAAAAAGTTCTGTACACCGCAAAAACGCACACTGTCGGGGGCCGTGAACATGGTGTGGGCCGCAGTTCGGATGGGCGGCTGGACGTCAAACTCTCGACCCCTGGCTCAGCGGGCACCGGCACCAATCCGGAACAGCTGTTTGCTGTGGGCTGGTCAGGTTGCTTCGAAGAATCGATGAAAATCGCAGCTCGCAAGATGAAGATCAGGCTTCCCGAGGAAACAGCGCTGGACGCCGAAGTAGATTTGTGTAAGACCGGCGAAGATTACTTTCTGCAAGCTCGCCTAAACGTCAGCGTGCCGGGGCTGGACCGCAGCGTAGCTCAGGAGGTGGTGGACGCCGCGGAGCAGATTTGCACGTATTCCAAAGCGATTCGCGGCAATGTGGACGTCACGATCAAACTGGTCTGAGCGGCGGCAGCCGCGCCGAAAACCTGGGTCCAAGAGATCCCGGCGACCTTCAAAGCGCTAAGACTGCAGCCGCTCGGCTTGTACTTCCAGTGACGCCGCGAGTCAGAATGACCTTGGAAAATCTGTGGAACCGCCTTTGCGCATACGGGTGTAAGGCCACCGTTGTGCTGCTCCATCTGCTCCAAGAAAAACACATACAGCCTTTAGCCTTCTGGTATATTCGTCGCAACAACTCGCCGGGCGGGAGGCTCTATGCCGCATCTTCGCACTGGCAAAGGCAATTTGTTCTTTATTTCTCTCGCGGTCGTAGCGTTACTGATTTCCGGGAATGCCGCCAATTCACAGGTCGGTTTCGATGTTTCGGCTTAGGGTTGCTCCAAGTGCTCCAAGAATCTCGTTGGTGTCGGAACTTGACGTGGCCGCGTAAGCAGTGAAAGATAATAGAGATAGCACACGGTGCGCCCGTAGCCCAGCTGGATAGAGCGTCTGCCTTCTAAGCACAGAGATACGGTGCAGTTTTTGCCTTGTGGGCCTGTAGCTCAATGGATAGAGCACTGGACTTCTAATCCAGTTGTTGTCGGTTCGAGTCCGACCAGGCCCACCATTTCACCCAATAAGAACGCGGGTATTTGCAATTCGGGCTATCCAGCACAATGGCTACTTTTTTCGGACTTTGAGTCTGCCGCCTGCCCTTTTCGGCTTCGCGGCTGCGCCTGGCACTTTATTTGCTACTTTACCCGTGAACCCCAGGTGCAACCCTACGGCGGAACAGCGACAAGATAAAAGTTAATAGGTTACGACGACGTTCATCCATCTATCGGAGAATCGGTCAAAGTCGCTGACATTATTCGGTTCCCAGAGTAGCCCCTAAGTTTGGAGTACGACACGACAAACGGAAACAAGTCCGACCCCGAGATGATCGCATTCAACCGCGAAGCCCTTGGCCGGGACTTGCTGACGGCGAGTGAACAAGAAGACGGACTTCCATACGCGGCTTGGAACGCCCGAAACCTTCTCGAACTCAGTGTTCGGACAAAATATTTTCTAGCATCAAAGGATAACGCCAAGCGATTTCACGATGATGCCCTTCGAGACGCACATGGACTCCTTGGCGCCCACGAACAACTCTACGACATGACTGGTAAGGTGAACACGCTAAAGGACAAGACGCGAACAAGGCTTGAGAGAGTCCCACGCGAACGACTCGGAGTTGCATTGCTCGATTCAAAATACGAGAAGGTTATAAACGTAGCCAAGAAGATGGGATTAAAGCGTTGGTACGATGCAAGCAACACGTATCTTTCAAAATATGCTCATCCCACTGCCTTTCTTGTCATCGGAGTCATGCACCAACCCACCGTATTCGTGACCGGGCTCCAGCATTGTTGCATCGCATTCGGGGTTGATTTTGCCAACAAATGCATGACTGATTTGGAACAAATGGTCGCCGCCATTTGTTGATTGGACGCACAACGATCAGCAAAAATCTCAATCATCCAAGAATCTATGAGCATATGTGGTATCGGAACGAAGGAGGAGAATGGAACTCGGATCCGCGAATTACTTCACGCGGCCGAGATAGTGATCGAGCCAATCGAGCGTTTCTCTGAACCACGGCGTGTAGGGGAGCCCGTGGCCGGAATCCAGCACGACCTGGCGCTTGTCCGCCGCGGGCGTCCCTAGAAGACGGAAAAACGGCTGCTGACAAGTTTCTAAAGGAATCACAAAGTCGTAACGCCCATTGATCATTAGGACTGGGATCTTGATGTAGGGTGCGAAGTTGATTGGATCCACTTGCGGTAAGGTCTTATCGGGATCGCATCCTCCATCAGCCAGGACCGCGGTCTTGAACCTGTTTTCTAGGGCCAGGGAAATCGGGCCTTCGACTCCACCCCAGCTGAAACCGTAAAAAGCTAAACGGCTGAGGTCGATATCAGACCGAGTTTCGAGGTAGTCGAGCGAGCGCCGCAAATCTTTGGATCGTTGAATGGTCTCATCACGCTCTTCACTTGAACCAGAAGTGGTCGGGTGCGTGATCCTCTCGTATGTTCCCTTGTAAATGGGGAAAAGGACGGCGCGGCCACTCTTCATCAGGAAGTCCAGGTTAAACAAGTTCATATCTGTAAAGGTATGAAAATCCAACGCCTCTGACCCTGGGAAATGCACAACGGTTTGAAACGGCGGTGGGACGTTTTTCGGCAGATACAGAAATGCAATCACTCTTTCGTTATTGTAAGCGGCTTTGTAGGAGATTCGTTCTCGGCGCCAATAGGCCGAACTATCGTCGACAGATTCTATTTTTGCGTCCAGCGGCGTGCGATCGTAGGAATAAAGTCCTTGATAGATGCGGAAAACAGAATCGGGTACCGGCTTTGCGTTGCGGTAGTCGATTCGATGAAAACTAACCTGTGAGGTCAGCGCTTCCGGGAGAGCCTGAGGATTTAGGAATTTTGCAAGGCGAAACCCGTTGGTCGCGGAACGATCAAACGGTGATTTCGCGTCAGGTTCCTGATACATATACTTAGGCTCGGTCGAAGCAGCTCCCAAAATATAGCGGCGAATTCCGTCCGAATTGAAACACCATTCCTTGACATTGCCAGCCATGTCGTAGGTGCCATAAGGTCCAAGTCCTGTGTAACTGCCGACCGGAGCGGGGCCTTTGCCCGAAAAATTACTGGTCTCGAGGATGTCGGACAGGTCACTCAGGTTGGCCGCCTGATACCAATGATAGACGGTTGGTAAACTTTTGCCGGCAAATTCCGCGTACGCCGCAGCTTCATACCAGCTCACGCCACTGACGGGATAAATCTCCTGCCCAGCTGGGTAATTGCCAAGGTCCCAGGTGGAAGGTGCAGGACGATCGGTTTTGTCGACGAAAAGAGCCATGGCCTGATCGAAGGTGAGCTGATGGCCATCTTTGATGAAGGGAAATCTCCAGTACTTAGGATCGCGATAACCGCCCACATCGATAAATTTCTTAAAATCAGTATTGGTGACCTCATATTTGTCAATCAGGAAATCATCCAACTGCATCGGCGCAATTCCCATGACACTGACTTCCCCGGCCGGAACATGCACCATGTTTTTCGGAATCGAGCCGATGGGGTCGAGAATGATGCTCTTGGTACCGGACTCGGGAATGTACTCGCTGGTGACTTCCACGGGCTCATAACCATCCTTGACGAACCTCAGAGCGTATTGCGCCCAAAGGAATTTTGCGCCCACAGGGGTTTTACCCAGATATTCCCAGCTCGCCTTCGGATCTCCATACTCTCGAAAAAAAACATCGGCTCCCGGTGGGGTGCTCAGGATCGGATATGGCCACAGATTCTGCGTTTCCACCTGTTTCAAAGCGGGATCGGCCGGGCCAATGCGATCCGCTTCTCGCGCCAGCTTGTAAAATGCCACGCCATTTCGGTTTAGCGCCAGTTTCTGCAATTCGGGGACGGCAACGTTGTGTACCCAACGAATGCGGGCATAGTGACGGTACACAAGACCCGCCGAGACAGCCGCGATCGTGAGCACTATAAGGGCTGCAACGATAAAGGACGGTTTGCGTACAATCCGGCTTATCGGTACAGTCCCGCTTGCTTCGATCAGACGCTGTTGGCGCAGGTTTTGTAACTTCTCGCACATCTCCGCGGAGGAGGCAAAGCGTTTCTCGCGCACTTTCTCAAGCGCCTTGCTGATGACGAGCTCCAGCCCCGCAGGCAACTCAGGGTTCACTTTTGTCGCGGGAGTCGGTTTTCGGTTCAGAATCGCATCGTGAATCACCGCAGCACTATTCCCTGGAAACGCCATGCGGCCCGTTGCCATCTCGTAAAGGACCGCGCCGAACGAGAACAGGTCCGTCCGTGAATCAAGTTCTTCCCCACGCGCCTGCTCGGGTGACATATACGCCAGGGTGCCCACGGTTGTACCTGGGCTAGTGAGCAGCGCTTCCGTCACGGCCGTCAGCGTGGGCGAATCACTCATCCCACCGCTACTGAGCGTTAATTTTGCCAGCCCAAAATCGAGAATTTTGGCGTGTCCCCGTTTGGTGATAAAAATGTTCGCTGGCTTAATGTCCCGGTGGACGATGCCCTCTGCGTGCGCTGCCTCCAGTGCCTCTGCAATTTCAGTTCCCCAGTTCAGCACTTGCTCCAACGGGACCGGTCCGCCTTCGATTCGATGTTTCAGCGTTGTACCGTCGAGATACTCCATGACGATGAATGCCTGCCCATTTACCTCGTCAATTTCGTGGATGGTGCAAATGTTTGCGTGGTTCAATGCAGAGGCTGCTTTGGCCTCGCGTTGAAAACGGGCTAGCACCTGCATATCTCGAGCGACAGTATCTGGAAGAAACTTCAGCACGACAAACCGATTGAGTTTGATGTCCTCTGCCTTATAAACAACACCCATACCGCCGCTGCCGAGTTTCTCGAGGATGCGGTAGTGCGAGATGGTTTGGCCAATGAGCGATGAAGAGTCAGGCATTTGGCGCTCATCTTAGGTTGGGACAGAATGCAAGTCAACGAAGAGGGGCACGAAGAGGGGCCGAAGAGGGGCCGAAGAGGGGCAAAGTTGTCAAACCTCTTTAGAAATGTCCCCTTCCTTACCTCAATAAAAATGTCCCCTTTTTTGGTTTCGTTCCTCTTTTTGGTTCTACAACTCTGTGTTGTCTTTCGTAGAAACGTAGGAAGGGTTCATTCATTGCCATCCAAAAGGAGGAACTCACTATGGTGACATTGCAAAGCGTGAGCCTGCACGTAGCAGACGTGGAACGGTCGGTCGCATTCTATACGAAGCTGCCCGGCGCGCAGGTACTGATTCACCATCCAGGTCAGTTCGCAAAAATCAAGTTCGGTGAGGGTTATATCCAGGTCGTCGCGGTCCCGCCGGAAGAGAAGGACTTCCATATCGAGCTGAATGCTCCGGACCTGCAGGCGCTCTACGACGAATTGAAAGCGGCCGGCATCGAGCCGGACAGCCCGCCAACGAAGCAGTTTTTTGGCCGGATACAATTTCAGGTCCACGACCCGGACGGCAATATCCTGGAATTCGATACACCGTAAGAGGATGTTCACCAACAGCGCTGACGAGGGTGAACCTCTGCCGGTAGTTTCATCTATTAGTGTCGCCAAAAACGAGGACGGGTGAGTATTTCGACCTGCTGCCCGACATTTGATGCCAAGGCGGGCAAGACCTCAGGGTAAAGGGAAGTGGCTATCAATCTGCGACTACTCTCAGAATTCATTCGCTATTCGCGAATATAGAATAGTGGCATGAATCTAAAGCCTCAAGACGTCGTAGTGGCACTGAAGCTCTGCGCCTACCCTGGGTTCGTCCGGCGATGTCGATCATTGCGAATGATCTCAGTCTAAGTCCGTCTGAAGTGCATGGGGCCATAGGGCGACATCGTGCATCGCGACTCTTGCATGGACCAAACTCTAAAGACCGACCCAACATTTCTGCGCTTGAAGAATTCTTGGTACACGGACTGAAATATGTCTTTCCGGCCGAACACGGCGAGGTGACGAGAGGTATTCCGACTTCATATGCAGCTGAACCTCTCAAGAGTGAGGTCGCGATGTCGAGCGACCTTCCACCGGGGAACGTGAGTTGGAGCCGGGCCTAACGATCTTGGTGGTCAGCCCGTCTACTTTTGCGCGTCGAAATTGGAGGCCTATGGTGACCGAGGAAAGAATGATTATCTCGGTAGCCGTGACCTAGAAGACTTGATTGCAGTCGTGGTAGGGCACAACTTGTTGGAGAAATTAAAGCAGCGCAGAGCGATGTGCGTTCCTGCCTCACCAAGGAGATCACAAAACTGCTTGGCGCGCGTGGGTTCGGGGATGCACTTCCGGGACATCTAGCGCCGGACTCGGCCAGTCAAGAGCGGATAACTACTGTCATGGCGAGACAGAAGGAAATCACCTCATTTTAAGTTATTGTCTACGACCGGCACGTGCAACGAAGCTCCGATTCTTTCAGAGCCTCGTGGGAGCAACTTTGGGAGCAGAACGGATCGAAAACCTGCCAAATACCGTACAACGCCATACACCTAAGTCGTAGAAGAACAAAGCAGCCCACATTTGGCACTCCTTCTCCTAAACCGCCTTAGTACCCTCGTACCATTGACCCTCCTGGATGCCTCTGATACGTAATCCCCGTCTTCCGTTACTTGGTTTACCCCCAGCCGTCCGGAAAGAGCGCTGATTAGCGAGATTAGGTCGCCGTCGCCCCAGAATTGAGTCTGCTGACTGAGCGATCGCTTACCAGACTTTCCTTTGTCTGGACTAGCATCAGCTTCCGGATCGAAGCACGCCCAGCCTACGGCAAGGAGAATAGCGCCAATGGTGAGGACGGAACGCCGCCAAGTTACGCGGATGAAAGTGAATGGGCTGGCCTATGTAAATCTCGAGCCAAACAATGGCGGCAACATCCTGAATATTTCCGAGGGAGGACTGTGCTTTCAATCCGCAGCTCCGGTAGAACGTACGGAAACGATTCGGCTCTGGTTTTCCTACCGCAGCCGCAGAATTGAAGTTAACGGAGGGATGGAATGGAGGGATGAGGTCGGAACGAGAGGAATCTCGCGAGTCATCGAAGTGGGGAGTGAATTGGCGTGGACAGACCCGACGCGGAAACGGGGGGGAGTAAGATTCAAAAACTTAGGACCAGAGAGCCGCGAACAAATTCGCGATTGGATACGCCAGTCTGAACCGGTCATCATCAACGAAAAGCCTGCCCACCTGATTCCGTCACCAGGCAAATTGCCCTCCACAGCTGAGAAACGATTGGTCACAACTGCTGCACGAAGCTCTGCAGCCAGACTTGCGGCACTTTTTCGGGATCTGCTATCCGCCAGACTGCACACGGGGTTCTCGAGTGGTTTACTCGCTGGGGTTTTGGTCTCGGCCTCGGTTGTCGCTGCATTTTCGCTGCTGGGTCATAGGAGCGAACTAGGTAATTCGCTCATTCAATTGGGAGAAAAACTGGGAGGAAAACCCCCGTCGCGGGCCCCTTCGTCCGCACCACAGGCTCGCTCATTCGACCCTCAATCGGCTCCCCAGAAGGCCCTACTCGTATTGCCAGAATCAAAACCGACACTGGAAATGCCACCAACAGTGGGAGTGCCTTCGATTGAAGTTCCGCGACAGGAGAGACTCCCAATTCCGACAGCTACCAAGCCACATGGAGTGAAACTTGAAACGGAGGACCCTGTTCTTCATTCTCAGCCTGTCCCCCGCCTAGTGTCTGCCAATATTCCAACGATGAATACAGTGGCTAGCCGCCCTTCGGCGTCAGAAGTCGGCATGGCCCCCGCCCCAGATTCAAGCGCCAGCGTCGTCCGGACTACGGCCCCAGAAATGGAGTCGGCAATCAGTCCTCGCGTCCACATTGAATCCTCCAAAGTGGAGGAATCCAACGTGGAAGACATCAGAATGCGTTCCGAAAAATATCTCGAAGTGGGAAAGTTCAAAGAAAAACCGTGGGCGGATAAAGCCACCGGCCAGTTGTCTCAATTGGGCTTTCCTACAGCGATCATTCCAAAGAGCCATTGGAGGGGGAAAACCTATCAGGTTCTTGTTGGGCCTTACGGAACTGATCTTGAGGCTGAAGCGGCGCACAAGAATTTGGAATCGCTCGGTTTTGCGACCCGATCGCTTGAGAAGGGAGCACGGGATTTCCGTCTACCCGGCGCTCTGTTGGTCGGTGGCACACACTTGCCCTCCGGTTATTGCGTGGTCAGTTGGGAATCGTATATCCCCGATGCCATTGTGAAAATTGAGGATGAGAGAGGTAGGACTGTTATGGTCGAAGGAAAGTGGGTGAAAGGGGATGCCAAGTTCGATGAGAATGAAGTGGTGTACCAGAAAAACTCGGACGGGTCTCGAACGCTCATGGAGATTCGCTTTCACGGCAGGAAACAGGCCCTCGTTTTTAGCCGAGGGAGCCACTAGCCACAGCGCGGTTCGATCTCGTCGTCGGCAATGTCATCACCGGAAGCTCGTAAGCCAACGTATAAATTTTAGGTACCGCGACGGCCACTCAGGCTCGACGCACTGAAGGCTGAAGTTCCCACCGGCTAGAGGCCGGATGCTCAGTCGGTGGGAACTCAAGATTGTAGAATCAGCGACTCTTGCAACTTGGGAAGTCGTCGGTATCGCGGGTCTCAACATCGGACGAAACGCAACCGAAGAAGGAAAGCAGGCCCGGTTGGCTTGCGTAACCGAGATAGCTGTCGGTATCCTTGATGTCCTCGAGCGTCTTCAACAGTGAATAGTGGTTGAACGGCGTGTTCGAGACTGTTCCAGGTTTGAGAAAAGGCGAGAGCAAAACCGCTCCCGTGCGATCACCTCCATAGTCGCCAGTTACAACGGTGTAGGGTCCGGCCGTCGTGGATTGTGGAAACGGTGCCAGATTCGGGCCTGGCTGCTCACTGCAACAATACTGTCCTTGAAAGGTGATGGTGACGCCGGTGGCGCTTTCCGCAACCGTATAACCGCCTTCGTCAAAGTTGATCACGATCAGGCCGTCGTGTTGGTAGGCGCTCGAAGCCTGAATGATCGGAATCCATTTCTGCAAAAACGCGTCGGCAGAAACGAGCCCGCCGGGCTGGCCGGTAACGCACGGACTATCGTGGCCATCGTCGCAGAGATTCGGTGTAATGAACACAAAATCCGGAGTGGAAGGCAAGGACTGTAAGTCCTGTGTCAACTGATTCGGATTGACCACGTCGGTGTTGCAGCTTGGCGAGTCAATGATGGAATGGAAATACATGAATGGATCGTGGCGTGTGGCGTACTGGTCGCCGAGCGGTACCGCAACGGACGGAGCCTCAGCAATCTGGGTATGATCGGTGGTGTTCAGCGCCGGGTGGCCACAAGTGGCCGATTCTCGCGAAGGATCGTTACCCATATCTCCCATATAGGCTCGCCACGTTTTGCCAATGCTATCGAGTTGATCCGGCAGAGTTCTGATCGAAGTAGGATAAATACAGCCGGATCCGATCGCTTGACCATCCGCAGTTACCCCAGTGAGTACGAAGTCCGCGTAAGTCTGGCAATCACTGCGAGTCTGTGGCGTGGCAGCCTGCCCACTGATCATCGCAATATAGTTGTCCAGGCTTGCGTGGCCCGTACCGTAATACTGGCTGAGGAGCACTCCCTGCTGTTTGAGAGTTTGCGATAGATACGGAGCTTTGAAGCGGGCCCGAACGTAACGTCGTAACCCTCGTTTTCAAGAACGATCACAAAAACGTGCTTGATTCGGCTGTGATCGCGTCCGAAGCCGAAATCGTGTGGCGGCGCCGCAGAGACCTCAGGAATGAGGATCGGATTCAAAAACAAAAACAGCAGGGCAGCCGCAAGGGTAGCGCAGCGAAAAAGCTTGTGCATGATTCCTCCGAGAAAATTAAATTAGGCGGGCCTCCATCTAGACAGTGGTCTCATCTACGCGCCAGGCAAGGAGGATACTGGCCCAGTCGTTACTCTTTGATGATCGTAGAGTTTCGGAATTACGAAGAATCTCTCCAACACAGAAGTGTGGAAGTTTGCGAGCATCGTTTGGCTGATAAATGCAAAAAAGCGAACCTGTAGGTACAGGAACATTTTCCTACTCATCAGGAGAAGGGAATGAGGTACCGGTCAGCTGACAACCAGGCTAGAGTTGTTCTCGGGTCCTCCGTCACTCAGTTGATTTCGACCACTCTCAGCAGCAAACGGATCACATCATCTACTGACATCCGAGGTCTGATATGTTGGCATTGTCTTCTGGAGATGTGCTTCTGCAAGATCAACTTCTAGCTACGCTCCGCGGCCAGGTGGTTGACATCATTTCTGGCACTGTTTTTGTGTTTCTCGGATTGACTGTCTGCGCCATCGCGGGGATGCGCCGCCGCAGCGGTGTGCGCATTCTTGTATGGCTGGGAATCTGGAGTGCCATGTACGGAGTACTCCGCCTGGGAGATTCGCTGGCTGCGGTGGCTCGTTTGCCTCGCTGGTTTCAAGTAAGCGTCCCATACCTGGATACGGTAATCATGTATCTGATCTTGGTCGTCGCTGCCCGCGCTTGGCTGGAGCTAACCACGGGCAAGCTGCGTTTCCTTCTTCAGGCGATAATCTTTGCGGGGTTGGCGATCGCTTTAGCAGGGATTTTGATCTTTCTCCTTACTGGCTCACGCGACAAATTAATGCCCTACAACAATCTCCTCGCCGCTTGCTTACTCTGTGTACTGGTGACGGTCGTCACCGTGCCAGGGCTAGCGCACAAGCTTCTCGTTCTACCAGACCGCAGGGTCTTGCTTGTGGGGACGCTGGTTTTCGCCGTGGAAGCCCTATACACCAACGTGTTCGGATCATTCGGCCGCCACACTTCGACCATTTGGGACTCGCTGGGTTTTGCTATCTTCCTGTATTCGTTTGGATATGTCGCCCTCGAAATGGTCTTTGCGAGCGAGCGCCGCTTGCTGTCAATTGAAAAGGAGCTCGCGATTGCTCGCGAAATACAGACTTCGATTCTCCCAAGTGGCAGTCCCGAAATAAAAAATCTGCGTATCACGGCCGCTTATCGTCCGATGACCGCCGTGGCCGGTGACTTTTATGAGTTCATTCCCATCGATCAGCACCGCGTTGGAGTCTTGGTAGCTGATGTCTCTGGGCATGGTGTTCCGGCCGCACTAATCGCAGCGATGCTTAAAGTCGCAATACAATCGGTCATCCCCTGGGCCCACGACCCGCAAGAGGTATTAAGTGGGTTGAACCGCATCTTTTACGGGAAACCCCGCGATCAATTTGTCACTGCGGCCTATTTGTTCATCGATTCACAGCATCACAATGCACTTTACTCAGCCGCCGGACATCCCCCGCTACTTTTGTTACGGGGAGGAAAATTGGAGCGGATCGAAAGTAATGGCCTGGTTTTAGGAGTGATGCCGGAGCCCGAATATCCCGTTCACGAAATGTCGATCCGTTCAGGCGATCGATTTCTCCTCTACACAGATGGCGTACTTGAAGCCGAAAATGCAAGAGGCGAGGCATTCGGTGACACAAAACTTGAACACGTAATTCTCGATACCAAGATGCGCGCACAATCTGAGTTGGTGGACAGACTGCTCAACGAGATTCGCGCTTGGCAACCCGCTGCGGTAGCTCAGCAGGACGACATTACTCTGGTTGTGATAGACGTCTGCTAGTTTTCAGTTTGAGCACAAGTGTTGCGCCGACCGAGGCTGCGTAGACCGCAAGAGTGAACAGTACGGGATTCTTAGGCAACGCTATGGTGTACTCGCAGGTTGATCTGCGTTTACTTGGAGAATTGATTGGCGTGACACCTCGCCGGTAAATCCGAGCGACGTTTCTCTACGTGTCCTCGGGTACAATTTGGAAGAAAGAAGGAGCGTTTCTCATGAAAGACACTGCGGTGCTTCTGGTGCAGTGCCCGGCTCGCACCGGTTTGAATGCCACCATCGCCGAGTTCCTCTATCGATACGACGGCAATATTCTACATTTCGAACAGCACCAAGCAGGAGAAAAACGCCATTTCTTAGCTCGCGTGGAATGGGAACTCGCCGGGTTCCGTCTGGACATGAAAGACTTTGATGGGGCCTTTGGTCCGATTGCCCACAAGTTCGGCATGAACTGGTGCATCGCCTTGGGAAATCACCGTCCGCGCGTGGCAATCTTCGTTTCAAAATACGATCACTGCCTGGTCGATCTCCTCTATCGCCAGCGAAATGGCGAACTTGGCTGCGATTTTCCGTTGCTGATCAGCAATCATCCTGACACGAGAGTCCATGCCGAATTTTATGGCGTGCCCTTCCACCTCATTCCTGTGACAAAGGACAATAAGCCGCAAGCCGAGGCGCAGCAACTTGAACTCCTAACCGACAGCAAGATCGATTTGGTCATACTCGCTCGCTACATGCAGGTGCTTTCGAGTGAATTCATCATCCAATGTCCGATGCCCATTATCAATATTCATCATTCCTTCCTACCCGCCTTCATCGGCGCGAAGCCTTATCACCAAGCTTATGATCGCGGCGTAAAACTGATCGGCGCCACTGCGCACTATGTCACGGAAATCCTGGACGACGGTCCTATCATCGAACAAGGCATCGCGCGCATATCCCACCGGGATACAATTGAAGACCTAGTGGAAAAAGGGCGGGACCTCGAAAAGATGGTCCTTTCGCGCTCTGTTCTTTGGCATATTGAAAACAGAATTCTCCTCTACAACAACAAAACGATCATCTTCGAGTAGAATCGGAACATCACGAATCGCACCGAACGTGCGACAAACAAACCACATTGTGTCAGATTAAAACGCGCGTTATGGGAGGTTCCGGTAGTCCATACCGCCACCTCAGGCATCGATCCCAGATCTGCTGACTCGCGCAGTAGGTGTAGGAGCCAATGCCGCCAGGTGAAACTCTGAGGCGCAGGTGCGCGTATAAAGTGCAGATGCTCTATTCGCCCATACTGATTGGTCATATTTGTGCCGGGACCCTAGGGTTGTTGTCCGGGACCGCGGCAATGTCTTTCCGCAAAGGCTCCCCCCGCCATGCTTTGGCCGGAAAGATCTTTGATGCTCACTATGGCCGTGGCAGCAGTGTACCTTGCAATCGTGAGGCATCAACCGAACAACATCGGCGGCGGGATTCTAACCTTCTATCTCATCGGAACGGCATGGCTGACCGCCAGGCGCCGAGAAGGGGAAACTAGTCGTTTCGATTGGGTTGTGCTCCTGATTCCTTTGACTCTCGGTATCCTAACCTGGATGAATGGACTAAAAGTCATGCGTAGCGGAGCGAGTGCACAAGACGGAGTTCCCGTCGGAATGACCTTCTTCATCGGTTCTATAATGTTGTTGGCTGGCGCAGGAGACGTTCGCATGCTGATGCACGGCGGTGTTCTTGGAGCGAAGCGCATCGCCCGGCATCTCTGGCGCATGTGCTTTGGCCTGTTTATCGCGGCTGGGTCTTTTTTCCTGGGGCCGTCAAACCGCCCGCTAAGATTGCTTTCGGCTGCGGGGCTCGGGCAACATCTGTCCCCCGCTTTCTTTAGCACAACCTTGTATTTAATTCTCAGCATCCTGCCACTGATTTTACTGATTTTCTGGCTATTCCGAGTTCAACTCACAAGTGCCTACAAGGGAAAGTCGATACAAGTTGCATCCACAAGCCCTGATTAGCCCCGACTACCTCTTCGACGCGTCGCTAGTTCGGTATCCCTTGCGACGCCCGCCGTGTCAAGGGTTTCACCGGGGTTTCACCCTGACATCTATCCAATCGTTGCGATATACTCGGATCACGCGACATTCTTGTCGACATCGGCGTTTCCGCCGAGAAGGAGGTGATCCAGTGAGGTACGGTTTACGTTAATGCAGTAGAGGAGGCGCTTGTGAGGTCACCGAGCGCCTCTCTTATTTTGTCCCGTCTTGTGGGATTCCCTGGGATTCGACGAAAGCAACCAGCAGTCTCTTACGCCAACGCGGTAATCAAATCGAACTCCTCGTTGAATTCCCCACGGTTGGAGCCATAAGTGGTCGTGATCAGAACGAATGCGAGGTTGTGCTTTGGGAAAACGTCGCTCAGGTGTGCAAGCCCTTTGCTCGCGCGTCCTGTGTTTTGAAGCCTTGATCGTCTCCCCATTACCATGCTTGAGGGGAAGAAGAGCCCGACGATGACGTCGAATCAGCGAATCTCTTGTCATGCCGGTGACTCTTGGAGTGTTCGAGTTTCTTGACAGGGTGAAAAGGCGCATCGCCTCCTCCGAGACCATCGCAGGGTCCCCCGGTGACGCCGTAGTAGAGAATCAGTTCGTTGTTTGTTCCATTGTTGGTCGTTGTCTTGTCTCCATCGCAGTCTGTGTTGTCCAAGAATGACTCATCGACCGCGGCTGAGTTCCCGTCTGGCTTCGCGGAGTATCCATTCAACCATAGCTGGGTGCCCGCGGAGTCTTGCGCGAAAATGTAAAGGCCAACACCGGAAGCAAACGGGACACCAACGCCGTTAGGGGCACCACCCACCCCCATCAAACTCGAGTTGTCGACCGATTGAATGGTCAACGTGCCAACGAAGCACGCGGCCCCGTTGCTCGTCAAGCCAGGGACGCTCACAGTGCCGATCAGGTCATGCGTTATCGAGTTCGTCCCAATTGTAAGAATCGTCGGTACGTCGCTCGGACCGGAGCCAATATCTGGACTGGCAAGGCCACCTACATACATTTGCGGCGTAGCGGGAAAGTCGGGAAACCAGGTCGCGACAAACGTGCCAGCTCCGTTTGAAACAGTAGAGCTCGCATTGGTTGTATAGGTGCCGGTAATCGTGGGGCCACCCGAGTCGCTGGGGTTTGCATTGAACGTTCCGGTGAAGGTGTAGTTAAACGCCTCCTGCCCGGTAACTGAATTTGCTGGCACTGCGAATTCCACAACTGCAGTTTTGGCTCGGTTGTGCGTCGTGAATGTTCCAGTGACCGAGTCGTTGCAGCAAAAAATCTCCGCAGAGGTCGTATTCGTGGTTTGCTGAGAGTCACCTGTGAGCGTCGTCCCAGTCAGATTGAGGTAGGTGCTAAACGTCGTTTGCCCAGTCAGGTCGAGCTCGTACTGGGTATCTCCGCTGGTCACTGCTAATTCCCAGCGACCGTTCGGCGCGATCTGCGCACTCACTGGTGCAGCAGAGACTGCAAGGAAAACGAATGTCATCACGCCCAGCAGCTTTCTTGCTGCGCTCCCGTAAGACTTTCTCATGATGCGCTGGCTCCTTTGGATTTTGCTTGCCTTTCGAAGAACTTTGCCCGTTCCTGCTGCTCGTAAACATGGCCTCCGAATGGAGACTACGGTTCGTGGCTGGCCTGAAAACGCCAGTTGGCTAGTTCTTCTATGAGCAGAATGGAGGCAAAGTCGAAATGACTCAATGGACCGGCCGCTCCAGAGGCAGGACTACCGAAGCGCTGGTAGTACTGGTTAGTAGGGCTAGAACTGGGTGGCAAGGTTATTCGATTGAATTGAATAGGGTTGAAGTCATTAAAGGGGCCCCGAATCGTATAGAGGATCGGGATCGCCAGTAGAAAGCTGACGGCTATGTGGGTGTCGAAAAACTATCGGGGCATTTCGCAATCCAGGTAGTGGTTTCGGTGAGGGATAGTCGGTGACCGGAGTCGCGATTGCGGGACAAGTACGGTGCTGAAGAAAAGTAGGTCGGCAATTCCTGGTAAGCCTCGACCGTTTCTTCGGCGCGTTCACTGATGGGAGGATAGCCGAATCGATTTGGCGATTCCAGATCACTGAAGCAACAAGATTCTGGAGAGATTACGAGGGCTTTGTTTGCTTGGAGAGAGTGCTCAGAAACGTCGCAAACTCAGTCACAACGTGGGTGAGCAATTCGGTGGCATTTTTCTTGGCGAAAAGCTCATGGCCGGCACCGGGCACCTCAAACAGAGCGTGCGCGGCAGGGATCAGATGAAGAGCAGAGTTCATTTCCATAATTGTGCCAAAGGGGTCCCGGGTACCGTGGACGAAAAACACGGGCGTGGTCAGTTTCGGGAAATGGGCGGTCCGGAGTTCATTCGGTTTTCGCGGAGGATGTAGCGGGTAGGAGAGAAGAAGCAAACCATCCACTAACGGAGGTTGCTCGGAGACGAGTATGGTCGCTTGACGTCCGCCGTAGGAATGGCCACCCAGAAATACCTGCGTATGTTTTCGTTCTCGCAAAATTGAGACGGCGCGCCGGAGTCCGTCGCGATCGAGGCTTGCCCTTCCAGGCGAAGGCGGTCCATGCGGACGTGCTCGGCGGAACGGCAGGTCAAATCGCAAAACAGTGAAACCTGCCTCCGAAAGAGCATCGGACGTTGTTACCAACAGGTTTGACTGGCAGTCCGCGCCGGCGCCGTGCGTGAGTACAATGGACTTTCCCGTGGGCCGCGCAGGCACGTGTAGCCAGCCATGAATGGCGGGGTCGCTCCTTAGATCATCAAAGGGAATTGCCATGGCGCTCCTCTCGCATCCTCAATCACTTGTATCTGAATCGCGTATCTCGTCTGACGTTTGAAGTCACAACTCCCGATAGGCCAAGTAACCGAAGCACGGGGCGGTTCCTCACTCTGGGCGCCGCATTTGCGCATTCATCAGCGATGATAAAGCCAGGTTTCCGCCGTGGCCTGATCGTTATTCGGGTAGCCGCCCGTTAACAGCACATCGCCCTCTTTCAGTTTTGTCTCGGTCATAAAGTGTCGCGCGTCGTTCATTTGTCCTGCCGCAATTAGGAATCTGCCACTCGCCGGATCGTACACTTCAACTGTTTTGCTTCCCCCAGCAATTAGAAGCTGTCCTGAGCCGAGCTGTGCCGCTTCCTCTGGAAGTTTGAAGCGGCTGTCGTTTAACGAAGAGGTAGCGCTGAACTTTCCTGTGCGTGGATCATAGATTTCCGCGCTGTTCAATTGCCCGGCCCAGTCGCGGTCGTCTGATCCGCCCACGATCAGTACGCGGCCATCAAGCAGCAGTCCAGCCGATTGTTTATAGCGTGCGGTCAGCATGCTGCCCGTCACAACGAATTGTTTTGTGGCGGGATCATAGATCTCAGCACTGGCTGTGACCGAATCACCGCGTCCCCCGGCGATCAGGACGCGCCCATCTTTTAGGACTGTGGCGGTATGGGCAATGCGTGCAGAGCGCATTGGACCAAGAGGTTCGAATTTGGAGCTCGCTGTTCGAAAAAGTTCGGCCGATACGATTCCGCCGGGGGTGTCGTGGTCTGCGCCACCTGTTATCAGGACGTCTCCGGTGTTCAGCAACGTAGCAGCAGGACCCCCTCGTTTGGTGTTCATTTTTGCTATTTCCGAGAATCTGCCGGTCACCGGATCATACAGTTCGGCCGAATCCGTACTGTCGTGGCTCACCCATCCGCCGACAATCAGCACACTGCCGGACGGCAGCAAGACCGCGGCGTGTCCGACGCGTGCAACGTTCATCACGCCAGTGGCCCGGAATTTTCCTGTAGCCGGATCGTACAATTCAGCGGAGCTGTAGAAAACCTGATTGCGGCGCATTCCCCCGGCGATCAGGACCTTGCCGTCTGGCAATAGCGTCGCGGTGTGGCCCGAGCGCGGTTCTAGCATGGGTGAGCCGGGGCTGACCGAACCTGCGGGCGAGCCACTTGCAAAAACGATGCCCCGCCCATAGTGCCTTGTCGACACGCAAGCAATCCCAGTGACTGCAAGGACTATGAGCATTCCCTTCGATAGGCGCATAGGATCTCCATGCTCCTTAAGACGCATTTGGCCCTCCGAAAGTTGACACAGTCTTGCCTGCAAGAAAGAAGTAGCTGTGGCCGGAAGTTCCTGCCAATACCCACTTCTGCGGTAAACGCGCTACGATTGGCTTGCCGCGATGATCCCAACGACGGCCACGCGGCTAGACTTGGAGAAGCTTCACCTGCATGTCGTGAAGGGCGATGGTTCTAGGGTCAGCTATCCGCTCGCAGCTAGGGTCTGGCCTCATAGACGATATTAAACGGGGTTTCCGTGGCGCGTCGGAATCGACTGAAACCAGCGGAAGTGACCACATCGCGCATCCGCTTTTCTCCGGATTGCGCTCCGAGGCACATCCCAACCTCTTGTGAGCGCGAGCACGGGGTACACAGCAGTGTTGAAAAGGAATAATAGACTCTGCCAACGGGATTGAGATTATCTTTCAATTCGTCGTTGGCATAGGGTTCCACGATCATCCATGTACCATCTTGTCTGAGCGATTGGCGAACGTGTCTGGCGGCTCCTGTCGGGTCGCCCATATCATGGAGACAATCGAAGACCGCCACAAAGTCGTAGTCTTTTCCGGGATATTCCTTGGCTTTGGAAACTTCAAAGGTAACTCGACCTGCGACGCCTTCGCGCGCGGCGGTCTCCCGCGCTCCTTCGATCGACTTATCATGGTAATCGAATCCGAAGAAGTGTGAGTTTGGGAATGCTTTCGCCATGAGGATTGTCGAAGCGCCTTTACCACAGCCGACGTCTGCGATACGCGCGCCCGCTTCGAGTTTCGCTTTGACGTCGTGCAGCGAGGGAATCCAGGTGCTGACAAGATTGGCCGCATAACCAGGCCGGAAGAATTTCTCGCAACCATGGAAGACGCCGTCGTCATGCTCGTGCCAGCCCATACCGGCTCCCGAGCGAAACGACTCGGCGATGCGCGGGACCGCAGCAAGTGAGCCTAGGGCAAGCTGAAACGCGCCCGGAAGATACGCGGGGGATTCCTCGTTTGCAAGGGCAAAAGCCTGTTCTTCTGTCAGAAAGAACGTTTGCGTCTTGTCGTCGTAGCTAACGTAGCCGCCGGCAGCCTGGGAAGCCAACCACTCGCGCACGTAGCGCTCGTCGGTCCTGGTCTTGGCCGCGAGTTGAGCCGATGTCATCGGCTGCACCGCCAACGCTTTGTACAAACCGAGTCTTTCGCCGATAACCACCATACCCGTGTGAACGGCTGCGCCAAGGTCACCAACGAATCGGCCGATGAATGCATTCAGTTTTTCCATGTCCACACTCATAAGTGTCCTCCGTGGCAAAATTCAACTAGACCTGAGCGGTTGGGTACTTTTGTGCGCGCACCGCGGCTGTAGACAACCCCGGAAGAGGCGAGAAAACAGATGGAGAAGGGCGCGACCCGCAAAGAGCACCTCCGCCGCAAGTGGCGAGATTATGGAATCCGCGCGAACAAAAAGTCAATGGTTAGCTGCAGGGGGAAGCAGCGAGATTCACAGTACCCATGTTTCTCGGATTCGTCCGACTTATTGTTGAGGTTGCAGATCGGTCTTGGTAACTTTCTCTGAAACCTGAGATGGGGTGGGTAGTTGTGACCGGTCCCAGCCTCCGCCGAGCGCTTCGATCAATTGTACCGAGGAAGTCATCACCTGGGTTTGCAATGTGGCCAGCTGTTGTTGCGTGCCAAGCAACGTAATTTGCGCCACGAGCACGCTGAGATATTGATCCACACCTGTTTCATATCGCGCGGTTGCCAAATCTAAATAGCGCTGAGCGGAATGTTCTGTCTGCTGTTGCTGCTGAATTTGAATCGAAAGGATCCGCACCGCTGCGAGGTTATCCTCTACCTGCTGAAAGGCTGTCAAGACGGTCTGCCGGTAACTGGCTACATCCGCGTTGTAGACCGCTTCAAATTGATTGACCGTCGCCCGTCGCAGTCCGGCATCGAAAATCGTTTCTGAGAGGGATGGTCCAATTGACCAGAATCGGCTGGGCCATTCAAAGAGATTTTTTATCGCCGAACTTTCGAGTCCCGCCTCTGCCGTCAGCGTCAAATTTGGATAGTACGCGGCGGTGGCGATTCCAATTTGCGCGTTCGCCGCGGCCATATTGCGTTCTGCGGCGGCGATATCCGGCCGGCGTTCGAGCAACTGTGATGGAACTCCTATGGGAATTTCCGGAGGTTTGGCATCCAACGGCTTGGCAGGAATCGAAAAGCTCGAGGGGGATGTCCCGATCAGCACGGCGATGGCGTGTTCATATTGAGCGCGCGCCACTTCAAGATTCGTACGGTTGGCCACCGCACTCTGCAACGCGATCTGCGCTTCTACCAACGAAAGTTGGTCGTCGACTCCGGTCTCAAAGCGCGCGCGTGAAAGCTCGACCGATTTTTGGTCGGCCTCAATCGTCGCGTCAAAAACCTTGAGCAAGGCATCCTGGCCGCGCAAGTCAAAGTAAAATACGGCCAAACTCGCCTGCTCCGTCAGCCGCTCATTTTCCAGGTCCGCGGCGCTCAGTTGCGCGTTGTATTGTGCTTCATGAATAGTGTTGCGAACTTTTCCCCAAAGATCGGGCTCCCAGGAAACTGTTGCCGGAAGCACCGTCAGCGAACTCGTCGTGTTTGTACCTGCACTCCCTGTCGAACCTGTGCTGCCAACCGAATTCCTAAGATTTGCCGAGGAACCTAAATACGAATACGAAGGCGTCGTTCCCACCGTGGGATACAACTGCGAGCGTGCCTGCGCGATCAGTGTCCGCGCCTCCATGAAATTCTCGAAATATTGTTTGATGTTCTGGTTGTTGATGTTTACTTGTTCTTCGAGAGAATTTAGTTCAGAATCGTTGTAAATCTCCCACCATTTGCCGTGCAGCATCGCATCCTGCGGCTGCGCCACTTTCCAAGTATGGGCATCCGGAAATTGCGTGGGCGATTCCTTGTACTCCGGTGGCGGAGCCTGAACAGTTGCGGCTGGGGGATGATATTTGGGCCCGACCATGCATCCTGCGAGCCAAAATGCCGTGATACCCATGGCCCCTAAATGTTTCAGATGTTTATTCTTCATAATTGTTCCGCCTAACCCGCACCCGATGGCGCGGTCGCATCCGTGGTTGGATGAAATGTATCTCGTTGCTTTCCAAGCACGCGCAAACGCAACCGATCAAGCGTCAGATACACCACCGGCGTCGTATAAAGTGTCAACAACTGGCTTACGATCAGGCCCCCAACGATTGTGATGCCCAACGGTCGCCGCAGTTCTGAACCTGTTCCGGTACCAAACGCCAACGGCAGCGCACCGAATAGTGCCGCCATGGTGGTCATCAGAATTGGCCGGAAACGCAGCATGCACGCCTCGAAAATGGCGTCTTCCGTACTCATTCCACCTTCCCGCTCGGCTTGCAGCGCGAAATCAATCATCATGATCGCGTTTTTCTTCACGATGCCAATCAGCAAAACAATCCCGATGATGGAAATTACGTTGAGGTCTTGTTTGAACAGCATCAATGCCAGCATCGCGCCAACGCTGGCCGATGGCAGTGTGGAAATAATAGTCAGGGGATGAACCAGGCTCTCATACAAAATTCCCAGGACGATATAGACCGCCAGCAGTGCAGTCAAAACCAGGATTGGCTCGGTGCTAAGCGACTGTTGGTAGGCTTGCAAAGTTCCAGCAAAAAATCCGCGCAATGTGGAAGGCGCACCAATTCGCTGCTTCATCTGATCGATGCTGAGAGTGGCATCACTTAAGGAAACGCCGGGAGCCAAGTTGAAGGAAACGGTCACCGAAGGGAATAATCCCGTGTGGTTCAGTGCGAGTGGCGTTGTATTTGCCTGGCTCTTCGCCATGGTGTAGAGCGGCGCATTGCCAGTGGCCGTAACGCTGCTGCTTCCATTCGGATGAAAATAGATATTTTTCAGTCCTTCCGGAGTCTGTGACCATTCGGGCGCGACTTCCAGCACCACATAATATTGGTTCAACTGGGTGTAAATGATCGAAACTTCGGATTGCCCGAACGCGCTGTAAATTCCCTGATCCAGCGACTGCGCGGTTTGCCCCAACTTCGCTGCGGTAACCCTGTCGTAATTCAGTAGCAGGTCCAGGCCACCATTCTGTTGGTCAGAGTTCACGTCCTGCAATCCGGGAAGCCGTTTCATCTCCGTTAAAATTTTGGGTCCCCACGTCGACAAGTCCGAAACATTGTCGGACTGTATCGTATATTGATACAGCGCCGCGCTGCTCCGTCCTCCAATGCGGAGGTCTTGTGACGCTTGCAGAAATGCAGAAGCGACCGGCAAGCGATTTATTTGTGGTCGCAAGCGGTTAATAATATCCGGCGCGCCAATTTTTCTTTCTTTGAGCGGCTTTAGCGCTATGAAGATGTTTCCGGTATTTGTGGCGCCGCCACCTCCCGTGAACGCGATCACGTTCTGAATCGCCGGATCCTTCTTGATTACGGCGCCAATCTTCTGAATGGAATCATTCATCGAGGGGAAGGACGAGTCCTGCGGCCCCTGGACGGCTCCACCAAGTGACCCTGTATCTTGCTGGGGGAAAAACCCTTTAGGAATCCTCAAAATCAGAACAACGTTGAGCGCAATTGTGAGGAAAAGCACGGTTAGCATGAGTACGGAATTGTCGAGAACCCAATGCAGGGTGTGCCGGTAAAATGCGAGGATCCCATCAAACATTCTCTCCGTTGCCATGTAAAGGCGCCCATGCTTCTGTGAATGCTGATTCCGAAGCAAATACGCGCACATCATGGGTGTGGTACTAAGCGAAATCACCATCGACACCAAAATCGCCGTCGAGAGTGTGATTGCAAATTCCCGGAACAACCGGCCGACGATTCCCCCCATCAGCAAAAGTGGGATGAACACCGCAATTAGGGAAATACTGATAGAGAGGACGGTAAAGCCAATTTCCCGCGCGCCTTGCAGCGTCGCCGCGAATGGTTCCATCCCGTCTTCCAAATGGCGGGTGATGTTTTCCATAACCACGATCGCGTCATCGACCACGAATCCGGTGGAAATGGTGAGCGCCATTAGCGACAAATTGTCGAGGCTGTAACCGCAAAGGTACATCACGGCGAAGGTTCCAATCAAAGAAACAGGCACGGCGACCGCGGGGATTAGCGTCGCCCGACCATTTCGCAGAAAAATAAATACCACCACAATGACCAGAATGATCGAGAGAACCAGAGTGTGTTCGACATCGCTGACCGATGCGCGAATGGTCGTGGTGCGGTCCAGAACAACCGTAGGGTCAATTCCCTTTGGAATGGTCGCCTGGATCGAAGGCAGTTCAGCCAGAATCCTGTCGACGGTATCGATGATGTTGACGCCGGGTTGCCGAAAAATGATCAGCAACACCGCGCGTTTTCCGTTCAAATAACCGGCAGCGCGGACGTTTTGCACGGAGTCGATCACATCGGCGACATCCGACAATCGAATTGCGGAGCCATTGTGATAGCCCACGACAATCGGCTTGTAATCCTCTGCATGAGAAATTTGGTCGTTGGCGAGAATGTCCGCGCTGAAGTTGCCGTCACTGATCTGCCCCTTGGCAAGATCGGAGTTCTGTATTCGCAACACGGATTGCACATCTACCAATGTCAGGCCGTAACTGGCCAGCTTCGTCGGATTGACCTCGACCCGGACAGAAGGCAACGCCCCTCCGCCAACGTTTATTTGACCGACTCCCTGAATCTGCGAAAGCTTTTGCTGGATCACGGTCGAGGCTTCGTCATAGAGCTTGTCCGGCCCATATTTATCCGAAGTCAGTCCCAAAATCATAATGGGAGAATCGGCTGGGTTCACTTTGCGATAGGTTGGATTTGCAGGCAGGTTCGCGGGTAAATAGGTGCGCGCGGCATTAATGGCTGCCTCTACGTCTCGTGCGGCTCCATCAATATTTCGTGTCAGGTCGAATTGAATCGTGATGGAGGTTGATCCCAAGCTGCTCGCGGAAGTCATCTCCGTAACGCCAGCGATATGGCCAAACTGCCGTTCGAGTGGCGTCGCTACAGACGATGCCATAATTTCCGCGCTCGCTCCTGGCAAACTGGCGCCCACCGAAATTGTCGGAAAATCGACTTGCGGGAGGGGTGAAACCGGCAGCACGGTATAGGCGATCCCGCCCGCAATTGCAATCGCAAGTGTTAGCAACGTTGTTGCTACCGGTCGATGAATGAATGGTGCCGATACGTTCATCTCTATCCTGCGGTTTGCGGTTCCGCGCCGGAATGCGCTTCAACTTTCCGTGACAAGCGCTGCGCTAATCTGTCAAAAAAGATATAAATCACCGGGGTCGTATAGAGCGTCAAAACCTGGCTGACCAGCAAGCCTCCAACCATGGCGATGCCCAGCGGCCGACGCAATTCCGAGCCGATGCCTTGCCCAAACGCCAGCGGTAATCCACCAAGCAGTGCCGCCATCGTCGTCATCATGATTGGCCGAAAACGAAGCAGGCACGCCTCATAAATTGCATCTGTGGAACTTTTTCCGTGATTGCGTTCCGCATCCAGGGCAAAATCCACCATCATGATCCCGTTTTTCTTCACGATCCCGATCAGCAAAACCAAGCCGATGATCGCAACCACGCTCAAATCCTGATGGAACAAAAGTAACGCCAGGAATGCTCCAACTCCGGCAGAAGGGAGTGTCGACAAAATCGTGATTGGATGAATGAAACTCTCATACAAAACGCCCAGCACGATGTAAACGGTCACCAGCGCCGCAAGAATCAGCAGCGGCATGTTCGATAGCGAATTTCGGAACGAAGCCGCGGTACCCTGGAAATCCGCCTGCAGGCTAGCCGGCATATGCAGATCTTTTTGCACTTTTGTGACGGCGGCGATTGCACCGCCCAGCGCCGCGCGCGGGGCAAGGTTGAAGGAAACCGTAATCGCTGGGAATTGCCCTTGATGATTGATCGAGAGTGGTTCTGTTCTCGTTTCAAAATGAGAGAACGCACTTAGGGGCACTGCGTTGCTCACCGCGGAGCTTGTGGCACCGGCGGATGTAGAGCCTTTGCTCGAGGTCGCCGTTGCTGTGCTGGGCGTCAGCGCGTTCACTGGTGCGATCAGTGTGTTGGCTGTAGGCGTGTACAACGCAGAACTCGTCAGCGCGTTTGACCCTGCCGAGCTTGATCCGCTTCCCGAAGACGACGTCGCCGCCGCTCCGACTGTGTTCGCAGCAGAGCCTGCTTGAATGTAAAGCTTGTTCAATTTATTGGGATCGAGTTGGAACTGCGGTTCAGCTTCCAGAATCACGTGGTATTGATTCAACTGTGTGTACATCGTATTGATCTGCCGCTGGCCAAAGGCATCGTAGAGAGTGTTATCGATCGTCGTTGGGGCAATTCCCAGTCGCGAAGCCGTGGGTCGATCGATGAAAAGGGATACCGCCAGACCACCGGGTTGCTGATCCGTCGCGACATCTTCCAACTCCGGCAGTTCTTTCAATTTGCTTACGAATCTGTTGGTCCAATAGGTCAACTCGGTCGGATCGGGGTCCTCTAGCGTGTATTGATACTGTGTGCGGCTGACGCGATCATCTACGGTAATGTTTTGCACCGGTTGCATGAACAGTTGGATGCCTGGCACGTCCGCAATTTTCGTCTGCAAACGGCGGATCACATCCGATGCGCCGATATTTCGCTCGTCCAGCGGTTTTAGGTTGATCGACATCCTTCCGCTATTGATCGTGATGTTGGTACCGTCTGCACCGATGAATGAGGAGAGACTTTCGACTGCCGGATCCTGCAAAATTACATCAGCGAGTTCTTGCTGCTTTTGCGCCATGGCCTTGCTTCCAATCGTTGGTGGCGCCTGGCTGATTCCCTGAATGATTCCTGTATCTTGGACCGGGAAAAACCCTTTCGGAATCACGATGTAGAGAAATATGGTGAGGGCAAGTGTTCCGAGTGCGACGAGCAAGGTGATTGTCTGATAACGCAACACAAACTTCAAAGTGCGTCCGTAAGATGAAATCATGCTGTCAAACGCTCGTTCGGAAGCTTGATAGAAGCGCCCTTGCCGCTCTCGCAAGTTGTGTTTCAGGATTCGCGAAGCCATCATCGGCGTCAGCGTTAGTGAAACGATCGCGGAGATCACGATGGTTACCGCGAGCGTCACCGCAAATTCCCGGAATAAGCGTCCAACGACATCTCCCATAAATAGGAGTGGAATCAGCACCGCGATCAATGAAACGGTCAGGGAGACGATCGTGAAACCGATCTGCTCCGCACCTTTTAATGCCGCCTGCATTGGCGGGTCGCCTTCTTCGATGTAGCGCGAAATGTTTTCCACCATGACGATGGCGTCATCCACAACAAATCCCGTGGAGATCGTTAACGCCATTAGCGAAAGGTTATCTAGGCTGTACCCGAGCGCGTACATCGCGCCGAAGGTACCCACCAGCGAAAGCGGAACGGCTACGCTCGGAATAATCGTCGCGTACAAATTCCGCAAGAAGAGAAAAATCACCAGCACCACCAGGCCAATTGTCAGCAGCAGCTCAAACTCAACGTCCGAAACCGAAGCTTGAATGGGCGTCGTCAAATCCGTCAGCGTCGTGACATCGATTCCCTTGGGCAGATTTGTCTCCAGCTGCGGGAGCAGCGCTTTGATCCGTTTCACGACGCTGATGGTGTTACCGCCCGGTTGCCGCTGTACGTTCACGATGACGGCGGGCGTCTTATTCATCCAAGCCGCCTGATTGATGTTCTCCACCCCATCCACAATTTTCGCCACATCGGTCAGCATTACCGGCGCGCCGTTGCGGTAAGCTACGACCACCTGGTGATAATCCTTGCTGGTCACCAATTGATCGTTGGCATCGATCTGGTAATCCTGGCGCTCACCATCGAAATTTCCCTTTGCCGCATTGACGCTCGCCTGCGAAACGGCCGTACGCAAATCCTCCATGTTGATCCCATAGGAGGAAAGCGCAGCTGGATTGGCTTGAATGCGCACCGCAGGCTTTTGTCCACCGCTGATGCTGACCAGTCCCACTCCGCTTAACTGGGAAATTTTCGGAGCCAAGCGCGTGTCGACCAAATCTTCCACTTGCGGCAACGGGATGGAATTGGACGTAACCCCCAGCGTCAGTACCGGCGCGTCGGCGGGATTTGTTTTGCTATAAACCGGCGGAGAAGGGAGGTTTGCTGGCAAAAAACTTTGTGCGGCATTAATGGCGGACTGGACTTCCTCTTCCGCAATATCAATATTTAAACTCAAATTAAACTGCAACACGATCACCGATGTTGCGCCGGAACTGCTCGAAGTCATCTGGCTCAGCCCTTGTAACTGGCCAAATTGTCTTTCGAGCGGCGCCGTCACGGTGGTCGCCACGACATCCGGGCTAGCGCCGGGGTAAAAGGTCAGCACCTGGATCGTCGGATAGTCGACTTCGGGCAGCGCGGACACGGGCAACTGCGTGTAGGATACTATTCCCACCAACAAAATTGCCGCCATCAGCAGCGCCGTCGCTACCGGCCTTAAAATAAATGGTGTAGAAGGACTCAAGGAGCGTTGCTCCGGGGAATATCGCTTTGGGAGGGTTTTCCAGAAATCGTAACCTTGGCATTGTCCTGCAATTTATCGAAGCTGCTGTTTGCCACCACGTCCCCTGGCGAAATCCCCGTTACCTCTGCCGTCCCACCGTCGGTCACCCCGACTTTTATATTTCGCAAATGCGCCACATCGCCTTGCAGCAGGTAAACGAATGCTACTTGACCATTGTGTTGAATGGCCGAAGAGGGAATTAGCGTGGCGTCGTGAATCGTGTCGGCCAGCAGTCGCGTGTTGACGAATTCGTTCGGAAACAGAATCCCATCTTTATTCGCAAATTGCGCCCTGGCTTTCACGGTTCCGGTCGTCGTATCGATCTGGTTGTCGAGTGTTAGAAGTGTGCCGGTCGCAAGCTTCTTTAGCACCGCACGATCGAATGCATCCACCGTCAGTTTCGCGTTTTTGCGTTCTCGCGCTTGCACCTGGTCGAGATTATCTTCGGGAATGGTAAAAATGATCGTGATTGGCTGGATTTGCGTGATTACCGCCAAAGTCAGCCCCCCGGAAGATTGCACGACGTTTCCCGGATCGACCAGCCGCAAGCCTACTCTTCCGCTGATCGGAGCCGTGATCCGGCAGTACTCCAATTGAATTTCGGCATACTTCACGGATCCTTCATCGATCTTTACTGTGCCTTCCGTTTGCAGAACTAATTTTTCCTGATCGTCCAATGTTTGTTTTGGAATCGCTTTTCGCGCCCAGGCATCTTCATACCGCTGAAGATCCATCTTCGCTTGGGCCAAAAGATTCTGGTCGCGTTCTAGAGTGCCTTGGGCCTGTATCAACGTCGCTTGATAAGGACGAGGATCTATATCGATCAGCGGATCCCCCTTGCGAACCATCTGGCCTTCCTTGTAGCGGACCGCGATTACAACTCCATTCACCTGGCTGGTAATCGAAGCGGTATAAACCGGGGTCACTGTACCGATGCTGTCGAGGTGAACTCCAATGTCGCCTTTCTTTGCCGGTACCGCAACCACGGTAACGGGTCCGCCCCCCGCCCTCGGCGATTTCGCCGCTGTCTTTGTCGTGTCGTCTTTCCGCAATACCCACCAGAATCCAAGGCCGAAAATGGCGAGCAGGAGAATCCACATCAGCAACCGCACACCTTTGTGCCGAGTCGGTTTCGGAGGAGGAGGAGGTGACGGGTGATCCGGCCCGGTGACCGGGTGTTCTGGCTGACCTGTCAAATTTTCACGTCCCTGTCAAAAGGAGTTTCTCTGAAGACACAACTTTCCATAGCATATGACGAACTGTATCCCATGTTTGGATACAGTTCCTCATTTGATTCTTTTCAGGCCCTGATTTCAGCACCCCCCGCAAAGAGAGGTGGGGAAATCAAGGGTGCTTCGCCAATGAAATACCAATAGTTCCGTATGGCTTAGCGCGGCGCTCATCGGGATTTTTATCGCGGAAAACAGAATTCGCAAAGTGCTTTTTGGCAGGTTGCGATAGGCTGAAATTCACAACGAATTCCGTTTACGCCAACTGGGCCGCACAACTCTCCCTGACCGCTGCGTTTGCCGTTCCTCACTTTTTGCACGGAATATCGCCTTTGAGAGCACCGACAGCCTTCGTCAGTGTGGTGAGATGGTTTGCCAACTCTTTTTCTGTGGATTCCTCTACAAGCTGTTGGAAAAATTGCTCGGCGATGTAGGACGGGTCGCTGCCACTGATCAATGTTGTTCGCCCAAGAACAGAACTGAGATCCGGTAACTCGGTGGGCCAGTATAGAATTGACAGAGAACAAGCCCCGGCGCCGTTCTTGTCAGAAATATCGACACAAACCAGGTTCACTTGCAACTCTGCTTCGTCTGCCCTGCCGACGGTGTAGCGGTTCGTGTTCGCAATCCTCAATTTTAGCTCCGCGCGTACCTGCTTCTCAAAATCAGGATGAGTGTCCCCACCGGTCAGAGCGACCACTCGCGTCCTTTGGGCACTCACCGTACATGCCAGCACGCTCGTCAAGAGAGCCAACATGGCGAGCGCAGATTTTAATTTCCTCATCGTTGTTTCCTCCCTCCAAGCCTTGTGGGCCACCCGTCGTTTCCTCGTGGCCTATCTTCCGATCGCTGAGCCTTTGCCCGCTGTCCTAGATCTTCCTTAGAGTTGTGGCTGGGGCAGCTCGAGGCGCTTCTGGCATTGGGCTAACAATTTTGCTGGATCCGTAGAAAAGCCGCTAGTGGCTCGGACAAACACTCAACAGAAAAATGCCGTAACCTACCAAAAGCAAACTCGAAGGGTAAGCCGCAGAACCAAATCGTCGCCGCGGGAGGGAATACAGAGTGGTCCAGTTAGGAATGGGCTGTGTCAGAGAGGGACCGCCGCGCATCAAACGAGAAAGAAATCTCTGGAGAGAAAATGCCCGACAAATCAAGTTCAGTGATTCCGGCAGACGATCCCTTACGCCCGCTTGCAATGATTCAGCCGAACAAAGATCCGAAAATCCGTCACATTGGGGTCGTCGGAGATACGTACATACTTCTTCTGACCGGCAAGGAAACGGCTGGCCGTTTTTGTCTGATCGACATGTTCGTTCCTCCAGGCGGAGGGCCACCGCCTCACCGTCACGATTTCGAGGAGACCTTCACTCTGCTTGAAGGTGAACTCGATGTTGTTTTT
>Ga0074046_10000244_pt1 | contig 48112 bp, 47 predicted proteins | sample BogForMeECP23OM3_FD_94441 | JGI IMG/M metagenome (GOLD analysis project Ga0074046, IMG submission 94441) | Bog forest soil microbial communities from Calvert Island, British Columbia, Canada - Bog Forest MetaG ECP23OM3 | ecosystem: Environmental > Terrestrial > Soil > Wetlands ... | reverse complement strand
TATCTCGCGAACAACCCGCTGTTCTTGTGGGACATCGCGCTGCAGTTCTCAGGCCTGAGGAGGTTCGAAGTCAACTGAGCAGCCTACAGGGTAGACAATTCCATGAGGGCGGCGTGCAACGCGAGACTTTGGCGCCGCTCGGCCCGGCGATATTTGACATGTACTAACACTGCATAGACACTTCCTCAACTGCTGGATCTCCAGCGGACCCCCTCAAGGGGTCCGTTTTTTTGTCCGGGAACATCGCTGTGTGACGCACGTCACTGCGAGGCGAGTTGGTAAGGTAGAGGATTACAGACTATCAGTCGACGAGCGGTACGCTTAAGACTGCATCGGCGATGACAATTGCAACTGGTAGGGGCACTGCTCCCAACTTGACCTAAGTTTTCCCGAAGACCGCAAGACCCTCGAGCACCATTTTATGGCCGCAGGTGAGTGCTTGAGCCGAAATCGAATTCTCGTCGTCGACGTTGACCCGGTCATCCGGTCTGGAATCTGCAGCTTTCTTTTGGCGCATGGTCAACTGGTCGCGGAAGCACCGAATGCGCGCGAGGCCCAGCTACAGGTCCAAAAGTTTCATCCCGATGCCGTCATCCTTGATTTTTCCCTGCCCAATGGAGATGCGCTTGAGCTTTTGCAGCGCCTCAAGCGCATGGAGTTCGGCTTCCCGGTCATAGCTCTGCTCGGTCAGGGTTCCGCGGATGTGGCCGTCCGCGCCATTCAGAATGGCGCCGAACAGCTCCTCACCAAGCCCGTGGAATTGAACCTTCTTCATGCCGTGCTATTGAGGGCATTGGCCAGCCAGCGTCACAGCAATCAGGCACTGTCGGCCGTTTCCCGAGTCAAGCGTGAATGCATTGATCCGTTTCTCGGAACCAGCACCGCTATCCGGCGCATACAGGACTTGGCACGACGTGTGACGGACAGTGGAAGCCCCATTCTGCTACAGGGCGAAACTGGGTCGGGGAAGGGTGTACTCGCCAACTGGATCCACTGCAATGGACCTCGCGTAGACCAGCCTTTCCTCGATTTGAATTGCGCCGGACTCTCCCGCGAACTGCTGGAGTCCGAGCTCTTTGGCCATGAAAAAGGCGCCTTCACCAGCGCCTTGAACACGAAACTGGGGCTGCTCGAGGTCGCCAATCGGGGCACAGTATTCCTGGATGAAGTTGGCGATATCGATCCCCAGATTCAGCCTAAGCTGCTGAAGGTCCTTGAAGACCGGGTATTTCGGCGGGTAGGGGATGTGCGCGACCGCAGTGTGGACATTCGGTTGATTTCCGCAACTCACCGCGAGCTCCTCGACCTGGTGCGACAACAGAAATTTCGCAGTGACCTTTATTTTCGGGTAAATATCGTTCCGCTCCGAGTACCTCCGCTTCGTGAGCGCGTCGAAGACATTCCGATACTCGCGCAATACTTTCTCGATCGCCTGGCCCATGACTGTGGCCGGGGCGAGATGACGCTCGAGAAGTCAGGAATGGATGCACTCCAGCAGTACTCGTGGCCGGGGAACATTCGTGAGCTGCGCAACGTTTTGGAGCGGGCAGTCCTGTTGACGGAGCGCAACCGCCTCACTGTGCATCAACTCCAACTTCAGGGGTCCACGCTCACCGTCCAGCCGGAGTTCGCTGGCGTCGGAACCCTGAAGCAGATGGAGTGCGCCTACATCAATCACGTGATGCAGGACGAGGGCGGCTGTGTCGAACGCGCCGCTCGCCGTCTGGGGATTGCCCGCAGTTCGCTTTACAACAAACTCAAGCCCCGCAGAAACATTCTTGCTTCGGCCAGCGTTGACCATGGTGAGCCAGAAGCCTAGCCGAGCTGTGCTTCGGCGCCTCGCAAAATCGGCCTTCAAGTTATGATGAATGAGTTGGACCCGGTGCTAGCCGGCTTGGGCTTCATTCATGCCAAACGCTTTTATCTGCGATGCAATTAGAACGCCCTTCGGGCGTTACGGCGGATCGCTGTCCTCGGTACGCACCGATGACCTGGCCGCGATCCCGATCAAGGCCCTGATGGAACGTAATCCGACCATTGATTGGGGTGCAGTTGACGACGTAATCCTGGGCTGCGCCAATCAAGCGGGCGAGGACAATCGCAATGTCGCCCGCATGGCACTGTTGCTGGCGGGCCTGCCGCAGAGTGTTCCGGGCACGACCGTGAACCGGTTGTGCGGTTCCAGTCTGGACGCCGTATCCATTGCGGCGCGGGCCATCAAGACGGGAGAGAATTCCCTGGTGATTACCGGTGGCGTGGAGAGCATGTCGCGTGCGCCCTTCGTCATGGCAAAAGGCGATAGTGCGTTTTCGCGGAGCATGAAGCTGGAAGACACTACCATCGGGTGGCGCTTTGTGAATCCACTGATGAAGGCCCAATACGGTGTGGATTCGATGCCGGAGACGGGAGAGAATGTCGCCGAGGAATTCGGGATCTCTCGCCAGGATCAAGACGTTTTCGCTTATCGCAGTCAGCAGCGCGCCGCGGCCGCGGGTAAGCGTGGCGCTCTCGCAGAGGAAATCACACCGGTTAGGCTTATGTCGGGCAAGCGAGCTTCGATGATCGTTGACAAGGATGAACACCCTCGCCCGGATACGACTCTGGCAGCACTCGCCGCTCTGAAGCCCATCGTCAAACCGAGTGGCACGATCACAGCGGGCAACGCTGCGGGTATCAACGACGGCGCGTGCGCACTGCTGGTAGCGTCCGAAGAGGCAGTAAAGCAATTCGGCTTGACGCCGCAAGCGCGGGTCGTGGCCTCTTCTGCGGCCGGCGTTGCGCCCCGTATCATGGGCATGGGACCCGTTCCGGCCACGCGCAAAGTGCTGGCACTGGCAAAACTCAAGATCTCCGACATCGATGTCATCGAGTTGAACGAGGCGTTCGCCTCACAGGCGCTGGCGGTACTTCGCGATCTAGGAATTCCGGATGACGCTCCCTATGTTAATCCTAATGGTGGAGCGATCGCGATAGGCCATCCTTTGGGTGCAAGCGGTGCCCGGTTGGCGACGACCGCGGTGCGACACTTGCAGCGTACGCGTGGACGCTACGCCCTGTGCACCATGTGCATCGGGGTGGGGCAGGGCATTGCGCTGGTGCTGGAGCGCGTCTAACGCAGGCGGTCATCGAGAGTCGCTTCGCCTCCCGCCGCGAATCACAGCTAATCGTGACCGGCATCACATCCAGCGCTTTCCTCCCGACTTACTCTCAATTATGAAATTGATTTTCATTTTCATAATTGAGTGTTAAGCCATGTGTCGCGTCTTCTTGCTCTTTCTCGCCTTTTCCTGCAGCCTTGCTGCCCAGGAGCAGCCGCCAGTCACCGTGGATGTTTCGGGACAAATCAACTCAGTGACCCAGGGCAAGTTCAACTTCCACTCCCCTTACAGCGGCGGTAATAGTCTGCCTAGTGCCGGCGAGGTGGCGAGTTCACGGGTGTTGACGCTCTTCACCAAGCTGGTGTTGCCTGCCAGTACCGATCTTGAAATCGACATTGAGAGCGCCGGAGGCTCGGGGATTGGAAATGCTTTGGGGCTTGCGGCCTTCGTGAATCTTGACGTGGTCCGGAACCCCACGCTTGGATCAAAGCCCTATCTCGCTCGCGCCGTGCTGCACCATTCGTTTTTCCGCCAGAGCGAGCAGCGGCGCCTGGACGTCTACGCTGGCCAATTCAGCACCGTGGATTGGTTCGACGTCAACGCGGTTGGCAGCGACAGCCATACTCAGTTCTTGAATTGGGCCATCGATAACAACGCTGCCTACGATTACGCTGCCGACACACGTGGTTATTCGCGCGGTGTGCTAGTGCAATGGGCAACGGCAAAATGGGAACTGCGCGCGGCGGAGATGATGATGCCGACCGTCGCGAACGGTTTGGACCTTGCATGGTCGGGCAGTACACGCTCGGAGAATTTCGAATTGGAACGTCACACCTCCCTGTTAGGCGCTAACGGATCGATCACGCTCCTCAGCTTCGTCAATCATGCCGACATGGGGGATTATCGCGAAGCGATCGCAGACTGCGCACCGGGAGCGGTTCCGAATGTCACACTCCATCGCCATCCGGGATCGGTGAAATACGGATTCGGTTTGAACCTGCAACAAACTCTCACCCACGACGTGAGGGTGTTTGCGCGCTGGGGTTGGAATGAAGGTCAACACGAATCTTTCGCATACACGGAGGCAAACAGCACGGTTGCGGTCGGAATGGACGTGCATTACTTGCGCAACTTCAAAACCGGCTTGGCAGTGGCAAGCGGCGGCATCTCGGCCGACCACAAGGCTTACTTAGCTGCCGGCGGCATGGGCTTTCTGTTGGGGGACGGCCGGCTGAGCTACGGACGGGAAACGGCGATTGAAACCTACACCACCTACAGCTTTCCCAAAGGAATCTCCGCTAGTCTCGATCTCCAGTTCATTAGCAACCCAGGATACAACCGAGACCGGGGCCCGGTTTGGGTGCCCGCAGTGCGACTGCACTGGGATCTGCCGAGGTTTCAAAAAAAACGGGTCTGAAGCCATCGGTGTAACACCGTCAAGCAGGCCCACGTCATGCCTTCCAAAGATATGTCGTATTACGGTGTCGCACGCGGAAATCGGCGGGAATGTGGCGCACATTGCGCTCGTAAGTGATCTCTATGTTCAGCACCCATAGCGCACAGGCAAGAATCCCTGTCGCCGCCATCCACAACAAGCACTTGCGGTAGCGTGACATGGTTCGACCTTTACTTTAAGTGATTGGCCAGGAAGTCCACCGTGAGCTTCCAAGCCTGTGCGGCGTCGTCGGCTCGATAACCCTGCTTGTTGTTGGGATTCTCAAACCCGTGACCCGCGTCGGGGAAGATGTGAATCTCGGCTGTCTTCCCCGTTGCCTTCAGTTGCGACTCGAACTTGTTGACATCCACCACGGGGATGCCGCGGTCTTGTCCGCCAAAGATGCCGAGGATGGCCGCATCGATCTTCTTCAGGGAGGCTTCTTCCGTCGCGAGATGGCCGTAATTGATGACCGCTGCCTTGAGCTTCGGGTCGTTGAGAGCGAGATCAAGCGAATAGCCGCCGCCCATGCACCATCCGATGGAGCCTACTCGTTTGGGGTCGACATTCTTCTGAGCGCGGAGGTAGCCGGTGGCCGCCAGCAGATCGCGAGTCGCGCGGTCCTGGGGAACACCTCGCATAATCTCGTGCGCCTCGTCCGGCGTGGTGGCGACTTTCCCCCGATACAGATCGATCGCCAGCGCCATGTATCCCTGGTCGGCCAGCTTCGATGCCTCTTCCTTGACCCAGTCGTTCAGGCCCCACCACTCGTGAATGACAACAATCGCCGGAAATGGTCCCTTGCCCTGCGGTGTGTATAGGATCGCATTTACCGTTTCATCGCCACTCTTGTAGGAAACCGGAAGCGAATCTGCGGCAAAGCTTGTCATGACAAAAAGGCAAATCAAACCCAACAACAACAACAACAAAACTTTCACGCCTTCCTCCTTAAGATAGCGCCAGCCTGGGGAAAGTGAGCGAGCATTTTACAAATGCTTATGTATTTCCTCCCAGCCGCTCAAGCAGCTGTTGGCCAAGTTTTTGCAGTTCGCCAAACCGCTTCTGGTATTCGACAAAAAGCCGGTTATATTCCAGCGAATGGTCGGCATCGAGATGTGCCCGCAGCAGCATATCGCGGAGGCGAACCGGGTTCGGCAGTACGGCATCCTCGTTTAACTCTTCCAAGGCAGTCGTTGGATCGTAATGGTACATAATCTCCTCCGTGCCGTCAGTTACGGTTGCAGATGCGGCGAGCACTCGCGGCGTCGCAAGAAAAGGGGGCGAGCGCTCCTCTACCACCCAAAGAACTGCGACTGTTCGGGTCGCGGACTGGGCTAAGATAAGTCGTCCCGTACAGACCGCTAGTGTCAACCGGCTCCCAACCCGATGAAGCGCCGCTTCCGTCTGGCGTACACTTCCGCGATCCCGAGACCGCTGCTCGTAATCTCGCTCTCGTTCGGAAGCTCGTATCGCCAGCGGTTTACGAGGCGCTCCAGCCGTTGCTGTCGGGTTCTCCCAATCCCGACGCGGCGGTAAACCAGTTTGAGCGCCTGGCGGACGCGCAGTCAACCGAGCTGTTTCGCGTGCTTGAGAGGCATCCATTTCTCCTGCGCTACGCCATCGTCGTATTTGGCTACAGCTTGTGGCTGGGGGAAACGCTGATTCACAATCCCGATCTCTTTCATGGATTCGTCCGCGACAAGAGTCTGGACCGTGGGCACTCTCGTGAGGAATTCCAGGAGGGCTTTGCGCGCTTCCGCTCAAGGTCGTTTGAAACCGACACGGCTGCACTCCTGGCTCGCTTCAAGAAGCGGCAGTATGTTCGCATCATGTTGCGCGATGTGCTGGGCATCGCCACTCTGGCCGAAACCACAGCGGAGCTATCGGGGCTCGCGGATGTGTTGATCGAGGAGGCGCTACGGGAAAGCCATTCGCAGCTGCAACATCGTTTTGGAACGCCGCAGGAACTGGACAGGGAGGGCAGGCTGGTGGACTCGCGTTTCGCCGTTCTGTCCCTGGGCAAGCTCGGCGGTAACGAGCTGAACTACAGCTCCGATATCGATCTGCTGTACCTCTATGACGGGGGCAAGCAGCCGGAAGGAGCGGAAATCTCAAACCGCGAATACTTTATCCGGCTGGCGCAGCAAATCACCGAGCTCCTGTCACGCCACACGCGCGAAGGCCCGGTTTTTCGCATCGATCTGCGTTTGCGTCCCCAAGGGCACGAAGGCGAGCCCGCGGTCCCACTAACCCACGCCGTTCATTACTACTCTCACATTGCCCATGATTGGGAGCTGCAGGCGATGATCAAGGCGCGACATTCGGCCGGCGACATGCCGCTGGCGCGCGAGTTCCTGCAGGCTGTGCGGCCTTTCGTGTACCAGGAAGATCTGAACCTCATTGCCATCGAGACGGCGCTGCAGACGCGGGAGAAGATGGGAAGCCGTCGCCGGCAGCGCGCTCTGAAGCAGCCGGGCGAAGGTACCATCGATGTGAAGCTCGACCGCGGTGGTATTCGCGACATCGAGTTCCTGGTGCAGTGTTTGCAGCGCGTGTACGGTGGCAGCGAATCGTGGTTGCGTTCGCGGGGCACGATGTTTGCGCTGCAGAAACTCCATGACAAGGAGCACATCGGCGGGAAGGATTTCCATAACCTGACCAGCGCCTACGAGTTTCTGCGGAACCTGGAGCACCGCCTGCAATTGCTGCGCGGCCAGCAGACACATCGCTTGCCGCGAGCGCGTGCTGAGTTGCTGTCCCTCGCGCTAAGCCTTAGCCGCGAGGGAACCGCCGCGCTCGCGCCCGAGGAATTTCTGGCACATGTGCAGCGCCGCATGGCGGCAGTGGCGGAAATCCATCAGCGCATCATCCACCAGGAGCAAAGTCAGCAGCACCACGGTGACAAGACTGAGTTCGAGTTGAAACCCGAGCTACCGGTAACACCTGAAAACTCCTACAGCCTTGTTATGCAACGGCTGACAATCGATTCCCCGCAGTTGCGAGAGATCGCCGGCCGTCCCGAACTATCTCAACACGCTAGACGCAATCTCGAGCGTTTTCTTAGCTCGGCGGGGACGACCTCCGAACGCTACGGAGCAGTGTTGCACTCGCCGGACGCGGTAGAACGCGCACTTGATATCTTCGAATTCAGCGAGTACTTGACCGACATTCTGGTGCGTCACCCGCGCGAAGTTTCGCTTCTGGAACAGATTGGAGCACGCTCGAAGGTGGAAGGCGCAGAGCTGTTCAAAGACGGCCCACGAAGCGAACATGACGCGCCCGATCCGGTGTTCGTCTATCTGGCTCAGGAGAAGATAGACCATTCCGAGGCCATGTCTATTTTGCGTCAACATTACCGGCAGCGCATGTTTGTTTCGGGCGCGCGCGATCTGTTCCAGCTGCGCGATGTATTCGATTCTTTGAGAGACAACACCGCGGCTGCTGATGCCGCTATTCAAGCAGCGTTGGCCATTGCTGCTGCTCCCATCGGGTTTGCCGTGATGGGGTTGGGCCGGCTGGGAGCGTGTGAGTTCGATTTGTTGTCAGACGCGGACGTGTTGTTCGTCTGCGATGAGTGCTGTAACAACCATGAGATGCGTCGGGCGGCCGAGCGCATGATGGAGGCGCTGACGGCCTACACCCGCGACGGGACTGTATTTCCGGTGGACGCCAGGCTGCGTCCGCGCGGTCGTGAAGGCGAGCTGATTGTTACCCCAGCGCAATTGGCGGCGTACTTCGAAGACGAAGCCAAACCCTGGGAGGCGCTGACCTATCTGAAGCTGCGGCATGTTGCGGGCGATGCCGAAGTTGCAGATCAGGCGCTGCAGGCTGTCCGAAAGGGCATTACCCAAGTTGCGAAGCGGCCAAACTTCGACGCGGAATTGAGTGACGTCCGCATAAAACTTGAGCGCAGTGAAGCTGGACCGAACTTGAAAACCGGTCCGGGCGGGGCCTACGACCTCGACTACCTGGCTGGTTCGTTGCAGGCCCGCCATCAACTCTGGCTGGCGGGAAATTTGCGGGATAGGTTGCAATTGTTGCGCGAGCGAGGACTGCTCAATCCGGACGAATTCGAGAGCCTGGCAGAGAGCGCGTTGTTTCTGCGCACCGTGGAACATCTGCTGCGGTTGGTCACGGGACGTGCGCGCAAGTGGCTGCCCGTGGCCCCGCATCCACACCGGTCGGTGCAGAAACTACTTTGGCGCGTACTCCTCGTTAAGGACAGCTTTGACCCGGAGATGCGACTGAAGGCAGTCCTGCAGCAAACTCGCAACATCTATCTCCATCATCAACCGGCTTGAGACTTGGCGAGCGTTAGCGTCACACTTATGTGTGACGAGTGAACATCAGTTTTCATTGAACCTCACAACCTCCGGTGATAACGTAACAAGGTTCGGGAGAACCCGGTAAGCCTTTCTGATCCGGACGCGGCAGAGTTTGCCGAAGGGCAGGCCGCGAGTCGCTTTGTTATTGTTACGCACTAATTCGATTTCCGGCATGCCGCCGGCTCCGCTAGTGCTTTCCCTTCCCGACACACATATTTCTATACTCTCCGAGGTGCTTCGTGGCGGCTTCTTACAACGGAATTTCCTTGCCTACCAGCGGGACCAAGATCACTTACGAAGACGGTAAGCTTGTCATCCCCGACAAACCCATCATCCCTTTCATTGAAGGTGACGGCACCGGCCGCGACATTTGGAAGGCATCAGTCCGCGTTTTCGACGCCGCAGTCGAGATCGCCTACAACGGCAAGCGTCGCGTGGCCTGGTATGAAGTCTTCGCCGGTGAAAAAGCTATGGACCGCTTCAAGACCTGGCTGCCAGATGACACAGTCGCCGCTTTCCGCGAACTGCGCATCGGCATCAAGGGTCCGCTTACGACTCCGGTCGGCGGCGGCATTCGCTCGTTGAACGTAGCGCTGCGCCAGATTCTCGACCTCTACGCTTGTGTTCGCCCGGTGAAGTACTACAAGGGTATCCCTTCGCCAGTGAAATATCCCGAGCGCATGAACATCGTCATCTACCGCGAAAACACGGAAGACGTGTACGCGGGCATCGAGTGGAAGGAAGGCACTGCTCAGGCCAAGGAACTCATTGATTTCATCAACACGAAAATGCTGGCCGGCACCGGCAAGCGCGTCCGCGAAGATTCAGGTGTTGGTATCAAGCCGATTTCCATCACGGGAACCAAGCGCCTGGTGCGCATGGCGATCAAATACGCGCTGTCCAACAAGCTCAAGTCGGTGACCTTGGTGCACAAGGGCAATATCCAGAAGTTCACCGAAGGCGCGTTTCGCGAGTGGGGATACGAACTTGCGACCCAGGAATTTCGCGGTCAGGTCGTTACCGAGCGCGAGAGCTGGATTATCGACAACCTCGACACGAACCCCGGACTCTCCGTGGAAGAAAACGCCAGGATGGTTGAGCCGGGTCTGGAGTTTGCGCCTCCGGAATTTCGTGATGTGCTTTACACGGAAGTGAAGGGCGTGCTCGAGAAGATTTACGCTACGCACGGCAAGGGCGGATGGAAGTCGAAGCTGATGATTAATGACCGCATCGCCGACAGCATTTTCCAGCAGATCGTTACCCGCCCGGATGAGTATGCTGTGCTGGCGACTCCGAACCTGAACGGCGACTACATTTCCGACGCAGCGGCGGCGCAGGTTGGTGGACTCGGCATCGCGCCGGGCGCGAATATCGGCGACCAACACGCGATCTTCGAGGCTACGCACGGTACCGCGCCTAAGTACGCGGACAAGGACGTTATCAATCCTGGCTCAGTCATGCTGTCCGGCGTGATGATGTTCGACTTCATGGGCTGGCACGAGGCGGCCCGTCTGATCGAAGACTCAATGGAGCGCACCATTCTGCAAAAGAAGGTCACGTACGACTTCGAACGCATGTTGGAAGGTGCGAGCAAGGTCAAGACCAGTGAGTTCGCGAGCCACATGATCCAGAACATGGCCCCTGTGGAGGCCTTGGTAACGAAGTAGTGCTGAATAGGGGCGCGTTCGCGCTGCGTTCAGCGCATTGTTGGAGCGGAGGCGGGACTTAGCCCCCGCCCGTGTCTCGGATCCTTATTTTCGAACATCATCAGAAATAGCGAGGAATTATGCGTAATAAAGTTACGGTAGTTGGTTCCGGCAACGTGGGCGCGACCGCCGCTCACTGGCTGGCGTCGAAGGAACTCGCCGACGTTGTACTCATTGACATCATCGAAGGCGTTCCACAAGGTAAGGGTCTCGACTTGTTGCAGGCCATGCCCATCGAGAAGCGCGATTCGTTCGTCATCGGCACTAATGACTACGCTGACACTGCCAACTCGGATATCGTCGTCATCACTGCCGGGATTCCGCGTAAGCCCGGCATGAGCCGCGACGACCTGCTCAACACCAATTTCAAGATCATGAGCGACGTGGTTGGCAAGGTGGTGCAATACTCGCCCAACTGCATTCTGATCGTAGTTTCCAATCCGCTCGATGCGATGGCGCAGGCCGCTTACAAGCTGAGCGGCTTCTCGCGCAACCGGGTCATCGGCATGGCCGGCATTCTGGATTCGGCTCGCTTTCGTGCCTTCATTGCCATGGAGCTTAAGGTTTCGGTGGAGAACGTGACCGCTTTCGTACTTGGCGGACACGGCGACACCATGGTTCCGCTGCCGCGCTACTCGACGGTCGCCGGTATCCCCATCACCGAACTGATGGACCAGGCCACGGTCGACCGGTTGGTACAGCGCACTCGCGACGGCGGAGCCGAGATCGTCAAGTACCTTAAGACCGGCAGCGCCTACTACGCACCGTCCGCTGCATCGACTGAGATGGTCGAGGCCATCCTGAAGGACAAAGAGAAGATCGTGCCCTGCGCCGCTTATCTCGAAGGGGAGTATGGCATAAACGGGCTGTTCGTCGGCGTGCCATGCAAGCTGGGTGCAAACGGCATTGAGCAGATCATCGAGATCAAGCTCGCGCCTGAAGAGCAAGCCGCCTTGAAGAAGAGCGCCGACTCAGTGAAGGAGTTGGTCGGCGTGATCGGCGTTTAGGCGGGTCCAAAGTTAGCGATTGAATCAGAGACCCCATCCTTGAGGCTGGTTGATAAGGATGGGGTTCCGTTTATGAGCGGGCGGCGGCGCTTATTTGTGCGCGAAGGACCGGATGTAATTGACCAGGTTCCACAGTTCAGGCGCTTTCAACCGGTTGCCTTCCGGCGGCATCTGGCCCTTTCCGTTCTTGATGATGTAAAAGAGTTCTCCGTCAGTCATGCCCTGCAACGCCGCTGGATCTCTGTAGTCCTTGAGCGTGAGCTTCTCATCGACGGCGACCTCCCCTTTGCCATTGCCATTCGCTCCATGGCACATTGCACAATCGTAACCGTAATATTTCTTTCCCTGTGCGATGGACTCGGAAGTTGGCTTGACCGGATTGACCTGATGCACCGCGTCTTCGGGAATCTTATAAGGAGCGGTGGTTGCTTGCGAGGGACTCTGGCTCGCCTGGACTCCTGCTGCAACAACACTGAGTAACAGCACCACAAAAACCACAAAAGGCTTTAGCACGGCTGCCTCCTGAATGCCGTCCCGTACCGGACGACTAAGTAAAGTATGAACTTTCTGCCAAAACCAGTCCGTGAGTTGACTCACGCTTGGCTGTGACGTGAGAGCCGGGGCTAAGTTTTCCTCCTGAATGGTAAACGTAGGTTACGCCACGAAACGTTCGGCGGGAAAATGCAACAACTCTCTTAATCAACTATCGCACCTTTCGCATCACCTCCCAATACGCCGCCAGAGTTTCTCCGAGCGGACCTTGCCGTGCCCCTAACAAGGCGGCGAATGAGCGAAGCAGCATTCCGGCCACGATTCCTGCGCGCAGCCCCGTAATCTGGCCGCGCGAGAAGTGCTTGCGCGCATAGCGCAACATGTTCGTATACCAGAAAACCTGTTTTTCGCGGAAGGACAGTTGGCTAACGCTGTGCGCACCGCTATGACGAAAGCGCGCAGCCGGACAATAGACGATTTTGCAGCGTCGATCCAGCAAACGTTTACATAGATCAACATCCTCGAACCACAAAGGATAAAACTGCTGGTCGAAGCCGCCGGTTTGGTTCCACGCATCGCGCGTAATCGCAAGACAGGCGCCGGCAGGTTGCTCGACCTCCTGCTGCTGAGAATAGTCGGCATCAAGACAACGATATCGCCGATTCACCGAGTTGCCCGGCCAAAGCTGGTTCACCAGTACTGATTCGCAAAGCAAAGTTGCGAGCGTGGGCAAGCGTCGAAAAGCGAAGCCGCGCGCGGGGCTGCCATCACTCTTCAGCAACGCGCCCCCGGCGGCCGACCAATGGCTTGCTTCCATGCAGAGCAGTAGTTCCTTTACGGATCCCGGCTCCGCAATCGCATCAGGATTAAGGACCAGCAGCACATCTCCGGTTGCTGCCCGCGCTCCTTGGTTGGCGGCGGCGGCAAAGCCAAGATTGTCACGATTAGCTAACAGGCGCACTTCGTGCCAGGCGACAAACTCCTCGACCCGTTGCACGGTTGTGTCCCTCGAAGCGTTGTCAACTACGACGATCTCGCAGCCTTCCGGTGCAAGGGCCTCGATGCACTCGCCGATGGCCTCGGCCGAGTTGTGGGTGACGATGATGGCAGAGCAACGCAACATGATTCGAGAAGCACGCATTATAATCGTCGCTTCGCCATTTCCTCTCGGAGACCTGTGCGTTCGACAACTGTGACGGGAGCAAATTTGGAGATTATTGAAACCTCACTTCCTGGCGTGCTGGTGGTGAAGCCGCGTGTCTTCGCCGACCTGCGCGGATTCTTCATGGAAACCTACCGCGAGAACGTGCTGGCCGCCGCCGGCATCCGCGACCGCTTCGTGCAGGACAATCACTCCCGTTCTTCCCGCGGAGTTTTGCGCGGATTGCACTATCAGCTCCGCACTCCCCAAACGAAGCTGTGTCGAGTGGCGACTGGCGAGGTGCTTGACATCGCGGTTGACATCCGCTTGGGCTCGCCCAATTTTGGTAAATGGGTCAGTGTACTCCTCTCCGCAGAAAACCACTTGCAACTCTACATTCCCGAGGGCTTCGCGCACGGATTCGCGGTGCGTTCCGATACGGCGGATTTCCTTTACAAGTGCAGTGACTACTACGACGCGGGCGACGACCGCGGAGTGTTGTGGAACGATCCTGAAATCGGCATCGACTGGCAAACACCGTCGCCCTTATTGTCGAACAAAGACAGCGCGTATCTTCCGCTGGCGCAGATCGGACGGGAGCAGTTGCCGAGGTACCAGGCATGAGTCTGAGATTACTTATAACCGGCGCGAACGGTCAGGTAGGATGGCATCTTCAACGTACCCTTGCTCCGCTGGGCGAAGTAATGGCCATCGACGTGGAGCAGGTCGACTTGACTGACTCGGACGCGGTGGCTCGCACGGTCCGCGAGTTTGCTCCCGACGTTATCGCCAACGCTGCGGCCTATACCGCAGTGGACAAAGCAGAGAGCGAGCTCGACTTGGCGCGGGCCATCAACGTAGCCGCACCGGCGCGAATGGCGGAAGAGTGCTCTCGCTCGGGCGCGTTGCTCATGCACTATTCCACCGATTACGTGTACGACGGCAGCAAGCCCGGCCCTTACGACGAGAGAGATGCCACCGGTCCGCTTAGTGTTTACGGCCAGACCAAGCTAGAGGGCGACCAGGCGATTATGGCCAGCGGATGCGCGTATATCATTCTTCGTACCACGTGGGTCTATGACATACGAGGCAAGAACTTCCTGCGGACGGTGCTTCGACTAGCGCGCGAGAAGGAAGAGCTGCGCATGGTAGGCGACCAATTCGGCGCCCCGACCTGGGCCCGCGGCCTGGCCGAATCGGCGGCCATCATTCTCGCCAGGTCGCTTGAGCGCAAGAGCGTTGCAGGATCCTGGCAGAGTGGTCTTTTCCATCTCACCGCGGCCGGTCGAACGTCCTGGGCTGGCTTCGCACAAGCAATCCTCGAAGACTATGACGCTCTGCTCGACTGGCCGGCCGAAACCGGCGAGTTCGGCGGTGAGCTAAAGGCCAAACGCGTGATCGAAATTACCTCGGACCAATACCAAACGCCAGCTCGCAGGCCTCGCAATTCAGTGCTTTCTAATGCCAAAATTCTAGCGGCATTCGGGATTGCACTACCGGATTGGCGGGCCCAATTGCAACTTGCCTTGCAGGATGCCATTCGCTGATAATCGTTAGTCAATCGCTACTCGGTTGCCGAACAGCCCATTTACTCGCCGTTCTTGTGTGCCTCCAACGTATTTCCAGGTGCAGAAACGCACGCGAGTCCGTTCGGTTGCCATAGAACTGGAACGGAGACCTATGAAGGGTATTGTCCTGGCGGGCGGTATCGGCTCGCGCCTCTATCCGCTGACCCGTGTCACCAACAAGCACCTGCTTCCCGTGTACGACAAGCCGATGATCTTCTACCCGCTGCAAACGCTGGTGGACGCGGGCATTCGCGACATCCTAATCGTCACCGGCGGGCAGAACGCCGGTGACTTTCTTCGCCTGTTGCAGAATGGCAAGGAGTTCGGACTGCAGCAGCTGAGCTTCGCTTACCAGGAAGGCGAAGGCGGCATCGCTGATGCGCTCCGTCTTGCCGAGCCGTGGGCCAAAGGCGACAAGATTTGCGTTGTGCTGGGCGACAACATCATTGAGGGCGACGTTCGCGAAGCAGCCAAAACTTTCGACGGTCTGAACAAAGGCGCTATGGTCATGCTCAAGGAAGTGCCTGATCCGGAGCGCTTCGGGGTAGCCGTAATCGAGGATGACCGCATCGTTCGCATTGAGGAGAAGCCCAGGAAGCCGCTTTCGTCGTATGCCGTCATCGGTATCTATTTTTACGACGGTACGGTCTTCGACCGCATTCGCGGGCTGAAGCCTTCAGGGCGCGGCGAGTATGAAATCACTGACATCAATAACAGCTACATTGCCGAGGGAGCGTTGCATCACACGCTGCTAGACGGTTGGTGGACCGATGCCGGCACATTCGAGTCGCTCTGGCATGCCAGCAACATGGTTCGCGAGAAGGTGCTTCGCGGCGCACAGGAACCCGCCATGGTGCGCAGCGTATGAAACTGCTGGTCACAGGTGGAGCTGGCTTCATCGGCTCGAACTTCGTTCATCAATCGCTGGGGAAACATCCTGAGTGGCAGATCGTCGTGCTTGACAAGCTCACCTATGCGGGCAATCTGAAGAACCTCGAGCCTGCCCTGTCGCAGGGCCGCTGTGAGTTTGTGCAGATGGACATCTGTGATGGTGCGGTGCTCAATCTGCTCCGCGGATGCGACGCTGTCATTCACTTCGCCGCCGAGAGCCATGTTGACCGCAGTATCGAAGATGCCGCGGCCTTCGTACGGACCAACGTGGACGGAACGCACAATCTTATTCAGGCTTGCCGCGAAGCGCGTGTGCCGCGGTTTCTGCACGTCAGCACCGATGAAGTCTACGGCAGCCTGGGCGATGAAGGACAGTTCACGGAACGGTCTCCGCTTCAGCCTAACAGTCCCTACGCTGCCACCAAAGCGGCTTCCGATCTACTGGTGCTGGCTTATGTTCACACCTACAAATTTCCAGCGGTCGTGACTCGCTGCTCCAACAATTACGGGCCGTATCAGTTCCCGGAAAAATTCATTCCCCTGATGATTGCACAAGCCATGGCGGGTGAGCGCTTGCCGGTTTACGGAGCCGGACTCAACGTGCGTGACTGGATCCACGTCAACGATCACTGCAGCGCGCTCGATGCCGTTTTGCAGGGTGGCCGCGAAGGCGAGGTGTACAACATCGGCGGCGGCTGCGAGATGCGCAACATCGATCTGGCAAAGCTGATCTTGCGGGTGCTGGGCCGCTCCGAGAGTCTCATCCAGTTTGTCACCGATCGTCCGGGACACGACCTGCGCTACGCCATCAACTGCGAGAAGACCAATCGCGAATTAGGCTGGCAACCTGCGGTGAGTTTCGAGAATGGCTTGGCACAAACCATCGCGTGGTACCGCGAGAATCGGGCGTGGCTTGACGACGTGCGCTCCGGACAATATCGTGATTACTTCCAGAAGCACTACGTGCATCGTACCCGGACGTTCGCACAGTAGGACCGAGAATTTCCCGCGTTCGGCCCGCCTGGGGCGGAATCCTCGACCCCGTGTGGCCGTGAGTAAGACTTAAAGCAGTTTCCGCAGTTCGCGACGCAGAATTTTCCCCGAGGCGGTTCGCGGAAGTGAGTGCACGAAGTAAACCTCGCGTGGCATTTTGTAGTGCGTCAGGCGCTCGGCGACGAATGCTTGCAGGCTGGCTCCCGTTTCTTTGGTGTCGACTTCTGTTTCGCGCAGCACGACAAACGCGCAGGGAACCTCTTCTCCCTCTTCGTTGGTGCGCCCTACGACGCCGCAGTCGCGCACCGCGGGATGCTCCAGCAGCACGGATTCGACCTCGGCGGGCGCAATCGAGAATCCCTTGTACTTAATCATCTCTTTGCGGCGATCTACGACGTAATACAGTCCAAGCTCGTCGATGCGCACAACATCCCCTGACCAGTACCATCCATCCCGCAGGACCGCGGCGGTTGCGTCGGGGGATTTCCAGTAGCCCCGCATGATTTGCGGTCCCCGCATGACGAGCTCGCCCAATTCGCCAAGCGCAACTTCGTTTTCGTTCGCGTCCAGGATGCGACATTCGGTCTGCGCGACGGGACCGCCAGCGGAATCGGGCCGGTACAACTCGGGCGTCAGAAACCCCATGTGGGTTACCGGTGACGCCTCAGTCATTCCGTAGCCTTGTCGAATGGGGATGCCGGTGCTCTCAGTGAATCGGCGGGCCAGTTCCGGCGCTAGCGGAGCCGCCCCGCATTTTACCCAATGCAAACGATGTTCGCGTGGGAATGTCCCCTGCTGGGCCGCCTTGCAATAGGCCAGCAAGGTGGGCGGTACGCACAGCGTGAGTGTTACGCCTTCGTCCACCGTAACTTGCAACGACCTTTCGCAATCGAAGCGCGGCATCAGCACCAGCGTGCAGCCGCGCATGAGCGCAAGATTCAATCCGACCGTCAGCCCGTAGATGTGATACAGAGGCAGGAAGCAGAGGAGAATATCTTCACTGCTGACCGCGCCAGTTTCTCCCGCGGTTAGTGTCTGGTATACGTTGGCGACCAGGTTGTAGTGCGACAGCATAACACCCTTCGGCAAGCCCGTGGTGCCGCTGGAGAAAGGCAGCGCAGCCAGCGTTGCCCGCGAATCGTGCTCCGGCTGAGGCAGCGTGGTATCGGTACCTTTGAAGAGCAAGTCAAACGGTTTCGTTCCGGCGGGCCCTCGGGCGCGGATGCTGTACACGTCGCGAAACGGAGGCAGACCGCCCAAATTGATGCCGGTGAGCAGCGCACCGTCGGTGATGAGCGCAACCGCATCGGAGTTTTCCAGTTGATAGCGGACTTCGCGTTCGCGATAAGTGGGGTTGAGCGTGGTCGGTATGGCGCCGGCCAGGGTCGTGGCGTGAAACGCAACCGCGAATTCCCAGCAGTTCGGCAGGTAGATGCCGATTACTTCGCCGGGGCGAACGCCGCTGCCCACCAGGTTGCGTGCCACGCGCTCCACCAGTTCGGCATATGCGCCGTAGGTGAGGCGCCGCGCGGGACTGCAGGAAGTGTCGATGATGGCGATCTTGCCAGCATGCTGGCGACAAGACTCAAGGATCGCGTCATGGACGAACTTGCCGTTGGGATCAGCGAACAGCTCGGTACGGAGACTTTCAGCGAGGCGCGCCATAGCTCTTGCTGCGCAAGAGTGTAACAGGTTGAGGCTAGCATCGCCTTCGATGACTTTCAGTTCAGGAAGAACTTGGTGTATAGCGTGTCGCGCTGCGCGGGACGGAACCCGGCGTCACGGATGACGCGGCGTAACTCCTCTTCCGTGGTGCAATTGCGGACGCCGGCTGCACGCACCACGTTCTCTTCGATCATCACCGAGCCTACATCGTTGCCGCCGAAGCGCAGGCCGGTCTGGCAGACCTTCAGTCCTTGCGTCACCCAGCTTGACTGCACATTCTCAAAATTGCTGAGGAAGATGCGGGCAATGGCCAGCGTCTTCAAGTATTCGACCGCCGTCGCCTCATCCCAGCCGCGTCCCCCCAGCGCCGTGTTCTGTGGCTGGAACGACCATGGGATGAAAGCGGTGAAACCGCCGGTTTCTTCCTGCAGGTCGTAGATGCACTGGAGATGGTTGATACGATGCTCGTAAGTCTCGCCTACGCCGAACATCATGGTTGCCGTGGTCCGCATGCCGAGCTTATGTGCCGTGCGGTGTACGTTGAGCCAATCATCAGTGAGGCACTTAAGGCGCGCGATCTTGTAGCGGACCTCGTCGTCGAGAATCTCAGCCCCACCACCGGGGATGGAATCGAGTCCGGCATCGCGCAAGCGGCGGATGGTGTCCTCGATGCTCAGGCCGCTGACCTCGGCGATGCAGATAATCTCCGAGGCGGAAAAGCAGTGCAGATGCACCTGCGGGAAGCGCTCTTTCAGGCCGCTCAGCAGCGTCTCGTACCAGTCAATCTTCAGGTCGGGGTGCAGGCCGCCCTGGAGCAAAACGCCGGTACCGCCCAGTTCCACGGTCTCGCGAACTTTGTCGTAAATAGCCTCGAATTCGAGGATGTACCCTTCGCTCGCAAGTTTGCCTTTGAGTGGGCGATAGAAAGCACAAAAAGTGCAATATTCGGTGCAGAAGTTGGTGTAGTTGATGTTGCGATCAATGATGTAGGTGACCACGCCTTCAGGGTGCAGCCTACGGCGAACGGCATCGGCTTCCATGCCGACGCCAATCAGGTCATCGGAGCGATACATCTCAAGCGCTTGAGCTTTGGTTAAAGACATGAACGTTACAACCTTATGTCACATTCTAACCTTCATAATGTTTGCGGGAAAGCGGCGGCGGCGCGGCGAAAACCGGCAACTGTTTTGTGCTACAAGGCGCAGCAACAATCGTCACAAAGTCGCGTTTATATCCGGGTGTTGTTGCGAGTCGAGACATAACGCGTGAAGGACGGGTCTCCATGAACAGTTTCAGGTTGGCGGCGATTTGTTCTCATAGGGCAACAAGCATCCTGCTTTCGCTCCTGATTCTGGTGCTACCGTTCCCCGCACGGGCGGTCCTGGGCGACACGGCGGCTTCAGTCCTTAGTGACCAGGCGCGCATGAAAGGAACCCTACGCAGTGTGGATAATCGCACGTACGTGATGCACGAAATAACCTCTCCGTCGGGAAGTGCGGTGCGGGAGTTTGTTTCGCCCCAGGGAGCGGTGTTCGGTGTCGCTTGGGAGGGACAGTTTGCGCCTGATTTGCAGCAGCTCCTGGGGCCGTACTATCGGCAGGCTCAGCTGGCGGCGGCGTCGCAGCAGGACGCTTCAAAGCAACCGCGCCCGCGGCGCGCCCCTATAGCTATCGAGACGCCCGGCTTGGTGGTTTATGAAACCGGACACCCGCGGAGCTTCCACGGTCAAGCCTATATTCCACAATTGGTGCCATCAGGCGTCCAGGCCAGCGATATCCGCTGAAGGAGAAAGTGTCGTGCGTAGACTGGGGATTCTGCTCGTGGTAGGAAGTCTTATGCTGATGGTAGCCTGCGGCAGCAGCAGCGGCGGCGGGAACGCCTCAACTATTACGTCCGTCACCGTGACCTGTTCGCCGTCAACCATCACCTACGGCCAAACCAGTCAGTGTTCGACGTTGGTCTCTGGAACGGGTAATTTCAGTTCTGCGGTCACGTGGACAGCCAGCGCCGGGTCGATCTCGACATCGGGTTTGTTCACCGCACCGAGTGCAGGCAACGTGTCCCTGCTGGTCACGGTGACGGCAACATCGACGCAGGATACCTCGAAGTCGGGAACGAGCACCATCACAGTGAATCCTGTGCAGACGACGGGGAATGTACAGCCAATTATTGTGGACTCGGGACCCGCGCCGCAAAGCTTTGCAACTGTCAATGAGGGTTTCGTTACGGTGACGGTCTGCGTTCCGAACAGCACGACATGTCAAACCATTGACCACGTGCTGCTGGATACTGGTTCTTCCGGGCTGCGTCTGTTGTCATCGGCGGGGGGTGGCGAGTTCAACCTCTCGCTGCCTAACCAAGTTGATTCCAGTGGCAATCCTCTGCTTGAATGCGAGGTGTTCCTCGATGGATTTACGTGGGGCAATGTTGCCCTGGCAGACATTACCTTCACCGTCGCGGGCGAGAAGGCTTCTTCGGCACCGGTGCAGGTCGTCATTCCCTCATCAGGTTCGCCGGCGGTGCCGAGTAGTTGTTCTACCCAGACAACCGGGCCCAACGAGGGCAACAGCTTGAGCGCCTTCGGCGCAAACGGGATCCTTGGTGTCGGCCTCTTTCAGCAGGATTGCGGTCTGGCCTGTACTGCTGCGAACGGGACCGTCCCTCCCCAGTACTACGACTGTTCGTCGGGCTGCAAACCGGTTTACACCACGCTGGCCCAGCAGGTGACGAACCCCGTGTTCCTCTTTGCCATCGACAACAACGGAGTGCTCGTTCAAGTGCCTGCAGTGCCCGACGGCGGCTCGCAGAACCCGGCCGGCAGTCTGATCTTCGGCATCGGCACGCAGTCCAACAATGGGTTGGAAAGCGCCAATGTGTATGTCGTGCCGGACAGCGGGAACAATGCCGGGAACTTTATCACTGCTTTCAATGGGACCAGCTATCCACAGAGCTTCATCGACAGCGGCTCCAACGGGATCTTCTTCCTTGATAGCAACACAACCGGGATACCTTTGTGCGCCAAGCCTAACAACTCTTGGTATTGTCCGACCACCTCGCCGGATAATCTTTCCGCAACGAACCAGGGGCAAACGCTTCAGGGACCAGCAGGAAGCCCGATCCCTGTGAATTTCAGCATTGAGGACGCCACCACCCTGTTTAGTGATAACGGCGGCAACAATACGGCCTTCAGCACTCTGGGAGGGCCCCAGCCGGGCGCCTTTGACTGGGGTCTGGCGTTCTTCTTCGGACGTAATGTGTATACGGCGATCGAGAACCAGAGCACACCCGGTGGATTGGGGCCGTACTTCGCGTACTAGGTAAGCAGAGCATTTAGTCCGCTATTGGCAACAGCGCTGGTGGAAGCTTCTCGTATCCACCCGTTCGCCAGTGCCTTCGACTACGCGGTTGGTGATGTCAAGCTTTGGGGCGGCCGAAGCCGTCGGCGCCAGTTCTGCACTTCCAGAAATAAAGAGCGGCCAGGCCTCCGATTACTGCCGCCGCTATCAGCGTGTACAGGGCAGGACGATAATAGCGGCCGACCCAGTGGAAGATGCGGCGCCCGTAGAGTGAGCCGAGGTAAGCAACCACGGTGAATCGTACGGCGCGCCCCAGGGCCAGCGCTGCCAGGAATTTTCGGCTTGGATATTGCAACGCACCGGCAGCAAGCAGGAAAGGAACGATCGGCACCGGTGGAGGGCAAATCGCCGAGATCGAGACAGACCAAAATCCGTAGCGCTCGAAGATGCTGTACACCTTTTCCGCTCGTCGCTTGGAGATTCTCTTCTCCAGAGTTTCCTTGCCGCCTTTTACCCCCAGTCGGTAGGTCAGGTATCCGCCCAACAGCGCACCAATGGTGGCCATGATGGCGTAGTACCACCAGAGATCCTTACGCGCAGCCGACAACACGATAGTGAACGCGTCCATGCTTCCAGGCAGCGGGATCAAGGAGTTATCGGCCAGTCCGAGCAGAATCAGCCCCGGACCGCCAAGGTGCCAAAGCACGCTCCGCAACGTTTTCTTGACAACCATGGCTGCGAGAAAAGGCATCAGCTCCTTTACGGCCGTGACGCGCGAAAGCTCTCTCCCTTTAGAGGCAGATCAGGCGGATTGGCGGAGAAGAATTCCCCGTGACGGCAGTTACTTTCCCACTTTTCCGAACGCTACCGGGCCGAGAAACCGCAGTTCAGGAGGATCTCGAAGAAGGCCGATCTCCTGAGAATATTGCAGGAAAAGCTGTAGCCCCGCGTGGCTCTCCCGGTCGAGGGAATAGTGGATGTTCTCCGTCAGGTAGTGGCGAATATCGTCCCTGCTCAGCCCGACTTTGGGCGACCATTCCTCTGCGATAGTGGCGATGTTCTCCGGCTGGAGGCCATGATCTCGGGACCGTTGGAAGACCCTCGCCAGATCAAGTCCCGTAGGCTGGCGGGCCACGGTGTCGAGCCGCACCGCCCAGAACGCAAAGACGAACGGCTTGCCGGTCTGCTTATGCCATTCATGAGCCAGGTCGTAAGTGTGGTAGCCGCACTCGACCCGCACCTGCAGTGCAGCATCCCCAATCAGTAGCGCCGCGTCGTGCTGGCGTAGCATGGCCTCTAATTGCGGGGCATGCGGTGTGAGTTGCCGGTTTCCTCCAAAGAACTTAACGAACAGGACCTGCAAGAGTGCAACCGACGTTCGCGAACTGGAGTCCGCAGCGACGGTCCGCACCTCCTCGATGGGCTTCTTGCTAACCAGAAGGATCGATCGCACCCGGTTTTTCGAGGCGATGGCTATGTTGGGTAAGATGACAAGCCCCGGTATCTCGCCATACGTGAACGCCGGGATGAGGCCGATGTCGGCCGCGCCCGCGGCGAGTGCGGCAGCGCAGGCAGACGGAACCGTGTATTCAATCTCGAAGTTGCGGCCGGCGTCCCCGTGCTCGAAGTCCCACATCAATGGGGCGGTATTCAGGAATGAGATAGCGGATATTCGCAAACCGGGCATGAGCAGTTCGAGTCTAGCAGGCGGGTTCCTGCACGAACTGCTGTGACGTGCAACCTTGACGGTAACCACTGTAGAGGTTACCCTCCGCTCAACTGGATGATTACTAGGGAGTTTGCGATGGAAACCGAAACCGCAGTTTCGCCCCACGATTCCGCCGTCACCCGCCAACTGCAATGGCTCGCGTTGTCACTCACGCCCGGCATCGGCGCTGGACGCGGTCGCAGGTTGGTCGAGAGCTTCGGCGGCATCGATCGCCTGTTTGCCGCGTCGCTCACCGCTCTTGAGGCTGCTGGCTTGCCTGCAGCGGCGGCGCAGAGCATCTCGCTGGGCAAGTCGCTTGAGTTGGCCGCAGCAGAGCTCGGCAATGCCAAGGAATTGGGGGCTAGTGTGATCGTTCCCGGCGACGCCGAATATCCCCGCCGACTACTCGAAATCTACGATCCACCACTCGTGTTTTACCTGCGAGGTAACGCGGAAATCATTGACAAACCAGGGATTGCAATTGTTGGCACACGGCATCCCACTCCCTATGGTACGGGCATGGCCGAGCGGCTTGCCTGTGATCTCGCTGCGCGTGGGCTTATCGTATTTAGCGGGATGGCGCGCGGGATTGACACGGCCGCGCACCGCGGCGCATTGAACGCTCACGGTCGCACCGTTGCCATTTGGGGTACTGGGATCAACGAGGTTTACCCCAAGGAAAATCAGAAGCTCACCGACCAGATTCTCGCCTCGGGCGGGGCCATCCTGACCGAGTTTCCGCTGGGGACTTTTCCGGCGCCGCAGAATTTCCCTATTCGCAACCGGATCATCAGCGGCATCTCCATCGGAGTGCTCGTCATCGAGGCTGGAGAATTCAGTGGCACGCGAGTGACGGCACGATGTGCGCTGGAGCAGGGGCGCGAGGTCTTCGCCGTGCCGGGCAATGTGACCAACAAGCTTTCGTGGGGCCCTAACACATTGATAAAGCAGGGCGCTGCGCTGATTGCAACCTGGGAGGATGTGTGGGAAGCTCTGCCCGCAGATACCCGTCTCGCGCTGACGCCGCCGGAGCAGCCTGAATCGCAGGAGGGTGCCACGGCATCACTCTTTGAAGCGGCAGATCTTCCTCCGTCGGAAAAGAAGGTCTTCGCGCTGTTGCGGTCGGACGAATCCACCCATATCGACCAGTTGGTCGAGCGCTTGAGTTCTTATCTTTCCTCTTCGGAAATTTTCAGCGCATTGTTCGAGTTGGAGTTGAGCGGCCGGATCAGGCAGTTGCCGGGGAAGTATTACGTCAGGACGATGTAGCGGGTAGAAACGCTTTTCGCGGTGCGCTCTTTTTCTCGCTAAGACAAGTCATGCAGGCCAATCGTCCAGCGAACGACGCCATCGTTTTGCCGCCATCTGCTGTTCCATGCTAGGTTCGTACACATTGAGGTTCCATTGTCAAAAGGTTTAGTTATCGTCGAGTCGCCGGCCAAGGCGAAGACGATCCAAAAATATCTGGGCGCGGGTTACGAGGTCGAAGCCTCGCTCGGCCACATTAAGGACTTGCCGAAGAAGTCGCTCGGGGTCGATCTCGATAACGATTTCTCGACGGAGTACATCGTCATTCCCGGCAAGGAGAAAGTTGTCGCCAGGCTGAAGAAGCTGGCGAAGTCGGCGGATACCATCTACCTGGCGCCCGACCCCGACCGCGAAGGCGAAGCCATCGCTGCTCATCTTGCCGAGGAACTTGGCGGCGACAGCGTGGACGGCAAGAAGCGCAAGAAGGGCCCGGTTAACATTCGCCGCGTCACCTTCAACGAAATTACCAAGCGTGCCGTGCAGGATGCGTTCCAGCATCCCCGCGACATCGACCGCAACCTGGTCGACGCGCAGCAGACCCGGCGCGTCCTCGACCGGCTGGTGGGCTACCAGATTTCTCCCCTGCTGTGGGACAAAGTTCGCCGCGGCATCTCCGCCGGCCGCGTGCAGACCGTCGCTTTGCGGCTCATCGTGGAACGCGACCGCGAGATCAAGGCGTTCATTCCGATTGAGTATTGGACCCTGGACGCCCATCTGCTGGGCGCCAAGGCCCCGGCATTCACGGCCCGTCTGGTGGGAACAAATCCCAAGCAGAACGTTCTCCCTAACGAGGAACTCGCACGGCAACGGGAAGCGGAACTCAAGAATGCGACGTGGACGGTCGCTTCCGTCGAGAAGCGTGAAAGGCGTCAAGGCCCGGCCCCGCCCTTTATCACCAGCAAGTTTCAGCAGGATGCATCACGCAAGCTGCGTTTCAGCGTGAAGCGCGCCATGATGATCGCCCAGCGGTTATATGAAGGCATTGATCTGGGCGACGAAGGCACGGTCGGACTCATCACCTACATGCGCACAGATTCCACGCGCGTGTCGAATGATGCGGTGGCCGAAGTCCGCGAGCTGATTGCCAGCAGTTACGGTCCGCAGTTTGTGCCTGAATCCCCGAACGTTTACAAGTCCAAGAAGGACACCCAGGACGCGCACGAAGCCATTCGCCCCAGCTCGGCCCTGCGCCATCCCGACGCCATCCGGAAGTATTTGCAGGAAGACGAGTACAAGGTTTACAAGCTCATCTGGCAGCGCTTTGTGGCCTCGCAGATGAACCCCGCCGTCTTCGACCAGACGACTGTAGATATCGACGCCATGGGCGGCAGCGAGGTCTATCGCTTCCGCGTTACCGGATCGGTGCTCAAGTTTGAAGGCTTCCTCAAGGTCTATGAGGAGTCGAAGGACACCAAGGACGAAGAGGACGAGGCCCTCAAGCACAAACTGCCCGAGCTTACCGAAGGCCAGAAGCTCACCCTGAAGGGCCTCGATGCCGAACAGCATTTCACAGAACCGCCTCCGCGCTTCAACGAAGCGTCATTGGTGAAGGAGCTTGAGGAACGCGGCATTGGCCGTCCGTCCACCTACTCGGCCATCATCAGCACCATCCAGGAGCGGCAGTACGTGCAGAAGCTTGGCGGGAAATTCATCCCGACCGAGATCGGTTTTGTCGTAACCGACCTGCTGGTCGCGAACTTCAAGGACATTTTCGATCCGCAGTACACGGCGCGGCTGGAAGAGGAACTCGACGAAATCGAAGATGGTAAGGAGCGCTGGACCGACGCGCTGGCCGAGTTCTACAAGAAGTTTGAGAAAGAGCTCCATTACGCCGAAAAGCACATGGAGAACGTGAAGCGGATGGAGAAGCCCACCGACGAGAAATGTGATCGGTGTGGCTCGCCGCTGGTCATCAAGTGGGGCAAGCATGGGTCCTTCTACGCGTGCAGCGCCTATGACAAGACCGATCCCAACAGTTGCACCTTCACTAAGGAAAATCCTATTGATCTGCCGGACTTGGACTCGGCCGATCTCCAGGAGACGACGCAGGAGGAATATTGCGAGAACTGCGGGCGTGCGATGGTGCTGAAGCGCGGGCGATTTGGCCAGTTCATGGCCTGCACCGGATATCCGGATTGCAAGACCACGCGCCGCTTGGATCAGGCGAAGAAGGTGCCCGACATCCCCCTCGATGAGAAATGTCCGCAGTGCGGGCGTAACCTGCTGCTGCGCCATGGCCGGTTCGGGGAGTTCATCTCCTGCAGCGGTTATCCGGAATGCAAGTGGGTAAAGCAGAACTACATCGGCGTGAAATGTCCGGAGTGCAAGACGGGCGATATCGCGGAGAAGAAAGCGCGGCGGGGCAATTTCTTCTACGGATGCTCGAATTACCCGAAGTGCAAGTTCACCACGGCCTATAAACCGATCGCTGAGACCTGTCCGGAGTGCGGCAGTCCGTATCTGTTGGAGAAAAATCTAAAGTCTGGCATTTTCGTTGTTTGTCCGAATAACAGGCGCACGGAGACTGAGGAGCCCAAACGCCGGGGGAAGAAGAAGACGGCCGGGGATGAAAGTACTGTTAAATGTGACTACTCGCGAGAAATAACCCCTGTGGCCGTTGCATAATAGGTGACGCTTACGCAGAACGCCCGGCCTTTTGCAGCCGGGCATTTTTTGGAGAGGAGATGACGATATGGCAGTGAAGGCTGTTCCCGAGGGCCTGCATACGATTACTCCACACCTGGTGGTGAATGGCGCTTCCGAGGCGCTGGAGTTTTACGAGAAAGCATTCGGCGCGCAGATTGGAGGGGTTCACAAAACTCCGGATGGCAAGGTGATGCACGCAGAACTCAAGATCGGTGACTCGAAGCTCTTTTTAGCCGATGAATTTCCTGGCATGGGCTGTCCCTCACCCAAGAGCGCGGGTGGCAGTTGCGTAGTACTGAACCTGTACATGGACGGAATCGACAAAGTGTTCGACCGGGCAGTGAGTGCGGGTGCTACCGTCACCATGCCGCTGGCGAACCAGTTCTGGGGTGACCGTTACGGTCAGCTGAAAGATCCGTTTGGCCACACTTGGGCGCTCGGACAGCATGTTGAGGACGTTTCGCCTGAGGAGATGGAGCGCCGCGCTCGCGAGGCCTTCGCTCATATGAGTAAAGCCTGATCGCACTCGAAACAGAAATCTTAGAGACACGCCACCTCGCGTCGCGAATGTCTGCGCGCAGAGGTGGTGTTTTTCAAAACCTGACCTACCAAGGAGACACATGGGTAATTCAAAGGCTACACACGCAGATGCAGAACTGATCCTGAAACTTTACGATCTGCGCCGCGAAGCGGTTATGCGGCAGGCGCGGGATTTCTTTGGCATGTTTTCGCCGGCTTCGTTCGAGGAACTGATGGCCGTCATGGGCGCGTTTGGCAGCAAGGAAAACGCCTACCTGCGCCAGGTACTCGGCTACTGGGAGATGGCCGCATCCCTGGTCGTCCATGGCGCTCTCAATGCCGAACTGGCGCAGGACACGCTGGGCGAGATGAACTTCGTTTACGCAAAAGTACGGCCCTTTCTGAAGCAGATGCGGAACCTGATGAAGTCGCCGGAGTTCCTGCAAAACATCGAAAAGGTCATAGAGGGCACACCAGAAGCGCGCGAGCGTCTGGCGCGCATGCAGGAGCGCATGGCCGAGTTCGCAAAGATGCGAGAGGCCGCCGCGAAAAAGGGAACCTAGCTAAGGTACTCGCGAATGTAGGGATCGGTGTAGCGGAGCAGTTCTACTGCTGTACCCTCGAAAATGATCTTTCCGTCGCGGAGAATCAGGAACTTGGTGTGAAGATCACGCGTGGTGCCGTCCGGGAGCGGCACCATTTTGTTTTGCTCGCGATCGAAATAATGGCTCGCCATGGTGAAAGCGTCCTGCAGCCGATGGGTCACCAGCAGCGAACTGGTTTGATATACGTCGCGCTGCTTCACCACCAGTTGGATGATCGTGTTTGACGTTACGGGATCGAGCCCTCCCGTTGGTGAGTCATACAGTAGGACCTCGGGGCGGGTGATAATCGCGCGGGCGATGGCCACTCTTCGCCGCATGCCCCCTGAAAGTTCCGCAGGGAACAAGTTGACCGTGTGCTCCAGCTCGACGAAGCGCAACGCTTCCAGCACTCGCGCGTGAATCTCATCGGTGAGCCTGCCGGTTTCCTCCATCAGCCGGTAGGCAACGTTTTCCTCGACCGTCATGGAATCAAAGAGCGCGCTTTCCTGGAAGACCATCCCAATGTCGCGGCGCAGTTCAAACAGCTCCTGCTCGCGCATTTTCGTGACTTCCTCGCCCAGGACCGTGATGCGTCCGGCATCCGGCTTGATCAATCCCAGTACCAGCTTCAGGATCAAAGTCTTTCCGGTGCCGGCAACGCCCATCAATACTTTGGTTTCACCCCGGGGGAGTTGAAACGAGATTCCCTCCAACACTGGGTTCTCGAAAGCAATCTCTACATTTTCGAATGTGATGACGGGGCTGTCAGGCCGCGACAGGCGCGACTCTGGCTGTTCGACTTGGGACGCAAGAGTCGACATCTAGTAATTGAAAATTCCAATAAGCAGCTTGGTTATGAAGAAATCGCTGACCACAATCAGCACGGACGCAGCAACGACTGCCTGCGTGGTGGCGCGTCCCACTCCCTGCGTGCCGCCTTTCGCAGAGAGACCGTAGAAGCAGCCGATGGTAGCGATGATAAAACCGAAGATCACGGGTTTGGTCAATCCCATGAACACGTCTCCAAAGCGTAGCGCTTGCGAAGCGGTCGTCCAGTACTGGTTGGGATTCAGGCCCAGCAGCAGGTACGAAACCAGGAAGCCACCGATCAGGCCGACCAGGTCGGAGATGATGGCGAGGAAAAACATCATTACCAGGCTGGCAATCACCCGCGGCGTAACTAGCTTCTTGGTGGGGTCTACACCCATGGCGCGCATGGCGTCGATCTGCTCCGTGACTTTCATGGAGCCGAGTTCGCTGGCCATTCCGCTGGAATTTCGTCCCGCCACCAGAATTCCGGTCAGCACCGGCCCTAATTCGCGCACCATGGAGAGCGAAACCAGCTTCCCGGTGAGAGAGAGCGAACCGAATTGCTGCAACGTGCTGGAGGTCTGTAACGCGAGAACGGCGCCGGTGAACAAGCCTATGAGCACTACGATCGGCAGTGACCCCACCCCGATCAGGTCGGCCTGCATGAGCGTATCGGCATAGTAGCGAGGTCGTCCGAGGATGTTGCTCAGCGACCGGGCGGCGAGCAGGGAATAGTCCTGCACCGATTTGACGTTTTCTTTCGCGAGATCAGATAGCGCGGTAATCGGCATGCTGGTTCAAGAAACACCGGAACGGAAAATATATCAGAGAAGTACGAAGTTACTGCGATTTTCAATTCCTTCAGGCACCACCAGGGACTATCAGGACAGGATGCCAAGTCACTCCATCTGGTGAGCTGCGTCACCTGTCCGCGTGATCTAGAACACCGCAGGCTGGGACCTCGTTCTTATATCTACGAAACAGCACCAGTTACTGGGCCCCTATGAAAAGCTTCAAAGATGCGGGACACCTCTTCCGGCTGGCAGCCGTCTTCGTGGCAGGGCTCGCGCTGTTCCTCATCGTACGTGGCTTCCTCGTGCCGCGCAGTTTTGGGCAATACGGACACTATCGCGGCAACGCAATCGGCGAAATCGCGGCACTCCCGGTTTCTTACGCCGGGCACCAGGTCTGCGAAGGCTGCCATACCGACGTTCTCGAGGTAAAGAGCAAGGGTGTGCACAAAGCAGTTGCCTGTGAGTCATGCCATGGGCCGCTGGCGAAGCACGCCGATGATCCTGCGTCAGTCCAGCCGGTGAAGTTGGATACAGCCAAGCTCTGCGTTCGCTGTCACGAGGAGAACCTCGCCAAACCCAAGAATTTTCCCCAGGTGGCTTCGGCAGATCATTCAGGAGGCGCCGCCTGCGACACCTGCCATAAGCCGCACAGCCCGGCCATGGTTGCGGGAGGTAGCCAATGAACATCACTCGCCGCCAACTGCTCATCCTGTTGCCTGCCGCCGCGGTTGCGTGGGAGTCCATCATAGCCGGAACACCGGAAGCCTCGCCCAATTACAACATGACGGACCACTGGTGGGGCATGCTGATGGACGTCACCAAGTGTATTGGTTGCGGTAGCTGCGTCCGGGCTTGTCAGTTGGAGAACCAGGTGCCCGATGGCTATTTTCGTACCTGGATCGAACGCTATCACGTTTCCGACTGGGAGATGGAGTATCCCAAGGTGGATTCACCCGACGGTGGCAAGACTGGCTTCCCGCCAGCTAGGGAGGACGGCGGCAAGAACTTTTTCGTTCCCAAGCTGTGTAACCACTGTGTCGAATCGCCTTGCACACAAGTGTGTCCCGTGGGCGCGACGTTCGTGAGCCCCGATGGCGTCGTTCTGGTCGACCAGAAATACTGCCTGGGCTGCCGCTACTGTGTGCAGGCTTGCCCCTATGGCTGCCGCTTCATCAACCCAGCAACCAACACCGCGAACAAGTGCACTCTTTGTTATCACAGAATCACGAAGGGGCTTACCACGGCGTGTTGCGAAGTATGTCCCACGGGCACGCGGCAGTTGGCTGATTTGAAAAACCCGAACGATCCCATCCATGCATTTCTGAAGACGCACAGCGTTCAGGTCTTGAAACCTCAAATGGCCACGCGCTCAAAGTGCTTTTATTACGGCTTGGATGGTTCGGTGCGATAAGGAGACTCCCCGAGTGCAGATCCCCGTCGAAGGCTTCATGTATCCCAACGAAGTGGAACTCCAGTGGAGTGTGCTGATCGTGCTCTATCCGTTCCTCACCGGGCTGGTGGCGGGTGCATTTATCCTGGCATCGTTGGAGCGGGTCTTTCAGGTTGAGGCGGTCAAACCCACATATCGATTGGCGCTGCTGACCGCGCTGGCCTTCCTGATCGTCGCGCCCCTGCCTCTGCAACTGCACTTGGGGCATCCGGAGCGTTCCTACGAGATGTATCTGACGCCGCATGGTTCGTCGGCCATGGCCATGTTCGGGTTCGTTTACCTGTGGTATCTGTTGGCGGTGCTGGTGCTCGAGATCTGGCTGGATTACCGGCACGACATCGTCGTGATGTCCCAGTCCACAACGGGTTGGAGGCAGTTGGTATACCGTGCTCTGACGCTTGGCTCAAGCAATATCAGCGAGCGCTCGCTGCACATTGACGAGCGCGCTGGCTGGCTGATTACCGTCATAGGCATTCCTTCGGCTTTTCTGCTGCATGGATACGTCGGCTTCATCTTTGGCTCAGTGAAGGCGAACCCGTGGTGGTCCTCGCCTTTGATGCCGGTGGTGTTTCTGTTCTCCGCCATGGTCTCAGGCATCGCGGTTGTCATGCTGCTGTACATGCTGATGTGCCGGCTCCGCGGCGAGACCATCGACATGCGGTGCGTTGATACAATCGCGAAGTATTTGTTCTACACGTTCATTATCGACTTCAGCCTGGAAATGCTCGATCTTGTCCACCGCATCTACGAAGCCGACGAATCGTTCCGCAGCCTCGACTTCATGGTGCACTCCAGGCTCTATTTTTCGCATATAGTCGTGCAAATCCTGATGGGGACCGTGGTTCCAATCGGATTGCTGGCGCTGACCCAGGTGGTGAAGCTGACCGAAGTGCAGCGCAAGCGCACCTACGTAGTCGCTGGTTGTTTGACCATGATTGGCATTTTCGCCATGCGCTGGAACGTCGTCATCGGCGGACAGTTGTTCTCCAAGAGCTTTCTGGGCTACACCACTTACAAGATGGGATTCGTGGCACGCGAAGGCCTGCTGACCGCAATTATTCTGACCATCCTGCCTTTCTTCATACTGTGGGCTTTGGTAAAACTCCTGCCACCATGGCCGGAGCGACACTCAGTTGCCATCTCCGCCGCGGCTTCAGGCGACTGAATACCTGCCTCGATCTTCGGGCAGACCTGTTCAACGTATGCACATTCGACATCGCGATTGGACACTTGGCGTGCAGCCGTTGCTTGCGTTACCATGCTGTTCCTGACTGGCGGTGCGCCAGGGGTGCTACTTATGGCGTTTCAAGTCGATCGCAGCCAGTTCGACCCCGAGTTTGGGTTTGAGTATTACATCTGCTTCAAACCCCCGGTCGAGGTCGATGGCGATGAGGTGCGTTCGCGGATTTCCGTCGAGGCATCGCTTTCCGTTTCCGAGACAGGAGACGTCGCAGACCTGAGTTTCATGCTGCCCAAGATGTGCCGCAACGATCATGCACTGTCGTTTTTGAGGCGCGACCCGACCGCAGCCTGCGTCGAGAATCGTGTTTTCATTGCATTACCCGGGCTGAGTGGAGATGCGGTCTTCAACGCCCCAGCGACTCTCGAACTGGACCATGCAGGGCGCATTGTTGCCATCGAGATTAACGGCTGCATTCCGAAAACTAGCACCTTTCATCCCGCTCGTGCCTAGAGATCCACCATCCTGCGTCCGAGGTCAGGTATTATGTCGGCGTGGGGAGTGTAACCGCGTTCGTGCTCACTGGGGGCCAGAGCTCCCGAATGGGCTCCGATAAAGCGCTGCTGACCTTTCACGACCAGACTTTGCTGGCGCGGGCACTGAATGCCGCTTTCGGCGTTGCCAGCAGGGTTGTCATCGTAGGCCCGCGGGAGCGTTACGCGACGTACGGTGAAGTAATCGAGGACGTTTATGCCGGTTGCGGGCCGCTTGGCGGCATTCACGCGGCGCTGGGAGCGACGGCGACCGACCTCAACCTCGTCCTATCGGTGGACATGCCGCTGATGACGGCTGAATTTCTCGGATGGCTAGTGCAGCGGGCGCGCGCGGCCGGCGAATGGATGGTTGTTCCCGATGCGCTTGGTGGACAGCAGCCGCTATGCGCAGTGTATCGGCAGACAGTGCAAGCATTAGCGGAGCAGGCGCTGAAGGATGGGGATTACAAAATCGGGCACTTGTTTTCTCGCGCGCCGACGCTCTATATTTCGGAAACGGAAATGTGCGCGGCGGGCTTTTCGCCGGAGATTTTTCGCAACGTAAACACGGCAAAAGAATACGAGGCTCTGGTGCGGGGCAGGCTGCAACACTAACGGAAAGGGAAAGATAACGCGAGATGAATGATCATAAGCCCTACATCGAGTTTCAGGAGGTTCACAAGGCGTTCGGCAGCAATGTCGTACTCGACGGCGTCAGTTTTAATGTGATGCCTGGCGAGACGGTCTGCATCCTCGGGCGAAGCGGTGTGGGAAAGTCAGTGTCCCTGCACCTCATCATGGGCTTCCTTAAGGCCGACAGCGGGCGAATTCATGTCGCTTACGAGGACGTCACCGATTACGGTGAGGAAGACATGGAGCGCATCCGCAAGAAGGTGACGATGGTCTTCCAGAATGGAGCACTCTTCGACTCCTTGACTGTCGGCGAGAACGTCGCGTTCCCTCTGCGTGAACGAGGTGGACTGGAGGAAGAGCAGATTTACCAGATCATCGATGGCTTGCTCGAGATGGTGGGAGTGGCCGAGTTTCGCGACCTTCTGCCCTCGGACCTCTCCACGGGGATGAAGCGTTCTGTAGCCATCGCACGGGCCTTGGCCGCGCAACCTGATGCCGTTCTCTACGATGAACCGACGACCATGGTCGATCCGCTGATGGCCCACCTCTTGGGAGACCTGATCAAGAAGCTTAAGCAGCAACTTAAGCTAACCAGCATAGTCGTGACCCACGACATGGCGCTCGCCAAGAAGTTGGCCGATCGCGTGATGTTCTTGTACGAGGCCAAGGCCATCTTTTTTGGAACGTTCGCCGAGATGGCCGGGTGCAGGGAGCCAATCGTGCAGGAATTCCTCGAACTGGACTCGCTGGACTTCGAGCACTATTTCGGCGCGCAACGCCCGGCCCACCATCCGCGCATGTGAGTTGCTAGAATCCCTGGGCGACCAGGCGTTCGACGGTCAGCGACCCAGTCTGCTCATCGCGGTGGGTCCACTTCTCCAGATATTTGGCGACGATGTCGGTCTCGATGTTGACTGGGTCGCTGGGCTTCAACGATCCCAGATTCGTCATCTTGATGGTGTGCGGGATGATGGCAATCGTAAGCCGCAATCCTTCCAGCTTGGCGACTGTAAGACTGACGCCCTCGATCGAGATCGAGCCTTTGAATACGACATATTTCTCGAGATCTTCAGGAAGGTCGATGTGCAGCCAAAAGTCGTCGGCATTCGGAATGGGCTCAAGCATAACCAGGCGGCCGATGCCGTCCACATGTCCTTGCACCATATGTCCGCCCATGCGGCCATCAGCCTTCAGCGGCAGCTCAAGGTTGACTTGCGCGCCTTTAGTGATGCGCGAAAACGATGTACGCGTCCAGGTTTCTGCCGCCAGATCGGCGCAGAACGATTCGTGATTGATATCGAGCGCCGTTAGGCAGACCCCGCTTACAGCGACGCTGTTGCCTTGCTTCAACTCCTTGGCGCTGTTAGGCGCGTTGATGGTGATACGGTGATTCCCGCCGCGCTCTACAATGCTGGCGATGGTTCCCACTTCTTCAACTAACCCTGTAAACATGATGATGACCTCAAAATGATTTAAGAACTCTTGTCCGCTGGCGGTACCAGGCGGATGTCGTCTTGGTACGGATCGCGAAGATAACCTTCGACAGCGAAGTCCTGCCCGAAACGATGTAATGTGACCGTCTTTATGCAGGCTGCCTCGCTAATGCGTCGATATCCCGCACCCAGCGCGAATGGAATAGACCCCGTGCCCGCCAGGATCTTCGGCGCGTAGTAAAAGAAAATTTTGTCGACGATGCCGGCGGCGAGCGCGGCCCAGTTAACCATGGCTCCGCCTTCGACGATCAGGCTGGTGATCTCCCGCTGGCCAAGGCTCGCCATCACACGCTCCAGATCAGGCCTGCCATCGACCGCCGGCGAGCCACCTGGGAACAGCAGTGTGCCATCCTCCGGCGTGCGCCGCATTGGGACCTGCTCCACGATGACGCCTCTCGATTCCAACTCGCGCTTCTTGTTTTCCTCGGCAAAGCAGCAAAAGACCAGAAGATCTTCTCGCGCGGTTTTTACCACACGGGAGTCGAGCGGCAGGCGCAACTTGGAATCGAGAATAACCCGCAGTAGAGGCTTCCGCCGCGGAAGCCCGGTTCGGTCAGTAAGCAGAGGATCGTCCGCGATGACGGTGCCGACGCCGACCAGGATGGCGTCATTGGCGTGGCGCATCTCGTGCACGTGCGCCCGCGCTTCCTCGCTGGTTATCCAGCCACCGCTCGCACCTACCACGGACGGAGTATCGCCTTCACCCGGCGGCGGAGCAATCTTCCCGTCGAGCGTCATAGCCGCCTTCAGCGTGACGAACGGTATCCCGTGCCGAATGTACTTGGCGAACCCCTCGTTGAGTTTCTTTGCTTCCGATTCGCACAGGCCTTCGTGCACCTCAATGCCGGCGGCACGCAACTTTGCCAGGCCACGCCCACCGACCAGCGGGTTTGGGTCGCGCATGGCCGCAAAGACTCGTTTGACGCCGGCCGCGATCGCCGCGTCGGCGCATGGTCCGGTGCGCCCAACGTGCGAGCATGGTTCTAAATTCAGGTACAGCGTTGCACCGCGTGCGCGCTTGCCGGCTTCTTCCAGCGCCAGCGCCTCAGCGTGCTTTCGTTTTTCGTAGGTATGGGTTCCGCGACCGACAATCTCACCACTCTCAGCCACCACGACCGCACCCACGCACGGGTTGGGAGACGCCAGCGCTACACCTTGTCGGGCAAGTTCCAGCGCCTGTTGCATGAACTGCTCGTCAGTCGGTCGTTTGCTCATGTCAGTCGAATAGCGAGTCCACGAAATCCTGCGGATTGAACGGCAGCAGGTCGCCGGCTTTCTCGCCGACGCCGACGTAGCGCACGGGCAAGCCCAACTCTTTGCAGATGGCGACCACGACGCCGCCTTTGGCCGTGCCATCCAGCTTGGTGAGCACGATGCCGGTGACGCCCGCCGATTGGGTGAACAGCCGCGCTTGCTGCAGCCCGTTCTGTCCGGTGGTGGCGTCCATTACCAGCAACGTTTCGTGAGGAGCGGTGGCGCTGAAGCGTTGTGCCGTGCGGCGCATCTTCGCCAGTTCTTCCATCAGGCTGGCTTTGGTGTGCAACCGGCCCGCTGTGTCCACGATAACGTAATCGGTCTTCCGCGCCTTGGCGGCTTGCAGCGCATCGAAAAGCACCGCCGCGGGATCGCCTCCCGGCTTGTTCTTGATCACTTCCGTTCCGGTGCGATCTCCCCACACCTCCAGTTGTTCGATGGCGGCGGCGCGAAAGGTATCGGCGGCGGCCAGCAGCACAGTCTTGCCCTGGGCGCGCAAAGTGTAAGCCAGCTTACCAATGGTGGTCGTCTTGCCGGTGCCGTTGACCCCGACCACCAGAATGACCTCCGCCTCGCCATCCACCTTTTGCATCGGCTTCTTCTCAGCAGTGTCAAGGATCGTCAGCAGTTCGTTTTTCAGCACGCGCTTGAGTTCGTCCACGTTCCCGATCTGTTTACGGTCCACTTTTTCGCGCAGGGACTCTAACACCGTCGAGGTAGTTACGGTGCCAAGATCGGCTGCGAGCAACGTGGCTTCAAGATCGTCGAGAGTCTCCCGATCGATCTCTTTGCCGATGGAAACCACATCTTCGATTCGCTCGCTAAGGCTCTCACGGGTGCGCGTGACCGCCTCTTTCATGCGTTGCAGGAAACGGGGTTTTTCTTCCGTGCTACCAAATAAGGTTTGAATCATGAATGAATCCGTCGCAAGATTTCATTATAGACACGCGGTTACACAGCAGCGGTGATGCCTGACCACCGTGAGTAGAGCCTTTGGCGCGAATCCCGCGCGCCGGCACTGTCATCCAAAGCATTTATTCTTGATACTGAGGTCTTATGGCGAAATGCGAGCACATGAAACAGGCGAATCCCAAAGTGCAGCCCAGCGGTGATGTCTGCCAGGGATGCGTCGATGCTGGGCTGCGACCGGTGGAATTGCGTCAATGCCTGATCTGCGGGCATGTCGGTTGCTGCGACTCCTCGCCCGGCCGTCACGCAGACAAGCACTTCAAAGAAACCGGACATCCCGTCATGCAGGCGTTCAAGTCGGGCGACTGGAAGTGGTGCTATGTGCATGAGTCGTACGTGTAGCCCCTGTGCCTTCTGCGAGCGCACGTCAGCGTCGCGCGCCCGTCCTTCGGTTTGTATACTCTGTATTGAGTCTTGATCTGCATCTGATAAACAATGGCCCTTCCTAACCGCACTGCGGGTAAAGGACTGCGTCTCGGCGTCGTGGCACGGTCTGGCCTGCTGCTCACGCTGCTGTGCGCAGTCGCTTTCGCACAAGTTCCATCGCCCTGGGTTGACACCAAGCCGCTGCCTGTCGATACCGGCATCACGGGACTGAAGGAGATGTTGCGGCGCTTGCACACTACGGCGCGTCTTATGCATACCGTTGCTCATCCCGACGACGAGGACGGGGGGATGCTAACGCTGGAATCACGTGGGCACGGCGTCAGTGTGCTGCAACTTACGCTCAATCGCGGCGAGGGCGGCCAGAACAAACTTGGCAGCAATCTGTTCGATGAGCTTGGCATCATCCGCACGCTGGAGCTGCTGGCCGCCGATCGTTACTACGGAGTCGAGCAGCGCTTCACGCGCGTCGCTGATTTTGGATTTTCCAAGACTCCAGAGGAGACATTTCAGAAGTGGGGCGGTCACGATATCGCGTTGGGCGACATGGTGCGCGTCATTCGCACCTTCCGCCCTGATGTGATTTGCACTCGCTTTCAAGGCGCCCCGCGCGATGGCCACGGTCATCATCAGGCTTCCGGCATTCTGACGCGTGAGGCATTTCGTGCTGCCGCCGATCCCACGCGATTCCCGGAGCAGCTTCGTGAGGGGCTGCAACCCTGGCAGGCGAAGAAGCTTTACATGGATAACGTCCGCGCAGGTGAAGACTGGACCGTCCAGTTGACCACCTCGCAATTCGATCCCCTGCTGGGCGAAACCTACGTGCAGTTCGCATGGATGGGACTGAAGCACCAGCTTTCCCAGGGCGCGGGCTCGTGGACGCTTCCCGAAGAGCGTCGCACCAGCTATTACAAGCTGATCGACTCAGCAATGCCGAAGCCCCATGCTGCCGGAGCCCACGAAAGCGATTTCTTCGATGGAATCGACACGTCGCTGCCCGGCCTGGCTTCGCGGCTCGGTGCGGACGAAACCAAGGTGCCTTGGTTACGGCCGCAGCTCGAGGCGATCGCGAAGACGGTGGCCGAGGCATCCGCGGTGGCCGAGAAGAACAGCCAGGCGGCGGCGAAACCGTTGCTGACCGGCTTCAGTCTGACGCGTGCGCTCATCGGCAAGGTTGAGAGCTCGGCACTGACAAAAATCGAAAAAGCCGATCTGCTCGTCGCTCTGCAATCCAAAGAAGAAGAGTTCCAGCAGGGGGCGAATTTGGCGCTGGGACTCGATTTCATATTAGGACCGGGCACGCCGGACGGACGCCCGCTTGCCCAGAGCTTTGCCACTCCCGACGGCGATGTTCTAGCCGGTGTTATAACGGCAGGGAAGCACTTTCTGTTGATGGGACAGTTCTTCAACGGCAGCTCCAGTCCGATTGAGATCAAGTATTTCGGCCTTGACCTTCCCGGGGGATGGAGCTACGAGCCATTCCTGAATTCCTCCAATCCGTCAGCCTGCAGCGAGCACCTGCCGCCGCGCTCTGGATGTTCGACCATGTTTCGCGTGACCGTGCCAGAGAACGCGTTGCCGACCAAGCCTTACTTCCATCGCAACGATCCTGAGACCGACACAATCTACGAGATCGATCAGCCAGTATTTCTGACTGAGGCGTTGCCTCCTCCGCCGGTTTCGGGGCATGTGGCCTACACAATCAACGATGGGCAGGGCGCAATTTACGCTTTTGGCCGCACTCCCTTGCACGACACCAAGGGCAACGCCTGGTCCATGCCTCTGTCGGTCGTGCCTCCGTTTTCGGTTGAGACCTCACCCGGCACTCAGATCATTCCCGCCGGAACCGATCTTTCGGCGGAGTTGAGTGTAGTTATCCGTTCCACCCAAGATCGTGCCAGCGGAACCGTGCGTCCAAAAATTCCCTCAGGATGGAAAGTGGAGCCGCAGACGGCGACCATCGAGTTCAATCTCTCCGGCGAGCACGCCTCTGAGTTCAAGGTGCTGCCCGATGGCGCCAAGGAGGCGCGATACAGCGTGCGCGCGCTGCTGAACTCGGGCGGTCGTGATTACAGCGAAGACTACAGTCTGGTCGCGAGACCCGATATCGGCGGCTTCTTTTATTACCAGCCGGCGCTGCAACGCGCTTGCGTGGTCGAAGTGAAGATCCCGCAGGGTCTCAAGATCGGCTACGTCATGGGCGCGGGCGACGACATTCCCGCCGTGCTCCGCCAAGTCGGCCTCGATGTCACTGTGCTGACCCCGGACGATTTGGAGCGCGGCAATCTCAACCGCTTCGGCACCATCGTTCTCGGCATTCGCGCCTACGACACCCAGGAAGAGGTCAAGAAGAACAACCAGCGCCTGCTCGATTATGTTCGTGACGGCGGTACGTTGCTGGTGCAGTACAACACTTCTCCCGGCGACTTCAACGCCGGGCATTACACGCCGTATCCGGCGCAACTCAGCCGGGAGCGAGTCACCATCGAAGAAGCCCCGGTCACTATCCTCGATCCTCAGAGTCCCGTCTTCCACTATCCCAACCCGATCACGGCGCATGACTTCGACGGCTGGGTGCAGGAGCGCGGCTTGTACTTCATGGATAGCTGGGACTCGCACTATACTCCGCTGCTCGCATCGAATGATCCCGGCCAGCAACCGCAAAAGGGCGGTCTGCTACTGGCACAGTACGGCAAGGGCCACTACATCTACACCGGATACGCGTTCTTCCGGCAGTTACCGTTCGGCGTGCCCGGAGCGATTCGCCTCTATATGAATCTGCTGAGCGTAGGCCATGAGCCAAAGTAGTTCGCCCGGCCAGCCGGAACTGATCCGAGGTGTCGGACTTGCGAGCGCCACCACGCTGAACATGATCGACATGATCGGCGTTGGTCCGTTCATCACCATCCCGCTGATCGTGGGCGCCGCTGGTGGCCCTCAAGCCATGCTGGGCTGGATTGTCGGCGCGGTGCTGGCGCTATGCGATGGCCTGGTCTGGGCCGAATTGGGCGCGGCCATGCCCAGCGCTGGCGGCTCGTACCGTTACCTGAAGGAAATCTACGGGCCGAAGACGCTGGGCCGCCTGCTGTCGTTCCTCTTTATCTGGCAGCTCTCCTTCAGCGCACCGCTTTCCGTCGCGTCGGGCTGCATCGGCCTGGCGCATTACGCGGGATACCTCTGGCCCGGACTGGAGCGCGTACTCGCGGCCAATACGCTGCAACTTTCCGTGCCTCTGGTCGGCATGCTGGAGGCGCGTGTCCTGGTTACGCCGGCCACATTCGTCGCCATCGCCACCTGTGCCTGCGTCGTGTTCCTGCTCTATCGAAGGATCACCGCCGTCGGCAAGCTGGCTGAACTGCTGTGGGTGGTCGTAATTGGATCGGTGCTTTGGGTGATTGTTGCGGGCCTGACCCACTTCAGCCCGGCGCGTGCCTTCGATTTTCCTGTAGGCGCATTTCATCCTTCGGCCCAGTTTTTCACCGGCATGGGCGCAGCCATGTTGATTGCAACCTACGACTATTGGGGCTATTACAACGTGTGCTTCATCGGCGGGGAAGTGAAAGACCCCGGCCGCACCATCCCACGCGCAATCATCATTTCCATCATCGCAGTTGCGGCCCTCTACATCGTTATGAACATCAGCGTGCTAGGCGTGGTTCCGTGGCGCGAGATAACCCAGTTCTCCAACGAACAGAACAACTACATCATCGCAGTCTTCATGCAGCGGATTTACGGCAACTGGGCGGGACGACTCGCTGCCGGCCTGATCATGTGGACGGCCTTCGCGTCGGTGTTCTCGCTGCTCCTCGGCTATTCGCGCGTGCCCTACGCGGCCGCGCTCGACGGCAACTACTTTCGCGCCTTCGCGCGCGTCCATCCTGAGCACCGCTTTCCGACGGTGTCGCTTCTGGCGCTGGGCGGTGTCGCCATGCTGTTCTGCTTTCTGCGCCTCGGCGATGTCATCGCCGCCCTGGTGGTCATCCGCATCATGTTGCAGTTCATCGTGCAGGCGGCGGGAGTGATGGTGCTGCGCGTGCGCCGTCCCGACATGCTGCGTCCATTTCGCATGTGGCTCTATCCCTTGCCTGCACTGCTTGCTATCGCGGGATTCACGTTCATCCTGGTGGAGCGAAAAAATTTTCTGCGCGAGATCCGCTACGCTGTCGTGATTCTCGTAGCAGGTTTGCTGATTTACTTGGTGCGCTCGTGGCGACGTCGAGAATGGCCGTTCTGCCCCGCAGGAATCGAGGCCGCGGGATGACCACCGGAGAACCAGCGCAGTTGGTCACGGATTGCCAGCGGCTTGCAACAGCCACGGCCGAATTCTGCGCCACAGGGTTTACCGTTGTCCGGGGAGTCAGGAATTGCGCTAGAATGCTCGAACGCGTCTGGCCCGAATCGTAGTCTCATTCACTGGAGGACAGTTTTCATGAACAAACAAGTTGCCATAGCAATTCTCATACTGGCGATGGGCGCCGGGGCGGTTCCTGTTACCGCAAACGCTCAGGGCGCTGCTCAAGCCAAACCCGACCAGAAACCGACTTTCGCCCTGGTCTTCGACCGCAACCTCAGCGGCGTGGAGAAAGAAGTCGTGGATGCGGCCGACGCCATGCCCGAAGACAAATTCAATTTCACGCCCACCCAGGGTGAGTTCAAGGGTGTGCGCACCTTTGCCCTGCAGGTGAAGCACATTGCGGTTGCCAACTACGCCCTGGGTTCGGCCATCCTCGGCGAGAAACCACCGCTCGAACTGAAGGGCGAGAACGGCCCCGACAACATCACCTCCAAGGCCGACATCATGAAGTTCCTGAAGGATTCGTTCGCCTACGCCCATAAAGCCGCCAACAGTGTGACCGAGTCCAATGTGCTGGAGAAGGTGCAAAGTCCGTTCGGCCCCAACAAGGTCACGCGGCTCAGTCTTACCATTATCATGCTGTCCCATCCCTTCGACCACTACGGCCAGATGGTGGAATACCTGCGCATGAACGGCATCATCCCGCCGGCCAGCCGGGGCCAGTAACGCATTGCCGAAATTTGCGGTGCAAGACAAAAGGCGCGAGCAATCGCGCCTTTTCGGTTTCGACGGACGAGCCGCGAACTTATCCCGCGCTGCTCGCCTGTAAAACCAAATCATCCACCTTTACGCCCATGTGCCGCAGGTGCCCGAGCATGTGCTCGATGTAATCGTCGAACACGAATTGCAGCGTCAGCGGGCCCGAGTCGGCAATCGTGCAGGTCCGTGACCAGTCGGGGTCCGGCACCGCCTCGGCGGCGGCCAGCAGTTGGGAGTTGAGCGCCGCCCAGCGTTCAATCAGGGTCTGCCAATCGCGCCGCTGATACTGATGCAGCGCCACCCACGCATCGCCATCGTAGCTCGGCATCGCAGGGTGTTCTTCCAGTTGTGTGCGGACAATTCTCTGATGATTGTTGGCCGCGGAATCCAGCAGGTGGCCAAGCTCTTCCTTCACCGACCACGCATCCGGCGCACGTTTGCGTTCGACATTGCCGGCAGGAAGCGCCTGCAAGCGCGCAGGCAGACGGTCAATCAACTCTTGCAACACGATGATGCTTTGCATTTCAGTACCCCACAATGTGACGTTATTATGCCCCAGCGGTGCCGCCCATTTCCACAGCGCCACACCGTATAATCGAATTCTCCTTCCATGAGTTACCAGGTTCTCGCGCGCAAATACCGGCCACAGAAATTCTCCGACGTCATCGGGCAGGAGCACGTCACCCGGACCCTGAAGAACGCCATCGAGCAGGGCCGCATTGCGCACGGCTACATCTTCAGCGGACATCGCGGCATCGGGAAAACCACCATCGCGCGCATCCTGGCGATGGCGCTGAATTGCCAGTCGCAGGACCATCCCGTGCCCGAACCGTGCGGCGTGTGCGACTCCTGCCGCGAGATTCGCGCCGGCAACTCGGTCGACGTAATTGAGATCGACGCGGCCACCAATCGCGGCATCGATGAGATTCGCGAGCTGCGCGAGGCTGCACGCTATCGTCCGGCGCGCGACCGCTTCAAGGTCTACATCCTCGACGAGGCGCACCAGATTACCGATGCGGCCTTCAACGCGCTGCTGAAGACGCTGGAAGAGCCGCCGGGCCACATCGTCTTCATGATGGCGACCACGCAGCCCGAGGACATCCCGCAGACCATCCGCTCGCGCTGCCAGCACTTCAGCTTTCACGCAGTGCGCTTCGACGACATCGTTGCCCAATTACGCGACATCGCCGGGCAAGAGGGAATCAAGGCCGACGACAATGCGCTCGCCATGCTGGCTGAAGCTGGTGACGGCTCCATGCGCGACGCGCTTAGCATCATGGACCAGGCCATTGCCTCCTGCGGCCCGACGCTGAGCCCTGAGGTGGTGCGCGGTCTGGTTGGCTCGGTGCCGTCGGAGGTGCTGGAAGATGTGATGGACGCGGTCGCCCGCAACTCCAGCGAAGACGTGCTGCGCATGGTGGATCGCCTGCTGGTGGAAGGCCAGAGCGCGCAACACTTCGCGCGGCAGATGCTGCGCTTCCTGCGCAATGCCATGGTCGCCAAGGTGGCGGGTAGCGATTCGCCGGTGCTGCAGATTTCGGCGGACGAGCGCGCTCGCGTCGCGCGAGTTGCCGAGCGCTTCAGCGAAGAAGATCTCGCTCGCTTTATGCAGATCATGCTGCGCACCCACAGCGATTTGGGCTACAAGCAGGAGCAGCGCTTCCATCTGGAGCTTGGGCTGCTGAAGCTGGTGCATGCGCAACGCCTGCTGCCGCTGGAAGAGTTGCTAAGCGGCGAGGCAGGGAAGCCAAGGGTGCCAGGATCGGCCTCGCGGCCGGGTGCTGCCCCATCGCGGCCCGCTGTGGCCGCTGCGCCGCGAGCAAGCGTAGCTTCCCGGCCATCAAGCGAGACTGAGCCTGTTGCAACGCGTGCGCCAGCGACTTCACTGTTCGGCAAGCCGTCGCCATTCGAGGCTGACCGCAGTCGCAAGAGCGGCCCGAAGGCAGAAGCCCAGCCCAGCTTCGCAAGTCCGGAGCCTCCCGCGGGCGACGCTTCAGCGGATTCGTCAACAAAGTCCGCAACCATGGAAGCTGGGACGGCCACAGCGGTCGCAGATGCCCCGCCAGCGGAGACGGCAAAACCAGACGACGAAATTTCTCCCGATCTTGTGCGCAATGCGGTGTTGACGGCGCTCGAGGAGTCCGGAAACGAAATGCTGGCGCACAACCTGGAAGAAGGCGAGTGGTCGGTGCGCGGGTTTGAGGTCTCGGTGAAGGTCGCGATCTCACAAGTGCTGATTGACGTGGCGCTCGGCCCGGAGCCGAAGCGCGTGATTCAAACTGCGCTCAACAAGGCAACTGGCAGGCCGCTGAAGTTCAAACTAGTGAGCGGCGCAGCGCCGGCAGCGGCGAAGCCGACTGCGCCGCGTCCCGCAAACGGTGCTGGTGCGCGCAGCCGAGCCATGTCTGATCCCGTTGTGCAACGCATGCAGGAGAAGTTCGGTGCCGAAATTCGCACCGTGATTGACCAGAAGGACCGCGGGTAAGGTGGTAGAGCGGGCGTTTAGAGCGTGCCTAAGTGAAATCGAAGGGCCGCGTTCGAGCGCTTTATTTTGCCATCACGAGCAGGCGTTAACCTGCGAGAGATCCGGCTGGGTTCGCCCTCGCTGTAAAGGCAGGTCGCGAAGTATGGAGCGCAACCCTATAGCCGCGTGGCGGCGACATGGGTTGAGCCCCGGGCGCAAGCCCGGGGTGAGGAACAAGGTGAGGACCGGAGCCGCGGAGCGGCGACAGGCTATCAACGTAGGAGAACGAATGGGTGGATTCAATTTGCAGGAAATGCTGGCGCAGGCGCGACAGCAGGCGGAAAAGCTGCAGGAGAAAATGCAGCAGATCACCATCGAGGCGTCCTCCGGCGGTGGCAGCGTCACCGTTAGCATGTCCGGCCAGAAGCAATTGCTCAGCGTCGTCATCGAGCCTGAGGTGGTCAAGTCCGGCGACATCGAAATGCTGCAGGACCTGGTGATCGCCGCCGTCAACGAGGCCTCGCGCAAAGTGGACGAGGCGCTGAAATCCAGCCTGGGTGGGATGCTCGGCGGCATGGGCCTGCCGGGCATGTGAGTCAAACGGAGTTTCTCACCACGGAGCGCACGGAGTGCACGAAGAGGAAAACAGAAAAAAGATTAGCCCCGTGCTCTCAGTGTTCTCCGTGGTGAAAAGAACGCTGGTGCGTACAGGAAGACAGGGAGGCGCGAGCATTGTCACGATTCGCCGAGCCTATGGCTCGACTCATTGAAGAACTGAAGAAGCTGCCCGGCGTGGGCGGCAAGAGCGCTCAGCGCTTGGCCTTCTACATCCTGCGCGCCAGCGACGAAGACGCCGAACTGCTGGCGGACGCCATTCGCGAGGTTAAGGCCAGCCTGCGTCTGTGCTCCATCTGCAACAACATCACCGACGTTGATCCCTGCGTGTATTGCATCAGTGCGACTCGCAATCAGCGGCTGGTGTGCGTAGTCGAGGAGCCGACCAACATCGCCGCCATCGAAAAGACGCGCCACTACAACGGCGTCTATCACGTGCTGCACGGTGCGCTGTCGCCGCTGCACGGCGTCGGACCGGACCAGTTGCGCATCGCCAACCTCGCGCGCCGCGTTGAATCGAATAGCGTGGACGAACTCATCATCGCGACCAACCCCACCGTTGAAGGCGAAGCCACCGCGACCTACCTTTCGAACCTGTTCCGGTCTTCGCCGGTAAAGGTGACGCGCATCGCGACTGGCATTCCCGTCGGCAGCGACATCGAATACGCCGACGAAGTCACCATGCAGAAGGCGATGGAGGGACGACGGGAGCTGTAGCGAAGCGGCTGTTCGCTCTTCGCTTTCATCTCATGGTGTCATCCTGAGCGAGGAGGTTCGCCCGCGCAAGTTTGAAGGGGCGCGGCTTCAGCCGCGCCGTCCGAGTCTTTTATTTCTTGTCATCACGAGCGGGCTTCAGCCCGCGAGGGATCTGCTTTTAGGACTCGTTGAACAGCGAAAAGCAGATGCCTCGCTTCGCTCGTCATGACAATTCGACAAACGAATCATCCCCGGCTATTGATGCCGAAAACCCCGATCGTCTATTTCCCTGCTTTGCCGCCCTTCGCAAAGTACCCATTCATCGCGTCGCCCCACTCCTTGCTCCCTCGCTCATCTTCCTTTGCGAAATGCTGCACATGTTCATTCGCCTCGGGAATCAGCGCGGTGCGTTCATAAACGACGGTGACTGCCGTCTTCTGCGCGCCCTGCTGGATCGCGTGAATATCAATCAGCGTGGCCATCGCGTCATTCAGAATGTACGTGTACTGAATATGCCCTGCAGCCAGATCGAGCGCGGTGTTGATCCACACGCTCGAGTGCTGCCCGTGCGCAACCTTAAAGACCATGCCCTGCTGATCGCGCGTCGGAGCCGGATAAACAAACTGCGGGTCCCAGTCCGCGGCCCACTTGCGCTCCTCATTGGCACCGAATAGCGGCACCACCTGTTCGAACGGGGCATCCACCGTGAAACTGAACTCGGTCCGCGTGTGGGCGAGCGTGGATGCGGGCTCCTGCGCCTGACCGCGGACTGGCGTGATGAACGGAACGATTGCGCTGACGGCGAACATAACCAGCGTGAGTTTCATGAGTTGCGCTCCTTGAGCATGTGGCTGTCTGTGGCCTTCAGGGTGAGGCCATAGATTTTGCGAAGCTGTTCGATTTCCTTCAGAGTCGCGGGAGAAAACGGGGCCTTGCCCTCGAAGGCATGCAGCACAATGCCCTCCAGCAGGTCGCCGAGCGTGAGGTCTTTCAGCTCGGCCAGTCCCTTAAGGACCTTGAGCAGGCGCTTCTCCATGCGGACCCCGGTTTGCACTCGTTCGACGATGATTTGCCGGGCTTGATGTTCTGTCATGTGTACCAATGTACCAAAATAACACCCGTTAGGCAAACACCTGCGGCAATACCAGCGTTCACTTTTTCGGAATTAAGCCTACAATCGACCCTTGACACACTTGCACCGCAAACTGTGCGCTCGCGAATTCCACAGCTCTCCCTCTTATGCTGCGCCTCATTCCCTGATAAAATCTATAAAATCCAATCCCCGGAGATGCAATGCAGGCAATCCTTGCGCTGGAAGATGGACGGATCTTCCGCGGCAAAGGCTACGGCGCAAAAGGCGAATGTTACGGGGAAGTTGTTTTTAACACCTCCATCACCGGCT